>VFSW01014076.1_pt1 | contig 11076 bp, 17 predicted proteins | sample 5358111 | NCBI WGS metagenome assembly VFSW01 (sample SAMN11554181, study PRJNA540505) | mine drainage metagenome | isolation source: sediment from site ElyBrook_90M | place: USA: Ely Copper Mine, Vershire, VT | collected 2017
CACAATAGTGAGTCCCGGCCACGCACGCCGCGTACCTCTCGCGTACAGCGAGGATCGCCGGAGAGTAGGCGTCGCGCCCGTCCAGCGTGATCGCGTCGAGCGCGTCGAGCGCGAGATTTACGAGTGAATCCATGCCGAGCGTGCTGAGGGCGTCGAGCGCGTCGTACGCCCGCACCTGCGGCTCAAGCCTTACGGGGATGACAGCTGCCATGGTTCTCCTTCGTCTCGGTGTCCCACAAACCTACACCTTAGCGCCACACCTGTCAAGAGCGCCACAAAGGAACGCCCCCCGCTCGGACACGGGAGGCGCTCGCGTCCACCGAGACAGGAGGACGACGTGGAGGCTACAGCAACCGGAGGATGTTCGCGGCGCCTGTGCCCCAGACGTCGAACTCGGCGGCGCGGTCTGTGACGATCTGCCGGGCGGTCTTCCGGCCGCAGCGCAAGTCCTCCACGATGCCGGGATAGTGGCCGTTCACGAGCGTCGCGGCGGTAGCTGCGAGCCCGTCCGCGCCGCTCGCGTAGTTGCGGACGCCTACGCTGTTGTAGAGCGTCGCGTGCGGCCACGGCTCCGTCGTGTTGAGCGGGTTGTAGCGGGCGCTCCCGCCTTCCGCACGCTGCCAGGCGCCGAGCAGCTTCCGGTTTTGCCCGACGCCGCGCGCCTTGACCGCACGGAGGAGGCGGAACTTCCAGAGGATCGGCAGGTGCGTCACCATGCGTATCCCGTTCCGATCGTCGCGTTCGTGGCGGTCAACCGGAGCCAGTCGGAGACCTGGATCGGTAACGTCAACGGCAGGATGAAGCTATCGAGCGCGATGCCCGCCGGGACGGTGAGCGTGCCGAACGTCGTGTAGGTGGTGTTGTCGTGCGACAGTTCGACCAGGCAGGTTGCGGCGGCTCCCGCGGTCGGCGTGAAGGTGATCGGCACGAATAGGAAAGCGTCACGGCTGGTGAGGATCTGCCTAGCCGTCCCGGACACGAACGCATAAGACGCGACGGCTCCTGAGCCGGTCACCCGGAACTGCGTACCCCCGCCGGTGATCAGCTCGCCCGTGAAAGCCTGCGCGGCTGCGGAGCTCTTGTCGGCTGCGTTTGTTACCTGCGCGGCCGTGTAGTCGCCGGTCGTCGCAGCGATAGCGCCCGTGCGGCCGAAGACCGATGGTACGCCGCTTCCGCCTCCGTCGATGAGCCCCATTAGATGTACTGCGCGTCGAACCAGGTGTCGGCGGCGCCGATCGTCAGTGTCGGCCCGGTCGAGCTGTTGCAGAGCACGATGCCGCGTTCGAACCTGCGCCCGACCTTCCCCCAATAGGCGGAGAAGACGGATGCGGTCGCCACCGGGATGATGATAACCGGCACGGCGCCGTTGGCGGGCACTCCGGCGGACAGGTCGAATACGAGGATGAGCTGCGCCGACGTGCGCGAGCTGTACCCCTGGAATCCGTACAGCGTTCCGGGCCCGGCCTTGACGACGCGGGCGTTCTCGTAGACGGTCGAGTGCGAGTTGAACGGGAACTGGCCGGAGGCGAGATGGAGCGTCTCGCCCGGCAGGCCCGGATCGTCGTGCGCCTCCACGTCAGATGATCAGCGCGGTCAGGTTGGCGGCGGAGACTGTCGATGTAGCCGCGCCTCCCGTGACCGTCATGCAGAGGACGTACACAGCGACGCCGGGCGGCGCGTCGAATCCTTGAGCGTTTTGATCGTAGAGTGAGGCGGCGGTGCGCGTCGTTAGGCCCGTCGTCCCGACCACAGTCCCGGTCGTGTTTGTCTGACGGATCGCCACTGCGACCGACGTGCCGGACGTTCCGACCGTGTACGCGCACCATCCGAAAAGCAGGACACCAGAGACGATCGAGAGGTTCGTCGGGAGCGTCAGCGAGCAGACCGTCGTGATCGTGCTCCCGGTCGGCGATGCGACGACGGCCGAGCTGGACACGAACCTGTCGCTCATGTCCATGTAGCGCGCGACGTACTCGATCCGGTCTGTGGTCATTACGCCGTCACGTTACGGCCGTGCGTCGCGGTCGTCAAGTAGCGCACCGCCTACCGAGGCTGCGATGCCGCGCCTCCAGGCGTGAAAAAACGGGCCTTCGTGGCGGTGCAGCTCGGTAGCCGCAGCGACGAGGCGGCGCTCGCCGCACGTCACGCATAGGCCGCTCCACGAGATAGCTCCTACCTCTTCGTCGTTTTTACCGCAGCCGCGAGGCGGAGCGGCGCATAGGCGTCGCCGATAGTCGGGCACGGCTCGGACGGTAGCAGGATCTGTTTTCAGGGACGGGGGTGCCCTTTCCCCCCCTGAAACGCTTGCGGAGCGTCCCGGCTACCTCTACTTTCGCTGTGTCAAGCGACCACGAGGGGACGAGTTACAGCCATGAAAACCGCAGCGCAGGCAGTCGATCGGTGGAAGAACGGCGCCGCGACCGCTCAGGCGTCGTGGCTGACGGGCGTCCAGGGGACGACCGTGGACGTGATGGGGCGCGCCGTGAACGCGATCCCCGCAGCGATCCAGGGGTACACGCAGTCTCTCCAGTCGGGCGCGTACGCTCGCGCCGTCGCCGCTTCCGGCGGAACCGCGAACTGGAAGACGAAGGCGGAAGCGAAGGCCGGGAACTACACGACCGGCATCAACGCGGGCGCCGACAAGTTCTCGAACGCGATCGGGAAGATCATGCAGGCGATGCCCGGCATCGTAAACTCGCTTCCGGCGCGCGGCCCTGCGGGCAGCGTCCAGAACGAGCAGCGCGTCGTCGCACTCACCCGTGCGCTGCACGCTCAGAAGGGCAGCTTCAAGGGCTAAGCCCAGCCGATGCCTCGCGCGATCATCCTCAATACGGCTGCGATCGTCGGTGCTACCGGCGGTACGTTCGGCGACTCGTTCGCCGCGCTCTCCGGCGACAACCTCTCCGTGGCGAACTTCGACACGGGCGGCGCTCGCATCCTGGAGGCGTGGGCGATCGATAGCGACTCGGTTGCGGAGATCCGCTGGTTCTACACGCGGCAGGACTCGACGCACGACCAGAGCTACGGGATGCGCTACAACATTCCGGCGCTGACGCTCGGCGGCGCCGCGACGAACGCTGCGTTCACGCTCCTGCCGGGCCTGATCACGGTGCCGCTGTTCCGGTCGGACACGCCGGTCATCCAGGCGACGTCGACCGCCGCCGACGACCTCGTGCTTTCGTGGGTCACCGAGTACGACGACCTGCCAGGCTCCCAGGCCGTGTTCGCAACCTGGGATCAGGTGCAGTCGATGCGGAAGTCCACGCTCGGGCTGCGCTGCTCGCCCACCGCCGGTACGGTCGGCGTCTACGGGGCGGCGCGCGCACTGAACGCCGACGACGCAGGCCGGTTGCACTCGGACACCTACTACGCGATCCTCGGCTGCACGTCGCAGCTTCTCTGCACGACGATCGCGCTCACCGGCCCGGCCTGGGGCGGCTACAAGGTCGGCTTCCCGCTCGGCGCGCCGGATCTGAAGTCGGACTCCTGGTTTGTCGATCAGTCGATCAAGTGGGGGAAGCCGCTGATCCCGGTTTTCAACTCGAACGACGCGTCGGGGATCAACGTGTACGCGGTCAACGGTGAGGCGTCCACGGTGCCTGTGCTTGACTTCCTCCTCTACGAGCTGACGGGGCCGGTGAGCTGAGATGGCGCAGGGTGCTCAGAGTTACGACGGCCTGACTGTTTCGGTTCGCCGCCGCGACGATCAGGGCTCCTACGATGTCGGCGTCTGGATCGACGGCGCCTTCTGTGTGTTCACGAAGCTGAGCACCGGCCGGGTGGACAAGTGGATCTCGATCGCGGCTGACGAGGCCGCGCACGCTGCCGCGCAGGCGCCGCCTTCTCAGCCCGCGCCGGTGTCCGCTCCGCTCGCGCCCCCTCCCGTCGCGTAGCGGCAGGCGCCCCGAGGCGTCATGATCAGGCATGGCGGTCTTCTATCAGCTTGCCGGGACGCAGCTCGCGCTGCCGGACTATGCGCGCATCGACCTCGCCTATACCTACACCTACATGATCTCCAATCACGTGGTTCCGGGCGCTTACATCGAGATACCAACAGCGGCCGTCCTAACGCTGACCACCGGCGCGACGATCGCCAACCGGATAGTCGAGTTTTCCTGCCGGAATCAGGATGGCGCCATTATCGCGGCTACGGAGGCGTCCGCAGTGCAGGCCGCCAACACGCAAATAAGCTACGTGATAAATGTGGGCTTGCCGTTCGCATACACTACGGCGGGCTCGTACATGGTATTCGGTATCCCCACACTCGCGTGCCTGCCTGCATGGACGATTGAGTTGGGCGTAACCGCTTTCCAGACGGGGGACGCGGAGTCTAACGTGACCGTGTCCGTGGTGCGGATTCCTACAGGCCCGGCGCTCTCGACGGCGCCTCCCGTCCTCACGCCTACCCCGCTGATCTCGTGACGAAGACGCAAGCACTCGCCGCACTGAACGCGCTGGAGTCCGCGACGATGCCGGGGTCGGCCGTCCTCAGCTTCCCCGGCGGCGTCGAGACGTGGACTATCCAGCTCGACCCGTCGCACGTCTACATGGGATCGCAGATCGAGGCGGTCGCGGTCTACTGCGCGACGAACGGCCTGACGTTGAGCGCGCAGTTCACGGCGCTCGGAATCACCTAGAATGGAGGAATGATGGTTACCGGAAAGACGCCCGATATCACGCCCGCACAGATCGTCGCCGCGCTCGGCGCGATCCTGACCGAGCTCCTGAACGCCGCCCTCATCTCCAGCCGCATCGACCACCTGATCGTCGGGCTGGCCGGGATCGTCGTGCCGTTCGCCTGGATTCTCGGGGACGCGATCATCCGACACGGCCGCTCGCGCGCGCTGACGCCTACAGCATCAGCAACAGTCCAGGTGGCACCGAGCCCGGTGCCCCCCGCCTAATGTGGAGGATCGCACACGCTACGAGGCGGAGCAGTTCCGGCGCGTCGAGTCGCGGCTTGTCGCGGTCGAGATCCGGACGGAAGCGCTCCAAGCAACCCTCGACCACTACGTGCCGATCGTGGACAAGCTGAAAGACGCCGACACGATCGCCGCAGCCGTCGCCGAGCGCGTCAAGGCCGCCCAGACCGTCACGTTCACGCGGGTGCAGCTCGGCCTGGCCGCTGCGGCACTTCTCGTTCCGCCGATGCTCTCGGCTGGTATCACGATCTTCGTGCTGAAAGGGTAGACCGTGCCCGCCATCTACGGCGCGTACATCGTTCTCGACGATGGCACACTCCTCAAGCCCCCCACCGTGCAGGTGCTACCGGCTGCAACGCCCGAGACGCTCGGGGGCGTCAGTGTCGCGCAAGCTATCAAGGTCGCCGCGACGTACGTCCCGCCCGCCATCATCCAGGCCGCACCTGCGGTAGGGTCGGACTCGCAAGACTTCCCGTGGCAGCGCGTGAACACGACGGACGGCAAGGTCTACACGTGGGATCGCGCGTCGTCAGAGTGGCGGTGGATTCCTGACCCGGCGACGGCCGCAGCGATGCACGTCTCGCTAGACGGACTGACGCCGACGGACGCCCTCCCTAGCCCTGTCGGACCGCCGTGGCCGGACGTGCTCGCACCCGAGACGCTCGGCGGAGTACCCGTAGCGCAGGCCGTAGCGATCGCCTCCACCTACGTCGCGCCTGCGGCTCCCGTCGTGTCGCTCCCGCCTGCGCCTGCACCTGCGGTGCTTCTCTCCGCAGTCTCAGCCGCCGCGCCCACGGAGGAGCTGGGAGGCGTCAGCGTCGCCCAGGCCGTCAAGATCGCAACGGCCTACATTTCACCCGTCCAGACCGCCGCAGCCGCCCCGACGACCGTGGAGGACGCCGCAGCGGCCGACGCGGCCCTAGCACAGCAACTCGCCGACGCGAACGCGCCCGACCTCTCGAACCTGCCGCCGTGGGATCTGATCGACCCGTTCGGCGTCCGCCTGCTCGCCTCCACAAACCCGCCGCTGAAAGGGCTCGCAGCCTTGAACGCGATAGCGCAAGCGTGCGCCGACTACGGCATCGCCCCTCGCGCCTGCGTCGCCGCCGCCCTACACGAAGGGTCGGGAGGCGGTATCGGCGACAACGGCGACGCCTACGGGCCGTTCCAGGATCACCTGCAATCGACCGGACGACCGTTCTCGGGCGTCGACGGGCGTTCGAGCGTCAAGGTCAACGCTTGGGCGTGGAGCGACAACGGGATCAGCTACAGCGTCCGTCAGATGGCTACCGGCCAGCCGTCAGCGAAAGGGCTGGAGGGTCACGCGGCCGTGTACGCGATCGTCTACGGGTACGAGCGCCCCGGCGACGAGGCGGGCGCCTACCGGACGCGCGCCGACGAGTACGACCATCTCGTGCAGCTCCGCTCCGGCTGGGTCACCTACGCCGCCCCCCTCCTGAAAGGGCCGATCGCCGGAGGCGCCACAGCGACGATCGAGGGTGCTACCGCCGTCGCGATCCCCGCCGCGCACGTCCCGGCGGGCGTGCTCGCACAGTGGCGCGGCCTGCTCGACCAGTTCGGGACGCACGTGCCGGAGGCTCACAGCACGCTACAATCGTTCGGACTGTCACTCACGGAGGTATTCAAGTAGTGGCTACCGCGAAGCCATATCAGATCGTCGCCGAGAACCACGTGAACCAGTGGGACAACGGCCTCCAGACGACCGTGCCCGGCTGGAAGGTTACGGCGCTGTGGCTCGCAACACAGACGATCATCCCCGTGTTTGTGCCGGACACGGCCGATCTTGTGCAAGGCGCGGACGCGCTGATCCGCGCCAAGGGTGCGGAGATAGACAAGCTGCGCGCGCTCGGGGCGTAACGTGGCCGCCGTAAGGGCAGGCTACGACCTCGGCGTGATCGCGCTGTGCGTGCTCGCGCTCGGCTTACTGCTCACGACTAAGGGGCTGGCGAAGGCTCTAGCCGCAGTATTCGAGTACATCAGCATTTTCGGATATAAGCCATTCGGCTTCATCGCTGACGCCCTGGACGGCAGCCTGATCGGCTGGCTCGATGACGCGATCGCAGGCGTGGAGACGGTCACGGCACGTTTTTTCTCCGGCATGATCGACTCGTTCGCAGTGCTGATCGGGTTCGCGCTCATCGTCATGATCCTCGTCAAGGACGCGCTCGCGTACCTGTGGAACCAGGCGCTCCAGCCGCTCATCGGGTCGCACGTAGACCCGGTTCGCACGATCGCCGACGAGGCGCTGGCGAAGGCGGAGACGCTGCCCGGCATCGTCGCGCGTGACCTGACGGAGGCGAAGGACTACGCGGAGACGCAGGCGAGCGGCGCCTACCGCGACGCGGTGCGGACGCTGCGGCCTGACATAGCGGCGGGTGTGGCAGCGGCGGAAAGGTACGCGAGCGATGCCGTCGAGAAGCTGCGCACCGCCGAAGACACAGCGCTCGGTCAAGCCGTCGCGATCGCTGTGGAGGCGCAGGCCGCAGGGCTCGCCGCAGCCGCGCAGGCCGCGAGCACGGCGGAAGGAGTCGCAGCGCAGGCACTCGCGCAGGCGGACGCGGCAGGCAAGGCCGCGCTCGCGGGAGTGAAGGCTATCGCGATCGACGTGCAAGGCGAGCTGAACACGATCGAGCAGGCGGCGGGCGCGGCGGGCGTCGTCGGCCTGCTCGCGTCAATCCCTGCGCTCGCGACGCTCGTGCACGCGATCGCAACAGAGGCGGGCCTGAGCAACGCCGAGTGCCGCAGCAAGGTAAACCAGGTGTGCGGGACGAATCCAGCCGCGTGGGCTGGCCTGCTCGCGGGCGCCGCCTTCCTGACCGGCAACCTGAGCTTGCGGGATCTGATCGTACCGGCGCGTCTGATCTTCGACGGTGGTAAGACGCTGATTGACGAAGCGGCCTAGCCGCCGTGGCGGATCTCGCATCCCTCGCGGGCGGCTTCGTCGCCAACACGGGTGAGACGCTGCTCGGCTTCGGCGTCGGCACGGCGCTCGCGGAGGCGCTGCGTCCGGAGGCTACGCAGCTCGGACAGGATGCGTGGGCTCTCGACCCCGCCAAGGCGGTAGACCCGATCACCGCCGCAGCGATCGTCGCGGAGGCGGTCGAGCTGCTCGATTGGGGACGCGCTGAGGCGGCGAAGAGCGGCATCGGCTCGGCGAGCTTCGATGCGATGCTGGGAGAAGTGCTCGCAGGGCCGGGCGTCGGCGAGCTGCTCAGGATGGCGCGGCGCGGCACGATCAGCGTAGAAGACTTCGCGCACGGCCTGCGTAAGGCGAAGCTTGAGACGCGCTGGGACACGGCGCTTGAGGAGCTGCAGGCGGAGCGCCTGTCGCCGCAGGAACTCGCTGTGATGGTGCAGCGGTCGGTAGTCCCGAATGACGGCCTGTTGCCGGTCACGTTCGATAACGCGGGCTCGAACGTGACGCCGATGCCGGTCGCACAGATCGACACGCTGACCGAGGCCGCAGCGGCAGGCTATGACCGTGAGCGGCTCGCCGCGCTCGCCCGGATCGTCGGCCTTCCCCCTGCGCCGGGTGAGCTGTTGCAGCTCGTAAACCGGGGCGCGATCAACGAGGCCGCGTACCGGCAGGGGATCTCGGAAGGCAACACGCGGAACGAGTGGGCGGACGTGCTGCTGACGCTCAAGCGGCGCCTGTTGACGCCGACGCAGTACGCGGAGCTGCGGCTGCGCGGCTGGATCGACGACGCCGCCATGCACGCGGGAGCCGCGCTCTCCGGCATGGAGCCTGCGGACGAGGATCTCTTGTTCAAGGTGTCGGGCAGGCCGATCCCCGTGCATCAGGTGACGACGGGGCTTGCGCGCGGCGGCTCCTACAACGGCTCGACCGCAGACATTCCCGAGGCTTACATCCGCTCGCTTGAGGAGGGGTCGCAGCGGCCGGAGTGGTACTCACTCAGCTACGCGAACCGCTACACGTACCCGAGCGCGTTCGTGATCCGCCTGCTCGCGACGACGGGCGAACTCGACGCGGCAGAGGTAAAGCAGACCCTCCTCGATATCGGCTGGAGCCCTGACTTTGCGGAGAAGGTGACGACGGCATGGACTGCCGGGAAGACCGCGAAGGCCGACCCGCACATCGTGAAGGCGGAAGGCCAGCTCTGGACTGCCGCGCACAAGTCGTACGTGAACGGAGAGACGGACGTGACGGACGCGACGGCAGACCTGGAGGCGCTCGGCGTCGCCGTGGCTGCTGTGCCTGCCGTGCTCGCGCTGTGGGATCGCGAGCGCGAGGTCGTGCGCCGCTCGCTTACGCCGTCGCAGATCAAGAAGGCGTTCAAGGAGACGAAGTTCACCCGGGACGACGCTATCGCGCGGCTGGAGCGGCTCGGCATGAACGCTGCCGACGCCGCGACGCTGCTTGACGAGTGAGGAGGTGATGCCTCTTGACCACGTTCATTCCGATGCCGCCGTGGCCGAGGCTACGTACGCCTAACGCTTGACAGGGTGTGGCGTTAGGCGTACCGTGCGCGTGTGCCCATGACCTCAGGCACATCTCGGTCAGGGACGGCGCCGCCGGGCACTGCGGCGCCCGGTAGGCGTCGTCCCGCCCAAGGTGCAGCGCACGCGCTGCGTGTAGCGTGGGGTCGGAAGTGGGGAGCGGTCGGACGTGAGGCCGGAAAGCAGATACGAGGAGCGAAGTAGATGACCGAGGTACTAGACGAGACCCCCGCCTCAGTCGAGCCGGACGAGTCAGAGCCCGAGCCCGACGAAGAGCCCGAGCCCGACGAAGAGCCCGAGCCCGACGAAGAGCCCGAAGAGGAAGACCCGGCGGCGCCGGAGCCGGTTGCGAGCGCGCATACGGAGCAGGAGATCGAGAAGGCCGCGAAGGCGCTCGCGAAAGAGGCGGAGCGCCACGCCGCCGCGATCAGCCGCATCATGGGGGAGGACTCGCTCGCCCTCGTCATGTGCGAAGCCTGCGAGCCCGGCATCCCCGGCTGGCACTGGCCCGCGAAGATGCTGGGCGAAGACGACCCGCGCAGGCCGCTCTACGAGATGCTCGAAGGCGGAGACGACTCCTCGATGCGGCATCCCGAGAGGTACGCGCGGTGCGCCTACTGCGCGGGCTACGGCTGGGTCTTGACGGGCTCGCGTGATCCCGTGAATCGGAAGGTGGTCTGTCCGGAGTGTCACGCTGCCGGGTATCTCGACCGGAACGCCGCTACGCCTACCGGAGGCGCGACCCTGACGGCGGTACCGGCTGGAGGCGACGCTGCGCCTGCGGCGCCCGCCGAGCCTACCGTTGACTTCGTGGGGCGCCCGGTCGGGCACCCGAACTACGGGAAGCTCTCCGGCTACCTGACGCCTGCCGAGCTGGCACGCGACATAAACGACGGATTCGCGTCCTAACGACTGAGAGGGAGGCCGCTGTGAACGGCCCTGTTACCTTCGTCCGCGTGCATGAGCCGGACGCGGTACGCGAGATCATCGCGGAGGCGGACGAGATCGCGCGTGCGTACTCATCGCCAGATGACGTGTACGACGTGATCTTCTCCAAGGCCGTCGATCTGCTCGCCGCGCGCACGGTGCTCCAGATGCAGCCGCAGCCGGTCGGATTCGACCTGTCGCAGATCGACAAGATGCGGCGGATGTAGTGGCCGCGTGGAACGAGTCGCGCGTCTACCCGCGCCGACGACGGCGCGCGTCAGCCATGACGCGGCTCGTGTGGACGCTCTCGCTGCTCTTCAGCCTCGCGTGTTGGGGGCTCATCGCCCTGGTCGTGTACAAGCTCGCACGGTAGCCGTGGAGGGACGTCTCTACTCGGCGTTCGAGCTGATCCGAGACTACGGCGAGCGCGTGCTACAGCGCCAATGCTTCTGTTGCAGCCGCTTCACGCTCTACGCGATCACCTACCGCTCAGACATTGGGACGGTGTATCTGTGCTCGCGCTGCGACGTCGCCTCAGACGAGCGGAGCGCATGATCCGGGCGCGCGTCATGCCGGTCAGAATCCGCAGCCGCTCCGCGCACCTGGAAGTGGACGTGCTGAAGACGGTCGGCTACCGCAGCGAAGCCTCTGACGGCTGGAGAGGCCCGGTGCGCTCGACCGTTCGCGCCGCGCGCCTTGACGGCCGTGAGCACCTAAGCCAACTCGACCTGGCCGACCTGAGCTCCGC
>VFSW01014077.1_pt1 | contig 11076 bp, 5 predicted proteins | sample 5358111 | NCBI WGS metagenome assembly VFSW01 (sample SAMN11554181, study PRJNA540505) | mine drainage metagenome | isolation source: sediment from site ElyBrook_90M | place: USA: Ely Copper Mine, Vershire, VT | collected 2017
CCGTGGATCCAATCTCACCCCCACCCCGCGTTCTGCCCCCGGGCCTTAGCGCCCGCTCACGCCCCCACCCGCTGGGACACGGTCATGTCCCCCACGACGGGGGGGGTGTTCTGAGGAAGATAGGCCAGGGTTACGCTATCCAGGATGGGGGTCGGGCCTGAAGCTCCGCTGAATTCAGCTTTCCATTGGATGTAGCGGGCGTTGGGACTGGCTACCTGCGAGCCGTTCGCATCCGAGAGCGGCCCCGACCAGTCGGCCCAGGTTCTGTCCGGCCGCATGGAATTCCCCGAACGCACGCGGAACACCAGCCGGCCTTCGGGGCTGGTTTCGGCAAGCCAGCTCAAGTGGCCCCATCGCGCCACCGTTCCCGCATCATGCACCGGCGATTCATAAGTGCCGCTGGTTCCCATGTCCTGCTCCACCCGGAAGACCTTGCCCTGGTCCCCGGTCGCCGCCAGGAGGCCTCCGTCGCTCTGGAGCAACCGCGTGGCCTCGCCCTCGTTGGTTTGAACCAGCAGGGTCACCTTCCCGTCGAGCGCCAGCCGGTAAAGACGCCCTTGGCCGTCTGTTGAGAATACCAGCTGGCCGCCGGACGTCGCCAGGTCGTAAACGTTCTCGTCCCTGGAACTCCACAGTGTCTCGATGGTGTTGTCCGGCGAGATTCGGTAAATCGCTGACTTCTCGACCCCGGCGAACTCCGACACCGGAGCGAATTGCGCCGTCACCTGCGCCGCCACGGCCGGCTGGGCGGGCTTGGCCGCTTCCGGTTTCGGCTTCAGATCGATGCCCCCCTGGGCGGCCTCCTCTGTCACCGTGACTGTGGTTGCCGTGCCGGCGGACGGAGCGGGGCTGGATACAGCCGCAGGAGTGGGTGATCCTGCCAGGGCGCGCCGCATGCTCGCCCCTCCCTGTGCGGCCGCATAGATGGAACCGTCCGGCGACGAAGCAATGGCGCGGATCTCGGGAAGGTTCGCGTCATAGAGCACGAACTCGCGATTCCTGGCCTCGATACGATAAATGAGACCGTTCGGCTCGGTTCCCGCCAGCAGCCGGCCTTGCACATCAAACGCCAGGCAGGTCACATTGGACTGGCCGGTCTCGTAGTAGACTTCGCTCTTGCCGGAGGCGTCCACGCGAAAGATGACACCTTGATCGCCGGTGCCTACCAGCAGCGCGCCGTCCTTGGCAAACGCCAGAGACCAGATGTAGGTGACCTTCGGCGCGAAGAACACGGCGGCCTTCCCGTTCTCGATGCGATAGACCGCGCCGTTGGGGGAGGTGGCGGCGAACAATACCCCCTTTGCATCGACGGCCACGGCAAAAACCTCGGGCTGGTCCGCCGTCCACACGACGGAGCTCTGGCCCGACTTCTCGACCCGAAAAACACGCCCTCTGTGCCCCGTGCCCGCATAGAGGACGCCGTCACGCGACTGGGCAACGCTCCAGATGACGGGCTGGTCCGACGCTAACAGGGTCTCGACCTTCGGAGCGAGCCTCAGGCGTCCGTCGCGGCTGAGCGAGACTCCCGCGAAACGGCCCCGGACGAAGTCCCGGTAGTTGTTCAGCTCCCAGGTAGTGGTGCCTGCGGAAAACGCCGCCGCCGCCAGCAACGTAAAAGGAAGAAAGAAAAGCCCGTGTTTCATTCTCTGATCTCTACCTGCACGGTCTTCGAGCCGGAAATCACCATCCCGTCCGCTCCGACTTCCAACTCGGCGACCTTCGAGTTGCGGGAGATTACGGCGCCCCCCAGACCCGACTGAGTACGTGCCAGAATCTGCGCTACCGATGGCGGGGGATCCGGAAGGTTCTGGCCCTGGACATCGTAGTCCGCTTCCGCCCGCCAGACGCGTACATACGCCTTGGTGCTGTCGCGGAGTGAATTCAAGAACGTCACCAACTGAGACGGCGTTCTGGGGCTGGTGGCCAGAGTTTGCCGGAACTCAGTGAAGTTCGTGGTGGTGCCATCCGCGACGGTGAAGTAGAGCGTGCCAGTGGGAGCGCCGGTAGGAACACGGTAAGTCACCGTATGCGTCCTTTCCTGGCCGTTGGGCCCCGCCAGCACCACGGTGAGGTCCAGTGAGTCGCCCGGCAGAACTTCGCGCCGGGACGTCCAGACCTGGTCGATCTGCATCTGCTTCAGCTCGTCGTAGGCGTCGATCTCGATCCGGACGTTCTTCAACCGCAGCGCATCGAAATCGCTCTGGAGCGCGTATGCCAGGGGCACGGCGACGCCGAGCGAGGCTTGCTGCGGCAGGCTGGATTCTCCCGAATACGTGTTCTTGAGCCGGATCGGCGCCGAGTTGCCTTGAAACTGAATCTCGCCGCGGATAGCCAGCGTCGAGGCGCCCACGGTTCGTTCGGTGGCGTCAATGGCGGAGAACAAGGCCATCTGCAGGAGAATCGGGGACAGGAAACGGTCATTGACCATTTCCATCTGATAGGTCGACCGTGCGCCCGCAGAGCCGCGCCCGCCGGGATGCGCGACTGAAATCGACACCGGCGTCATCCCCGCCCGACGGCCAACTTCACCGGCCACGCCCGTGCTGCGGTCCTCGCTGAGGGTCCCCATCCACTCGCGGGGAGCCGATATCTTGAACGATGTCGCGAGATTCGGAACCAGGGCGAGCACGTCGGCCCGAGCGAAGGGAATCTCCGTGTTCCCGGTGGAGAGGAAACGATGGCCGAAGGCGTACACCCGGCGGCCGTCGATATAAGTGACTGTTCCCTCCGCGCCGACGCTCATGTCCCCTGTCAGCAACTGCACGCTGATCATAGATCCGGGCTCGAGCGAGGCGGGGTTGCCGAGGCCGGGCTTGAGCCGGCCGCCGCCCGTCATCCCTTGTCGCGGCTCCAGCCCCAGAGTCCGGAGTTGAGGCGCGAAGAACTCGATAGCGCCTTGCGTGAAGCCTCCGAAAGAAACCGGCGTGGCGATGTCCACGAGCTTCCCGCCGCCGGCGGCAATCGCCCCGGCCGGTTCGAATCCCCGCGTCAAGTCGGTGTCTTCGAGGGAGGCCCGGGCTCGCAAGTTGCGCTCCGGCGCCCTTTCCCCGGCACGCAGAAGATCCGCGATAGGGCGGATGGCGGCGATCGGCTCCTTGGAGAAGGCGAAGGCCATGGCGACGGCGCCGACCAACCGTCCGCCGATGTACACAGGACTGCCGCTCATCCCTTGCAGCACCCCGGTCGAGGCGAGCGGCCCGCCAGAGAGCCGCGCCAGGATGAGGGACTGCTTGGGGCCCGCGTTGTCCAGCACGCCCAGGATCTCCGCCTGGAACTCCTCGATGCGGCCGCCGGAAAATATGGTCCGGCCGGTCGCCTGCATGCCTGGCCGGACCTCCGCAAGCGGGAAGAACCCGGTCTGGGCATACAGCGATACCGCCATCAGCAAGCTGCTCAGGAAGCGCATGCGAGATACACGTACCCTGCATATTATTCTAGCGAAACCCGAGGAGGCCGGTTTTGGACTCGCAGTGTCTGAAAAGTGCGTTGAGTGCGGATCGCAATGCTCTTGGCGATTCGATCCGCCACGTAGTTTCCGAGCCGCTACTGTGAGGGGGCGGTCACCAGCGAAATCTTTTTCACCTGCTAAATCCCAAAACCGGGGACGGCATTTCACGTGAGTAATCGCAAACGGCCCCCCCAACCTATCACAGGGTACGAGCCGGCTTGTCAGGCCCCATTTCCCTATCGGGCCTTCTGCCCTCGTCGCCATTGCCCACACAGGCGACCAGAGCGGTTCCAGCGGCGAGTTCGCACCACTGCCTGACCACCGCGATGCCACACTGCTCCGATATGGCAGTGTGCCAAAAGCTGATGGATCCGGCCTACGGGAATTCTCTTAGCCCAGGAATCTTGAGAGCCGCTGGCGAACCCACCGCATATCTACTAGTTGACATTCGCACAGAACTAGGGATCCCCACCCCGCAGCACGCAAGTCCTTCAGGTGCTCAACATCCCGTGCGCGGTTGCGTTCAAGCTTTGGCGCCCAATACGCCTGGTTAGACTTTGGAATATGCGCCAACTTGCAGCCATGCGCGTGCCAGTAACACCCATGCACAAAAAACACCTTGCGCCGCGCCGCGAACACGAGGTCAGGCTTTCCAGGAAGGTCTTCTCGGTGTAGCCGGAACCGGTAGCCCAGTTTGTGAACAAGACTCCATACAGCCAGTTCGGGCAGCATATCCTTGCTGCGAATCGCCCGCATATTCGTGCTGGCTTCCAGCCACCACCGTCGGCCCGATGTCGTACCACATGATCGTAAGCGATCCCGGCTGAATGGGATACGGGCAAAGTCCGCCGCCCAGCCGTTCGCTGATCTTTCCGGTCACCGGCGTGGGACACACAGAGAGAAGGCCACTCTGGCACAGCGACTCTTGCCGCGCGTGGGGAGCCTCAGTTCTTTTCCCCATATCTTGCCGAAGACGGCCACACACTCGCCCGTTTGGTCCGTGATCGCATTGGCGGGGACCAGCGGAATGACGGGGCAGAAAGCGATCCGGGCGACATCAAAGAGAATTCCGTAATTGTGTGCATAGAGACGGATCGGGCAGCAGATGATCGGCCCGCCCTTGCTTGGGTTGAGCGTGCAGGCCCCGCTGATCGATCCATCATTCGGCGTCTGGTTTCTGACCTTTATGTCCGGCGGCAAACGCCGCGTCGAGCGAATCCCCAAAGAGTGGGTCGAGGACATCCGCCGCCGGGTGGACGCGGGCCGCGCCCTGCAGGAGGCGATCAAAGAAATGCTCACGGGCAACGCCGAGTTGCTGGTGCTTTGGCGCCAGCAGAAGGGTTTGTGAAAGGTTCCTCCGTCCCGTCGATCTTGCATTACGCGTGCTTCAACTTGGCGTTGAAATCTTTCCTGGATCAGCCGGGCGATGGCCGGATGCAACCGGAGATCCCCGCCTCCAGCCTGAGCTGGGGGCTGTTGCTGGGCGCCATTCTGCGATTGAATAGCGCCAACCGGCTGGAGTGGTTGGCACGGACTCTGACTGTGAGACAAACAGCTCCGGTGGAAGCGGTTGGGTGTATACTCGCTACTGGCCAGGAAGCCAAAAAGGAAATCCCTGGTTATACCTTGAGCCCAGGAGACCGTATGAGACACGATGCCCGTATGACCCGACGCAGTTCTCTGCGATGGATGGCAGTGGGAGCCGGGGCGGCAACGCAGTTGAAATCCGCCTTTGCCGCCGGCGGCGAAGCGGACCGTGCAGCCCGCATGCAGTGGTGGCATGCGGCTCGTTTCGGCATGTTCGTGCACTGGGGCGTGTACAGCACGCTCGGGCGCGCCGAATGGGTCCTGGAGGACGAAGGTATTCCGATCGCGGAATACGAGCAGTTCGCCAGACAGTTCAACCCGAAACCCAACGCGGCGCGCGACTGGTGCCGGCTGGCCCGGCAGGCCGGGCAGAAGTACATCGTGATGACCAGCAAACATCACGAGGGTTTCTGTCTCTTCGATTCCAAGCTGACCGATTACTGCGCCACAAAGCAGGGCCCGAAACGCGACCTGGTGAGGGAATTTGTAGAGGCCGCCCGCGCAGAAGGCCTGCGCGTGGGCCTCTACTACTCGCTCATGGACTGGCATCACCCCGATGGGGAGCGGTGCGCCACGGACGAGGCGGCGCGCCGCCGCATGGTGGACTACACCCACGGTCTGATTCGTGAAATCTTAACGAACTACGGCAAGATCGACATCCTCTGGTACGACGTGGCTTCCCCGCTGGACGCGCAGGGCTGGGAGTCCGAGAAGATGAACCAGATGGTGTTCCAGCTTCAGCCCCAGATTATCTGCAACAACCGTAACAGGTTGCCGAACGACTTCACGACTCCGGAGCAGCGCATCACCGCCACCAAAACCCCCTGGGAAGCGTGCATGACGCTCAACGACAGTTGGGGCTACCAGAAGGCCGACGAAAACTGGAAATCTCCCAAGACGGTTGTGCGCAACTTGGTCACCTGCGCGCACGGCGGCGGCAATTACCTGCTCAACATCGGACCCCGCGGGGACGGCTCCATCCCAGAGGAATCGGTCCGCATCCTGACCTCTGTGGGCAAGTGGCTCGAGCGCAACGGTGAGACCATCTACCAATCCGAGCCGTGCAACCCTGGCAGATCCGCCTTCGCCGTGTTTTCGCGCAAGGGCAACACGCTGTACATGCACGTGCACTTCTGGCCCGGAGAGACTGTTTCGCTGGGCGGGCTTCAGAACAAGGTGCTCTCGGCGCGCCTGCTGGTCGGCGGCAAAGCACTGAAATTCGATCAGGACCCGTTCCGCGTGCGTTTCACCAACCTGCCGGCAAAGGCCCCGGACGATCCAGTGACCACGATCGCGATTGAGTGTGACGGAGAACCGCGGCAGGAAATGAGCAAGGTGCGGCAGAACCGCCCGCGTCTCAAGGCTTGAACAGCCATTTCTTGGTGTCAAGGGCAAAGCGATAGGGAACCACCGGAGCGGGGCAAAAGGGGACCACTTTGGGCATTGCCAAGTTGAGTTGGACAGCGGCACGATGCCCAACTCATCGACAATCAGCAGTTCCTGCCGCGCCAGGTGTTTCTGGAAGCGCAGCAACCGCTTCTCGTCCCGCGCTTCTATCAGCTCGTGCACCAACGCCGACGCCTGAAGGCAGGCTCGTTGACTGACCTACAAAAGCCCTCGTTGCCCAAGACCCGCCAAACGGCGTGGCCCGTGGGTGCGCAGTGATCCACCGCCCGACGGCACAGATAGGGAGGGGCCGGGAAGGCGAGGATTCAGGTCGAGCATGCCTTCGCAATGCGCAGGCTTGATTCTCGCACTATCAGGTGGTGCGGAATGAAAGTGCGCGTTGGTCGCGTTGGCCCTTTGGCTTCCATACACTCTCTGAGCAAATGCGCGGCCGTCTGCCCGATGAGGAAGCTGTTCTGGTCGATGGTGGAGAGAGAAACCCGCAAGAGATCAGAATAGTGGACATTACCAGCGCCAACAATGGCTATGTCGTTAGGCACGCTCAGTCCTGCTTCCAATACCGCCTTGATGGCACCGGCTGCGACGGGGTCGTTGTAGCAAAATACGCCATCGGGTAGGGGCCTGAGGCGCAACAACTCACGCATCGCCTCAAAACCAGTGCCGTCACTGGACTGACCTTCTACGACGTACTCGGGAGGGGCAGCCAGGCCGCAATCCGCCAGCTTGCGGCGGTATCCGCTAAGACGCCCTATCCCAGTCGGAATCGCGGGTCCACACAGGTGCGCAATCCGCTGGCAACCTTGCTCGACAAGATGCCCGGTGGCCAACTCACCGATTTCCTCGTCCTTCCCGCCCACGTAGTTCGCTCGTATGCCGGCTGGCAGTCTGTCAATCAGTACGAAGGGAACCTTCCGGTCACGCAGAACACGGAAAAGGCGTGCACGACCACTTCTCTGCGCAGAGGCGATGATCAGTCCATCGACTTTTCGAGCCAGTAGGGCGGATACCTGGTACTCTTCTATCTCTGCGCTTTCCTCGGAATTCAGTATGACCGCCTGGTACCCCGCAGGCTCAAGCGCCTGCGCCACACCCTTCAACACCTCGGCGAAGAAAGAGTGCATCAGATCGGGCACCACTAGTCCGACAAGGTAAGTGTGGCGTGTGGCGAGGCCCCTGGCGACCCAGTTGGGCTGATACCCGAGTTCGCGGGCCGTTTTCTGCACGCGCTCGCGAGTCTCGTGGCTGATGTCATTGTGATTACGCAGCGCTTTCGAAACGGTCATCACCGAGACGCCAAGGTCTCGCGCAATATCTACCATTCGAACCGACAACGCTCAACCTCCAACTTTCAGCTTACTCCATGTCAACGTAGCGGCAGGGCTTTGTCTGTCTCAAGACTCGATTGAGATGTCCCCTTTTGTATTGCGGGGGATGGGGGTGTGGAGCGGAGTTCCGATTCGACTGGCTCCAGTTGAGCGCGGTGCCTGTCAGCCTGGCGGCGTCCACAAGGCCCCCCGCGATTCATTTCCCTCTCGTGGCCTCTCTGACCACCTGCAGGCCGTAGCGGATCGGTATCGTTCCATCCAGTTGTTCGTGAATCGCTACAGCGCGCCCGTCCGGCGTGCACCGGAATAGCGACTTATCGATCTACCAAGATAGATCGGCAATCGCAACCGTGCGACATCTTTTCAATGAACTGTGAACGGCGGTGGGTTCTGGCGCTCCGCCGTCGTGCCGGACGGGCGGTGGTCCGAAGCGCCGGGCGTTGGACCACCGCCTTAAAAGCAGACAGGTCCGGTCTTAACGACGATTGACAACACAGTTGAAAAAAACTCTTGACGCCGCGACTTTAACGGTATAAATTAAATCGAGGAACGTCAAACGCGGTGGGCATCAAGGAGACCACTTGAGAATGCTTCCCGGTGTCGTTGCCGGAACTCGCTAAAGGGACAGGTAGGAGTCGGAACGGAATTCGCGAGAGAGAACACTTTAATGAAGTGAAATAGTCTGCACGGCGAGTTAAAAACTTTCTTAACCTACTGCCGCAGCCACCGTCAATATAACCGAACACGCAGTCGAGTGAAGGAGGCTTTTGCATGTTTTTCAGGGTATCTCGCAACATTCTCTGGCTAGTACCTATCAGCCTGGCCATTCTCGTAGACCTTTCTGCTCCAGGAGCGTGTACCGCGCAGGCTCTTTACGGCACGTTGGTCGGTAACGTGACGGACGCGAGCGGCGCAGTCGTGCCGGGAGCCACGGTTACGATTCTCGAGAAGGAGACCGGCCAAACCCGACAGACCACGACCAGCGATACCGGGGGATACGGTTTCTCTACCATCTCCAGCGGAACGTATGAGGTCACGGTGACGAAAGAGGGATTTTTCAAGTTTGTCCGGGCAGACATCGGGGTGAGCATCAACACGGTGGTGCGGGTGGATGCGCAACTGCAAGTGGGATCGGTGTCAGAAACCGTGCAGGTGACCGGCCAGGCCGCGCCGCTGCAAACGGACCGGGCCGAGGTGCGAGCCCAGGTCACCAACCAGACACTGGAGAACATACCGCTGCCCGTGTTTCGCAATTATCAGGGAGTGTTCGTCACATTACCTGGTTTCGCGCCTCCCTCAACCGGGACGATGCCGCTGGTGAACCCCTCTCGCGCGGTGAGCACCAACGTCAACGGGACCACCGCAACGTCGATAAACTTCCGTATCGACGGCACGACTGCGTTGAACGTATGGATGAGCTTTTGGACATCCTTCGTGCCGGGGCTCGACGCGATTGAGACGGTGGACGTGGTAACGAACAGCTTCGATGCCGAGCAGGGATTGGCGGGCGGAGCGGCCGTGAATGTGCAGATCAAGAGCGGCACCAATGCCATTCACGGTTCTGTCTTTGAATACCATGCCGACAACCGAATGAAGGCGAGGCCGTATTTCCTTCCAGCCAACCAACAGAAGCCGAAGTACATTGTCAACCAATTGGGCGCCACGTTCGGCGGCCCGATCAAGAAGAACAAGCTTTTCTACTTTTTGAGCTACGACGGCAGCTTCGATCGGGAAACAGGCCAAGCGTACCTGACGGTCCCGACCGCTGCAATCCGGAATGGGGACATGTCCGGATCCAGCTACCCGATTTACGATCCGGCAACGGGAAATGCTGACGGCAGGGGGCGGACGCCTTACTCCCTCAACCAAGTACCGGCGTCCCTCAAGGACCCGATTGTGCAGAAGATCATCACAACACTGGTGCCCCTGCCGATGTTCCCCAACCTTCTGACCAACAACTACTTTGCGAGCGCGCCGGTTCCGTTCACGCGTCACGTGGCGGACGGGAAGGGGAACTGGAATGCGAGTGACAAGCTGTTTATAAGCGGGAGAATCGGCGTGCTCAATTACAACGCCAACAATCCGCCGGCGTTTGGGGCGCAGTACGGCCAGAACGGGCCGGGGTTACCGGCAGGCGCCTTACTCGGCCCTGCCTGGGGCCAAACGATTAACCTGTCGATTGCGGCAACTTACATGGTCACCCCCCGACTCATCATCGACGGGAATTTCGGTTGGACCTCGTTCCTGAGCCGCCAGGAGCAGCCGCGTATAAATGATGGACCGCTTGGAGAGACTTTCCTCGGCATTCCACGGAGCAACGGATCCACTCGCACGGCGCAAGGCTGGCCATATTTTGGCGTTAGCGGCTATGCGGCGATCGGACCGGGCCAGACCGGAAGGTCGTATGACACCCCGCAGAAGAACTATGTAATAAACGCCAACTGGACGAAGGGCACACACAACATCCGGTTTGGGACGGAGATCTCCAGACAGGCCCTCAACAACGTCGAGATTGGCGCTTATGGGAGTTTCGGGTTTTCGGGCAGCGCTACGGCCCTGAATGGAGGGCCTTCTGTCAACCAGTTCAACAGCTTTGCCCAATTCCTGCTGGGGCTAACGAGCAGTATCAGTATCTCGAAGGACACGGAAGATACGGAGACGACCCGCACCCGCCTCTACAGTTTCTACTTGCGGGATCAATGGCGGGCGACCCGCAAGCTGACGGTCTCCTACGGCGTGCGCTGGGAGTACTTTCCGCTGGGCACGCGCGCCAACCGCGGGATGGAGATCTACGATGCGGCGAACAATCAAATGCTGATCTGCGGCCGCGGAAACACACCGCAAGATTGCGGGGTCGACATCAGTAAGAAGTACTTCAGCCCGCGGCTGGGCCTGGCCTACCGCGCCAGCGATACTTTCGTCATTCGCGCCGGGTACGGGCTGAATTACGAGCCGAACCCGATGGCCTTTACTCGGGATGCGATCCGCAACTACCCGGTGACGATTTCAAATAGCTGGAGCGGGGCGAACTCGTACGCGCCCTTTGGTCCGCTAAGCGCTGGCGTTCATGTGTACCCGCTGCCTGACTTAAGCTTGGGGGCCGTGCCTGTGCCGGTCAATGTGGGTGTCCAGACCTTCGCCAGCAAGTACGTCCGGGGATACATTCAGAACTGGAATCTTACCCTGCAGAAGGAGTTGAAGGGCGGCTTTGTCGGTCAGGTAGGTTATGTGGGGTCGCGGCAGGTCAAGCAGGCCGGGCAACGGGCTCTGAACATCGGGACCCTGGGAGGCGGGCGCGACAGCCAGCCC
>VFSW01014078.1_pt1 | contig 11075 bp, 9 predicted proteins | sample 5358111 | NCBI WGS metagenome assembly VFSW01 (sample SAMN11554181, study PRJNA540505) | mine drainage metagenome | isolation source: sediment from site ElyBrook_90M | place: USA: Ely Copper Mine, Vershire, VT | collected 2017
CCGCAAAGTTCTCCGTGGCGTCCGATCCTGACGCTCGTAGCCTCACCTTTGTGTCCCCGGTTCTTAAGATCACTGACCACGAGATTAGACTCATTTGATAGATTCAATGGGTCGCGATAGAAGGCGTATGCAACCTTATTGATTCGGGAGCAGACATAGACAATGAGAACTCCACTAGTGGCGTTCAGAATGATTGACAGTTTTCCCTCCGCCGACGAAAACGGTCACCCAGGTACTGTTCTGCGTCAACGTCGGTAATCTCCGCGCGAGACCGGTCATTCAACTGAGCCAACGCCACCGGCAGGAATGGCCAGCCAGAGAGGATAGTGGCGGGGTAGCCGGTTAATTATGAAGCACTACACTAGGTTGAAAGATTCTTTTATCGTTGAGGCATACCGCATGTTTTGACTATATTTTATCGCTAAATATCAACGCCTTATAATTGAATAGATTAATTGCTATAATTATGTTATAAAAATCGCATTTAATCGTAATTATAATGGCACGTAGAAAGAACCAACTTGAGACTGTCCGGATCACGGTTGCTGCGACACCACAGGTTAACACCTATCTTGAGCAACTCGTGGAATCTGGATTGCACGGTAAGAATGTGCCGGAAGCCGCTGAACGATTGTTAACTTCCGCAATAGAAGATTTAATTCGTGAAGGAACGCTTGAACGTATAGAACCTGAAAAATGAGAATGGTAATATTCGCATCCTTTTTTTTAATCGCAAACTCTTTGAAAGAGATTTGTAATGCATCAGCCTCTTAAAAAGGAGTTTCCGTCGGATCGCACAATGCCCGCCGAAGACAAGAAGCGGTTTCTTTCTACCAAGAATATTCCCATCAATGAGCGGCTTATTTTTGCTCTTGATGTTTCAAGCCAAGCTGAAGCAAAACAATTAGTAGAGAAACTTGGATCTAGCGTTCAGTTCTACAAACTTGGCCTTGAACTTTTTATGGCTGGGGGTTATTTCGAACTTATCGAATGGCTCAATGAAAGACAAAAAAAGGTATTCGTTGACCTTAAATTTTTTGATGTTCCTCAGACAGTCAAATCTGCCGTTAAGCAATTAAGTAAAACCGGCGCTGCATTTGCAACTGTACACGGAAATGATCCTATTCTTGAAGCTGCATGTGCAGTAAAGGATGGAATTAAAATTCTCGCTGTAACTGTGCTTACTAGTTTAGATAGAAAAGATATTGAAGACCTCGGTTTTAAGACCGATGTTCCAAAATTAGTTCTTTCACGCGCTCAAAGAGCATTATTAATTGGCTGTGATGGAGTAATTTCTTCAGGACAAGAATCAAAAGCTCTTCGGGAAGAATTGGGTGATAAATTCCTAATTGTGGTCCCTGGCATTAGACCCGTTGAGAACACTGACGATCAAAAGCGAACGGTTGATGTTGAACAAGCATTTCTAAATGGTGCTGATTACATCGTCGTAGGTCGTCCAATCAAGAATGCAGAAGATCCCAAAGCAGCAGCAGAAATGATACAAAAACGAATTGCAGCTTTGTTTTCTTAAAATTATTAGCTTAAAGACCTATGACCTGATGCAATTTTTCCTCCCAAGGCGCTGCAAAATTCATTAGGAGGATTTCCATGTCAATCTATACAGAAAAGCGAGAAAGTGACCCAAGAGTGATGAGCGGTATTCTGGCGACGGCCGCACTGGAACGTCTCGATAAAGGCCAGAAAGAGGACAGAATTAAGCGCGCCTATCTTGACAGTCTTTTGTGGTTGCTTGATATGTATCGGTACGACGCATTTTCTGCACCAGAGCCGCAGGGCGTCTTGCAGCAAACACCATTATCTGAACCTGCATTTCAGCCTCCTGAATCAGGCTTGCAGCGCGTCAAAACAGCACTCGTGACGGCTCACAAAGCAGCCTACAGCGATTTTTCGAAAGATGCAGTAGTTGAAGAACTTAAGCGAGTTTTCCAATTTGTCATGGAAGATCGTGGGCACGATGCGGATAATGACCAAAGCATCAAAAAGGCGCGTACTTTTTTTAGCGCTTTCATAGAGGCATTAGGTCTCAATGCCTGATGTTCTCAACTAAGGAGTTTCTAAAGCAAGAATGCAGAAATGTCAGTGATTTATTAAATGAAACTCTCCGGTTTGAGTATGGGGGCCTCGAAACCGGCGAGTTTTTCAGCGAATGCAGTTCACGACTGCAATTGCTATGCGAGCAGATAGAAAAAGTTTCTGAAACAGACTTAAGTACCCTTACTACTTTTTCCGACCACCTTTCCCGCCTTTCTGCACTTATAACGCGCATCGAACGTTCGCACCTCGGAGAGTTTTCTTGGCCTTTTGCGAATGAGCTCAAAAAGCTCGCAATCAAAACATGTCAGGGTACAGGTAATGACGCTAGCCTAAAGGAGCCGCTCTTTTTCATTTCGGCAGATGGGGGGCTCGCAGCGTATCGAATTCACGCTGAGCAACGACCTATCGATATTATTGGCCAACGCATTTTTAATATAGTTTTCCCGCGCTCGCTGAAACACCACGTTTTGCTACATCCCATCCTCGGACACGAAATTGGACATGCAGCTTGGTCTGTACCAAGCATGCAGCGTGAATTGCAGGATAAAGTCCTTATTCAACTTTTCGACAAAAGTCCATTGAGTGATCCCGCCACCGCCGTGAATTGGCTAAAGGCTACCTTCAGTATTGATACGACTGAGAAGATCATGCAACAGGTTATCGCACGGTGGGCCCAAGAATTTCTTTGCGACTTATATGGTCTTTTACTGATGGGACCGAGCTTTGTGGTGGCGCACCAATCGTTGCTGCTCGCGGTCGATCCTACAGGGCAAGGAATTGGAGATTCTCATCCTCCGTCAGCCTGTCGTTTCTGGATGGTTCGAGAAGCCGCACATATTCTCAACTGGGACATAATATCAGTTAATAACAACCCAAACGTTGAGGAAGCATTGAAAGCTTTTTGGGGGCCGATCGATGATCAGCATAAAACACTCCCGGCATGGGCAGCCGTTTTCGACAAAAATCAGGTCGACATTGCCACGCGGGGATTATTGCAAATTCTTACGACTCTCGATAAATCGGCTTATACTTACCCGGATACACGGCTGCTTTGCATGTTGCTCGAAATGCTACAAGATTCCGTTCCGCCAGTTGGGCGCAGCTTCGATGATAATGGCATACTCGCAATCCGTTCTATCGATTTTCGAGACGTTCTCTTCACGGGTTGGCTTGCTTGGCATAGCCCGGAAAAACTAGGCCCCGAAATTGGTTTTTTCGAATTAAACCGCCTATGCGATCATGCGATCATGCAACAACAAGCCATTACCCATTGGAAAATTGATCGCAAAGTGGTTAATCAATAACGATGAGTGTTCTCTCGTCTGACAGAGTTATTGAGCTCATGCGAGCACGGGAAATCTATATCTCGCCGCTCTTATCTGATAAACAAATTGGCCCTGCTTCTATTGATCTGCGTCTTGGAAACGTCGCATTGATTGTTCGTGCCAGAGGATTATCACATGTTGATCCAAAAAATTATCGTCAAACTTCGGAACAACCTGGACATCAAGGCGAACTTCAGCGGCGCCAAAAACAAGAAAGACATGAGGTACCTTTTCATCGCCAGCTATTGCTTCATCCTGGCACCCTGACGCTTGTCCCGACGCTTGAATGGGTAAAGCTGTCTCCTAACTTAAAGGGCGTTGTTACAGCACGGTCATCGTGGGCACGTGAAGGGCTGAGTATCGCGACCGCAACATTTATCAACCCAGGTTACAATGGAATCATTACACTAGAACTTGCCAATTTTGGGCAAATTCCCATCGCTATCTATCCTGGCATGAGAATCGCTCAGATCGCTTTCTATGAAGTGGTGTTCTCAGAGGCGGTCAATGAATCATCCCAATCAAAATTGAAGAGCCAATTCGATCTTTCGTTTGAGCCCCGTTCAGGGGAGATCGCAAAATATGATGATCCATTTATCCCCCCGGATCGATAGCCGCCCATTTGTGTTGGTGGTGTGTTCCGTCCCAGCAAATCAGGGCTAGTTTTTACCCCCTAAATCTCGCCCAAACGCGGCCATCTCAGATCAATTATCAGTAATTGTTTGGTGGCGGTTTGCATCTTGGACACCGCGGCGAAGGGTAACCGGTAGCCCTACGGCGGGTGGCCATCGAATCCGGATCATAATCACAGAGGTTGCGTACACGTCTCCCTTTCGCATTTTATGTGCCATTCGGCATCAGCAACATTTGGGCCGCCTGACGGACGCACACCCTCGTTCCATGGTACTGCAGGGCGGGTTCTGGCTCTTCCCTGATTCAGACTTGATGCTATCGGTGTATCCCAGGGACACCGCCCGTGGGCAATTTCCGGCACACAGGCATGGTGACTTTGCACCGGATGATGTGTATATAATGATGCCGGGCAGCATGGAATGCGCCGCCCGGTAACCACAGGGACGCGGCTACGAACAACAAGAATCCCAAGACGGCCAGATTCGTCCGGCTCACCGGCCGGAGGGCGATTATTTGCCTCTCCGGCGCCGATCGCGGATTTCTTCAGGATCTGGCGCGGCTTCAGCTCATCTCCTCCGACCTCGCCGACCGCCATCGCTATGGCCACTTGAAGGACGCCTCGAGGCGTTCGCTGTGGCACTTCGAAGCGGCCGGACTGATCACCAGCACCTATCTCTACCGATCCGGGTCTCCCTCACTCTGGAAGTTTCAGTTCGCCACGGGCTCGCGGCTTGGATGTCGCCGCTACGCGCAGCGCACTCAATGTCAACGCCGTGCTGCTGCCCGCGCTCTTCGGGCTCGGTCAGGCCCTGATCTCGGATTCCGCCTGGTTCGCGCGCAAGGACATCGAGATCAAACGCCAGAGGACACGCGCATGACGCGGCAACACCTGTTCCGATCCAGCTCGGTGGGGTTGGAAGATTGACCGGTTCCTTGAGATCACCAAACGGAGGATTCACGCCCATGAAGTCCAAGTGGAGGTACCTGCTTCCCGCGCTCACGTTGCTGCTGCCGCTCGCGGCGCACGCCCTGCAGCTGCCGAACTACGCCCAGGGCGGCGATCTCGCCAGCACCCTTCAAACCAAAGGCAAAGCCGTCACCGATATCCTGGCGCTGGTGGCCTCCATCGTCTCGATCATGGGTATCGTTGTCGGCGGCATCAAGATCGGCGGCGGCGATCCCGATGGCGGCAAGCGCTGGGTGGTGAGCGGCATCCTCGGACTCGTGATCGCCGGCAGCGTCTACGGCATCGCGGCACTCGTCGTCTGATGTCCGCATTCAACCGCCGCTTCCAGCCGAAGGAGCTCTTCGGCATTCCGCTCTACGTCGCCGTGGGCGGCGGCGGGGCACTCGTCTTCGGGGTGTTCTCGCTGCTGCTGCCGGTGGCGCTCAAGCTCGTCACCGTCCCGCTCACGCTCGCCGCGCTTTCGGTCGCCGCAGTCGCGGCACGCCTCGGCGACGATCTGCCGATCGCCGCGCTCATCTGGCGCGGCCGGCGCGTCGAGCCGGGTCGCCGGACGGCCGAGGTGCCGGGTGCGACGCGGCGGCGCTACGCGGATCTCTACACCTGGTCGCACCCGTACGGGGACTACGCCATCGCGCATGCCGACGGTGCCGTGTCGGTCCTGATCGAATGGGCCGGGCTCGATGCGGAGCTGCTCACCGAGTCCGAACGTGCGCAGCGCTTCGGCGACCTCTATACGGTGCTCGGATCGATCGGGGCCGGCTACTGCGCCGAGTTCCATCTGTGGCGCGAAGCGGACGCGTCGCTCGCGGAGGAATACCTCGCGCGCAACGCGGATATTTCCCGCGGGCACGACCTAGCGGTCCCGGTACGCGAGGCCATGGCGGCGCATCTGGGCCAGTACGGGATGGGCAACGAAGTGGGCCTCGTGCTGACGCGGCTGCCCGGCCGGCAGGACTGGCTGACCGTCGTGATGGATCTGTTCGCGCTCGGCGTACGCCGGCGCCTGGTGCACCAGGCCGCACACGCGGAAGCGCTCGTGCGGCACGCCCGCGCCCTGGCCGCCAAACTCCCCGGCGCGCGGCTCGCGGGCAGCGCGCGCTATATGGCGCGCGTGATCCAAAGCCACGACCGCGAGGCCTTCGCGCGCGGCGCGCAGTGGCGGCACGAGCCCCGGATGGATCTCGCCGAGCAGCTGCTGCGCGAGGCGCCGCGCCTCGAAGACGGCCAGGTGCGCGTGGGCCGCGCGCGCACCAAGGTCCTGTACGTCTATCTCTATCCGGATGCCGCGCCCGCCTGGTTCACCGGCATGGCAGCGCTGCCGATTCCGATGCACGTCTGCCAGATCGTGATCCCGGTCGACACCCGACGCAGCCTCAAGGCCTCGGAGCGCGCGGGCGATCTCGCCGAAGGGTCGATGGGCCGGCGCGGACACTCGGTCGCCCGGCAGACGCTGCTCGACCTCGCCGGATTCCAGGGCTTCGTCACCGGCAACGGCCTCCACATCTACAAGAACGCCTACATCGTGCACCTGCACGGTGCGGCCGACGAACTCGACGAGCAGGAACGCGCCCTCACCGACTGGATCGAATCGGGCGGCGGTCAGGTGCGCGCCGCCGACTACGCGCAGCTGCCGTATTTTCGCGCGGGGCAGCCCGGGCAAGGTTATCGTGCGCCGATCCTGCGCCCCGACCACACCTGGCAGATCGCCAACATGGCGCCGGTTCAGGTCTACCGCCAGGGCGAGCGGAAGCCCGAGTCGCTGCGCCTGGGGGCGGCGGGAACGCTGATCGGCTTCGGGCTCACGACGCAGACCGTGCCGCACTCCTTCACCGTCGCGATCACCGGCGGCGGCAAGGGGGTCGAGAAGGTCGCGACCATCGCCGAGACCTACCCGTTCGGCATCGACTGGTACATCGCCGAAATCGGCGGGTCCTACAAATGGGTGGTCGAAGGCTTCGGCGGCGTGTACTCGAAGATCGATCCGACGTCGACCGTGGTGAATCCCCTGCCCCCGTATTCGGTCGCCGACGTCGACGCGGCCTACCCGCTCGACGCGGTGGTCGCCGGCGGCACGGTCAACGCGCTCTCGTTCCTGCTCACCGACGGCGCGACGGAGCTTTCGGCCCACCAGACCGCCGCCGCCCAGGCGGCGCTGCAGCTGCTCTACGCGATTCCGGACAGCGCGCGCGGCGCGCCGACCCTGCCGGACTTCCTCGTCGAGATCGAGGAGTGTGCCCGCGAACTCGAGAGCGAACCGCAGCGCCACGCGGCGCGCGCCATGGGGCACAACCTGGCGAGCTTCCTCGAAACCGCGGAGGGGCGCATCTTCGGCAACGACGACAACCTGGTGCTGTCGGAAGGCATCACCGGCGTCGACCTCAAGGAGGTCGACCGCGCGAGCCCGAAACTGCTCAAGTTCTACCTCGTCTTCCTCGCGCTGCGCTTCAACCATCTCGCCTTCGCGCGCCGCAACCCGGCGCGCGTGCTGCTCGACGAGATGCACAAGTTCGTCGCGATCGCCCCGCAGGTCATGGGCCGCCTCATCTCCGAGCTGGCGCGCATGGGGCGCAAGGATGCCGCGGCCATCGACCTCGTGACCCAGGGCATCGCCGAGATCGACGTGATCGAGGCCGAAATCCTGAACTCGATGCCGCTGCGCACGCTGCTCTACCGTTCGGACGGCTGGGAGGAGATCGCCGCGCGCATCGCGATGCCGGCCGGGCCGCTGGCGGTCTGGAAGTCCTATCCGTATCCGCTCAGCCTTCCGTACCGGCCGGCCCTCAAGGGCGTCGGCCAGGATTACTACACCCTGCATTGCACCTTTCCGCCACTCGTGCTCGACCTCGCCGCCACGAGTCCACGGGACCTCGACCTCAAAGACGAGATCGGGTCGCGCCTCATCGACCCCCTGGAACGCCTGCGCGCGTTCCGCCGCCATCAGGAGATCGGCCCATGAGACGCGCCTGGCTGGGGCTCGCCGCCCTGGGGATACTCGCTTGCCCGCCCGCCCACGCTTTCCTGGGCATCGGCGACGTCGTCTACAACCCCACCGAATACGGCCAGTTCGCAAAGACCATCCAGCAGAGCAAGCAGCTCTACGAAGCGTCGATCCGGCAGCTTGGCCGGCTCGCCTCGATCGAAAAGACGATGAACGACGCGAACGAGGCCTACCAGAACCTGCGCGCCCTGAACCTGCGCGAGCTCTGGCAGAATCTCGAACCCGGGACGGACCTGCAGGGCACGACCACGCCGATCGCCACGCTGCGCGCGAGCCTCACGAACAGCGTGTCCGGTGCGGCGCACGATGCCACCTACGTGCGCTACGAACTGCAGCAGCTCGGCCAGCTCGACCGGCTCGCGTCGGTGCAGCAGGCCTCGGCGGACGACAACGAGAAGGCCTCGGCGAGGCCGCAGCCGGCGCAAAGCGCGCAGATCACCGCCGCCTCGACCTCGGCGCTTGCGGCACTCGCCGCGAGCGAGGAACGCCGGCGCACCGCGCGGGATCTCGCGCGCGCGAGCGCGCAACAGGAGGACATCGACCACTTCCGGGACACCTCGGTCTACGACGCCCTCGCGCACGGCGCGCAGGCGCCGGGGCACTGACGATGGATAGCCTCTCGGGATTTCTCAAGCTCCTGTTCGATCTCTCGCCGATCTTTAGGGTCGAGCGGGACCTTTCGACCATGATCGCTGCGTCCGTGACGCCGGTGCTGCTCATCGTCGCCATCTACATCCGGATCATGGAAACGCAGATCGACGCGCTCGTGAGCGGCGGAAAGTGGGGCCGGGCGCTCAAAGACATCGTGCTCTGGACCACGGTGCTCGGCAGTTACTACGCGATCGGCAATTACCTCATTGGATTTGCCAACCCGATCTACGCCTGGTTCGACGGCAAGGGGTCGATCGACCTCACGATGCAGACCTTCAGCGCCCTCAAGGCCGCGAACAGCAAGAACCTCGACCTCGGCAGCGCCATGACGGCCGTCCTCGGCGGTTCGCTTTATGTGCTCGTCACAGGCTTTCTGTACTATGTCAGTCTCGCGATCGTGAGCTTTGTTTCGGTGTTTCTTGCGATCGCGCACGCCATCCTGTTCGGTGTCGCGCTGTGCTGGGGGCTCGTCGCCATCCCGATCTCGATCTCCGAGCACCTGCGCATCCTGCGCGGCTGGGCGTATCTCACCGGGCTCGTCATCGCCTGGCCGATCGTGCAGGGACTGCTCACGGCGATGTTCACCGGCCTTTTTCTCAATGCCGCGCAACAGATGCAGGCCCCGCAAGCCAACGCCGTCTTCCAGCTCGGGGACCTGCAGCTGCTCTTCACGATCCTGCACCTCGTCTTTACCGCTATCCTTATTACCGCCCCGTTTGTCGCCAACGCGCTCGTGACCAATTCGCCCTCTGCGGCCGCGGCCGTGACGCCGTTCGTGAGCGCGGCGATCGCCGCCGGCGTGGCCACCGCCACGGCCTCCAGGGAGGGCGGCCGGATCCTGCGCGCGCGTGCGCAGGGCGCCATTCCGGCCGCTGCGGCGGGGGCCATCCCGCGAGCGCGCGCGGCCCCGTTTGCGGGCGGAGGTCTGGCCGGAACGGCCGGAGCGACCGAGCCGGGTCCCGCCCCCATGTCGAACGCCGGGGCGCGCGCCGCGCCCCACGGCGCATCAGCCCCGGATGCCCCCGGTCTTGGCGTGAACAAGGCGCGCCGGGGTGCGATCGTGAACCAATTGCGCCGCAACCGTAAGGAGACGCCGTGACCGACCGCGTGGACGAACCGCTCAAACTCACGCCGAACGAGCTGCTGGCGAAGCACGGGCCCGCCGGCTGGCTCGTGCGCCGGCTTCAGGCCTACGCGCTGCTCGGCTGGATCCTTTTCGGCGTGACGCTCACGCTGCATTTCGTGACGATCCTGGTGGGCACCCTCTCCCCGCGCCCGATCGTCGCCGTGGATGCGAGCGGACGGGTGCTCGGAACGCTCGAGTACCTGAGTCCGACCTCGCGCAGCGACGAGGACATTCTTGCGGCCAGCATGCGCTTTGCCGACGATTACCTCTCGCTCAACAGCGCCACCATTTTCAACGACTACGCCGCCGCCATGAACATGATGGCGCCGAATCTCCTGCACGCGACCGAGCAGGCCCTCCACCATGACGATTACCTGGCGCGCGTCGCAGCCTCGCGCACGCACTCGTGGATCGAATGGGCGACGGCCGACGCCGCCCCGCGCGTTCTGGACCGGCACGGCCTCAACGCACAGGTGCGCCTGCGCGGGACGCTCTACGTCGACGGCCCGGGCGGTGAAGTGCAAAAGCCGTTCGACATGACCCTTGAGACGCGCGCCGTCGCGCGCAACAGCTTCAACACCGCCGGCATCGAGATCCTGGCGCGGAGGGACCACTGATGGCGCGTGTCCGGGTCGTCGCCTGTCTCGCCGTTTTGTTCGCTGGTGCCGCCCGGGCCGCACCGCGGATCGATCACATCACGCTGCATAAGCACACGCTGCTGACGCTCACCATCCCCTACGACCAGGGCGTGCGCTTCACGTTCCCGTTCGTGCTGGATGAGCGCGACGACTATGTGCCGTTCACGCTCAACATCACGAATCCGGTCTTCACCTTCGTGCGCGAACCCGGGCGCAATTTCTTTGTCATCAGCCCGCGGGCGCCGCAGAACGCACCGCCCGGCGCGCAATATATCGGCGATGCCTTCATCACCGCGGCCGGGTACGAGATCACCATCGAGCTGCGGGCCGTGCCGCACGGCGCAGCACCCTATACGGACGTGGTCTTCGCGCTGGACGGCAAGGCCCGCGAGGACCTGATCCAGCACGCGATCGCGCAGCGCACCCAGGCGCTCGAGGCGCAGTATCGCCGGAAATTCGCGGGGCTCGACCAGCTTGCCGACGAGAAGGCGCTCGCCCGCATCGGCCATCTGGCGCTCTCCCGCCCCGACCACACCCGCATCAAGCAGGAGCAGGACCTGAAGCTCCCGAACGGCGATACCTTGTCTCTTTATGTCGACGAGGCGCTGACCTACGGCCCCTATACGATCTTCGTATTCGACGTATCGACCGACAGCAACACGCGGCATGTCGACATCCTCGA
>VFSW01014079.1_pt1 | contig 11075 bp, 9 predicted proteins | sample 5358111 | NCBI WGS metagenome assembly VFSW01 (sample SAMN11554181, study PRJNA540505) | mine drainage metagenome | isolation source: sediment from site ElyBrook_90M | place: USA: Ely Copper Mine, Vershire, VT | collected 2017
CCTCGACCGCCGGGTACTCGTCGACCAGCGACAGGTGGTAGGCGAGCAGCCGGAACTGGTACTGCAGCTTCATCGCGATGAAGTCGCTGACGCCGAGCGGCACGCGCCGCGTCACCAGGATGGAGATGGCGCCGAAGACCCAGAGCACCATCGCCGCCACCGACAGGAGCGCGAGCACGACGAGCGCCGGCAGGCTCGTCACGATGCGCACGAACGCCGACCGCACCGTCGGCTCCGCGTGCAGCTCGATCTCGAGCTGCGCCGCGCCGCCCGGCTCGGCCCTCGGCATCTCGTCCGTGAGGAGCCACAGGTACGCGTACGCCCCGGCGAGCCATTGCAGGATGCGCGCGGCGCGCGGGGCATCCTGCTCCATGTAGTAGTCCGCCCCTTCGTCCGAGATGATGAGGGCGACCACCACGGGCACCGCCAGGTAGAGCAGCCAGTACAGCGACGACAGGCCAGCCGTGGCCACGGCGCCGAGCAGCACGAGGCGGATGAGGACGTGGAGGCGGTCCATCCGCATGGGCTCGACGTGGAACCGGACGTGATGTGGGCTCATGCCCGCGGGAGGTGCATCGCGTGGGCCAGCATGTTCCCGTGGAATCACCTGGCCTTCCCACAGCCGCGCCGGCCTGCGTTGCCGGCGCACGCAGCCGTTGCGCGCGCCGGCGTCGTCGACCGCTTCAGCTGCCCTGCGTCGGATCCTCCACGTGCCCGAGGAAGAGGATGGCTCCCGACGTCAGATCCTCGATCGCGAACACGAAGGGCTTGTTCACGATCATCTCCGCCGGCTGCTGCGGCTCGGCCGAGCCCGCGAGGACGACCGCCGTGGCGGCTGCGGCCTCGACGCCGTGCTCCTGCATCGCGATCATCGCCTTCTGGAGCACGTCGGAGATGTAGAGGTTGTCGCCGTCGGGCGGGTTGGGGCAGGCGCCCTTGAAGTCGGCCGTGCTCGGGTCGAACGCCTGGATCATGCCCATGGCCTGCAGCTCCTTGGCGAGCGAGAACGTCGGCGTCGTGAACGAGACCTTCGGCAGTGAGACGTGCACGAGGGTCTGGGCGGACGGCGGCTGGAGCGAGGTCGCGCCGAGGCCCGCCTCGTAGGTGCCCAGGTCGCCGTGGGGCAGGGCGATGACGACGGCGAGATCGTTGCCGGACAGCGGCAGCGAGACGACCTGCGCCGCGCCGTCGTCGGCGTACTGGAAGTACTGCGTCTCGTTCATGAAGCTCGTCGAGACCGTGCCGCCGTCGGACTTCGTGAAGGTCGCCGGGGCCGTGGCCGAGGTCTCGAACGGGGTGGCCCACGGCAGCTTCAGGTGGATGGCGTTGACGAGCACCATGCGCGTCGTGTCGTCGACGGTGCCCGGCGGCAGCAGGTTCTGGATCTTGTCGGCCGTCTCGGTGCTCACCCAGTCGTTGATGGCGATGCGCGCCGGATCGAAGTCGTGGACGAAGTCCTCGAGGTAGACGCCCGTGCCGTAGCTCTGCGCGAGGAGGTCGAGGAACGGCTGGGCCCAGGGGTACGTCTTCTGGCCCCAGACGGAGTTGACGATCTGCAGCTGGTAGTCGTCGGCGGAGGGCACGGCCAGGCCCATCTCCTTGTTGGCCTTCGTGTCGCTCGCGAGCGCCGCGGCGGCGCGCGAGGCGAGGGCCTGGCTGAGGGCGTTCTGGCCGTCGAAGATGGAGCCGGCGGCCGAGCCGAGGTGCAGCGCGGTCGCCATCTGCGTCGCGGTGGTCCCCTGCGCCGCGCCGTACGTCATCGTCAGCGCAAGCGATGCGCTGATCGGCGAGGAGAGCAGGTTGCCGCCGCCGAGCGCCGGATCGGTGCGCAGGCGGCCGTAGAGGTCGAGGGCGAAGGCGTTGTTGGCGGTCACCGCGCCCTGCAGCGCCGACGCGGGGATGGCCGAGGCCTCTTTGCGCGGCATGCTGGACTGGGCGATCGCGGCGGGGGGGGTGCTGCTCGGACCGCCCGAGCCGCTGCTGCCGCTGCACGCGGCGAGGGACAGGACCAGGGCGGGGCACAAGGGGAGAAGTTTGCGGGGGCTCATGACCGACCCCTTCAGCATCCGCTGTGCCGTGGCCTGAGCCGGCTGGATTCGCCCGACTTCGTCGACAATTACAGCGTCCCGCGGGTCGAGCCTCCGACAGCTGTGCCAGGGGTGGACCGGGGTGACACAGCGTGGGGGCGTCAGCCTCCGCTGCCCGAGTCCTGCGGCGTTCCGGTGTCTTCCTGCATCGCGGAATCGGCGCCTGCGCTCGTGTCCGCGGCGGTGCCCGAATCGCCGCCCGTGCTCGTTTCCTGCGGCGCGCTCGAGTCCGCACCGGAGTCGTCGCCGGAGGGGATCGACGCGTCCTGGCACGCGCTCGGCTCCGCGCAGGCCTTGGGCGTCGCCGAGCCGGAGTCGCTGTCGTAGCCCGCCACGCAGCAGCTCGACGCGCAGTCGCTGTTGGAGCTGCACGACGAGCCGTTGGGCGGACCGAGGCTGCTGCTGCTGCAGCCCGCCGACAGGGCGAGGGTGGTCAGCACCACGGACGCGAAGGCGAGGCTCCCGGACAGCGCTCTCTTGACCATCCAGCCGAACATACCATGGCAAGATGCTCCCATGAACGGTCGCCAGGCGGGGCTCGTCGCGGCATGCCTCGCGATTCTATCGTGCTCGTCGAGCCCGCCGCCCCCTTCCGCCACGCTGACGTCGGGCAACACCGCCGTGGTCGTGACGAACGACGGCGGCACGATCACCCTCACCCGCGGCGGGACCACGCTCCTGCAGTTTCCATCGGACGGCTTCGAGCTCGGGGTGGTGGACGGCCTGCAGGACTGGGAGAGCTACGATCCCTTCTGGCTCGAGTACTCCACCGACGGCACGACGCCGACGCAGCCAACGTGGCTCGACGTGCAGTCCACCACCCTCACGTCCACCGCCTCCGAGGCCGACGTCGCGCTCGACTTCGGCCAGGGCTTCACGGCGAGCCTCTCCATCAAGACCGTCGCGACCGGACGGTTCTCGGCGCTGCTGCTGCCGAAGCAACCATCGTCGGGCTCCCAGATCGCGTACATCCGCCTGCGCCCGCGAGCGTCCACCACGGAGGCCTTCTACGGCCTGGGCGAGCAGGAGGACTCGGTCGACAGCCGCGGCAAGCTCCGTCCCATGCAGCTCGAGGCAGTCTCGACGACCGAGTCGGCCGACAACGAGGCGCACATCCCGATCCCGCTCGTCATCGGCACCAACGGCTGGGGGATGTTCGTCCAGAGCAAGCGCACGGGCCTGTTCGACGTCGCGCGCAAGGCGCCCGATCTGGTCGAGGTCACGTACGGCACCGCCGAGCAGTCGAGCCAGGGCCTGCAGTTCCACCTGTTCGCGGCCGACGCCCCCATCGACATCACGAAACTCTACTACGACGTGACCGGCTACCCGCGCCTGCCGGCGCAGTGGGCGCTCGGTCCCTGGATCCGGCGCGATGTGGACGCCAATCAAGCGCAGGTGCTCGACGGCGTGAGCAAGATGCAGACGCTGGACCTGCCCACCACCGCCATCTGGTGCGACCGGCGCGACGAGTCCGGCGTGGGCGCCTTCGATCTCGATCCGACGCGGTTCCCCGACCCGGTGGGGATGGTGCAGACGGTCCACGACAACGGTCTGCGCTTCGCGGTCTGGGCCGGGCCGTACGTCCAGAACACGGTCCAGCCGACGTACGACGACGTGAAGTCGATGGGGTACTTCCCGCCGGTCTCCGGCGTGCTCGCGAACGGGTGGAGCCCGCCCATCGATTTCACCAACGAGGCGGCGTACGCGTTCTGGCAGTCGCTCATCAAGAAGGACATCGACATGGGGGTCGAGGGCTTCGAGATGGACTACGCCGAGGACGTCTTCCCCTCGATCTTGAAGGGGCGCAACGTGTGGCGCTTCTCGGACGGCAGCGACGACCGGACGATGCACTACGGCTACACCGTGCTCTATCACCAGGCCTACCAGCAGATGCTGGACCCGGCGGGCTCGTACCTGCTCTGCCGCGCGGGGCGCTGGGGCGACCAGGTGAACGTCGCGGTGGTCTGGCCCGGAGACATGGACGCCAACATGGTCCAGCACGGCCAGACGTACGTCGATCACAGCGGCAACAAGCAGATCGGCGTGGGCGGGCTGCCGGCGACGGTCGTCATGGGGCTCACGCTCGGCCCGTCGGGGTTTCCGTTCTTCGCCTCGGACACCGGCGGCTACCGCGACAGCCCGCCGAACAACGAGACCTTCACGCGCTGGTTCGAGCAGACCGCGCTCGACTCCGGCATGGACGTGGGCGACGCGTCCAGCACCGAGGACCCGTACTCGGACACGCCGTGGGAGTTCACGCCGGAGAACGGGCGCAACACCACGACGCTCGACACGTACCGGAGCTACGCGCGCCTGCACATGCGCCTGTTCCCGTTCGAGTGGACGTACGCCAGGCAGATCGCGCAGACCGGTCGCCCCATCACGCGCGCGTTCGGGCTGATGTTCCCGCAGTTCGGGGTTCACCCGTCCGACGAGTACTTCTACGGCGAGGAGCTCCTGGTCGCGCCCGTGGTGACCGCGGGAGCGACGACGCGCGAGCTGTACCTGCCGCCGGGCGACTGGATCGACTGGTGGCAGGGGACGACGTACGCGGGAGGCAACGGGGGAGGGAAGGTCACCGTGCCGGCACCGCTCGACACGCTCCCGCTCTTCATCAAGGCGGGCGGCGTGGTGCCCTTGCTGCGGCCGACCATCCAGCGCATGGCGCCGACGACCATGCCCGCCGTGCTCGACAGCTTCGGCGACGACGCCGGCGTCCTGTACGCGCGGCTCGTTCCGCAGCCCTCGGCGACCGCGTCGTTCACCGTCTACGACGGGGCGACCATCGCCGCGACGCCGCACGGCGCCGGCATGGCGTACACCTTCAAGCAGGGCTCGGTGTTCAAGGAGGGGGCGCTGCTCGAGGCGATTCACGCGCCGATGCCGAAGAGCGTGACCCGCGCGGGGGCGGCCTTCCCCATGGCGACGAGCGAGGCCGCGCTGGAGACCGCGGCGAGCGGATGGTTCTGGGAGTCGGCGATCGGCGGAAGGCTCTGGCTGAAGCTCGCGGGGGACGGGCAGGCGGTGGTCGCGGAGTAGTCCTATGCTCCGGCGTCATGGGACGGAAGGTCGAACGCACCGAGGCCGAGTGGAAGGCGCAGCTCACGCCGCAGCAGTACGAGGTGGTGCGGCGCAAGGGGACCGAGCGCGCCTTCACCGGCGAGTACTGGGACTGCCACGACGGAGGAACCTACCTCTGCGTGGCGTGCGGCGAAGCGCTCTTCGAGAGCGACGACAAGTTCGACTCGGGCTGCGGGTGGCCGAGCTTCGTTCGCCCGTCGGCGGCCGAGAAGATCGAAGAGGCCGACGACACGAGCCACTTCATGCGCCGCACCGAGGTGATGTGCAGCGCGTGCGGCGCGCACCTCGGTCACGTCTTCGATGACGGACCCGCACCCACCGGTCTGCGCTACTGCATCAACTCGGCGTCCCTCAAGCTTCAGCGGAAGTAGCCTCTTCGCGGGGCAGTCGCCCCCCCAAGCCGACCCGTCCTGCCGTGCACGCGCTCGTGCCGCTCGACACGGTGTCTCTGGCGTCACTGGCCGCCGAGTGCTAGTCCGGGCGGGCTCATGCTACCTCGGACCACACGAAGCACCCACTCTCTCCTTCGGCTCTTCCTGCTCGCACCCGTGGTGATCGGGGGTGCTGCAAGCTGCGCGGCGAGCGGCGCCGGCGAGGGGAGCCCCGAAGGAGGGGTCGACGCCACGACGGGCGATGACGCGGCCGGCGATGCCATCGACGCCGGCGTCGACAGGAGCGTCGCCCACGACAGCGGCACCACCCTCGACAGCAGCAGCATTCCCGACACGGGCACCCCCGTCGGAGACTCGTCGGGTGGCATCACCGACAGCTCGACGGGCGCGCTCTGCGACGCCGACACGACGAACGACCCGAACAACTGCGGCGCGTGCGGCACCGTGTGCATGCCGGCGACCGGGGGCACGGCCACCGGCGCCCCGAAGTGTGCGAACTCCACGTGCACGTTCACGTGCCCGAGCGACGCGGGCGTCAGTCCCTGCGGCGCGGACGCGGGGGTCGTCCCGGGCTGCTACAACCTGAACCTGCCGACCTCCTGTGGAGCATGCGGCTACGGGTGCGTGGGCAACGAGTCGTGCTTCCAGGGCCAGTGCTGCATGGAGGGCGGGGCCATCTGCGGAGGCATGTGCACGGACATCACGAGCAATCCGAACCACTGCGGCTCCTGCGACGCGGGCTGCACCGGGAGCGCCACGCAGTGCGTCGGCGGCACGTGCGTCGGCTACACCACGTCGACGCCGACGGCGAGCTTCGTCAACGCCTGCACCCTGCCCGGCCATCATGCGACTCTGGTGAACGACACGCTCTGGACGGCCGGCGTGGCCATCAACCTGCCCTTCACCTTCTCGTTCTACGGGCAGCCCCAGACGAAAGTCTGGCTGCAGAGCACGGGCGCCATCGGCTTCGGCGCGCCGAGCACGGCGAACCCGCCCGACGACTTCCCGCAGTGCAACCCGCCCTCCCAGGACACCACGACGGACTACCCGGCCGCCATGGCATTCGGAGACGAGTCCCTGGCGACCGGGATCCAGGGCGTCTGCTACGCGACCGTCGCGAGCGACGCCGGCGCCGGTCAGTTCATCGTCACCTGGAACCAGACCACGGAGACCAACGACGTGGGCTCCGTGCTGACGTTCTCGATGGTGCTATCGCAGGCGACCAACACGATCGACTTCGTCTACCAGACGATGTCCGGAGGCATGGAGGCGGGCCTGGATCCCATCATGGCCGGAGTCTCCGCGACGGTCGGCCTGCAGCTGGGCAACGGCACGATGGTCAGCACGCCGTACTCCTGCAATACGACCTTCATCCCCTCCCTGCCGTTCGACCTGCGCTTCACGCCCATTCCGTAGGGCGTCCGCTCGCTGTCAGGTCGCCCCGTTCGAGTCGACCGGCTCCGCCGGCGGCTTGATGCTCGCGGGCTTCGCGGCTTCCTTCGCGGGTTGCTCGCTGCCCACCTCGAGCTGGCACTCGCCGAAGATGACCTGCATCTTGCCGTTGGTGGGCTGCAGCTTCACCTCGAGCGACTTGGCTCGAATCACCGTGTTGTCCTTCACGCTGCCCGACAGCTGCACCGTGTCGGCGTCGAACTCGCCCGCGAGCTCGCCCTCGGACTTGATCTCGCCGACCTTCACCTTGCCGTGAACGGCGCCGCTCGCGCTCACCGAGAGCGCGGGCGCCGCCAGATCGCCCTCGATGCGACCCTTCACGTCGATGGGGCAGTCCGACGACATCGACCCCTTGAACTGCGTTCCCTCTTCCACCAGCGTCCTGCGTCCGGTCGTCATCGCTGCCTCCCGCTCTTGTTGCCCTTCTCGGCGGGCCTGTCCTTCTTCGCGTTCTGGATCTTCATCCGGAGGATGCACCCGGGCTCGAACGCGAACCGGGTGAGATCGGGCGCCTGCTCGACCGCGCCGACGAGCGAGCCGCCCGAGGTGACCACGAGCTGGTTGACGCCGGTGATCCCGGGGCTCTCCCGCTCGATGAACTTGCCGTGGATGGTGAGCTTGCCGGCGCCGCGGATCTGGCAACCCGACAGCGTGCCGCTCTTGCCCACCACGAGCTCGGTGCCCTCGCCCAGCGCGATGCTGCACTGCTCGAACAGGCTCTCGATCTCGACCGAGGCGCCCGAGTCGAACTCCAGGTGCGCGTTGCGCAGCACGTCGCCCCGGCCGAAGTAGCGCTTGATCGCCGCCGTGCCCTCTTGCCCGAGCAGCCCCGGGGCGTCGGCGCCCTTGAGGTTGGCGTTCTTGAGGTTGGCGCCCTGCGTGCGCGCGTCGCGCATCTTCGCGCCGACCAGGCTGGCCTCTTCGAGGTTCGCGTTGCTCAGATCCGCGTTGGTCAGATCGGCCTCGTCGAGCTTGGCCGTCGACAGATCGGCCTCGCTCAGGTCGGCGTGCGCCAGCTGCGCGCCGGCGAGGTTGGCCCCGCCGAGCTTGGCCGCCGCGAGCTGCGCGTGGGTGAGGCGGGCGCCCGCGAGGTTGGCGCTCTGCAGGTTCGCCCCCTCGAGGTTGGCGCGGTTGAGGTTCGCGCCCTGCAGGTTGGCGCCTTGAAGGTTAGCCCCTTCGAGGTCGGCGCTTTCGAGGTTCGCGCTGGTCAGGTCGGCGCCGGCCAGGAAGGCCTCGCGCAGGCTGGCGTTGTTGAAGAGCGCCTTGGCGAGCCGGGCTCCCTCGAGGTTCGCTCCGTCCAGATCGCACCTGCGGAAGCTCACCCCCTCGAGCAGCGCCTTGGGCATGGCGAGCCCGCGCAGATCGGCGCGCTCGATCTTCTCGCCGGTCTTGATCTTCCTCAGCACTACGTCCGCGGTCAGCTCGGGCATGTCGCAGGAACCTCCTCCCCTCAGGGCTGGGTGACGTACTTGTCGCGCGCTTCCTCGATGAACGACTCGAGCTTGGTGAGCTTGCGCTCGAACGGCAGCTTCTCGAGCTCCTTGAGCAGGTCGACCTCGCCCAGGCGAGCGAGCATCACCTGGATGTCGAGGAGCGTGCGGTTGCGAGCGGCGCGCACCTCCTTCTTCTTCTCGGCGTCCTCGCGGCTCCAGCCTCGGGCCACGACCTCGTATTGCTGGGTCTCGCTCCGCAACCTGGCCGTGAGCTCGCCGATGCGCTCGCGCTCCGGCGTGCGCGTGGCGTCGGGAACGCGGGCGCGCACCTGCGTGTGGTAGTCGCGGAAGCGACCCACGATGCGCGTGGCGAGGCCGAGGTCGATCCCCGTCGTGGCCGCGATGTCGCCCGGGTTGGCGAGGAGCATCGCCTCGAGCGTGGTGAGCCCCGCCGCGTACAGCTTGTCGATCGTGACCTTCCGGACCTCGGGCACCTGCAGCAGCAGAGACTGCAAGATGGCCGACTCGCGCTGCGATCGATCCAGGTCGACCGCGAACGCCTGGGGCATGACCTCCGCGAGCTTGTCGTGGGCCGCGAGCAGCGCCGCGCGGCGGTCGCCTTCGATGGCGCGGGAGCCCGCGGTCTTGGCTGCGGCGAGCGCGGCCGAGAACGCGTCGAGGGCGTCGCACAGCTCGCCCAGGTCGATGCGCTCGGCCGCACGGCGCAGCGACTTGAGGGAGGGCTCGCACGCGTCGATCCACTCGATCGTGGCCTCGCCCCAGCGCAGGTCCATGAGAAAGTCGCGCACGGGCCGTACGTGATTGGCCGCGAGCTGCGCGAAGAGGGAGCGGACCTCGGCCAGGTCCGTGATCTCCATCCCCTCGATCGTCGGAGGCGCACCCGGCTTGCGCTCGATGGCCTCGAACCCCTTGTCGAGGTCCGAGGAGAGCAGCTTCTCGAACGTGTCGGCGATCGAGGTGATGGCCTCGTCGGGGGCTATCGGCGGAGCCGAGGGACGCGTGGACTGCGGCGGAACCTCCATGCGGACGGTGTTCGTCCGGGGGCCTTGCGGTTGCACCATGGGCTGCGTGGGCGGCGCAGCGGGTGAAGCGGGTGAGGGTCCTGCCGAGCGCGCGGGAGGTGCAGCCGCCGGAGGGGCTGCCGGGGTATGGAGGGTCGGCAACGTCGGCGCTGCGGGTCGCGCCTTCTGCGCGGGCGAGCCAGCACCAGGCGTGGGGCCGCCGACGTCGATCGTGCGCGTCACCACGACGGGGGGTCCCGCGTGCCGCTGCGGAGCCGCGGGCTTCGGGGGCTGCTGCGCCTCGGTCTTCTGCGCGGGCGCGGGCGCATTGCCTTGGTCGTTCGGCGGCTTCGTGAACGCGCTCATGGCCCGAGCCTCAGACGATACCTCTCCTGCTCGCTTCGCGAGCTGAATTCTCGGCGACGTTTTTGGCGCTGGGGCCGCTGCCGCAGGTGAGGAAACCTGACCCGAGGGCCGCCTCGGGTCATACTTCCACTGTGAGCAGTGTGAGCAGGTTCCTCGGCCACCCGGTCCTCTTGCTGCTGTGCGTCGCGGCGGCTCCTGTCTGGGGAGGCTGCTCGTCGAGCAGCGGCGCCCCGGCCGTGCTGTCCGACTGCACGCCGGTCGGCGATGCCGCCTGCGCGGCGAACCCCTCCGGCGGCGGCGGGGGCAGCAGCGGCGGCGCGAGGGACGGCGGTACGAGCGAGCCGGACACCGGGGGCGGGCCCGATGACGCCGGAGCCTGCGGCGTCGCCGGCTCGGTCCTGAACGCGGCGAACAACCAGTGTCCGGTGTGCATCTCGACCTCCTGCTGCCTCGCCGCCGGGGCGTGCACCGGGCAGTGCCTGCAGCTGCTCACGTGCCCGGCGGGCAACATCAACTCGTGCGAGGCGAGCAACCCGCAGGGCGTAGGCGCCTACAACGATCTTGGGGCCTGCCTCGCCCAGAGCTGCGCGACGCAATGTCCCACGTTGCCGATGGCGACGAACGGCGACTTCTGAGGCGGGGTCACTGCCGCGCAAACTGATCGATCCGGACCCCGCCGCCCATGAAACCGTGGATGTGTAGCGTCAGCGTCGTCGGCGTGGCGTCGTAGCCGAACGAGGTGGTGTTCACGCTGTTGGTCGAGCAGCTCGGGGTGAGGGTGACGGCCGCGCCCTCGAGCATTACCGCCGCGTTGATGTAGAGCAGGGTCTTCGGCACGCTGCCCATGAGGATCTCGGCCGTCGTCCAGTAGGGGCCGCACGTGGTCCAGACGATCTGCTCCACGTCGTCCACGGGGCAGGGAGACCCGTAGAAGGTGCTCGACACCATCTCGTACGTCCCGTCGACCACGGTGCCGCCCGTGGGTGTGGGCGGCGGGCCCAACGCGCACTGGACGGTGATGGGCTGGCCGGTGGGCGTCAGATCGTTGCACGCGGTCGCGGTGGGCGTCGGCGGCATGCAGGGCGGGCCCGTCTCGAGGGTAGCCTCCGGGAGGCTCGACTCGGGAACTCCGACCTCCGGGGGATTCGCGTCGGGCGTCTCGACGTCCAGGCCGGCATCCGTGGTCGCGACGTCGAAGAGCGGCGTCCGCGCGCCGCACGCCGTCACGCATGCCGCGAGCGT
>VFSW01014080.1_pt1 | contig 11075 bp, 9 predicted proteins | sample 5358111 | NCBI WGS metagenome assembly VFSW01 (sample SAMN11554181, study PRJNA540505) | mine drainage metagenome | isolation source: sediment from site ElyBrook_90M | place: USA: Ely Copper Mine, Vershire, VT | collected 2017
TATGCGGTGCGTTGTTGCGCACGCTTTTGATCCGACGCAGTCTTTAAGTCGAGTGGGAGCGCCGGTCTTCCTCTCTTTTTGGGTGCTCCAACGGCGGGTGCTTTTTGTCCTTGCGTTTCTGTTTGCTCGGTTTCAAGGGTTTGAGCGACATCAGCTTCTCCTTTAGCTAAGGCTTCTTGTGCAACACGCACATCGTTTTGATGGGCAACAATATCCCAATCATTACCTTTTTGTTGTACTTCTTCAAGACGGTCTTCTGCTATACGTAAATTATCTCTTAATGTATCAAGCTGTAGCGCTTTTCGTGCTGAAGATTCTCCAGTAGTTGTTCCAGCAGTACCCAATCCAGAGGCGACAGCTTCTGTAGTTCCTCCGGTAGGTAGTCCAGTTGTTGTTTGGCTAGGCACTCCAACGCTAGGCTGACCTGCTGTAGTGACAGACTTTCCAACATATTGTTCTCCTTTGGCTTCGGCCTCCGCGATTGCATCGTCTTCTGCTTCCTTCTGTGCTATTTCCAATGCTTTCTGTGCCGCCTGATTTGGCGGTAGCCCTGCACCAATCAAGTCTTGAGTTAATTCATCTACTCGATTATCTGCCGGTTTAACTAATGTCTCACGTTTATTAACTTCACGTTGTAGTTTATCTTGTCTTTCCAACTCAGCTTTATCTTCTGCCTGTACTCGACCTTCAGCAATCTTAAGCGCATCCTCAGCAGGGAGTCCATTAGTCTCTACTAACCTAGTGGCAATATCTTCAACGCGTTTTTGTCTTAGTGCGGTTTTTTGTTCTGCTGATACCTCAGTAATCGCAGGTTCAACACGTCCTTTAGTTTCGCCTTCTTTGATCGGACCTTCTAGTGTAGGTTCAATACGTTTATCTGGTGCGCCGACAGTACGTGCAGCCTTTTCACCTGCTTCAGTTTCAAGCAGGGACTCACCTTTCTTAACAGGCTTACCTTGTAAGAATCCTTTTTCACGCATCAACTGCTCAGCCGATGGGATAGCAGCTTCTTCCGCTAGGGGCTTACCAGTAAACGCTTGTTTGATTGCTCCCGGTGCTTTTATACCAGCGGTCATTATTCCACCCTGCATCAAAGTCTGAACAGTGGTGTCAGCCATCTGGCTTAAATAGTCTTTTAGTGTGGCATCTTGGTTTAAACCAATTGCAGACTTATCAACTGCAAATTGGCCTGTCGTTGTTAAATACTCACCGGGCAGTTCTTTCTTTAGGGTGTTTGCTAAGAACTCTTTAAGCTCGTCGGTTTTCATATTGCTTGTCATGCGGCTGATGTTATCCATCTGGAATTTGAGACCCGCACGTTCACCAATAACTTCAAATGCCCCAAACAATCCCGCACGTGCTGCCGCATCTGCACCGTCTTGACCTTTTGCTTTACCTTCTGAATACTCTTGACCAAAGCTGCTAGCAAACATAGAGCTAAGCACAAGTGCTTCTGATCCGGTAATTGCGCCCCCAATTAATGCTGGAAGTTGTTGCGCAATAGAGTTGACCGCGCCTTCAAACATGCTGCCAAAGTAATTTGCATTTTCTCCCATGGATTCTTCTTGCCCACGAGATTCTTTAGCTCTTATCGCTTGCGCACGTGCATAGTCTTCATTCCCTATAAAATCACCAATAGCTTCATGTATGCCTAGCGCCCCACGTTTAAACCCTTCATACCCTTTGACCGCACCACGTACAATCGTAGGGGCGTTCCTATATTTTTCAAACATTTCAAAGTCAAAATCAGTCGGCTCAAGTACGCCTTGACTGCGCATGTACGCCATTTCTTTACCAACTGGAACGCCAGCGACGGCAGATTCTTCAGCGGCAACACGTGCAAACTCAGGTTTCTCGCCTTTATCTATAAGTGCTTGGGTACGTGCTTCAACTCGTGGGTCAACACGTTCTAAAGTTTTTCCGGGGGCACGTTTCCTAGCCTCATCAAACTGCTCCATTTGGTTTGCACGTGAACGAGCAATATCCCCCATCCAGTTTGGTTGGGCTTCTAAGACTTTACGTTGATCGGGGGTTGCTGCGTCGTACCGTGCCTCAAAAGCTTTGAGAACTTCGGGTTTGACTGGAAGGTTTCTAGCTTGTTTTGGAGTTGCGGTGGTTTGTTCTACCCCAGTCATTACAGAACGAGGTTTAACAAAAGCAGCTTCGGGTTCTATGTTCTCACCCATAAAGCCGTAAGAGTCGGTAGGTGCACCTACGTTCTTTGGTGCTTCGGCTACAGGTGGGGCAAAGGTAGTTGGACCTTTGTACTTATCGCCAAACAACTCAGCGCTTAAATCTTTACCGCCGCTTTCGGAGGGGGCTGGGGTTCCAAAAAGTTCTCCACTTAGATCACGCCCAGCCATAACTTACTCCTTATTTAATAGTGTACCCCTGCTTTATAAGGGCGGCTTCTACTTGTGCAGTAGTCTTGCCGCTTGCTTTGGCAGTTGCCTCAATATCCGCTTGAGTGGCTACTTTACCACTATTTTTTGTTTCCAAGGATTTTTTGTTTCCTCGGTCAAACACAGCTCCCAAACGTGCTTCTTCACGTGCTTCTGCTTCCGCATACGCTTGAGGATTGTTCTTTAACTCAGCGGCTTCTCTACTATTCTTCCAAGACTTAAGCCCTTTGTTAATATCTTTACCACGTTCAGTATCAATTGCTGCACGCTTAAGGTCTTCCCCTGTCTTGCCGGGTATCTTGCCTGATATATCGGCTGCTTGCCTATACGCTAACGCCTTCAATTGCGCATCTGGTATGCCCTTGTATTGTGGGTCAGCCCGCATGTCGTTGTATTGCGCCATAGCCAAGCGGTTGTTAAAGTCTTTAGGTTCTGCACCTGCGCCACCAGCACCACCCGTAGGTCTAGTTGCTTTAACAGCATCAGATACCAATTTGCCTTCTGCTATCAAACGCTTCTGTTTAAATACCTGCGCAGCTTCGTGGCTCTTCTGTGCTTGTTGCGCCATTGCCATAGCGTCACGAGTTAAACCCATACGCTCTTTACGTTGTGCGTCGGCTAGTTGGAACTTCATGTTCATTAAGGCACGTTGTTCAGCTTTGTCAGCAGCAACTGCTTGTTGCATTGCCCCACCGTAAGTTTTAGCCGCACGACCAATACCTGCCGCAAGTCCACCACCGCCCGGCTGCAACATATCTCCAGCGGCTGCAAGTAATCCAAAGCCACTAGCTTGGTCTAACCCCTGTTTACGTTGGGCATCAAACTCATCTAGCTTCTGTGAGTAAGCAGTGGTCGGGTCTTCTCCAGCACCTTCTTGTAAGGCTGCACGGGAAGCAGTTATCGCAGCTTTTCTGTCTGCCGCTGTGTATGGTGTGTATTCTTGGTTTCTAATATTTCGGATTGATGGACCGAGCATACGGACGAGGTCTGCATGTGTTCTTGGGTCTCCGGGGCTAGGCATTAAATCTTCTACGTCTACTCCACCCGGTGCAATTTGATTAGCTGCAAAAGCCGCAGTTAAATCTTCGCCGTAAGGATCATCAGATTCTCCACCCTCGGCAAAAGCTACGATACCACCACCGGCATACTCACCTTCAGGCGCAGGCATACTTGCTAACCCTTGGCTAGCTCCTTGCGGTTGTTGCATTTGTGGAAGCCCGCCACCTTGTTGTGGCATCTGTGGCATTTGGGGCATACCCTGTTGTGGCATACCCTGTTGCGGCATTTGTGGGGGCTGAGTCGGCGCAAGTGCTTGCTCAACCATTGACGGTTGGTTCTGTGCCTGTTGCCCAGCAAGTGCGGCTTGCATCATCTCGTAACGCTCGGCAACCTTTTGTAACTGCAACGCACGAAGTGCGGCATAAGGATTGATGTCGCTACCTTGCCCTAACACCGCAGCACGCAGTTGGTTAGGGTTAGATTTATATTGTTCCGCAAGGATGGCTGCTGTATCTATAGACATAGTTGCACCTTAACCTAATTGATGAAGAGCGATACCGCCCAAACCATAACTTTGATCTTCAACTTCCCCACCTTCAGCAAACAGACCTGCTTGTTTCATACCTGCTGCACCTAGACCAAGAGCTAATGCTGTCTGTGCTGTTGAAGGAGGCGCAGTGTATTGCGCCGTTGTAGATTGACCCAGTGGAATACCACGCAAGATGTCCGACATAAACGCAAGCTGCTGCTGTGGGTACGCTTTTTGACCCAAGAAGTCTTGATACCGTTGCTGTAGAACTTGCTGTTGTAGACCCTGCTGCTGCGCACCGGCATTTGCTTGTGCGTTGATAATATCTTTCTGTTGACCAAACTGAGTCTGACCAAGTTGACCCATAGTTTGAGCAGCTTGAATAGCAGCTTGATTACCCTGTAGACCAAGCGTAGAACCAAATTGTTGAGCTTGCTGCGCATTTTGAAATGCGTTTTGCATACCCCTGCCGTATATATCACCTAACTGAGTTTGCAAATTACGCTGACGCTCAGCTTCAACAATACCTTGACGTGAACCACCGAATGCACCTTGCATTGCAGCTTGTGATTGGTTCTGTACACCTTGTATAGCAGATTGACGTTGTGCTTCTGCCATTTGAGGAGCCAAAGCGTTTTCTATGTACGGTGACATGTACGCTTGAGCAGCGTATGGGTTTGTCGCCATGTTCTGATAGTTTTGACCGGCGTTCATTGCATTCAAACCACCAAGACCGGCTAACTGTGTGCCGTACCCTAGTTGCTGTGATGGTTGCAGATTAGCCGCACTTTGAAATGCTTGCTGCTGCATAGGTGTAAACCCAGCAATCCGTTCACCACCGTAAGCTTGGTATGGAGACTCTGTAAAAGACTCTGCTTTACCTAACAGACGTTCTACATACGGTTTTGCATACTCAGGAATAGAAGTCTGGGTAACGTTCTGACTAGTTGGTGCAGGGGCAGGTGAACCGCCACCGTCGCAGTTATAAAGCCGAACACCGTCGGCTGAATATCCATTAAATTTAGTTCTTATTAGCATCGCGTGCCTCACATTCCTTAGCCAGATTTACCATATACTCGTCGAATGTTTCTTCATGCGCCCAACGACGAATAGCAGGACCGATTTCTTGTGCCCAACTCATACCACCTACAATAAACGCAGAAGCAGATAAAAGATCAATATAAGCACCACGCAATATAAATGCTATGGACTTGTCTTTATCATCGCCCTCTCGTTCTAACTTATTTGCAACGTGCCAATTAATAATGGCGTTTACTAAAGTGCCGCTCAACAACGCAAGATTCCTTACGTAAAAAGGGTCGGTCGGCAATACTACTAATAAATCCCAAAATACAGAATTGATCTCGTCATCTGTAAGTGGTTTGTCCCTGTCAATCAAATCATCCCAAACATGCAGCGCTCTAAATACACGTACAACAAACTGAATAGCCTCTGTGTTACCAAGTAAGAACTCATTAAATAACGGTACGTGTTTATCTAGGCGATTAAATTCGGGTGTATTCATGCAGGGAGGAACCTTTCAGATTTAGAGTTAACTGCAACTTTACCTTTTCCTACGGTCTTACGTCTTGCTTTCTGTACACGATCCATCATCGCATAGAGCTTTCTTGCTCCAGCCTCCGTGCTTCCATTGCCGATTTCCGATACGATTCTAGCGGGTACCACAAACTCTCCATCAGCAAGGCGAGCAGGTTGGCGACGACCAATAACAGCAGGGATAGAATCAGATACGCCATCACCGGGTCCTTTCAGTAAACGACCACCATCAGAGTAGCCACCTAAGTGCGAGTTGCCCGCCATACCGCCACCAGCTAGCCCTTGCATCTGTGCGCCTTTCTTAGCCAACTGCTGATCCATCATAGAGTAAAAATCAGTAAGCCCTAATTGTTGCTCAGGTGTTTGATACTGAGGTACGTTGATGTTAGGTGCAATAGGGTTAGCCGCTTGCATCTGTGGTTGAGCTTGCGCTTGACCTTCAGGAATATAAGGGGCTGCTACACCACCGGATGTTTCAGTAGTTGTAGTTGGTTGCGGTGCTTGTTGTTGCGCATTTAATTTATCCATAAGACCCATAGCATTAAAACCGCCCATGCCTTGAGTACCATTCATAGCATACCCACCACCCATAGTGCGCATGTATGGTGCTAACCCAAACACCCCTGCAATCAAAGGATTGCCCATTAGACCATTAGCAGCAGGTGTAGACGTAGTTGTCTGCGTATACTGCATAGTCTCTGGGTTGTACGCATATTTAGTTTCTGTAGTCGGCTCAGCTCTAGCTGCCGCTGCTCCACCAAGCGCAAATCTAGCTAATCCACCTGAAGCAAACATAGGGTCGCCTGTATATGGGTCAACCTCAGGACCGCCGGATGGGTCAACTACCTCGTGCATCATTGGTCGGTTAGTTGGAGATGAGTACGCAGGGGGGCGTTGGTTAGCCATCGGGAAAGACATATTCTGCCCAATAGCTTGTTCGTCACTTGCTTGTTCTACCGGAGGACGATCCGGTAAAGCTAGAGTAGCTCCACCTTCTGCCATACGCATCAAACCACCAGACGCTGCAAGTCGTTCAATTGGTTTTGCTTTATAACGTGGTTCTTTAAAGTATCTACGCTCGGCAGTAGAGTTGCTAGCCAAGTAAGCATTAGGGTCTTGCTCTGTAGAAAACTCATACGGACGTAGGTAAGAAGGACCTGAGCTTGGTGCTGCTGCCCCAGATTTATTACCCATCACATCTTGTGCTAAACCTAAACCCGCAGTGATGAAAGGCATTGGATGCCCTTTAACAAATTGCCACGCCTTATCACCAGACGAAGTTACATCCTTGAAGCCCGCACTAACTTTGTCTCCATAAGAAGCCGGAGTGCCTTTGCTCATTATCTGGTCGATGTTATTTGTTAGCGGCTCGTTATAAGCATTAGGATTGAACTTTGATGCGTCGACGATAGGAGTAGTAGGTACATTTGTTACCGCTGCTTGAGGCATCCCATTTATAGTAAGGTTTGTAGGATTAACGGTAGCGCTACTCATCGCTTCACCCGCTATATGTGGTGCCGATACTGAACCTGTATACGTTGGGAGAGGGGGTGGTGGTAGTCCATAAGGGTTTGCTGCCATAATATCTGCGTTTGCAAACGGCTGAATCCCAGAATAACCACCTGACTTTACTGCCGCATCTGCCGCCGCTTTTGTAGCAGTTTCCGCTGCTGTTGATCCTAATGGTGCGCTTAACTCTACAGAAGGCCCTACAGCATTAAATGTTTGCTGCCCTAAGTTAGCAGCAGTTGTACCTGCGTTAGCACCACCTGCGCCTAATGTGTTAGCACCAGCAGCAGCCAGACCTTCACCCAGACCGAAGCCACCATAAGCACCGAAGCCCGCCATCAGACCTTTACTCAAGCTACCTGTGGCTGCCGCCGTAACACCACCAACTATAGCGCCCGCACCCAATGCAGATTGCGCTATACCAATACCGGCTGGACCTAAGAAGAAGCCCGCTGCCATAGGCAAAATAGCTTCAAGGAAGCCAGCTTCAGGTAGACCGGTTTGTGGGTTGATAGTGAGGGAACCGCCGTGGGCTTTAGCTATAGCTTGAAGACCGCCAACTTCGCCGGGGGTCATGTGAACTAGAATCTTGTCGTTGCCTCTACCGGCGCTCTGCACGTGGTGGGCTATCTGATGGAGGCTCATATTAGACCTTTATCTTTAAAACATTACCTGCGGTTGTGTCATAGTAGACATCGCCCACCCTAAGATCAGCTAAATTAGCCTGTGTCGGCAAACTAACGACACGTGGTTTGGTTATATCTAACTGATTAATGGTACTAAAGTTCATTGCAGAAACAATAACATTTCTAGCTAGCGCTGCGTTATACGTTTGTTGCGTTGCAGCAGCACTGGGACCTGCATTATCCATCTGCTGAAAATATAGACGCAAGATGTTTAAAATTTGATCCATGAACTGCTTGTCATACTCTACCGGAGCTAGTGGTAAAGCGGGCGCTTTTGTGGTACCTGTTGACATGGATTATCTCCTACCATCGGGTCGTACGTCTAGTCTTGGCGTACCTAATTGCCATTGAGTGCCTAAACCGTTTGAACTAATCTGAAACGCCATCTGTCTACCCCTCACCCTTGTATATATCTGCTGTGTAAACTGCTGCACGATATACGTACTATATATACCACTATAACTCTGTGTTGTAGTTACTTCAGGGTTGTCTGTATTGCCACCGGGCGGTACATTATTTTGGTCATTACCGTAGTACGCACCGGGGTTTGCTCTTGGGTATACCGTAAAGTTAACCGACGGGTACGAACCTGTATTAGTTGCAGAACCATCAAAAGTTACGTCCGGCACGATACGCCACACAAACCCTAAGTTATGCCCTTCACCAATATCAAAGTCAGATGTTAATGCGTATGCAAAAATAGGTTGTGGGGTTACTGTAGAGTTATCATTCACACCAGACTCTTGGTACACCATCGTGTTGATATAAGTAGCTGCCATAGGAGAAGCACGTAATGGGCTATCCAACCAAGCAGACCTGTTTAATGTGCCGTAATACCAAACACGATCAAGGTGGTTGTATATGATGTAACGATCAACCACTGTGGAATTAGCGGAGCAATAGAACCACCATATCTCGTTATAACCTTCGTTGGTACCACCAAAGAATTGAAACTGCTGCGTTAAGTTAATATCTTCAAATACGTACTGACGCAATGAACAAGGCAAAGTATCGACACGACCAGAGTAAACATAAAACTTATCTGTACCCATCCAATAAGTAACACCGTTAACCGTTACGGCAGTATTTGGACCTGCTATAGAAGTGTTATCCGCAAGGATATTAAAACTCCAAACGTATGGAGGTCCTGAATATTGCATTGAATAAACAGCGGTATCAGTCCATACAATAATTTCTTGTCGAGTTTGTATTGCACCAATAATTTGAGAGCCGTGCGATAGCCGGTAGCTACCTGCTTGGTTAGTAATAGCAGGAGTCCATGCTAGATAGTTTTCAGCATCAGACCAACGAATCAATAACGGGTCAAGAGCCGTTGCGCCATAATCATTACAACCAAAGCAAATAGTAATACGTGTCGCATCCGACACTAAAATAGTATTAATCGTAATAGGCACATTAGTGCCAGTAACTTTAACGCCTCTAGTTGTATACGCAGGTTGTGTACTTGTGCCGGGGTCCCATGAATAAAGAGCGCCCCCACGAGGAACAAATAATAAAATTTGACCGAAGTTTGCTTGTGTCCAAAGTCTTAACTGCTGTCCTACACCTGTGGTATAGCCAGAACCCCAACCACCACGAGACCAAGGACCCGCACCCCAACCTGTACCTAATGTATATACGTCTTTACCAGTAGTAATCTCATAAGCAAATGATGCACCGTTTGTAGCTACCCCACCAGAAGTCGCAACGGATAACGCATCAAATACATACGTACTCGGCGCAACTTGAACAACTTGGAAGTTACCTTGAATACTAGCAAGGGGTATACCATTAACCGTAGTAGGTGGTGTTGTTACCGCAGATATAGTAACGAAGTCATCAGTTTGAATGCCACATCCGGGATCACTAACATAAACTGTATAACAAGAAACAGCAGCACCAGCAGTATGCGCAGTTGCAGTTGTGCCGCCATAACCTCTAATGCAGTTAGTTAACGTGTTGCCTACTACACCGTCAAAGCGTATTTTTTCTGAATCAATTAATATTGTCCCCTGCTCAAGAAGGGTAAAACTTGAACCACTAGCAACTTGAATAGATGTTGTAGTAGGGTTTATTGTTGTGGCTAAAGTTGAATAGGCAGTTCTAAATGCGTTTGATGCTATGGTCGACGAATAGCGAATAGGGGTGATGTCGTAATAAGCGCCACCGTCTTCTATGTAGAACTTTAAATTTGTGCCGATACCCAGCAAGTTAAAGCTAGTAAGTGTTACCCAATTCCACAAAGAACGAGCAACACCTTTATAAGTATTAAATCCGGCAAAGCCTGTCCAACCACCTATCTTTTCAGGATAGCCGGAACGGAAACGAATTTTGTCGCACTGATACCAACCACCCTCATTGGCAAGTGATGTGCTTTCCCGATTAATACCGGGTCGAAACTTTAACTTTTGTAAAGGCATGATTAACCTATCTTAATGGTGAACCCTCCAAGACCCGGCATAGTAGTAAGCGATAAACTTACGCTTTGAGACGCTTGCCAAGGCTGACCACAACTTGTACAAGTGCCGGTCGATTGTTCTTCTTCACTAACTGGGTCTTGGCAATTTGCACAAACAACCTCAATCTCGTGAGAAGGTTCTATTATCCCATCAGGGCGTGTAAACGATGTAACTGTAGTCTTCATTTTGGTACCTTTGAAAGATCACCAACCGCATGGTTAGATAAGGGGTTGTGTTCAGCGCCATAAATATCCATAACTTCACCATTAGCATCCCGCATTGCAAACACACAATACCAGAGTGAATCGTCCTCTAAAGCAATAAAGTTATGCTCGTACTCTTTTTTAATCACAATAAAAGTAGGGGCGGTAAATTCTTTAGGTTCAAACCCTTCTACTTCTACACGTACTTTTCCACGAGCAAGTAATGATACATGGTCAAATCCGTGCGTATGCCCACCAAATGTTCCACCAGCTTTGGGTATGTAGTTCATTTTTACCCATACATTCCCAATAAATCCTAATGCTGCTGTTTCATAACTCATGGGAATGTCTCCACTGGTGTTACAGGTATGCTTGTCATTGCCCCACCTATCTGTTGTTTTATTTTTTCTTTTACTTTTATTGGGTCTGCTATTTCCTCTCCTTGAGGGTTTCTCCAAATTTGAGTGCCGTCTTCATTAATATCCACTACAGAATAAAATGCTCCATGTGTGTAATGTGTTAATAAGTTAAGCGCAATATCAGCAGCAAACTGTGTACACTCTTCAAAATCATTTGCCGTTACATACTCACCGTTTAATGGGTTCAATATTTTATAAACTGTAGCCATAAAAACCTCTAAGAAACTGCACCATAAATAGTACCTGATCCAGTGATAGTTGCGGTAAATCCGTTGAGCGCTATAGCTTTACCCCCTGCCCCACCCACATAAC
>VFSW01014081.1_pt1 | contig 11075 bp, 7 predicted proteins | sample 5358111 | NCBI WGS metagenome assembly VFSW01 (sample SAMN11554181, study PRJNA540505) | mine drainage metagenome | isolation source: sediment from site ElyBrook_90M | place: USA: Ely Copper Mine, Vershire, VT | collected 2017
GGGGCACCGGGCGGTGGCCCGGGTGGAGGAGGTCCTGGGGGCGGCCGCGGCCCTGGTGGAGGCGGCCCTGGCGGCGGAGGTTTGGGGCCGGGCGGGCTGAGCGGCAGCAACGGGCCTCCGAGGCTGGACCAGGTGGTTCCGCGCAAGTACTCGTTGACGTTTTCGGCGATGTCGCACAATGTGCTGAACCATGTGAACCTGGCCGCGCCGGTGGGTGTGCTGGACTCGCCGCTGTTCGGGAGGTCGACGGCGCTGGCCGGAGGGTTCTTCAACTCGGCGGCTTCGAACCGGAGTATTGATCTGCAGGCCAGCTTTAGCTTTTAGCGAAACGGATGAATTCTGTGGGGCATCGTAAGGGTGCCCGACACGCCAGAAAGTAACCGGGCAGCGTCAGGCACCTGGTCCGGTGGAGATGAGTGCATTCTGCAGCGGCTTCTGGCTTTAGTTTTCTGGTGGGTGTTCGTGGATGGATGCATGACAGTGGGTCGTAATCCCAAAAACATACGCGATGTCCGAGGGAAACGATTTCGGCGGCGTGATTGGGAGAGTGAGATGGAGGCCATCAGGCTCTTGTTTGAATCGGATGTCCTGGTCATTTCCGATGAGATTTACACTGCAGACCGGAGATGAGAGATAGGGGTTACCCGCGTACAGGGTATGGAGGGTGAGAGTCCCGTCCGTCGGCCAGCCTAGCGCCGTGGCATAAAGAGTCGAACCGGATTTGGGAGTGGTATAGCGGATGTCCTGCGGCGTGTACACCTCGATGTCGTGATTCATTTGCGTCGAGTCGCCAGCGCCTTTGGTTGGTCCCTCACCGTACACGATAAACGGTCGGGTGTTGTAGATGGCATCGCCATTGATGTGCAGCCATGCCCCCATTTGGAGTAGGACGCTACGTGCTTGTTCAGGGATGGTGCCGTCGGATTTGGGTCCCACGTTCAATAGCAGACTACCGTTTTTAGAGACCGTATCCACGAGTTGATGGATGAGAGATTTTGCGGTGCGATATTGATCGTGCTCGACGTATCCCCAAGAGTTAATTGAGACGGAAGTATCCGTTTGCCAGGGAAGAAGTCGAAGGGTATCGAGCTTGCCTCGCTCGATATCGAGGGTGGCGACATTCGCAGGCATGGCTTCTTGTTTGTAGGTCAAAACTGGCTGCTGATGCCGCCTTGCTGACTCGTCATAGTAGTACGCCGCGAATTGCTGTAAGGCGGGCTTGAAGGCAGGCTGACCGATCCACCAATCAAAGTAGATAAGGTCAGGGTGATATTTGTCTACGAGCTCAGTGGAAAGTGCGAGCCAGTTATCCAGGAAGGAATGATCCGGTGCGACCCAATTCTCCAGGTGGTTTGGGTCGGGCTCTTTCGTGTCGTCTGTCGTGCCGTCAGGGCCGGGAAGGTTCATGGGCGCAGCAGGACCGTAGAGCAGTTCGGTAGAGGGATTCATGTCCCGCACATCGGATGGGAAAGAACGACCACGGCCATACCACCACCAATGTTCAGCGGTGTGCGAGGAGACGCCAAAGCGAAGACCGCGAGATCGAGCGGCAACGGCAAGCTCTCCGACAATATCTCGATGCGGGCCCATTCGAACTGCATTCCACGGGGTCATACCTGAGTCGTACATGGCGAAGCCGTCGCAGTGTTCGCCGACCGGAACAATGTAGCGGGCTCCCGCACGAACGAAGAGATCTACCCAGGCATTCGGATCGAAGCTCTGCCCCTTGAACATGGGAATGAAGTCCTTGTAACCGAAGGATGTCTGGGGGCCATAGGTTGTTAGCTGGTGTTCGAACTCTTTGCTACCCGGGACGTACATGTTTCGGGAGTACCATTCACTTCCGAAAGCAGGAACGGAGTAAACGCCCCAATGGATGAATATGCCAAACTTAGCATCGCGAAACCAGTCTGGTGTGCGGTACTTCGCGAGCGAATCCCAGTTGGGGCGAAAGGGTGAAGCTTGAGCCGCGGCCACTATCCTTTGGACCTTCGCATCTTGCCTGGCGACGTTCGCGGGGTAGTCCCGGCGCAGTTTCGATTGAGCCATGAGCGCAGAAGACAGTAAGAGAGCGATCGCTGTCATAGAGAGAGTTTGCGTGGCGACGCATTTCCGAAAACTCTTACGTCTCACGAACCGCCGGATGTCGTCACCCATCTGCCTGATCCTGATGCGGACTCAAAACCCCACGCGGCTGTCGATGACTGTCGCGTGGGGCTGATCCAATTCTTGGTAGGGCTTCGCCGACAAGCTATTCACTGGCCGGAAACGCAGTTGAGCAGCAGAGCCCCAGATCGTGGATGTGAGTGGGGCATGTGGCGTTCAGTTGCTAATCCGTATTAAGCACAAGAACGGTTGCGATTGGATCTAAGGGAGCGGCTGGAAGGTGGACGTCAAGCGTCTTCGACTTTTCCTCGAATTTCAGTGGCTTGTGCGCGGGGTCCGCGAGGAAGTAGGCGCTCGTGACGTGCCTGGGGACGTTATCAAGATGGAAGTCCCGGCCGGGCCAACTGAAGATCTCAATATAGATCTTGTGAGGAGTCGTGGTGGAACGCCAATTCCATGCGGGAATGAATTTTGGCTTTCCTTCCTTGTCCTTTTCGGTGTTGCTAAAGCTGCCATCTTCGGCTCCGAATAGCGTTGCCTGCGTGCCGTAGATAGCCTGACCATTGACGTCGAGCCACTTACCCATCTGGTGAAGACGTTCGACTTCTGGTGGCGGCACATTGCCCTTCGCATCGGGGCCGATGTTGAGGAGGTAGTTGCCACCCTTGCTGGAAATGTCGATGAGATTGCGAAGCAGCGTCTCTGTGCTTTTGAAATTGTTGTCGTAGGATTTGTAGCCCCACGTGTCGTTCATGGTCATGCATGCTTCCCAATCGCGGCCAGGGTAGCCCTTCGCGGGGATATATTGCTCCGGCGTGTTGGTGTCGCCTTCGTAGCCTCCGCCGAGCCGATTATTCCAGATCAGATTTGGATGCTGGTTGAGCAGGGTTACTATTTCGCCTGCGAGTGCTGGCGTCATATCCGCGGTCGGGGTGTCGAACCAAATCACGACAGGGAAGTCGCCATAGTTCGAAAGGAGCTCTTTCATTTGCGGGATAGCCTTGGTGTGCAGGTAGGTAGCGAAGTCGCCATCCTGCGCTTTATCCCAATGATGTGAGGGTAGATTATGATTGCCTGTTTTATAGGCCGCGCCACCCGGAGCGGTCCAGTCCTGATCCTGAGAATAGTAGAAGCCTAGCTTTATCCCCTGTTTGCGGCACTCCACGGCTAACTCACGAATGGGGTCACGGTGAAAGGGTGTTGCCTGGACGATGTTGAAAGCGTTAACTTTCGAATCAAACATAGCGAAGCCGTCATGATGCTTCGCGGTAATAACGATGTATTTCATTCCCGCAGACTTGGCGAGGGCGACGATGTCGTGTGCACTGAAGGCCGTGGGGTTGAAATGGTTTGCGAGAGCTTTGTAATCCGCGACGGGGATAGAGGCGTTGTTCATGATCCACTCGCCGATCCCTGGGATTTGCTTGCCATTCCAGGTTCCTGCAAGCTCTGAGTAAAGCCCCCAATGGATGAACATTCCAAAGCGCGCCTCCCGCCACCATGCCATACGGGCGTCGCGCTGCGCGGGAGTCTCCGTGTCCTGGATTGCTGCGACGGGATGTGCCGTCGATGTCGAAATGTGTTCCCCTTCGACCTGAGCAATGCCGATCGAGGACGAAACGAATAAGAACAGGGGGAGGACTGGTGCGATGAACCGGAGCTTTTTCACTTGCATTCCTTTCGTGTGTTGATGAAGAGTGGTGATTGCGGCCGGTTACTTTTCTGCCCGACCTCTTTGTACCAGCTTCAGCGATCGTGAGCGATTGTTTTGTCTCATCTGGAAATCGATGAAGAGCAAAAGCTTATTTTTTTGGAAGCTACAGTGTTCTGAGTGCAATGACGCTGACGTTCGCATTGGGGGCCTGCGGAGGAAGATCGATCTGCACCCCGGCATCGGTTTGCCTGAACTTCAAGGGCTGACCATTCGCGATGAGATTTGCGGAGAGAATCTTTGGATTGATTTGTCCCACTTCCAGCGGTGCTGTGGGCCAGTCGAATACATGGACGAAGATGGTACTGTCTTTCGCCGTGGTGCGCAGCCCCGTCATTCCCTGCACCGGGCCATAGGTTGTGCCGTAGATGGAGTCGCCATTGATGGCGAGCCAATCGCCGATAGCGCGAAGACGCTGCTGAAATTCAGGCTGAATGACTCCGTCTGGTTGTGGGCCGACATTGAGCAGGAAGTTGCCGCCACGGCTGGCTACTTCCACCAGGCTGCGAATGAGAAACTCGGAAGACTTGTAGTTGTGGTCGTTCTTGTTGTACGCCCAGGTGTCGTTGATGGTCATGCAGGTCTCCCAGAGTTGGAAGTCCTCTGGTGAGGGAACGGCGTTGGGCTTTAGCTGCTTCTCAACGCTGCGGTCAATACCGGTGACCACTACGTTGCGCGTGGGGATTGCGTTGGGGATGAATTGCTCCGGGGTCTGGAAGTCTCCTGGTACTCCGATGCGATCATTGACGAGAGTTCGGGGCTGGAGCCTGTGAATGAGATCGAGGAAGCGCTGGCCGTCGTACTTTTTCTGGTTATTCAGGCCATCGAACCAGATCAAGGCGGCGGGCCCGTATCGAGTGAGTAGCTCGGTGAGTTGCAATTGCATGTAGTCGAGATAGAGTGGCCACTCTGGGCGCTCTGGTTGGCCCTCCCAGTTCACGCTTGCCAGCTTCGATGTGTCGCGAAACCCGGGATGGTAGAGGTCGGGCGGCGAATAGTAGAACCCCAACGGCATATCGGAGTGTTTTGCTGCCGCCGCGAGTTCCGCCACGATGTCCTTTCCATACGGAGTGTTGGTGATCTTGTGTTCGGTGTAAGCGGAGTCGAACATGCAGAAGCCGTCGTGGTGTTTGGTGGTGAAGACCATGTACTTCTGACCTGCAGAGCGAGCCAGATCGACGAAGGACTGTGGGTCGAATTTGGTGGGGTTGAAGCGCTGCGGAAGGGCGCGATACTCCGCTTCGGTAATTCCGCCGGGGGTTGGTCTCATGATGGGCCAGGAAGCTTCGACGCTCGCCAGTGAGTAAGGCCCCCAGTGAATGAACATGCCAAACTTGGCGTTGCGATACCAAGCTGTACGCTCATCCTCGAAGATGGAACCAAAGGCAGCGGTGGGTAGGAGCGGCAAGGCAGAGGCGGCGAGGGCAAGTTGAAGGAACTCCCTTCGGCGATAAGTGTAAGCGCTCATATGGAGAGAAAAGATAAGACTGGGGTTGTAGAGATGTCAAGCTAAAGCGCGATAGAACTAGATTTGTAGCCTAAAACATCATTTGACAGTGGCCAATACCGAGGTGTACGGTTTCAGAGACTCTTCTATTTAAGTGCTTAAATTATGTTAAAGAACTCATCCCTTTCAACGAAGGGTCTAGTGAAGACCAAACTGGCCGAGCGCTTACGGCGCGAGATTGTCAAGGGTTCACTGGCACCTGGAGAGCGAATCGTGGAAGGCAAGTGGGCGGCTAAGTTTGGGGTGGCACAAGGCTCGATTCGTGAGGCGATCAACATCCTGGCTCAAGATGGATTCATTCGCAAGGAGTCGGGACGCAGCGCACGCGTGATCAACCTGAGCGAAGAGGATGTAGCACATCTCTATAACCTGAGGGGAGCGATCGAAGGCCTGGCCGCGCGATTGGCTGCTGCCGGACAGCCGGATCTCAGTAACTTGCAGGCGACAGTGCACGAGATGCGCGAGGCTGCACTGGAAGGGAAACGAGAGCGCCTTCTGGACTGCGATCTTCAGTTTCATCTAGAACTCTGCAGGCTCTCGCAGAATCCATATGTCATCGAGCAGGCGCGTCGCATACTGCTTCCATTTTTCGCGTTCGTGCGTATGAAGGTAACGACCAGCGGTCAAAAGACAACGGTGTGGGGCAAAGATCTGGAGGCACACCAGCGAATTGTTGACCTGCTGCGCGAGGGCGAGGGTGAGGTCGCCGAGCAGTATGTGAAAAGAGCGATGGATCGCTTTGGTAGCGCGGCCTATGGTGTATGGGAGAGGCGTGTCTGATATGGCAGGTGAACTGACGGGGAAGGTGATTGTGCTGACGGGGGGCGGCGATGGAATAGGCCGCGAGTGTGCGCTTGCCTACGGACGCGAAGGTGCGAGGGTTGCGATTGTGGATCGCGATCTGGACGCAGCTCATCGCACTGCCGTTGAGTTAGGTGGCGACAGCATCGCGCTGGGAGCGGACGTCTCTGATGGAGAGATGGTTCGCACAGCGTTCACCGCCGTGCTCGATCGATTCGGACGCATTGATGCGGTCCACAATAACGCCGGCATATCGAGTCCGTCCAAGCCCCTTCACGAGACAACGGAGGAGGAGTGGGACAATCTGCAACGAACGAATGTGAAATCCGTTTACTGGACGGCGCGGTTTGCATTCGAAGCTCTGAAGGCTAGCCAAGGCTGCATTTTGAATACGGCAAGTATGGTGGGGATGATTGGACAGGCAGAGCACGCGGCGTATGTGGCAAGCAAGGGTGCGATGAGCTCGTTGACCAAAGCAATGGCTGTTGATTATGCGTGCTACTCCATCAGGGTGAACGCAATCTGCCCCGCCGGCGTATGGACGCCGATGCTGGAGCGCTGGTGCGCTGAGCAGCGAGAGCCAGACCGTATCCGGCAATATCTGGATGACATTCACCTTTTGGGGTATTGCCCGCACGGAGATGTGATCGCAGACGCCGCGGTCTTTTTACTGTCTGCAAAAGCGCGGTTCATGACAGGATGCATTCTTCCGGTGAGCGGCGGAGCGGAATTGGGATACAGACGATAACGGAACCGGAGAGCCTATGCCGACCTACACCATAAAAAAGATCTGCACTCGCGACGCGAGATACCCATTGCCTGCAGGGGCGGGAACGGATGCAGTGCATACCGATCCTGAATATTGCATGGCGGTCACTCTGCTGGAGAGCGATCACGGCCTTTGCGGGACGGGGATCGCGCTCACGCTTGGAGAGGGAAATGAGCTCGTGTGCAAGGCAATTGAAGTCCTGGCGCGGCCACTCGCGGGCATGGAGATCGAACACCTCATGGCGGATTTCGGGTGTATGGCCCAGCGACTGGCGAACGATCCGTGTCTGCGGTGGCTGGGGCCACACAAGGGTGTGGTCCATCTGGCGTTGGCGTCGATTACGAATGCCTGCTTCGATCTATGGGCGAAGAGTCGTGGTGTGCCGCTCTGGAAGCTTCTCCTTGATCTGAAGCCGGAAGAGGTGGTTCGGTTGTTAGACCTGAGCTATCTGGAAGATGAGATGACGGCGCAGGACGCGCTTGATCTTCTCCTGGACAGGATGGGCAGCCGTCCTGAGCGAGAGCAAATTCTTGCGACGGGCTATCCCGGATACGATACCTCCGTTGGATGGATGGCATACGATGATGCCAAGGTGCGTGAACTGACACTTCGTGCGATGGACCAGGGCTTCACGGCCTTCAAGTTGAAGGTGGGCTCTCCTAATGCGGAGCGCGACCTGCGCCGTGCAGTGATGCTGCGCGAGTGTGTTGGAGATGCTGGGATATTGATGCTGGATGCCAATCAGAGTTGGAATCTCCCGGTTGCGCTTCGCCGCTGCAGGGAACTCGTGAAGGTGCGACCGCTTTGGATTGAAGAGCCGACACATCCTGACGATGTGCAGGGTCACTCCGTGGTGGCTAGTGCGATAGCGCCCGTCAAAGTTGCGACTGGAGAACACATACCGAACCGCGTGGTCTTTAAGAATTTCATGCAGTCCTCGGCAGTGCATTATGTGCAAGCCGATTGCACAAGATTGGCGGGAGTGAGTGAATTTCTAGCGGTGAGTCTTATGGCGAAGGAGTTTGGGCTGCCGGTGGTACCCCATGTTGGCGACATGGGGCAACTGCATCAACACCTCGTGTTGTTCAACCATATCGCGATAGGACACGAGGCTTTGCTGCTGGAACATATTCCCCACCTGCGCTCGTATTTTGGGTTCCCTGCGCAGGTGAGCGGCGGCGTATACAAGACACCACAGGAACCGGGCGCTTCCTGTGACCTAAAGCCGATGACCCAATAGGGGAGCCAGGAGCCAAGTGACTGACAATCTTTTGTACGGCGTTACGCTGACCATGGTCGCTGGCCTGATGGCAGGCAATTGCATGTTGCCCATGAAGTTCGCGCGATCGTGGCGCTGGGAGAATGTGTGGCTCGTTTTCAGCGTGGTGTCGCTCGTGATTCTGCCGTGGGCGCTTGCGATTGTTCTGGTCAGGCACTTGCTGGATGTCTATCTTGGGCTGCCCTTGGGAGTGTTGGCCATTCCGCTGCTGCTGGGAGCGGGCTGGGGCATTGCACAGATTCTGTTTGGCATTTCAGTGAACCGGCTGGGGCTGGGTGTGGCCTACGCGATCATCATTGGTTTAGGAGCGGTTTTGGGAACGCTCGTACCGCTTCTGGTGCAGCATCATGCGGCAGTGACCGGACATGCCGCGTACTTCATCTTCATCGGCGTTGTCATTATGGTTGGAGGAGTCTTCTTCACGGGGTGGGGAGGGAAGATCCGTGAGCACGCAGCGAACTCTGCGGCGGAAAAGAGCAACATGCCCTCACGTCAAGGGTATGCTGCGGCAGTTTTGATCGCTGTTATTTGCGGCCTGATGGCGCCGATGCTGAACTACTCCTTTGCATTCGGACAGGATATAGCGAATGAAGCTGTCAGACTGGGAGTCCCGGTCCTGCACGCGGGGTATGCGGTGTGGCCCGTTGCGCTGGCCGGGGGATTTATTCCGAACCTCGCGTACTGTCTCTATCTGCTTTCAAAGAATGGGACTTGGAAATCATTCCGATCCGCTGGGCCGGATTTTGGCTGGTCATCTTTGATGGCGGTCCTGTGGATGGGATCGATGGCGCTCTACGGCATGAGCGCGAGCTACCTGGGAGTATTCGGAACGTCGGTTGGTTGGGGGCTGTTCCAGATATTCATGATTATGACGGCTACGCTATCAGGAGTTCTGACTGGCGAATGGAAGAGCGCGCCACGGCGGGCGATCGGGCTGCTTGGAATCGGACTCTCGTGCTTGACGGGAGCGACGATTCTTCTGGCACTGGGCAACATTCGGTAAATGCCGTGATGGACAGTGTCGCGAGCTAATGGTCTCCCCGGCCGGTACGGAAATATCAAAACGATGAGCACATTCGTTCAGAGAGTTTTATTTCTGCAGTGAGTCCAATATATGGAGAGCCTTCGCCACTTCCGGATCAGATGGCGACAGCTTTTGGGCTATCAGCAGCTCGGAGCGCCCGTTCTTCAGTTCACCGGAGCGGCAGTAGATAAGGCCTAGGTCCTTGTGCAGCAGGGGTAGAGCGCCGCAGTCTTTGCAGAGCTCAATGCCTTCCTTGAGCCGGGAGATGGCTTGCGGCCAATCATGAGCATCCGCCGAAGCTAAGGCGAAGTTGCCGAGGGTCGAGGCTCGATCCATGATGTGCTTCTGTGCCTGCAGATCGTCAAACCGGGTCTGCAAGCGCTTGGCATCCTCAGGGTCGGATTTCGCGAGAAGGCGCGCGAGGTTATAGAGGGCCTCGCCATAGTCCGGCTGGATCTCAATGGCCTTGCGCCATTGCAGGATCGCGCCAGCGTTGTCCCCTTTATGCAGTAGTTCGCGGCCGAGCATATAGCGCGCATCGGCATAGTCAGGCTTCAGGGCGACGGCCTTCGAAAAATTCTGGATAGCCGTGTCGGTATCGCCGGATTGTCGAGCGATCAAACCGAGGAGATACCAGGATTCTGTCGAATTGGGATCCAGGCGCGTCGCGGCTTCCAGTTCTGGCTGTGCTTCCTGATTGCGTTGGAGGTCGAGCAGCACTCTGCCGCGGTTGTAGTGCGCAACCGCGCTGTTGGGTGCGAGGCGGACTGCGTCGGAGAACGCGGCCAGGGCACCGTTGAGATCGAACTGATCTGCCAGCACAAAGCCGAGATTGAGGTGAGCCTCTGCATTCGTAGGCTCCAGCTCGATGACCTTGCGAAAGGAGGCGATGGCCTCGGAAGGGCGATTCAGGCGGGTCAATACCATGCCGTCGGCGGTGAGGGCAGATGTGTTGGTGGGCTCGAGTTGGAGTGCCTGGTGTAACGGCTCTTCAGCCTCTGCAAAGCGGTTTTGACTTGCCAGGACGAGCCCGAGATTCACAAAGGCCCGGGTATATTTTTGATCGTTCTCGGTGGCCAATCGCAACAACTGCTCAGCTTGCCGATCGTTGCCTTCTTGTCCGTAGAGGACGCCCAGATTGCCCTGGGCCTCAGCGTACTGCGGGTTTAGCGAGATCGCGATCTTCAGGTCTTTTTCAGCATCCGCCATCTGACCTGCCTGCAGCTCGAGCAGCCCAAGCTGATTGTGGGCGGGAGCGAAGTTACTTTCCAATCCGATCGACTTCGTGAGAGCGTCGCGCTCCGTGGCAATATCTCCGGCTCGATCGAGAGCTAATGCGTAATCGTAGTAGCTGCGGGCGTTGGTTGGATCTTCGGTGATGGACTCGCGGTAAAGTTCAAGGGCGTTCTGTACATCGCCTGACTCGAGAAACTGGTTGGCCTGGTTGACCTTTACGCCCGCTACGTCCTGCTTCACGGTGTCGGACAGCTTCTGTTGAAAGACTTTGAGTTGTTCGTTGGCCTGTTGCTTCTGGCCAAGAGTTCGCAGCACGGAAGAAAGTTGAAACCGTGCTTCGTTGGAAGCTGGATTGATCTGCAGTGCTTTTTCGAACTGCACTCGCGCCTCCACGGGTCTGCCGAGCTTGGCCAGAACAAAGCCGAAATCGTAGCGGGAATCATAGTGATTCGGCTGAATTGCAACGGCCTTGGACAGCGCTTTTTCAGCTTCGGCATACTTGCCAAGTTCTCGATCTACAGCTCCTATTAGGAATAGAGCGTCAAAGTCGGTGGGCTTGCGCCGAACATAATCCTCGGCCAGCGGTAACGCGGTCTCGGGCTGCGCCAGAATGATGAGTGACTGGAGATAGGAGGCGCGGGC
>VFSW01014082.1_pt1 | contig 11073 bp, 10 predicted proteins | sample 5358111 | NCBI WGS metagenome assembly VFSW01 (sample SAMN11554181, study PRJNA540505) | mine drainage metagenome | isolation source: sediment from site ElyBrook_90M | place: USA: Ely Copper Mine, Vershire, VT | collected 2017
CCGGAGAGAATGGCCGCGCTGCGGAAGGTCATCGCCGCGGTCTCCGCCGAGGCGCAGCTCAAGTCGCAAGCGGCGGCCGACGGCCGCGACGCGGCGCTCATCGAGGAGGGCCGCCGGCTCCTGCGCGATGAAACCGGCTGCACCGATTGCCATCAGTTTCGCCAGAAAGACAAGGACGCCACCGCGCCCGACCTCACCGGTTACGGCTCGCGGGAGTGGCTGATTCGGTTCATCTCCGATCCGGCCGCTCCGGAATTCTATGGCGAACGCAACGACCGCATGCCGTCGTTCGGCCGGCAGCAGATCCTCACCGAACAACAAATCGGACTGATCGCCGACTGGCTGCGCGGCGACTGGTATGAACCGGCTCCATGAAATCCGGAAAACGAAATCCACCCGGCGAACCACCGGACGGCGAAGAACCGGTCCCGCCCCGATCGGCGCGGGCAATCGCCGGCCCGCGCGGACCGCGACCCCCTTCGTGATGCGCATCATCGGCGGCAGATCGGGCGGGCGGATTCTGAAGGCGCCCAAAGGACTGGCCGTGCGGCCCACGCCGGACTTGGTCAAGCAAGCTGTCTTCAACAGTCTCGGGGCGCGGGTCGTCGGCGCGCGGGTGCTGGAGCTGTTCGCCGGCACCGGCGCCCTGAGCCTCGAATGCCTCAGCCGCGGCGCGGCGGCGGCGGTCGGCGTGGAGAAGTCACCACGGCACGCGGAGTTCATCCGTCGCAACGCCCAGACAGCGGGCGTCCCAGCCGACTTGCTGGAAGTCCGCACGCAGGACGTTTTCGCCGCGATCCCGCAACTGGCGGCGGCGGGCCACCAATTTGACTTGATCCTCGCGGACCCGCCGTATGGCGAGAAGAATATCGGGCGCCGCTCCACTTCGCTCGCGCAGCAATTGCTCGACGACCGCACCCTGCCCCGCTTGCTCGCCCCGGGCGGACGCTTCGTGCTCGGCCACGCCCGCCGCGACACGCTCGACTTGGCCGGCGGTTGGCGCGAGGTGAAGTTGCTGCGACACGGCGACAGCCTGATGCGGTTTCTGGAAGTCGCGGCATGAGAGTCGCGCCCGTTCCCACCCATGAGCCAAAGGCCCCTTCTGCTCCGCGGTGAAGCCGGCGAGGTCCGCCTCCACCGAAATGAGGCGGGCGTCGCGCACATCACGACGGCGGCGCTCGACGACGCGCACTTTGGCCTGGGCTTTTGTCACGCCCGCGACCGGGGACTCCAGATGCTGCTCACGCGCATCCTCGGCCGGGGCGAGGCCTGCGAGAAGCTGCAAGACACCACCGATCTGCTGGCGCTGGACCGCTTCTTCCGCCGCTGGAACTTCGGCCGCGACTCGGCCGTCGAGGAAGCCGTGTTTTCCCCCCGCGCCCGGAGCGCCGTCGAGGCGTACTGCCGCGGCGTGAACCACTATTTCCAGCGGGCGGGGCTGCCGTGGGAACTCCGGCTGTTGAGATGCGCTTTCGAACCATGGACGCCGGCGGACGTGCTGCTGACCGGCAAGCTGACCGGTTTCGTCGGGCTGGTCCAATCGCAGGCCGAGATGGAGCGCTTCCTCGTCGAGTGCGTCCAGAACGGGGTCGCCCGCGAAAAGCTGGAGGAGCTTTTCCCCGGCCAACTCGGCGGCTTGGACGAGGAGTTGATCCGGCAGGTGCGCGTGGCCGAACGCCTGGTGCCCGAATCGCTGAAATGGGCTTCGGTCCTGCCCCGGCTCACGGCCTCGAACAACTGGGTCATCGCCGGCACGCGGACCGCCTCGGGCCGCGCGCTCCTGGCCAGCGATCCGCATCTCGAAGTCAACCGCCTGCCGCCCATTTGGTACGAGGCCGTCCTCCGCTGGGGCGCCGGCAAACCGACCCGGTACGCGATGGGCGCCACGCTGCCGGGCGTGCCAGGCGTGCTCCTGGGCCGCACGCCAGACCTGGCGTGGGGCGTGACCTACGCCGGCGGGGACTGCATCGATTCCTGGATTGAGGATTGTCGCGACGGGAAATACCGCCGGGGCGAGGCATGGATGGACTTCCAAACCCGCAAGGAAACCGTGCGCCGCTGGACGCACCCGCCGGAGGAACTGTATTTCTTCGAGAACGACCACGGCGTGCTCGCGGGCGATCCGTTCCTCCCCGGCCTTTATCTGGCCACCCGCTGGTCCGGCGCCGAGCAGACAAGCGCCGCCGCGCTCGACGCGGCCTGCGGCATTCTCACGGCTCAGGGCGTGGACGAAGGCCGTCAGGTCCTGGCGCGGCTGGCCAACAGCACCTGGAACTGGGTCCTGGCGGACGCCGCAGGGAACATCGGCTTCCAAATGTCCGGACGGATTCCGCGCCGGCGGCCGGGCGTCTCCGGCTTGGTGCCGCTGCCGGGCTGGGATGCGGCGAATGACTGGCAGGGTTTCGAGGATCCCGAAGCCTTGCCGCGCGCCCTCAACCCACCGGAGGGTTTCTTCGTCACCGCGAACCAGGATCTTAACTCCCTGGGCCGGGTGCGCCCGATCAACGTGCCGATGGCGTCCTACCGCGCGGACCGGATCAACGCCCTGCTGGCGCGGACGGACAAGGCCACGGTGGAGACGATGAAGCCGCTTCAACTCGACCTTTACTCTCCCCAAGCCGAACGGTTCATGGCGGTCCTGCGGCCGCTGCTCGGCGAATTCAACGCCGCCCACGGCGAATCCGTCCGGCTTCTTACCGCGTGGGACCTCGCCTAGCGGAGCGAGTCCAAGGCGGCCTTCCTCTTTGAGCAATTCTACCGCGCCTTGATCGAAGAAGTCTTCGGCGATTCCCAGGTCGGAGTGGGGCGGCCGGTAATCGCGCGGCTGCTCGCCGACACGCATCTGTTTCTCGCCTTTTTCGGCACGTTCGACCGCGTGCTGCTGGCCGAACAGTCGGCGTGGTTTGGCTCGCGATCCCGCGCGGAGATCTACCGCGCGGCGCTGGCCCGCTCGCTCACCGCGCCGGCCGAACCGTACGGCTGGCAACGCCGCATCCGGATGAAGCACCTGCTCCTGGGAGGGAAACTGCCGTTGTTTCTGGGCTTCGACCACCTGGTGGAGTTGCCCGGCGGACGGGCCACCGTGTGCCAGGGCCAGATCCACCGCGGCGCCGGACGCGAAACCTCCTTCGCGCCGTCTTTCCGCATGATCACTGACTTCGCGCACCACGCCCTCCACACCAGCCTGCCCGGCGGCGCCAGCGACCGGCGCTTCTCCCGCTGGTACCTCCACGGCCTGGCGGATTGGCTTGCCGGGCGCTACAAGACCCTGTCGGGCTTCGACGCGACGTAAGCCGAACCGGCCGAGGGCCGCCGTCGCCGACTCGGCGGCACCATCGCGCCGCCGATTCCGGAGTCGCCGGAAAGTCACGGAAGAACGGAGCGTTCGGCGGGCCGCGCAGGAGTTGGTGTGCGTCCGCAGCGTCCCGTTTGGGAAGCGGCAGGCGGCGGATGCCCCGTGGCCGCCCCGATGGATTTTGGGGACTGGCAAGCGCGGCGACTTGCTGTAGTTTGCTGACCGTGACCGGTCGCGCCTGGCCGGAGCCACCTTTATGAAAGTCAAGATACCGGACGAACTGAAAGCCGATATGCCGCAGACACCCTGGGGCAAAATCCTCAGCGCCACGCCGGTGATCATGGCCGTGGTGGCGACGCTGCTGGCGGGATTGGCGTCGAGCGAGATGACCCGCGCCCAGTACGACCGCTCGCTGGCGGCCCAGGAACAGTCCAAAGCGGGCGACCAATGGAGTTTTTTCCAGGCCAAACGGCTGCGGGGCGCCTTCCAGCACAACACGCTCGACCTGCTGGAAAGCATCGCCGAGGTGCATCCCCTCGAGGCGGAGGCGCTCCGGCAGGCCGCCGCTCAACTGCCGGCCGGGGCGGCTGCGTTGAAAGCCAGTCTGTCCGGCCTGCTGGACTCGGCGGCCGGGCAGAAAACGCTGGCCGCGCTGCAAGCGGCGCAGTTGCCATCGCTCGGCGCCGGCCCGGCGCTGGATCCCCGGCTCAAGGCGGCGCTCGAGGCGTTGGAAAGCTCCCGGCCGGAATCGCAGATCGCGCCTCTCGTCGCCCAAGTGAACGACCGGACCATCGAGGAATCGCTCCGCAGCGCCAAGGACCGCGCCCTGGCCTTTGCTGAAGCCGTGCAACCGGTCAGCCAGATGATTGACCTCCTCGAAAAACTGTTCGCGCAGCGGGCGGCGTCCAGCGGTTTTGCCTCGGGGACGGGACCGTCCCTCGGCCGCGACTTCACGGCGGCCCGCCTGCGTTTCACGGCGCTGCGCTACGAGGCCGAAGCCCGGCTCAACCAAGCCATCGCCAATTTTTACGAATTGCAGGTGCGCCGGGGCAACCTCTCGGCGGAGCACCACCACGCCCGCAGCCAGCGCTTTTTCTACGGCATGCTCGCCGCGCAGATGGCGGTAATCGTTTCCACCCTCGCCATCGCCACGCGGCGGCGCAACCTGCTCTGGTCGCTCGCGGCGGCCGCCGGCGTGGCCGCGATCGCGTTCGCCATTTACGTGTATTTGTACGTGTAGCGGCGGAACGACGCCGAGCGAAGGCGCCTCCGGCCGCGGTTCGCCTTTTCAGCCCGTATAACAGGCTTCCCGCGGCAGTCGGACAGTCAGCGTCGGCGCGCCGGCGACGAGGTTCAAGAAGCCGCGACCAAACCGTAGCTGCCGCCGGCTTTGGTTGCTGTTCGTGGGTTTCGCGGCTTCCGTCGTTCGGCGGAATCGTTCCGGCTCAGTGCCACTCCAGTTCGTCCTTGCCGGGGAGTTTTGGAAATTTCTGGTGCGGTTCGGTCTGATACCAGAACGCGACCGAGGCGATGTCGTCTTGCAGCGGCAGGTAGCGTCCGCCGGACTGCCAGCCGAGCGCCTGGATGGTGACCTTCAGTTCCTTTTCAAAGCGGATTGGGTCGGGGATGTGCCAGCGATACAGGCTGAAGCGCTGGACCGCGTCGTAGAGTCCATCGGGCCGGATGACCTGGGGCACGCCGGTGTAGGGCGTACAGAACTCCGTGTAGCGCGTCTTGCCGTCCGGGCCGTTGCTCTCGAAATCGTACGAACCGCAAAAGTAATCCTCGGTGCCCGTGCCGCAGATCGTCGGCCACTCCTGGTCGCCATCGAGGTAGAACTTGATCTCGCCTTCCCCCCACCAACCGGTGTTGTGGACGCCCCAGGCGAGGTAGGTGCCCACGTATTGGCCGGTCCCCTGGACGCCGTCGAGGATGGTGTAGAGGCCCTTGGTCTTGAGCGGATTCTCCCGGCGGAACTGGGCGTGGAAATACGCTGCGTCGTCCGGCACCGCGGTCAGGGTGTAGTTGATCTGGTAGTACAGCACCATGTCCCGGTCGTCGAGGTTCTCCATCGTGATCCGGCACTTCTTGCGGAACGGCATCTGCCAATACGAATTGAACGCGCAGCGCGGATTGACACAGATCGGCATCGAGTTGATCAGCGCGCAGCGATCCCACTTGCCCCAACCGCTGGCGAAAAAGTCCGCCACCGGCACCTCAACCGAGGGCTCGGTCTCGTCATCCCAGTAAAACCGCAGGACCGACCAGCGCCAATTGCCCGTCGGGGTCATCCAGATTTGCTGGAGGCAACCCGGGCCTTCGATCTCGGCCAGGGTGAAGGTGCTCTTGGCTTTGATAGCGACGGAGGGAGAGACTTTCCAGCCCTGGCCCAGCTCGCGCGAGGCGCCTCGGCCCGTGCCCTCGGTGGCCATGCCGGCCTTGCCCTTCGCGCCGGTGAAATTCTCGGGGCTGATCGAGCGCGTTTGGGCCTTGGAGGTGCGGTACAGATTGCCGAGATTCAAACCCAGCCCGTCGAACGAGCCGTCGGCGGCCCGGGTCGTTCCCGCCAGGCACCCCAGGGACAGCACGATGAGGAGAGAGTGAAGTATTCGTTTCATGTTTCTGCTTTCCGGTCGGTTGAATGTTGGCAGCCGGGCGCGACTGAGTTCCGCCTTCCCTCCGGAAGGGCGATCCAGGCTGCACTGCGGGGCAGTTTACCGGGACGCCCGCCCTTCGGCCAGCTTTTCCCGCCGCAGGCGAAAATCCGCCTTGCGCGCCTGGGGCATATGCATGAGCCTGTGGCGCCACTGCCTGAAAGTCCGGAGGTGGCCGTGAATCGATCCAGTCGATTCGTCCAACTATGGCGATTATACAACGGAATCAAGCTCACTGGCTTAAAGGCCCTGCTGTCACCCGGCAGGATCTTCGGGCAACGGCCCGCGGCCCCTACCGGCTGGTGCTCCTGGGGGCGCCCGGCGTTGGCAAGGGAACCCAGGCCGAATTGATGAACGAACGGCTCGGCGTCTGCCACCTTTCGACCGGCGACGTCTTCCGCGCGGCCAAGGATCTCTCTGCCGACGAACTGACCCCGGCGTTGCAGGAGGCGCTCGACTACATGCGCCGGGGCGAACTGGTGCCCGACAGCACCGTCCTGGCCCTGGTGCGCGAACGCATGCGCTGCCTGCGCTGCCCCGGCGGCTTCCTGCTCGACGGCTTTCCGCGCACGGTGCCCCAGGCCGAGGCGCTGGCCGAATTGCTCCGTTCGGAGCACCTCCAGCTTGACGCGGTATTGGATTACGAAATGCCGATCGAGCAGATCGTCGCCCGGCTGAGCGGGCGGCGCACCTGTCCGAATTGCCGGGCTGTGTTCCACGTGACCACCCGGCCGCCCAAGGTCGCCGAGGTTTGCGACAATTGCGGCAGCCCGCTGGCCATCCGGGAGGACGACCAACCCGCCTCCATCCGGGTACGCATGGCGGCCTACGAGAAGAGCACCGCGCCGCTCAGCGAGTATTACCGCAAGCTGGGCCTGCTCGTGCCGGTCTCAGCCGAAGGGGCGCCGGAGGAGATTTACCAACGGACGGTCCAGGCACTGGAGGAGCGGCCCTGACGGGCACTGGTGCCGCCGGGGCTCGAACCCGTCGCGAGCGCAGCCCGGAGCTTCCCACATGCGGAAGTGAACGGTGAGGCAAGCGTGCCGTGGGGACGCCTGCGTGCCGGGCGCAACGGGGGGAGGTCGCGCAATTCCCAGAATTCCGCTTGCGCACGGGCCGCGGCGGAAGAATGTTAATGGGCGGTTGAAGTAAACTTGATTGCCAGATGCGTATCCGAACCGGTCCATGAAAATCCACCGCCGCGAATTCCTCAAAGGCTCCGCCTTGGGCGTGGGCGGGCTCCTCGTCGGAGCCGGCCTCGTTCCCGCCGTGGAGCGCCAACCGGCGTTCTTTGACCCGTACGAGACGGTCCCGCTGGGCCGGACCAAGCTCACAGTCTCGCGCTTCTGCCTCGGTACGGGCATGCGGGGCGGAAACCGCGAATCGAATCAGACGCGCCTGGGCAAGGAGAAGTTCGAGGCGCTGCTGCACGGAGCTTACGATCGCGGGGTCCGGATGTTCGATTTGGCGGACCTTTACGGCACACATCCTTACTTGATCCCGGCGCTCAAGGGCATCCCGCGCGACCGCTTCCAGATCGTCTCCAAAATCTGGTTCCGCCCCGGCGGCATCCCGGAGAAGGAGCGCCCCGACGCGGACGTGGTGATCGCCCGGTTCCTGAAGGAACTTAACACCGACTACATCGACTTGGTGTTGCTTCACTGTGTGGTGTCGCCGAAGTGGCCCGCAGAGCTGCGCCGGCAGATGGACCTCATGGCCAAGCTCAAGGAACGGGGCGTCATCCGCGCGCACGGCGTCTCCTGCCACTCGCTGGAGGCGCTGGAAGCCGCCGTGACTGAGCCGTGGGTGGACTCGGTCCACACCCGCATCAACCCCTACGGCATGAGCATGGACGGCCCGGCGGACAAGGTGGCCCCGGTTCTGCAGCGGTTGCACGCGGCCGGCAAAGGCGTGGTCGGCATGAAAATCGTCGGCGAAGGCCGGTTGCGCGACCAGCCCGAGCAGCGCACGGAGTCGGTGCGCTACGTCCTGGGGCTGGGTTGCGTCGATGTGCTCAACGTCGGCTGTGAATCCACCGCGGAGATCGACGACCTCGCCGACCGCGTCAAGAACGTGCCGCGCCGCGCTTGAGACGCGCGATCGGGGCGAGCGCCGGGACATCGCTCCCGTCAGCCGGCGGCGCTTGAGCGATGGGGCTGGTTCCCGGTTCCTGCGGGAAGCGGTGGATGCGCCATCGGCTCGCCAAGTTTTCACCGATCGGATGAGCGTTTGGAACAGCGGCCCGCCTGTTGACCGGCCACTGTTTTCGATTATCCTGCGCGCCGTGAGCAACACTCACCCCCGATTCACTGGAGATACGATCATGCGAACACTGCTTCCACTGGCCGGAGTGGTCTTGAGTTTCATGCTCGCAGACCCAGCGCGCGGCGCGGAGGGCGCGGTGACCGCGCCGGGCGCGAAGCTGGAGAAGCTGACCGCGGAACTCAAATTCGGCGAAGGTCCCACCTGCGACGCCGCGGGCAACGTCTTCTTCACCGATCAGCCGAACGACCGGATCCTGGAGTGGAGCACCGACGGCAAGCTCACCACCTTTCTCCAGCCGTGCGGGCGGGCCAACGGGATGTACTTCGACGACCGGGGCAACCTGATCGCCTGCGCCGACGAAACCAACGCGCTGTGGTCCATCGCGCCGGACCGCGCCGTGACGGTGTTGGTGAAGGACTACCAGGGCAAGCTCCTCAACGGACCGAATGACGTGTGGGTGCGGCCCGACGGCGGCCTGTACATCACCGACCCGTACTACCGGCGCGACTATTGGAAACGCGGTCCGAAGGAGCAGGGCGAGCACGTCTACTACCTGTCGCCGGATCGCGCCCAACTCCTGCGGGTGACCGAAGACCTCAAGCAGCCCAACGGGATCACCGGGACGCCGGACGGCAAAACGCTCTTCGTGGCCGACATCGGCGCGGGCCGGACCTATTCCTACGCCATCCAGCGCGACGGCACTTTGGCGGACAAGAAATTGTTCTGCGCGATGGGATCAGACGGCATGACGCTCGACGCGGAGGGAAACGTCTATCTGACGGGGCACGGCGTGACGGTGTTCAACCAGACCGGCCAGCAGATCGAGCACATTGACGTGCCGGAGCGCTGGTCGGCCAACGTCTGCATCGGCGGCAAAGACCGGCGAACCTTGTTCATCACCGCCAGCCAGTGCCTTTACTCGATCCGGCTGCGCGTCAAGGCCGCCAACCCTTCCAAGTAGTCGAGGCGCGGCCGGGGCCAACTTCCGACCACGCCCCGGTCAGCGCAGCAGTTTGCGGGCGCGGGGAGCGGGACGCGGCGCCGCCGGCTGGACCTTGCGGCCCGTGGTGGTACGTTTGCCGAGGGAGGCGCCGCAGCGGGCGCAGACGAATTCGTGCAGTTCGCCGTCCAGCAGCACCAACAGCAACCGCTCGCGCACCGGCTGCGAGCGCTGGCACTTGGGGCAGTAAAGTTCGCTGGCGGTGAAGTCCCCGAATTGCTGGCTCATGGCGGGGGCGACGGGCCTACGGGGCATCCTTGTGCTTCAACACGATTTCCTGGATTTCCACGAAGGGCACCTGGTGCTCTTCAGTGACCGCACCGCGGCGCACCTGCAAATGCAGATCGTTGGCCGCGATGCGGCTGATCCGCTCGGCGGAGAACTGGCCCCGTGCCGTCTTGAACACCAGGAGCATGTCTTTGTCCACTTCGCGCCGCACGACGCCGAAGAAGTTCGCGAACTTGGTCTCGAAAAACCGGCGATTGAACGTGAACTGGCCGCGCGTGAACGTCTGCGTCGCCGGGAACTCCGGTTTCTGCTCCGTCCGCGCCGCCAAACCGAGCCCGCCGGCGGAGGATTCGGCCTCAGCGGAGGCAGCCGTGGCCGCCTGCAGCGCCGCCGCTTGTTCGGCGGCCTGTTCGGCGGCTTGCAACTCGGCCTCCTCCTGTTCGCGTGTCTTCAGCCGCGTGGGCAAACACAAGAACAGCACCGGGCCGAGGATCGGCGCCACCGCCGCCAGACCGCAGACCAGCGGCCAAGACTGGGCGCGCACCAGGGCGATCTCGTACGCCGCGTAGAGGTTGGCCAGAAAAAGCAGGACCAGGATGAACTGTCCGGGACCGGACGAGGCAAAGCCGACCAGGAACGATCCGCCGGTGGGCCGCTCCAGGCGCGCCACCGGTTTCACGGTGAACTCCTTCTCCCGCGTCCGCTCCACGGGCACCACGTCGATCCACGGCTCCGCGAACGCCGCGGCCCGCTTGTCCTTGGCCATGATCCGTTTGAGGTCATCCTGCGAAAAGCGGGACCACGGGATGCGGTTGACGGATTTGCCGCTGGGCAGGGACACCTCGGCGTACGAATCATCCGGCAGGCGGATCATGGCGCCCTTCTCGTCCGGGGAAACCAGTTCGCCGCTGATCTGCTTGCCGTCGGCCAGGGTGAAGTTGTCCGCCCGGACCAAACCAGCCAGCAGCACGGCGAGACCACACCCGATCCGCAAAATCCAAACGCGATGGCAGCGATGCATGACAGTGTTCGGCTTACCAGACGACGGGGCACAATGAAAGGAAAAATCGCCGCGCCCGGAACCGAAACGGGGCGGTATCTGATCTTGGCAATCTTCCAGCGAACTCAAATCGGTTCAATCGCAGCCCCGATCCAATTCGGTTGAAGTGCCACTCTTCTTTCGCCTTTGCCCAATCGCTTCACACAATCTCTTCCTTCTTCGGATCCCATCGCACCATGCGCTGGCGTTTGTAGGACTCAACGGACATCACGAACGTCGCCGTCTCGATGAAGGCTTCGTCCACCGGGCACTTCGGCGTGCCGCGGCTGCGAACGCAGTTGAAGAAGTCCACCATGTGGTTCGGCTGCCCGGGCGTCTGGCCTTTGACGTAGCCATCGGGCAGCGCGCGCCGGCAATAGCCTTCGCGGTGAATCGTGAAGCTGGTGGCGTCGTGCGCGATGGCGTCGAAGCGCAGCGTGGCCTCCTTGCCGCAGATTTCCACGGGCTGGCCGATGTTGGTGTTCATGCTGCCGGTGAAGGTCACCGTGCGGCCGAGCTGCTCGAATTGGTAGGTCGCGGCCCAGGTGTCGGGCGCTTCGCGGCCGTCTTTCAACAGCGCGTTGAGGCCGGC
>VFSW01014083.1_pt1 | contig 11073 bp, 12 predicted proteins | sample 5358111 | NCBI WGS metagenome assembly VFSW01 (sample SAMN11554181, study PRJNA540505) | mine drainage metagenome | isolation source: sediment from site ElyBrook_90M | place: USA: Ely Copper Mine, Vershire, VT | collected 2017
GGGCGGAGCGGCACGGGGCTGCCGCGCGGGGAGGGAATCAGGCGGGAAGCGAGGCGGCGAGGAATTTTCGGACCAGCGCGCTGCGAACCAGCCAACAGAGGGTCTCAATATAAAAGTTGCGCGAAAGATGCGAGCGGCTGGAAAGGGGCCAAGCGCGCATGGGGGCGTGACGGGCAAGGACGATGGAGCGATCCGGATGGAAGACGAAACGCGGGCGGCGATGCGTGAGCCAGCCGATGTAGGTATAGGTGGAGCGGAGGAGACTTCCCTGCCCCGCCACCAGGGCATCGTGAAGAGAGCCGCGAAGGGGAGCCACAAAGGCGAAGGCAATACATTCCGGAGGCTCGGGAGAGAGGAACTCCAGCCCCGATGGAGCAAGAGGTGAGCCGAGGAAGAAACCCAGAGCGGGAGCAGCCGAGTAATCAGGAGGGGGAACAAGACGGGGCAGCCGGACGGAAAAGGAGGGGTGAAGAAACCAGAAACCGGCAAGGGAGCCGGCGCGCTGAGGGACGGGCAAAAATCCTTGGAGATAGGGGAGCGCGAGGGTCTGGATCCAACGGAGGGAGGCAAGCGAAGGAGGCGGAGGCGAGGCGGAGCGGCGAGAAGAGGAGGGGGCGGGCGAAGACCTTAAGAGGGATTCGCGAGAGGAGCGGCGAGGCACCTAGCGACCTTCGAAGGGATAACGATCGGCGAGCAGGACCGCCTGAGCGACGTGGCGGCGGAGAGCGATGGTATCGACCGGGTCGCGCTTGGCAAAGCGGCGGAGGACGGCGAGCTGGGTGCGGAGGGCATCGCCCTCGAGGACGGCGGCGAGAGCGGTGCGGGCGTTGATTTCGATGCGGTCCATGGCGTCGGAGATGAGGACGCGTGCGGCATCGGCCATCAAAGAGGAGCTGGAACCCTGGGCAGGAGAGGCAGCGGCCTTGCGTGCACGGAGGAGGGAGGACTCGATGGAATAGACATCCATGACGACATCGGCAAGGGCGGCGACAATACTTTGATGCTCGGGGTCTGCGAGATGGTCGCGGAATTTCTGCATGGCGGAGCCGGCGGCGAGGAGGAAGATTTTTTTGGCATTGGAGACGCAGCGCTGCTCGGGGGCGAAATCGGAATCCGGGGAAGAAGAATCGGGGGAGGAGCCGGCGAGGACTTCGTCGGCGAGCTTGAGAGCGGCCTGGACGAGAGGGAGGGAGCCTGAGAGGGAGCGTTTGATGAGCATCTGGATGATGAGGAGGCGATTGATTTCGTTGGTGCCTTCGAAGATGCGATTGACGCGGCTATCGCGGTAGGCGCGTGCGACGGGATAATCCTCATGATAACCGTAGCCGCCGAAGATCTGGACGGCTTCATCGACGACGAAATCGATCATTTCGCTGCCCATGACCTTGGCGATGGAGCTTTCGATGGCGTATTCCTCGAGGATCTTCATGGAATGGGCGGTTTTTTGGGAGGGAGGAGCGGAAGCCATGGCCTGGTCAATGAGACCCGCGGAGCGATAGACCATGGACTCGATGGAGAAGATGCGAATGGCCATCTGGGCGAGCTTGGCGGAGATGAGGCCGAATTCGCGGAGCTCTTTGCCGAAGGCGGTGCGCTCGCGAGAATATTTGGAAGAGATTTCGAGGACGCGCTTGGCGCCGCCCATGCAGTAAGCGCCGAGAGCGAAGCGGCCGGAATTGAGGGTATTGAAGGCGACGATGTGGCCGCGGCCGATTTCATGGAGGACATTTTCGACGGGAACGGGACAGTTATCGAAAAAGATGGGAGCGGTGGAGCTGCCTTTGATGCCCATTTTTTTTTCGTCGAGGCCGACCGAGAAACCGGGGAAGCCGCGCTCGACGATGAAAGCGGTGAACTTTTCGCCATCGACTTTGGCAAAGACGATGAAGAGATCAGCGAAGCCGCCATTGGTGATCCACATTTTCTGTCCGTTGAGGATGTAGTGGCGGCCATCGGGAGAGAGCACGGCGCGGGTGAGAGAATTGAGGGAATCGGAGCCGGCCTGAGGCTCGGAAAGGCAATAACAGGAGATGAGCTCGGCGGTGGCCATGCGTGGAAGATATTTTTTCTTTTGGGCTTCGGTGCCGAAATAGACGAGGGGGACGGTGCCGATGCCGGCGTGGCCGCCGTGGGTGACGGCAAAGGAGCCATAGGCGGCGAGCTTCTCGGAGAGGATCGTGGCGGAGACTTTATCGAGGCCGGAGCCGCCGAATTCCTCAGGGATGCCGCCGGCCATGAGGCCGAGCTCAGCGGCTTTCCTGACGAGCTGGGGCATGAGGCCGGGCTTGTGCTCTTCGAGCTCGGCGATGAGAGGGACAACTTCCTTCTGGACAAATTCTTCGGCGGTCTGGCCAATGAGGCGCTGATCCCCCGAGCAATCCGCGGGAGTGAAGACGGCGGAAGGAGAGGAAGCCTCGAGAAGGAAACTGCCACCGCGAGAGGCGGTGGGCGGAAGCGCTGAAGTTGCCATGATGACTCCTTTGGCCGGGGAAAAGAACCCGGCGCGCCGTCAGGCTGAACCAGCCGCGGCTTCAATCTGATCGATATAAGCTGCCGGGAGGCCGTGCTCGCGAGCACCCTCCAGAATCGTCTGCAAATAATGGGGAGCGGGATGCAAGGGCAGCCTTTCGACACGCGTGGCGATATAGACCTGAGCCTCGATGCGATTGCCGGCGGGATCGAGCACGGTAACCTCCGTGCGGCGGTAATGCTGCGGGGCGCCTTCGAAGCGATCGAGATTGGGGAAAGAGGATTCCGGGACGCGATAGAGGACACCCTGGACGGATTTGCCCGGGGCCTGGCGAATGCTGGCCGTGGCGGCACCGCCGCGGGCTTTTTTATTGAAGGCGATCTCGAAATCGGGGAGAGAGGCGAGGCGCTCTTCGAGGATTTCTCCGGCGCGGGAGAGCATCTGTGAGCGTTTCATATTGCTCGCGTAGGCGAAATACCAAGCAGCGCTTGCCATATTTGACAGCCAACCTCCCCAGGAATAAGCGAAAGGCTATGGTACCGACAATCGGGCCGCGCCGCAATTCGGGAGGGGCTATTGGGAGGGGAGAAGCAACTGGGTGAAGCCGATGGTATTGACATCACGGAACATGGGAGTGCGGGGAGGGAGGAGGCCGGGAGTGAGGAAATCGGTGTCGAAATTATAGCCTCTGGTGGGAGCGGTGTAGACGGTATTGCAGCATTTATAGAGGCCGACGGCCTGGCGATTGTAATAAAAGCTGACGAGCGAGCCACGGTAGTTGAGCGTCTGGCCGCTCCAGCTTTCGAGGTAGCGGAGGAAATTGTGGACGCCGCCATCGGTGCCGAAATCCTGGGGAGTGGAGCCGGGCTGCGGGAAAGAGAGGCCCTTGCCGGATTCGGCGGCAAAGCGATAGGCAGTGGTGACGGCGGCACGGCTGGAAGGAGTGTAGGGGAAGGCGAAGGAATTCACGTCGTTCCAATTGGAAGAGAGCAAAGTGATGGCATCGGCGATGACGGAGGTGGCGCCATAGGGCGAGGTGAAATTGCCGCCGGGAGCATTGAAATTTCCATGGATGTAAACGGGATTTTCGGTGGCGATGGTGAGTCCACAATTGACGCCGGAGGGACAGAGGCCGAGATTGAGGGAGGAAGCATTGACGATTTTGAGGGCGCGGCGGAAGAAAAGCGGAGGATTCTCGCGGGCTTCCTGGGAATTGCGGAAATAGAGGCCGGGCCAGGTGGGAGAAGGAGAAGAGACGGTGCAATTGAGTTTGTAGAGAACGGTGGAACCACTGGTGGTGGGAGCGCCGGTGAGGAACGTGCCGGAAGGATAGGGGTAAGGGAGCTGGCCGTAATTGAAGAGGAGGCCGAGGGAATCGAGGTCTTCGCCGGTATCGAGGGAAAGATTGGGGCAGCCGAAGGAACTGGAGGGGTTGACGAAATCGAAGGCGCCGTATTCTCCGGTCTCATGCTGGGAGGGAGAAGCGGGCGGCCAGCCGCCAGAGGGAGGCGAGGCGATGTAATTGGTGCGGCGGTCGGAGAAATAGACGACAAAATCGTTGGGAGAATTAACGGGATCCTTGGAGGCGGGTCCGCTGGAGCCGATGGCGCCAGTGAACCACTTGACGAGGTTGGCGGCATCCAGTTCGACGTAGTACATGACGCCGGCGACGGAGGGTGGAGCATTGCAGGGATTGGAGTTATTGGGGCAGGAATCGCGGGGGTTGCCCTCGCGGGTGTCAAACAGAGCGTTGGGCCAGTAATCGGTGGGAGAAGTGGGCGTACCGCCGCAGCCGCCATTGGAAGTGGAGGAAGGATTATCGCGGACGCGTTCGAGACGGATGACGGCGTTGGGGCTGACATCTGTGCAGGCGGAAGGCGCGAGCTGGGAGCCCGGAAGCGGCGGGACAGCCGGCGGGATGGGATAGGAACCCCTTCGCGCTACCGACAAGGGGTTCAGATTCCTGCCAGCAAAGCCGAGGTTGAGGATTTCCTGAGTAACGTCTTTCCAGGTGCCGCAGGGGGAACCATAGGAGGTTTGCTCTTCGATTTTAATAAAGCCGGTGATGATGGGCTGATTGACGGGAATCCAATAACCGTCGGTTGCGGAATAGCTGGAGCTTGCGGCGGCAGAGATGGGAAGCGGGAGGCGAGGGTTAGCGGTATACCAGGAAGGAAGGCTGACGAGGGGAACGGCAAGGGTGCTAAGGTTCACCGGGGATTTGGAGGAATCGGTACAGGGGAGACTGGATATATCGGCGGGATTATCGGAGAGGAGGATGCGAAAGCTGGCCTGGGAATAGTAGCGTTCGCCGAGCTTGGAGGGATTGGAGCCGTCCTCACCCTGGACGGGCCTGCGAATGACGTCGACGGGCGAGCCGCCGAGGGAAGGGGTGGCGATGGTAAGAATAAGAGGAACGGCGCCGGTGCGCCAGTTACGGATGTTGCCATTATAAGTGCCGAGAGAGACCTGCGTCCAGGTGGGCAGGTTGGCGGCGGTGCCCAGATTGCCGACGACGCTGCCCTGGCTCATGAGAAGAGGGGCATAGCTATTGCCATTCGCGACGGTGAGGATGTCCGCGGCGCCATTGTAATTGGAGGAGGTAGCCCAGCCATTGGCGAGGTTGGTGCGGATGACTTCGCCGACGGCGGTAACTTTATCGGAGATGGTAAGAGTGGCGCCATTGCCTTCCGCGAGCCAGAGATTGCCATTGGTGTGGACGCGGCCGCCGAAGCTAAAATCCGGGCCGGCGAAGAAGCTAAGGTCTGTTTGGGAGAAGACGCCAAACTGGAAGACGGGGATGCCCACGGTTTCGACGCTGCGTGTAAGTTTTACTTCCGAACTATTGGTGGTACGGGTGGTGACTGTCAACGAGTAGGGAGTGATCAGAGCAGTGAGTCCCTGATAGGGGCCGGAGAGGATGGTATTATTCTGAGCGAGAGGGTTGCCATTGGAATCGGGAGTAAAGGTGATGCTATAGCCGGGAGCGCCGGTGGACGAGAGATACTGGACGCCAAAGAGGCTGGGAGGAGCGATCATGAGGGCATTCACCTGAGCCGCGGTGGGGGCGTAATTGGTGCTGAACAGGGCGCCGAGGTCGGCGGTGAGCTTTTCCATGCCGGCTTCGGCGGCGTAGAAGGCAGACTGGCGGTCGCCATTATTTCCACCGAGCTGCTGATCGGTCATGGTAAGCCAGGCGAGGCCGACGGCCATGGCGGAAATGAGCAGCAGTACGAGCAGGGTGGTAACCAAGGCGATGCCGGACTGCGGAGAGCGGGAACGGCGGGCGGCAGGGCGAATGGAAGAAGAACGAGGGAGCCACATGAGAGACCTCACTGGTATTGGGATACAAAAGCCATGCTGCGCAAGCTAACCTGAGTAAGCAGGTTATTGCGGAAGTAGGTGTGATTGACGGTGAACAGATTATCGGAACGCGCAGCGAGATACAGGTTTACCTTGCGGATCTGGTTGGGAGTATCCGGGAGGGTAGGCTGCTTGACGCTGGAAGGATTGGTGAGGCCATCGATAACGTCGTAACTAACCTGAAGATCTTCGATTGCCAGGGAAACAGGCTGAGCGGGATTAAAATTAATTTCACGCATAAGGGAGGGGCGAAGAGGGTCTGAGGTGGCATCGAGATAATATGTAATCATCCAGACACGTGTGGCGGTGGTGGGAGGAAACACGCCTGGAGGGGATTGAAGCTGTTTCATGGTGCCCTGGGGATCGGTGCGGCCGTTGAGGTTAAAGGCGTCGCCGGCGGCGAACTTGAGCGTCTGTCCAGCGACGCTGGTGACGGTCTGAAGGACATTTCCCAGTGAATTGGTGAACATGATAAGGTCGCCGGGCTGGATGCTGACATTGCCGTTGGTCAGGGAGGTGCAGGCGGCATCGAAAGTGGCGCTGATGCCCGTAAAGGCGATGGCGCCGTGGCAGGTGGGATGGCTGGGATTGTTGATGGGGAAACTGGCGAGAGGGAGGGTATTATCGGCGTAGAGGATGGTAATGAGGTCACTTGGCTCGATCAGATTGGGTCCCAGGGCTGGGCCGGGGATGATGGAAGGAAGGGTGGAATAGGTGGCGGGGAAAGTCAAGTTAGCGCCGGTGGGGCCGGGGCGATTGATTAGTCCACCCGAGCCGCCGCTGGGGATGGGGATGCCGCCTGTGGGCAGGCCTTCGGCGCACTGGACGAGGTCGCGGATCATGTAGTTCATTCCTGCGCGGAGATTTTGGTTAAGGTCTGCCATGAGCATGACGGCGTCGGTGGCGTGAGAGGCATCGTTGAGTGCGGCGAGGGTGCCCGCGAGGATAAGGACGAGGATGGCAATGGAGACGAGCAATTCGAGCAGGGTGAACCCGCTGGAGGAAGAAGCACGCGGATGGGGAAAAGGTCTCATGAGTAAGAGGAGATATAGGTAATGAGGGTATAGGTGCGTTTGAAAAGGCCGTTTTGGTAGGTGACGCTTACGGAGATCTGCTTGAGATTTGGATTATTGAAGAGATTATCCTGGAAAGTGATCTGGCGCGAGAAATTGGAAAGGGGGATGAAGGTATCGTCGGCGGTGCCGAGAATGCCATCGACGCCGGGGCCGATGATGGCGTCCGGCTTATTGACGAGGTCATCGGCGGTATCGACGATGCCGTCCGGGCCGGGATCGAGCAGAGCCTGAGGGCCATCGAGGAAGATGCCGCCCTGGCTGACGTTATCAATTTGCGTCCAGGAGATGACCTGGGTATCGCGGGCGGCGAAAATGCTTTCGACGGCTTCGGAAGCTTTTTGCTGGGCGAGGAACTGGTCCTGGGACATATTCATGAAGGTGAGGCTATTGCCGAGAATGGAAGCGAGAGCCAGAACGCCGATGGCGAGGACGATGAGTGCGATCATGACTTCGATGAGCGTGAAGCCGCGCGAGGAGGAGCGCGAAGGGCGTGCGCGGGGCGCGGAGCGGGGAAAGAGAATCACCGGATCCATCCCGCGGACGTGGTGCGATAGGCGCGAATGCGGCCGGTGGCGCCGAAGACGGTGATGGCGCGAGCCGAGCCGGACTGGCCCGGATAACCCAGAAAGACGGTGCCATCGAGGGGATTGCCGAGGCCATCGACGAAGGTGCCATCGCTTTGGAATTGCATGAGCGGCGGGCCGCCAACAATGCCGCCAAATTCGATGGCGCTGGCGTTGCCGAAACCATCGGGAGTATCCGGCTGACCGGCGAAGGTGAGGAACTGGACTCTGCCCTCGAGGGGAAGAGTGCTGAGGATGGTGGAACCCGTGGGCAGGTTAAAGCGAGTGAGCTGGACGGTGTCCGTGCCGATGAACTGGACCTGAACGAAACGGCGCTGGGCGATGGCAGTCTCACGGGCGTTGCGGAGCTGGCTGACAACCTGGTCCATGGCGGCGGTGGATTGCTGGCCTTGAAGCAAAGGCTGGACCTGGACCAGAGACATGGCGGATACGATAAGGACCACGCCAACGGTGATGAGCAACTCGATGAGAGTGAAACCACGCTGACGTGCTGGCGCGCGGGGAGACGCGCTTCGGAAGAAGCGCGGGCCAAGCGAAGAAGCGGCGAAAAGTGTTTTTGCCATGGCAAGACACCCGACTCGAGAGCCAGGACAGAAGAGATGGAGCACGCGGAAAGCCAATCGTGGAGAGGAAGAAGAGCTGAAAGGAAAGGAGTTAGGGAGGAGGGGGCGGGGAGGCGCGTTTCAAGATGGGGCATCTGTATGCATTTGCAACAAGCAGGATGGGCGGGAAAGGAAGCGGGCTATAGGAAGCGCAAGCGGAGCTAAGTGGAATGGGTGGAGGGAGGAGGCTGGGAGACGAGGATTTCCAATTCGGTAACGGCACGATCGAGCTCAGCGGCGAGCTCGCCGAGGCCTGCGGCGCGAAAGGCGGAGACCAGGGCGCGGTAATACCAGAGAACGCCCTGGCGGCCGCCGGAGAAGCGGAGCCAGAGGGCTTCGCCGAGGACGCGATAATCGAAGATAATTTCGCGGACGTTATAGAGCTTATCGGCGGCGGAAACGACGCAGACGTCAAGGGGAGCGGAAGCGGCATGCTCGACGTAGCTGCGTTTGCGGGCGAGCCAGGGGGGTTTGGGAGTCTCATGGGAATCGGTGCAGGCCTCGACGATGCGGGCGACGCGAGGGCCGAATTTATCGCGGATGGCGGCGAGGGTGGGCAGGCCGCCCTGGTCCTCGACGGCATCGTGGAGCAGAGCGGCGATGGCCATATCCTCGTCGCCGCCATAGCGGAGGACGAGAGCGGTGACACCGAGGAGATGGCCGATGTAGGGGCGGGAAGTGTCTTTGCGGGACTGATGCTCGTGAAGGCGGGAAGCGTAATCGAGAGCTTCGCGGAAGCGAGAGCCGAGAGGGACGAGCTTTTTCGGGGGTTCAGCCACAGACCATTCTAACGGGCGGAAGGACGAAGTGGAATAGGGGAAAGGGAGGAAGAGGAAAGACGGAAGGGCCGAGGAAAATCACAAGTGCACTCAGGCTACCGCGGCATGGAAGCGAAGATTCCCGGCTGTGAGCCCCGGCGGGGCGAACTGCATTTCGCGGCTACACAGACAATTTCGCGGGGTGGCGCGAGGTTGTCAAGCAATCCCGCAAGGAGCATTGACGAGAGAAACCGCGGGTTCACCGCTTTTCCGTTTTAGGCGCCTTCGCTCGAGCGCGCGCAGGCGCTTTGCTCTTCCGTTTGGTTTGATTGTAATCGATGGCGGCACGGACGAGATTTTTTAGGCCACGCTCATTCACCGTATCGCCCTCGAAATAATCGATTGCCCGCCAGGTGCTGCCTTCGAGGCCCGCGTTGAAGAGTTTGTGAGGATCGGGGAGGCGTGCGCCGTGGGAAAAGGTGAGCTTCACCTTTTCTTTGTGGGCATTGGCGACGGCGATGATACCGTCGCGAGACCATACAGGGCTCCCCATCCACTTCCATTCCTCGAATATCTCCCGGTCGGCCTGGAGGATGGACTTGCGGATGCTGGCGAGTGTTTTGGCGCGCCAGTCCGGGAGTTTTGCGATTAGCAGGTCAATACGTTGCGATGGATGCATGGGATCCTTGTGCCTCGTCATGCTGGAAGCGGCTCACTGCAACGCGTTGCGGGGCCGATTTTTTCGAAACAAGCCTTCGAAAGACATGCTCCTTCCACATCCATAATTTTGAAACAACCATTACGGGAACGAAGACAAACCGAGTTGCAAGCGCGTGGTCTGGAAGCTTTTCAAACGGACTATAGATATAACCGAGCACCGGAACGCCAAAGACGATGTGCATCCAGGGCAGAATCGGGCGTTTGGCGGCATCTTTCATGGCAGATTCATCCTCCCTTGATCAGCGACTGCGTGTCTTGCGGGCCGCCGGGAGCTACCAGGCGGGCGCTTCAACACCAAATTGCTTTGCGTATTCGGCGTTGAGGCGCTGCCAGCCGGAGAACTTCATCACATCGCCGCCAACGATGCGGCCGATGGGAGTTCCGTTGAGGAGGCGATCCAAAACATCGAAACAAATATGCCAACCGGCAGCGCCCATGGAAATGAAGCGGCGATCGATGCTATGCCACAGGGTAAGGCGCGTGCCGCCCTCGTGGGCTTCGAGCTCCCAGCGAATATCGTTGTACTCGAGCACGCGGGGAGCGTCTGCCCGCGTGACTTTTGTATCCTGCGGCGCGGGCGCACCCACCCAGGTGAGCTTCACGGTGTTTCCAGCCGTAGCGAGGCTGGCATCGGTTTCAAAGGGCGCCCACTGGCTCAGGTGCGCCGGGTCTGTAAGCGCGAGCCAGACTTTTTCCGGCGAGTGGCGGAGTTCTCTAACGAGGATGAGCGTCCACTTCTCTCCGTCCTTTTGCACGCGCGCCCCGCTGGCCGGACCCGGAGTGTATGGCTGGTGATCGGTCATCTGCTTCTCCTTGATTTCTTTTTTGCTGGTGTGGAAGGACCCATGCGGTCGAGGTGGCGTTCGAGAGCATCCATGTGCGCGGACCAGAACCGGCGGAATGGAGCCAGCCAGGCATCGAGCTGCTGAAGTGGCTCCGCTTTCAGGCGGTAGAGGCGGCGCTGAGCGTCCACTGTGGATTCGACGAAACCAGCCTCGCGCAGCACTCGCAGGTGCTTTGATACGGCCGGCTGGGGGATATGAAGGCGGCGCTCGAGCTGGCCAACCGACTGCTGCGAGGAGAGCAGGAGTTGCAGAATGGCGCGGCGATTCGGCTCCGCAATGATAGCGAACGCAGATTCCACACTCAAGATATACCTCACCGAGCATATACTCGTCAAGGCATATAAAATGTGGGGGGTGCGGCGGCGAGATCAGCCGGCGTGCGGGGATGCGCCGTCCGGGGCGTGCCTGGCGGATGTGATTGGGGGCTCTGGGCGCTCCAGCCGCTGGGGCACTGAGGCGTGGGGACTTGGCCGCATCATGGGGAAAATAAACTCGCCATCGAAGCGCCCCAGAGGCGTGAGAAGCAATCGGGCAAGATGCTTTTGAGAATGGAGGAACTAAAGGGGATCGGGATGGATCTGGCTGCAAATGATTAAAACGTTGGTAGCGCTAACGGGAATCGAACCCGTATTTCGGCCTTGAAAGGGCCGCGTGC
>VFSW01014084.1_pt1 | contig 11073 bp, 7 predicted proteins | sample 5358111 | NCBI WGS metagenome assembly VFSW01 (sample SAMN11554181, study PRJNA540505) | mine drainage metagenome | isolation source: sediment from site ElyBrook_90M | place: USA: Ely Copper Mine, Vershire, VT | collected 2017
GGAGAATCTGCCGCCGTTCGAGGCGGGCGCGCTGGCCAAGATCGTGGAATTCGGTAGGCGGATGGCGGGGGACAGAGCGCGAGTGCTCGCGATGCTGGAACCGATAGACGATCTCGCGCGCGAGTCGGCGTACTTCGCGCGCAATGAACTGGCTCAGCGGGTTACCGGCGCACACGTTGAGCGGGCGCTCGGCGAGCGGATGCTGCGGCTCAATTTCATCGAGGAGGAAATCCGCAGGCTGATCGGGGAAGGCACGCTCGTCGTTCATATTCGCGGCACGAGCGTCGGACAGATCAATGGGCTGGCCGTACTGGACGTCGGCGGCTACAGTTTCGGGCGGCCGGCGCGGGTAACCGCGACCGTGGCGCTTGGGCAGGCGGGCGTGATCAACATCGAGCGCGAGGCGCGGATGTCGGGATCGACGCACGACAAGGGAATCATGATCCTGAGCGGATTTATCCGCGCGCGGTTCGGACAGCGGCATCCGATCGCGATGACGGCGAGCATCTGCTTCGAGCAATCGTACTCGGGAATCGACGGCGACAGCGCCAGTTCGACCGAGCTGTACGCGCTGCTGTCGGCGCTGTCGGGAGTGCCGCTTCGGCAGGACCTGGCGGTGACGGGGTCGGTCGATCAATACGGCACCGTGCAGGCCATTGGCGGCGTCAACGAGAAGGTCGAGGGCTTCTATCGCGTGTGCAAGGCGATCGGTCTGACGGGCACCCAGGGCGTGCTGGTGCCGCGCACCAACGTCTCGAACCTGATGCTCGATCCGGAGACCACCAGCGCGATCGAGCGGGGTGAATTCCACATCTATCCGATCGATACGATCGATCGCGGAATCGAGACTTTGACCGGGGTGCGCGCGGGAACGATCGACGAGCCCGGAACGATCAACCATCTCGTCGATCAGCAGCTCAAGCGCATGGCTGACATCCTGCGCGAACGCCCGCTGGGCGAAACTCGCGTGGTGCAGGAGCCGGCGCCGAACCCACCCGCACCCAAACCGCCGGCGCCGCCCGAGCCTCCGCGCTAGCAGCGGCGGATCATCGTCCTGGCGGGTCAGAAGGAGGCATCGCGGATGACGATAGATCTCCGACTCGACCAGGCAGAGGTCGCGCTGCTCACCGATCTCTACGAGCTTACAGTCAGCGCGGCGTTCTTCGAGCACGGATTCAACGACACCGCGTCGTTCGAAGTCGCGATGCGCCGGATGCCGCCGGGCCGCGGATTCATGGTAGCAGCCGGTATCGAACGGCTGGCCGAGGCGCTCGAGGCATATCGTTTCGACGACGCCGCGCTCGAGCATCTCGAGTCGCTGCAGCTTTTCAAGCCGGAGTTTCTTGAGTTTCTTTCGAGGCTCCGCTTCACCGGTTCGATCCGGGCGCTTCCCGAAGGCACGATTTATTTTGCCGGCGAACCGATCGTGGAGATCCGCGCGCCGCTGATCGAAGGCCAGCTGATCGAGACGCTGGCGCTCAACCAACTCGGATTCGCTTCGATCGTCGCGACCAAGGCCGCGCGATGCTTTGTCGTCGCGGGCGGCAGGCGGTTGGTGGACTTCGGTCCGCGGCGCGCGCAGGGCGCGGATGCGGCTCTTATCGCGGCGCGCTCGAGCTACCTGGCGGGCTTTCACGGCACCGCCAACGTGCTCGCGGGCAAGCGCTACGGAATTCCCGTTTTCGGCACGATGAGCCACAGCTTCGTGATGGCGCACGATCACGAGCGCGACGCGTTCAGCGATTTTGTCTCGAGCTTCCCGACCCTCAGCACGCTGCTCGTTGACACCTACGACACGCTGCACGGCGTCGAGAATGCGGCCGCGGTCGGCGCGAAATTTCGCGAGGCGGGCGTGAAAATCCAGGGTGTGCGGTTGGACAGCGGCGACCTCCACGAACTCAGCCGCAAGACCCGGCGGATTCTCGATCAGGCCGGCTTCCGCGACATCGCGATCGTCGCGGGCGGCAGCCTCGACGAATACCGAATCGCCGAACTCGCCGACGCCGGTGCGCCGATCGATGCGTTCGGGGTCGGCGCCGCGCTCGCGGTCAGCGACGACGCGTCGGCCGCTGACTTCACCTACAAGCTCGTCGATTACAAGGATCGCGCCCGGCTCGAGACCTCGGCCGGAAGAATTTCAGCGCCGGGCCGCAAGCAGTTGTTCCGCGCTTATGCGCCGAGCGGATCCTTCTTTGCGGACTTGATCGGAATTGTGGACGAGGGCGCGACTACCGTGGCACGCGAGTTTAAGCCGATCCAGGCTAAAACGGTTCAGGTGATGGAGTCGGTGTTCGACCATGGCCGCCGGATCATGCCCCGTCCGACGCTGGCCCAGGCGCGCGAGCGCCTGATGAACGGGCTGACTGCCCTCGATGCCCGCTACAAGACGCTCCGCCGGCCGGCGGAGTTTCCGGTGCGACAGACTGCGGCGCTCGGCGCGCTGGTGATCAGCGAAAAGCTGCGCGCGGATAAACGCCAGGATTAAATCGCAGCCCTACTGCGGATTCGACGGTCCCAAGCCTGACAACACGCCGGCAACAAACGGCGTTGTCCGCTCGGGCGGCGGCGAATCCCGCAGACTGCGCGCGGCGGCGGCCAGATGGGCCGTGTCGAAAATCACCATCAACGGCTTGATGACATCGAGGCGAGGACGGGAATCGGGCGTCCATCGCGTCGGCGCGGGATATTCGATCTCGGATGCGATTGCACGGTAGCGTTCTATCAGCGGTCTCAGGCCCTCATACGAGCCAACGGTGATGATGCCAACTTGGCCGCCGGGCGCGGATGCAATTTGCCAGTCGGTATAGGCGTCGGGCGCAGCATCGACCAGCCAGTCGCGCGGAATGAGATCGAGCCGTTTGAGTTCAAGTGGGGAAAGCTTCGAGAGATCGTGTCCGTCGGCGAGATACTTTCCTGCTCCTTCGAGGATCTCATCGAATCGCAGCGCGTCGGCGCGCGCTTCGACCTGCGCGGCCGGAAGTTTGGCGTATGCGGCGAACGAATCGCGCGGGAATTTGTAAATCCACACGCCTTTTTCGTTCAGCGCCGCGACTCCGAGCGACGCGAGGGTCCGCTTGAAGCTCTCGAAATTTGCTTCCTTCGGATCCGCGATTACCGCCTGCACGCCGAAGCGGGCGATGTAGGCCTTCAACTGATCACCAGCCTCGGGCAGATCGATCCCGCCGTAAAAATACTTGGCTACCGGCATTCGAGCGAACTCGAACGGCGAGATTCCGGTCCATCCGCCGGCCATCCGGAAGTACATCTCGCTCTGCATTTGCCAGTACATGCTGTTGCCCTTCTGCGCCCATGGCAGCGGCAAAATGATCTCGCGCGGTGACAATTCCTTCGCGTAGCTTCCATCGGTGAACAACGCAGGAATTTCGAGCCTGCTTACCCAGAACGATGCGTGCGGATTCGGTGCGATCGAAACCAGGATCACGGCGGCCGCCACGCATTTCGTAAGCCTGCGCGCCGCCGACGTGGCGAACCACATCGCAACCATCACGGCTACGACCAGGAACGCGTACATCATGAACCGAACCGGCAAAATATTCTCGATGAGGGGAAGGCCTTCGAAGATTCGCCAGGGCATCGGAAACCCCTGCACTCCAGCAATGTGCAGCGTCGGGCCGATGGCGGCGATGATGGCTGCAAGAAACAAAATGGTGAGAAACTTGCCGGCCGGAGTTGGCCAGAAGTGGCGCCGGAATATCTCGACGAACACGATCAGCACGACGCCAAGGTAGTCGCCGTTCTCCATGATGTCGCCTGCGAAGCGGCGCGAAATCGCGGTTGCAAAAGCGGCGGAGCCCCACCAGATGGTGTGTCGCGGCACGAGGAATCCAATCAGGTCCGCGCAAAAATTGCTCGGCGGCCAGATCGGCCCACTCGGATGCCCGAAGGCGAGCAAATAATAAAAGTAAGGTGAGAGTACGGCTGTGGAAATCAAGTATCCGCCGACGATCGGAATGATTAGGCGTCGCAGCCGGATGCGGGCGTCGCTATCGAAAAGCACAAGCGCAAGCACCAGCGAGAATCCGCCGACCAGCGTGATGGTCGCGAAGAGCTCAACCGAACACAAAAATTGAGCGATCAGCAGCGCGGCCAGCATCACGGCAAACCGTGCCGCCGAGATCTCGTCGTCGAGGCGCCTGAGCGTGATCAGCGCAATCAGCGGCGCCGGGAAAACCGCGATACAAACAAGGTGGCCGAGTACCTGGCCAAGCAGGTAGGGAGAAAAACCGAAGATGTATCCGCCCAGGACCGACGGCCAGAACGCGCCCGTCACGCGCCGGCATAGCAGAAACGCGGCGAATGCCGCGAGCGGCAGCATTACCATCACGATGATGTTGTAGGTTGCGGGCTCGCCCACCGTGAGTTGCAGAGGGATCGAGATCAACGAGGGCAGCGGCACGAAGGTCGTCCACGCCAGGTTGATTCCGAGCGGCGCCCAGACGAAATCGGTGATGAACGGGTTGAGCCCGTGCGCGATCGAGAACCGCCACCAGTTGAAGAACCACATTGTTTGCGGTGGATCTGCCTCGCGCCCGATCATGTAGCCGGGATGTCCGATGAGTCCGCGATCAAGCAAAAGAGCCGCTAACGCGAAGTAAAGCGCGAACGCTCCGAACGACTGCAATCGATGTCGCGCGCGATCCGACGAAGTCATCAGCGGGATTCCGCGCCGAGGAATGGCGTCGTCATCTCGGGCGGCGGCGATGACTTGAGTTGCCTTGCCGCAGCCTCGAGTTTGGTGCGATCGAAAATCACCATCAGCGGGCCGGACTGATCCTCGGAGGGCGAAGACCGGGGATTCCATCGCGACGGCGCCGGATACAGCAACTCGGCTTTGTCCAAATAGCGGTCCAGCAGAGGCTTCACGCCTTGAGGAGAACCCCACAAGGCGATCCCGATCCGCTCATCGGCCAGAACACAGATCGACCAACTGCTGACCGAATTGGGCGCGCTGGCTATCTGCCAGTCGGCCGGCAAAAGATTGAGGCGCTTCAGTTCCGGTGCGGATAGCTTGAGGGGATCGTTTCCACCAGCGATATAGTCTGCCGTGGCTGCGAGAACAGTATCAAACCTGAGCGCGAGCGCGCGCGTCTCGACCTCGGCTCCGGTCAATTTCGCATAAGCCGCGAATTTTTCCGGCGGAATTTTGTAAATTAACACACCGCCCGACGGTTCGGCGGCCACTCCGAGTGATGCGAGTGCCGGTTCGAGTGTGTTGAATCGTTCGTATGATGGGTCGGCGACGATAGCGGTCACAGCGAACCGCGCCAAGTACGCTTTGAGTTGATCGCCGGCTTCTGGCAGGTCTGTCTGGCCGTAAAAGAGGCTCACAATCGGCATTTGCTGGAACTCGAACGGCGCGATTCCTGTGTACCCGCCGGCCATCCTGAAGTACATGTCGCTTTGCAACTGCCAGTACATGCTGTTGCCCTTGTACCCCCATGGCAAAGGCAAAATGATCTCGCGCGGTTTAAGTTCAGTTGCGTATATTCGTTCGGCGAAGAATGCGGGGAGGTCGAGCCCGCTTACCCAGAACGATGCGTGCGGATTCGGCGCGACCGATGCCAGGATCACGGCGGCCGCCGCGCATTTCGTCAGCCTGCGCGCGGTCGACGTTGCGAACCACATCGCAACCATCACCCCCAGGATCAGGAACGCGTACATCATGAAGCGCACCGGGAGCGCGATTGAAATCAGCGGCAACCGCCCGACGATCGCCCACGGCATCGGAAATATTGCGCGACCTGCCACGCGCAGCGCGGGCCCGAACGATGCGACGATAGCAGTCGCGAGCATCGTAATCAGGAACTTGCCCGCCCGTGTGCGCCAGGTGGCCCGCCGGTACGTCTCGATCATGATGAGCAGCGGAATTCCGATGTAAGCTCCGGTTTCGAAAATGTCCCCGCCAAACGTTCCTGCTATGGCCCGCGCGAATCCAAAGGTGCCAAGCAGATTCGCCTCGGTGGGTACGAAGTAATTGAGCAGGTCGCCGGAGAAATTGCCGGGTGTCAAAATCGGACCGTGAGGAAAGCCGAGCGCGAGAAGGTAGTATAGGTAAGGCGATAGTACTGCGCCTGCCATCAGGTATCCCGCTATGGCGGGTGCGATGAGACCCGCAAGTCGCGCGCGAACGTCGCTGTCGAAAAGCATGAGCGCAAGAAGAAGGTCGAGCCCGCCCACCGTCGTGACAGTCGCGAAAAGTTCTACCGAACAAAGAAACTGAACTGCGAGCAGCGTCGCGAGCCCAATCGCGAACCGTCGCGCCGAAATCTCGCCGTCGAGCCTTTTCAGAGTCAGCAGCACGATCAGCGGCACCGGGAAGACCGCGACCAGATTGAGGTGGGCGAGTACTTGACCAAGCATGTAGGGAGAAAAACCGAAGATGTAACCGCCCAGGACCGACGGCCAGAACGTTCCCGTCACGCGCCGGCATAGCAGAAACGCAGCAAATGCCGCGAGCGGCGGCATCAGCGTTACGATGACGTTGTAGGTTGCGGGCTCGCCCACCGTGAGTTGCAGAGGGATCGAGATCAACGAGGGCAGCGGGACGAAGGCCGTCCACGCCAGGTTGATTCCAAGCGGCGCCCAGACGAAGTCGGTGATGAAGGGGTTGAGCCCGTGCGCGAGCGAGAACCGCCACCAGTTGAAGAACCACATCGTTTGCGGCGGATCGGTCTCGCGCCCGACGCAGTAGCCGGGATGTCCGATCAATCCACGCGCGAAAAAGATCAGCGATATCGCCAGGTACAGGCCGAGGATCGCTACTGCGCGCCATCGGTATGGATCGGCGCCTGTCACAGCCGCGGAATGACTTTGCCTCGTGAGATGATTTTGTGCCGACGCGGTCATCTTGCAGCAGGTGATTTTGGTGAGCTCGGGCGCTGATAGACGTCGAAAAACTTTCCCCTCATGCGTGGCTCGAAGCTCTTCAGCGCTGTTTCGAACTCGGGCGCGGCGGGGATCCCGCGACAGGCCTCGATCTCAATATTGGCGGGTACGACGACCATCTGAGCCTCTGACAATTGCTCGACTTTGCGCTGTATGTTGGCCGGAATCATCAATCCGGGGAGCAGATATAAGCTGACCGGCTTTTCAAATTCGGGAACGAGAAGTTCAATCGCCCCCATGGTGTCCAGAATCACTGCGCGCTGCGAGTGCACAGTATCGAGGACTCTTTGCCACTCCTCGCGCTCATCCGAAGACGCCCACAGCCCGGCCGTCACCGCGTCGGGCTCGCGCGTATTCCACCATCGCCGATCCAAGCGAAACTCATGGGTCCACGCCATTATTCCCACCACGCATAGACCGATCGTTACGCGACGCTGGATTGCACTCGCGCCGGCCGCTGCCGCGACGCCGATGGTCAGAAAGTACGAGTAATAAATCCACGACCATTGATTGCCGAAGAACAGCGCGACGAATGCCACGTGCAGTACGGCGCAGGTCGCGATTATCTCGTTGCGGCGCGCCTCGAACTCTGGATCGTCGGCGCGAGTCGCCAGATAAAATATCGCCGCCACGCCTGAACAGATCAGAAAGAGCGTGCCCGCTATCCAAAACCCCGAAAAATCAAGAAGGTAGAAGAGCCAGGGCAGGCCGTGCGGATCCCAGAACTCGCGTCCCGCACCGGTGAAAAAGCCGAAATTCATCGCCCGATAATTGATTAGTCCTTCGATCGGGATCACAGTCCGCACGAGTGCCACCGGGCCATAGATGATTCCGAGGACCAGAATAAGAGCGGTGCCGGTTGCCACTGCGGGCGCTAATTCCCTGATCCACGGGTCGTGCTTCGCGCCCGCCCGCCAGCGCTGACACGCAATCGCGACCAGCAACACCAGCGAGTAAACGTAACCCATGCTGGGCTTGGCAAAGACCGCGGCACAGGCGAAAGCGATCGCGCTCGCACGCGACCCGCGCGCCTGATGAGCAAGCGCGAAGACCAGCAACGCTGCCTCGACTGCCTGCGCCAGGGACGGGTAGCTCGCCTGCACCGCAAATCCCAGAGTAATCGCCGTCAACGCCAGACTGACAGCGCCGAATCGGATTCGTGAAGCGATCCTCGCGATGGCCCACGCGATTGCCAAATCGCAGACCGCCATCAGCACTTGAACTGATATTGGAGATAGACCCGCGATCCCAAACCATATCCGCCCGACCAGAATCGGGAGCAGGCCGTAGTTATAACCGAAATCGACGGTTGGCCTTAAGCCGTGTGAAACCAAGTACTGGAGTGTCAGATTGGCGCCGTTGTCGCAGAAGGCGTAGCTGTCAAACGCCATGATTTCGGGGAGCTTCAAGAAATCGATCGCCAGGATCTCGATCGCGAACAGAATGAAGATCAGGAACGGGCGGGCCGTAAGCCATTCGGTCGCCGAATGCTCGCGATTCGAATTTTTCGGACTCATGCCCCGAAACTGTCCGGCGAGAGGTGGCGACGCGCGAGATGTATCAGCAATGGCCCGTGGCTGCGATCGCGCCGGCGGCGCCCAGTGCGGTGGCGGCGTCGAGGAGGCATTGCTCGGTCGTCGGCCAATCGATGCACGGGTCGGTGACTGACACCCCGTACCTGAGTTTGGTGCGATCGGAGTTGAGCGGCTGGTTGCCCGCTTCGATATTGCTCTCGAGCATCGCGCCCATGATCGCGCGGCTGCCGGCGCGCACCTGGTCGATCAGCGTCCGCAGCACCGCGGGCTGTTTGGTGAAATCCTTGCTCGTCTGCGCGTGCGAGCAATCCACCATCATGCGCGGCTCCAGCGCGGCGCTGGCGAGCATCAGGCGGCATTCCTCGATGCTGGCGGCGTCGTAGTTCGGCTTGCGTCCGCCGCGGAGCACAACGTGCGTGTCGGGATTTCCCGAGGTGCGAATCACAGCCGAGATTCCGTCCTGGGTGATGCCGAGAAAAGAGTGCGGCCGGCGCGCCGATTGAATTGCGTTGATCGCGACCTGTAGATTTCCTTCGGTCGTGTTCTTGAATCCGACCGGCATCGAGAGTCCGCTGGCCATCTCGCGATGGGTCTGCGACTCGGTCGTGCGCGCACCGATCGCGGCCCACGCGACCAGGTCCGCGATATACTGCGGCGTGATCGGATCGAGCAGTTCGGTCCCCGCCGCCAGCCCCATCCGGTTTATTTCGATCAACAGTCGGCGTGCGATGCGCAATCCTTCACGCATATCGCAGCTGTCGTCCATGTGCGGATCGTTGATGAGCCCCTTCCATCCCACGGTCGTGCGCGGCTTTTCGAAGTACACGCGCATGATCAGGTAGAGCCGATCCGCGGTGGCGTCCTTCAGCTTCGCCAGCCGCCGGGCATAATCGATCGCCGCGTCGGGGTCGTGTATGGAACATGGTCCGACGATGCACAGCATCCTGCGGTCCCGCCCCGCCAGGATTGCGCGAATAGTCTCGCGCGCCTCGACTACGGTCCGCGCAATTTCCTCGTCCACCGGCATCTCGTTTTTGAGCAGATGCGGCGCGATCAGCGGTTCGGCGGCGAGAACGTGGAGGTCCTGAATTTGACGCATAGGTGGCCCTTATTTTTATCCGAAAGGACGCGGCTAACAAAGCCGCTGCCTATTGGGCATAATACCGTCGGATCGAATCCTTGGACCTGACGCAGAATGTCGTGATGGAAGAGGGCGAACCGCAACCGAGCTCAGAAGGGCGGCGCAACCGCGGCGAACCGCCTGCAGTCGGCCGTCCGCCGCGACTGCTGCGCATCAGGCTGTGGCAGGCGATCGCGGGGATGTCTGTTGCAATCGCACTCGCGTCCCTTATCGTGATATCCGAACTCGCCGGCTCGCTCGCACGACGCACCAACTATGTGAATCGCCGGGTAGCGGCGCTGAATGCGACGGTCCGCGCTCTGCGCCGCCAGAAGGCGGTCACGCAGCGCAAGCTCGGTTCCGAGCACGAACGCGCCACCGTGGGCGAGGTGTTTGAGAAAATCCTTTTCGCGCCAGACCTTCGCACTATCAAACTCGCCGCGCCCGCCGGCAACGATAAGGAAAAAGACAAATCGATCGCGCAATCCGGCGGCTCCGGTCTCCCCTCCGGGCGGCTCGCCATGAGCGAGTCGGCCGGCGCTGCGATGCTCGAAGCGAACGGACTCAAGCCAACCGGCACCTTCGAGGTTTACCGCATCTGGTGGATGCCGAAACGCGGCGCGCCTGTTTGGGCCGCGGATTTTCTGGTCGGCGACGACGGCCTTGCCACGGTGCCAGTGGATTTGCCGCCCGGGCACGGGAAAGAACCGTCGCTCAGCGTCACGCTGGAGAATGAATCATACAGCGAGGCTCCCGCTGGTCCGATCGCGCTCAAAGGTGAAGCCCCGCCGGTACCGGGAGCAGTTCAGAGCCCGCGCAAATCGCGACGATGATCGCTGAGTCCGGCGGTGAGCGGAACCGAATCAGTCGGCGGCGGCGAACTCGAGCAGGACCGCTACGCCCATGGCGCCGAGCGCAACCAGCTCGATGGTCACATCGGTGTTGTTCCAGAGGTAATAGACTCCGAAGCCGAATGCCGCCATGCTGAACAATCGTCGCATCCCGATATCCTCGCCTACAGTCTGCGCCAATCCTCGCGCGCCGCGCCAATCCTGAACGAAGAAGACGACCAAATGGCATAACCAAACGGCTGGGGATTGTAGTATGAATGCCTCGGCTAATCAAAGCAGTCGCCAGCGCTTGAGGCGGGCAACGATTTTCCCTCGGTCGGGGGGGCTTTACTTCGATCGTCAATATGCGTAAATTGGCGTTCGGCAGCGCTTTGCGGCGCGGCCTGTGGAAATTTCGCCTCAGAATCCTCACATAGCCGTTGACACGGTCCGGATTAAGAGAGTACAGTTTCCTTTCGCCCCAAAAGGGTTGGTCTTTGAAAACTGAATAGTAGTGCATGCCTTAATCGGCGGCGGGGGTCCAGGAATGGACCTGATGCCCGACCGATTTCTTTGAATTAATTGCGGTCAGTCCTGCCGTTCCATGACGCGTTAGCCGCGTCTCGGACGGTGGATATACTGAGCTATAATGGAGAGTTTGATCCTGGCTCAGAACGAACGC
>VFSW01014085.1_pt1 | contig 11073 bp, 9 predicted proteins | sample 5358111 | NCBI WGS metagenome assembly VFSW01 (sample SAMN11554181, study PRJNA540505) | mine drainage metagenome | isolation source: sediment from site ElyBrook_90M | place: USA: Ely Copper Mine, Vershire, VT | collected 2017
GGGCCCTCAAACAAGGTGGAGAAGTTCCCCTCCACCCTCTTCCACGCCGCCTCGAACTCCTCCCGCGTCTCCGCCGCCGTCAGCGCCGCCAGCGCCGCGCTCGTCAGCCGCTCACCGACCTCGCGCTTCTTCTGCTGCTTCGCCTCCAGGTCGTCGCAGAGTGCCATGAGGTGGTCGACCTTGGCGACGATGCGCTTCTGCTCGGCGAGTGGTGGAAGCAGTAAAGGCAGGGCGCCTAGGCCAACCTGGTTGATCGTTCGCTGTCCAGCCGTCGTCACGGTCTTGTTTGCAACATGGGCACGCGAGGCCGCGCTACGTGAAAGTGTGCATAGAAACCGTGAGTCAACCAGTTTCGCGTCGAGTCGCATGCGAATCAGGTGATCTGAGTACGCCCATTCACGATCAACCTCACATGGAACAAAGCGTCCCACGAGGTCGGCGCTTCCGTTCACGCGAATGACCAGGATGTCCCTTTGCTCGACACGGTACTTCCTCGCCTCCTCCGGGGTGAGGACGATCTCCCGGAGACCCTCCCCGCGGATCCTGGTCCCGCGGTCGATGTCCGCCAGACGAAGCACGGGGATTGGGGCGCCTGTCTCGCCGACCCGCTTCGAAATCCCGTTCTGGAACTCAACCACAACCTCAGACAGGAGGACTCGCTTCCAAGATGATGGCTCCGCTCCCTCAAGCAACAGCCCCTGGACGGCCAACTCGATCGCGAGCTCGCGCAAGCACTTCATGCCGCCGGTCGCTTCAGCCAGCACGTCGAAGTTCTCCAGAAGCTTTCCCGTGCCACCTCCGTTGGCGTTGAAGAGCGCCACCCGAGATAGACCTCTCTCTGGTTTTGGCCCGGTGACTTCGAACAGCGGCAGCTGGGCGCTCATGCGCTGGGCCTCGCAAGAGCGACCTTCAGTTCATCGCGGAGCTGGTCGCGGGCCTTTGCCGCCAGTGCTGCGGCAGCCTTGAACTGCTTCAGCAGTTCGTCGGGGTTACCGGGGCCCTCGTCGACCGCGCGCGGATTCTTTATGTCGAGGTTGTACCCGCGCGCCTTGATGTCCTCAATCGACACCTTCCACGCCTGGTCGCTCTCCTTTCGCTTGCCCCACCACTTTTTCTCGGCGGCAAACTCCTCGATTCGCAGCGGCTTGGTCTTCGAGTAGCTCGTCGCCCCCTCCGGATATGTGTGCTCGTAGAACCACACCTCCTTCGTGGGCTCGCCCTTGGTGAAGAACAGCAGGTGGGTCTTGATCCCCGTGTAGGGGTTGAACACGCCCTTGGGGAGGCGGACGATCGTGTGGAGGTTACACTCCTCGAGGAGCTTCTCCTTGATTCGGGCCTTGATGCCGTCACCAAACAGGGTGCCATCGGGGAGCACCAGCGCCGCCCGACCGCCGGGCTTCAACAGCGTCATCAGCAGCACCAGGAACAGGTCCGCCGTCTCCCGGGTGCGGAAGGTGGCCGGGAAGTTGTTCTCGATCCCGTCCTCCTCCATGCCGCCGAACGGTGGGTTGGTCACCACCACATCCACGCGATCGCTGGGGCCGTAGTCGATCAACGGGCGCGCCAGGGTGTTGGCGTGGCGGATGTTCGAGGGCACCTCGATGCCGTGGAAGATGAGGTTGGTCACGCACAGCAGGTGGGGAAGCGGCTTCTTCTCAACGCCGAATATGGTGCTCTGCAGCAAGGCCTGATCCTTGCCGGACTTCGCTTGTGGCCGGAGGTACTCGATGGCGCAGGTGAGGAAGCCGCCCGTGCCGCACGCTGGGTCGAGGATCTTCTCCCCGAGCTTGGGCGCTACCTGCTCCACCATGAATTGGGTCACTGCTCGCGGTGTGTAGTACTCGCCTGCGTTGCCGGCGTTCTGGAGGTCACCGAGGAGCTTCTCGTAGACGTCGCCGAACTCGTGGCGGTCGGACATCGTGTTGAAGTCGATCTCGTTGAGCTTGTTGACCACCTGGCGCACCAGGGTGCCGTTCTTCATGTAGTTGTACGCGTCCTCGAAGACGGCCCGCACCACCCCGGCCAGGGCGGCGTTCTTCCCCGACACTGGCAGCTCCTTCAGCGTCTTGAAGAGGTCGTTGTTGACCAGCTCGAGCAGAGCGTCGCCGGTGATGCCCTCGGGGTTCTTGGCCCAGGTCCGCCAGCGGAGCCGCGTGGGGATGGGGCTCTTGTAGGCGTCGTCCTCCATCTCTCTCTGGGTCTCACTGTCGTCGAAGACCTTGAGGAAGATCATCCACACCAGCTGGCTGATGCGCTGGGCGTCGCCGGCGACGCCGGCGTCCTTGCGCATGATGTCCTGGATGGTCTTGATGACGGTGCCAATGGCCATGACTGCCCTCCGAGGGCGGCGAGTATAGTCGGGGGAACTTCAGCGGCTCTGGTGAGGACAGCGGCGCGGACAACGGAGGCTTGCGATGCTGACCTTCGCGCTGGGTGCATTTCTGCCCGAGCGACCTACGACTTGCCGTGCTTGCTTTTACCTCCGGTCCTTGCCGCAGCCAATACGAACTCAGCCCCGAACTGCTCGAGCGCATCGAACGTGATCAGGAACGGCACCCCCTCGGTCTTGCAAACCGTCGCGAGTGGCACCCGAGCCTTGGCTCTCGGATCGTTGCCCTCATGGGTCACCACCGCCGTGCCCATCACCTTGGCCTTGGCCACCAACCACGGGTCCGCGCCCATCAGGAACTTGTCCTTGGCCGCCTGCGTCCACGGTCCTGCCTGCACCTTGGCGACCACGTCGCGGTAGACGTCCTGAGTCGGTTTGTCGTCCGTCTCCAGGATCCATGACACGCTCCGGCGCGCCTTCACCCAAGCAGCCAACTCATCCTTGCCCCGGAGGATCTCGTCTCGTACCTGGTCGATCGTGGCGATGCTCTGAGCGGGACCTGCCCCCTCGATCCACGCCCAAAAACCGGGGCACACCGCGAACGAGTAATACCGATTCTTGGCTTCGATGAAGACGTTCGTATCGAGGAGGTACGGAGTCACGGTCCCGCCTCCAGGCGCCGATAGGCCAGGCGCAGGGACTTCGGGGACATATCAATCAGCTGTCCCGCATCCCGGAGGAGAAGCCTGCCGGCCGCAGCGCTGCGCACCACTGCCTCGTACAGACCCGCTCCGTTCCGAACCCGTGCCGTCGCGTAGTAGTCGCCACCACCTCCACTGTCGTCCTTGGCCTTCGCCCACTTAAGGCGCTCGGCGGCGAGGAAGGCCCGGAACGCCTTCAGGTCAACCAACTCCAGCATCCGCGCTCGCACCGCAATCACGGCGGCGCTGACCAGAAAGCGCGTCCTCAGCCGCTCCGAGTTCACCGCCAGCGAGTCAGCGGCATCCCAGAGTGGTCGCAGCTCGGCCCCCGAAACCAGGAACTCCCCAGCCACGGCATTGCACGCCGACTCCAAGCCGCGCGAGGTCTTCGCGGCTTCTAGCTCACCAAACGGGTCGGACGCCCCGCTGGCTCCCATCCAGAGGTGCGCCAGCTCGTGGACCAGCGTGAAAATCTGCGCCGCGGGAGCATCCGCACCGTTGACGAAGACCAGCGGCACCACGGGGTCGGCCATCGCGAATCCCCGGAACATCTCGACGCTGAGAGGGCGGTGGGTGTTGTTGCCGACCACGCCGCTGCGCATCACGGAGATACCTGCGGCGTCGGCATGCTGCACCAAGAGCCGAAGGTGCTGGTCCAGCGTCTTTGCCTCATCCTTCAACACTGCCGGCATCTTCAGCACCGAGCGCATGTCCGCGACGACCCGATCGACCGGCGCGTCGGCCTTGAACCGCCCGACAAACGCCAAAGGCGCGAATCCGTGCTCGGTCCGATACTCGCGATACCAATCGCGCTTGAACTCGACGTCGCGGATGAGGGCAATGAAGTCGGCCCGCTCCTTCGGAGAGCCTGCCCCGGGCGCAGTCCGCAGGTCGGCGAGGGGGATCTCATCCTTCGGCGGTTTCCCGAGGAAGAGGTAGCCCAGCGGGACATTCGTGGCCTCTGCCCAGCGCTTCGCTTGTTTCAGCGTCGGGCGGGCCGCGCCCTCCTCCCAGCGGTGCACTTTGGCCGCCGATGCACCCGCGCGCCTGGCCAGCACGCCGACCTCGAGGCCGGCGCGCTCCCGTGCCCAGACGAGCAACTCCGGGGTGACAAGCGCCTCTTGCATGGTCGTTCGACGGCGGCTGAGGGATTCGGACGTTCAGTCTACTGCCGATGACGAAGCCGAGGAAGCGACCTGACTACGAGACCTTGTAGAGCTCGTCCTCCAGCTCCTGGACCGCCTTTTGGTAGGGCTGCTTCCCACCGAAGCGGCCGACCAGCTCGACCGGGGTGCCCAGGCTGGCCACGGGGCTGACCTTGAGGACGTTGATGTCCTCGATGTCGTCGACCCCCTCGTCCGAGAACTTCTCCAGCAGCGCCTCCAGAACCGCTCGGCATGCGTCGCCGTACTTGGTGAAGTAGTTGCGCTTGCGGACGTTGTTCGCCCGCTCCCGGCGAGTGAGCGGCGGCTGGTCGAAGGCGACGTGGCAGATGAGGTCGAAGGCGCCGAAGTCCTTCCCGACCTCGAGCGCCAGCTCCTGGAAGAACACCCCGTGCTGCTCGAGCTCGTGGAGGATCACCGCCTTCTGATCGGAGCTGTTCCAGGTCTTGAGGAAGGAGTCGAGCGAGTCGAACCGCTCCCGGATGGCGCGGCGCGTGTAGTCCTTCAGCGACTCGCTGACCAGCTTTCCGTCCTTCCCGTAATACTGGACCCGCTCGGCCACAACATGCACCGGCACGTCGCCGACGATGTATTTGACCCGCTTCCCGCCGCCCTTCCCGTCGCCGAAGGACTCCGCCACCTTGCCGAGCACCGCCGCCTTGTCGAGCGCCGCAATCTCCTCCGGGGTCTGCTCCTCATCTGGCGGCGCTGGCGATTGGTCATCCTTGGGGCTGTAGATCTGTACCGGCAGCCCATCGAAATCGGGATCGGCGAACAGCTCGGTGGCCTTCCGGAAGTCGATGATTGTGAAGAAGAGCTTCTTGTACTCCTCGTTGATGCGCGTTCCGCGCCCGATGATCTGCTTGAACTCCGTCATCGACTTGATGGTCTGGTCGAGGACGATCACCTTGCAGGTCTGAGCGTCGACCCCGGTGGTCAGGAGCTTGGAGGTGGTGACCACCGTTGGGTACTTCTCCTCGGGGTTGATGAAATTGTCGAGCTCCGCCTTCCCCTCGGGGTGGTCGCCGGTGATCTGCATGACGTACTTCCGGTTGTACGCGCAGATGTCGGCGTTCTCGTTGACCAGTGCCGTGCGCATCCGTTCGGCGTGGTTGATGTCCTCGCAGAAGACGATGACCTTGTCGTACCGGTCGGTAGCCTTGAGGAACTCGGTCACCTTCCGCGCCACGAGGGCAGTCCGCTGCTCGAGGATCAGGTTCCGATCGAAATCACGCTGGTTGTAAACGCGGTCTTCGATCTCGTTGCCCAGCCTGTCGACCTTCCCCTTCTCCGGCCGCCACCCCACCAGGTCCTTGTCCAGGTCGATCCGGACCACCTTGTAGGGCGCCAGGAACCCATCCTCGATGCCCTGCTTGAGGCTGTAGGTGTAGACGGGCTCCCCGAAGTAGTGAGTCGTGGAGATGTCCGTGGTCTCCTTCGGCGTGGCGGTGAGCCCCACCTGGGTCGCCGAGGAGAAATACTCGAGGATGTCCCGCCAGGCCGAGTTGTCCGCCGCGCTGCCCCGATGGCACTCATCCACAACGATGAGGTCGAAGAAGTCGGGGGAGAACTGGCGGAAGATGTCCTTCTCCGTCTCCCCGCCGGTGATGGCCTGGTACAGCGCCAGGTAGATCTCAAAGGACTTGTCGACCTTCCGGTTCGTGATCTTCGTCATCGCCGTACCGAACGGCTCGAAGTCGTTGTTCCGGGTCTGGTCGACGAGGATGTTGCGGTCGGCCAGGAAGAGGATCCGCTTCTTGACCCCGGCCTTCCACAACCGCCAGATGATCTGGAAGGAGACGTAGGTCTTGCCGGTGCCGGTAGCCATCACCAGCAGAGCCCGCTGCTGACCCTTCGCCACGGCCTCCACGACCCGGTTGATCGCGGTGACCTGATAGTAGCGGGGGATCTTGGTCGTCTTTCCGGGGTGGTAGGGCTGCTCGACCAGGGCCTCGGCCGCGGGGGTCAGTCCCTTCCACTTGCAGTAGCGGAGCCACAGCTCGTCGGGTCCGGGGAACGCCCCCATGCCCAGATCCCGCTCCACGAGCTGGGTCCCGCCCGTCCGGTCATGCTCGAGGAAGCCGTCGCCGTTGGAGCTGTAGACAAAGGGCACGTCGAGCATCTCGGCGTATTCGAGGGCCTGCTGCATCCCCGCGCCGACGGAGTGGTTGTTATCCTTCGCCTCGATCACGGCGATCGGGAGGTTCGGTTTGTGGAAGAGGACGTAGTCCGCGAACTTCGGATTCCCCCGCGCCACCAGCTTCCCCCGCACCACCACCTTGCCCTTGGTGAGATAGACCTGCTCGCGGATCTGGTCCAGCACGTCCCAGCGCGCTTGCACCAGGCCCGGAGTGATGAACTTCGTGCAGATGTCGCGCTCGGTCAGCGCCTTCTTGTTCATCGAACAGTAGGGTAAGCGCGTTGGCGCTGACCGGGCAAGGCAGCGGTGGGTCACCGGCAGCTCCGTCGCCCAGTCGCTGCAGCGCTCGCCCGGCACGGAGGAACCGGATTGCATCCTGGCGCCGCCGTGAGGCATGGTCGTCGGCCATCATGGAGCCGCCCGCCTCACCTCTCGAGATGTTGAGCGCTGCCGGATACGACGTTGGCACCCCGTCGTCCATCAAGGTCGGGCTCATTGCCTACAACGCTGTGCTCGGCGATCGAGCGGGCGCCAGCCCGGGCGACGTCGGCCGCCGATCTGCGAGCGCTGACCCAGGCGCTGCTTTGGTCCAACCTCGAGGGCCGAACGCCGAGGCGCGACAGCATGTTCTCGCTGCTCCTGGTCCAGGCCACTGCGCGGGATGCGCGCAGCCCAGCGGGCCTGTTGGCGCCCCTCGTCGACAGCCTGGGTAACCGCGAGGAGGTCATCTCCAAGCTGCGGAGCGGAGACCCGGAGATGGCGGCGCGACTGAGCGCCGGACTCGAAGGACTCGCACCCGAGGACAGGCGATGGCTGGTCGAGCACAGCGACCGCCTCACGGAGGATCTGCGACAGCTGATCCATGAGGGGCGCCTCCCGGTACCTCTACCGCTGCCGATCTGGCTCCCGTTGATCATCGACCTGCTGCGGCTCTCCCGCTCGGGCGAGGCGGTGAAGCCGGGCGAGCTGACCCCGGTATTCTCGCGCCGAGTGAGTGAGCTGGGTTCAGAAGACGCGAGGCTCCTCGGTGAGCGGCTCGATGAATGGATCCGGAAGCACCCGCGGGCGGCGCCGGACATCGCGGCGCCCGTCGCCCACCTACGATCCGTGGTCTATGGGAACGGCATAGAGGCGTTCTGGAGGCTCATGCTCGCGGAAGAGGTCCGCCTTCGTCGCTTCGCCGGAGGGTCCGAAGTGGAAACCAGGGTGCTTGCGCACTGGCAGCCAGGAACGAACGACCGCGAGATTCTCCTGCCGTATGCAGACGAACTGGAGGCGTCTGGATACCCAGGTCTCGCTGCCCGCTTGCGGGCGTTGGTTGGCCCCGACGACCTCTCAGTGGAGCGTCCACCCTCTATCGCCCGCTCCTCTCCAGTCGGCCAATCAGTCGACGCCACCAATCCACATCGGTGACCGGCGCATCGGCTGTGGGCTGAGCGTTGCGCACAATAACCAGGGAACGTCCAAGGCGACGCCCGCGCGGAACCCTCCCGCCTCGGTCGAGGTCAGGCTCATGGAATGTCTCGACGACCGTGTCCTGACCCGCGGAAGCTCGCGCGAGCGCCTCGATACAGATGCGCGCCTGCTGCGCCGCCAGCCGGTTCCAACTCCTATAGAAAATCGCGAAGCGCACATGGGCGAAGGCCGTTTGGTTGAGCCTGTCGAGGTCGTTGGCGACCTGGTCACCAACGATCGCGTGGCCGGCGCAGGTTGAAACGACTTCGGTGCCGTGGACGAACGCGAGGTCGTTGAGTCGCTGGATCACGGCGTCATCGAGGGCAGCGTCCACCTCAATGGTTCGCCATCGCTTGGTCGCGGGGTCGCGCAGGCGCATGTCGCGTACTTCATTGCCGGGCGGAGCTGGCGTCTTCATTGGAGTCCGAATGGGGTGCCCCTTCATCCTGAACCAGCTTCAGTGTAGCCCTATGCGTCGAACCTCAGCGTGGCTCTTACCGGGCGTCTCGCCGACCTCGGAGCTGGCACAGGCGAGCGAACCACGCGGAACAGCAGCGCCTCGCCCGCGGGGCCCGCGAGGTCGAGCAATCGCACGTAGGCCGGCCTGATGTTTTCGAGACCCCGGATCGTCGCCGGGGCGAAGCCACGCCCGTCGGCGCGGCCCACCCGGGCGAACGCGTACGGGAGGAACGTGAGCGGGTGGAGCGCCAGGCCCTCCCGCGTCGCGGTCAGCCACATCCGCTGCAGCGCCCGCCCGGCGCGGAAGTACCCGAGGCGGTCGACAGGCTCCACGGTCATCAGGCCGAGAGCCGAGGAGGCGGACGACCACCGCCGCCCGAGCCGGGAGAGCCCGGAGCCCAGGTCCCACTTGGCCAGAAGCTCCAGCGGCTCCGACCGGCGGCACAATTCCAGCCCCGCCCGGTCGACCGCCGAGAGCCCGAGCGTCTCGACATCGAGCCCGTCGCCGCTCGCCTCCACCTCGCTCGGTGTCCACCGGAGCTCGGCGAGCATCTCCCGCCGCAGACCGGGGTCGAGGATCCGCAACCGGTCACCCTGGCCGATCAGCTCCGCCAGGGCCTCGATCTGGCACCGCTCGGTGACCAGCGTAAGCGTCACCCCCATGTCCGACTCGGCTGGGGTGCGCAGCTCGCCGATCTCCGCCGCGCTGAGCGGGGACGGGTCACCCATGCGCCGGTCGGTTCGGCGGAGCTCCAGGAAAGGCGCCAGGTGGTCCCACTTGTGGACCTCGGTGGTCTTGCTGGCGCCCAGGTCGAAGGTGGCCTTGAGTCCAGCCTCGGTCCCGTCGACAGCCGTGGCCACTTCGAGCCCGTCCGCATGCGCGGCGAGGACCAGGCTCTCGGCGGCGGCGCCCAACGCAACCGCGGTGCCCAGGTCGTCGATATCGGTGAGGCCCATGCGCTGCGACACGTCCTCCCGCATCTCCAGCCGGTTGCCGCAGGTACTCCAGAGCCAGGGCTGATGGTTGCCTCCGGAGGGAGCGAGGACGGCGCGGCCGACGAGCGCGCGAATGCGGTCCTCCGACACCACGGGCCGGGTCGGCACAGATGCGGGCGGTCGGTCCCGGACCAGTTGGGCAAGGTCGAAGTAAAACCGCCCCGACGCGTGTCGCTGGTCGAGGAGCACTCGCCGCGCCACGTCGGCGGTGAGACCGCCTCCCAGGGTCACCGCGGACCCGAGCTGTGGCCAGGTGCGAATGCTGCGCTCCACCTCCAGCATGGAGGCGGCGGCCCGGACCGAGAGAGTCTCAGCTCCAACCAGCTTCAAGAGCGTCGGAACCTTCTCCTCGTTCGTCAGGCCGACCAGGTCAGCCGCGCGGAGATCCCCGACCAGCCCATGGAAGAGCGGGCGGCCCGGCTCGAGGTCGAACCGCTCGACGTCGATCATCCCCCGGTCGCTGGTCTGCATGAGCACCGGAATTCGGAGCTGACGGGCCCTCTCGCGGAGCTGGACCTTCATGTCCAGGCCATCGCACTCGTCGACGACCAGGTCGAGGGTCCCGCCCTCGCTGAAGAACCTGTCCTCGTTCTATGCGGTGAGGCCATCGGCGAAACAGCGGACCTCGAGGTACGGGTCGAGCTCAGCGCTGGCGCGCGCCGCGAGGGCCACCTTGGGCAGGCCGAGATCGTGAACGGTGCCCCGGAGGCGGTTCAGGTTGGACAGCTCGAGGGTGTCGAAGTCGGCCAGGCGCAGCTCACCGCAGCCGCGCTCCAGGGCGATGGCGAACGCAACGCTCTGCCCCACGGAGAGGCCGACGATGCCCACTCGCTTGGTGGCCAGCGTGCCCTGTTCTGCCGCGGTGATCAGGTACCGGTTGCGGCTGGTGCGCAGCTCGATGAACTCCTCCTCGGGGAGCACATGCACCAGGCGGCGCAACCACGGGTAGTGCACCCAGGTGCCGTACTCGGCGAGCGGACGGCCACCAACGAGCTCGGCAGCGGTCTCGCGGGCCTCCTCGGGGGAGAGCTTGCGACTCGGGGTGCGGGTCTGCACCAGCTCGCCGAGCTGGTCATCGAGGGTGTCGGACACGTCGACCTGGGGGTCGTCGACGAGCTGCTGGAGGGCAGCCCGCTCACTCGCCACCCACATCCGCAGCACAGTGGGACGCACGACGGGGAGCTGCCGGGTAGCGGGTGGGTTCGCGGTCGACGAGTGCATGGTGCTCCGTTGCTCAGAAGCCGCGTGGCACTCGGAGCCACACGACGCGCGAGCGGTACCGGGGGTTGGGAAACGGGAAGACGGGCTCGCCCTCCTCTAACTGGAATCCGGTGCGCAGGGCGAGCGGCAGGCTGTGCTGGCCACCCAGCGCGACCATGTGGACGGTGCCCTGCGCCGCGGCGAGCGCGATGGCGAGTCTCACCAGCCGGTCCGGCAGTCGCCGCACACCCGTATCGCGGGCAACCCACATCCCGCAGAGCTCGACCAGGCCCTCGCCGGCGCGGGCCTCGAGCTTGCGCTGGGAGGCCTCGGGCAGCTCGACCTCGCCCTCGAGCTGCAGGCGATGGTCGGCCGTGCGCTGCTCGAGGCGCAGGCCTCCAATCGGCACGCCTGGCTCAGTCTCCGCGGCGACCAGGTGGGCCTCCGGGTGGATGCCCGGGTTCACGATGAAGTCGATGCCGTACGGTTGCATCGCCGCCTGCTGGCCCTCAGCCATCGCGCGAGCGAGCGCTGGCGCCTCGCGGGCGCGAGTGATGACGAAGTGCATGGGAGGTCCGTGCTCCTGGGGGGGAGCGAGCGAGGTCAGGACTGGGGGAGGGGCGCCTACTG
>VFSW01014087.1_pt1 | contig 11072 bp, 8 predicted proteins | sample 5358111 | NCBI WGS metagenome assembly VFSW01 (sample SAMN11554181, study PRJNA540505) | mine drainage metagenome | isolation source: sediment from site ElyBrook_90M | place: USA: Ely Copper Mine, Vershire, VT | collected 2017
CAACATGGCAGACGCACTGGTGATCAACAGGGCGGCAGTCGACAGGGGACTGGGGAGGAGCATGTTCTACAAGACCTATGTTGACGAGGAGAGGAGGTACCCTGGAGGACAGAGGGACAAGTTCAAGGTTCCGCCACCAACGGCAGACGGATACATGGGAGAGCACGTTTATTCAAAGCTTAGCGAGGACGGCATAATAGAGCCTGAGCTTGAGGTGTCTGAAGGGGATGCGCTCATAGGAAAGGTCGCCCCGCCAAGGTTCCTTGAGGAGAACCTGGGAGCAGGAGGCCTTGAGGAGAAGATGAGGGACGACACGGCTGTGCTCAAGACTGGGGAGAAGGGAGTTGTCGATAGCGTAATATTCACAGAGTCAACCGGTGCGACAAAGATAGTCAAGGTAAGGATAAGGAGCCTAAGGGTCCCTGAGAATGGAGACAAATTCGCGAGCAGGCACGGACAGAAAGGAGTGGTGGCGCTCATAGTGCCGCCTGAGGACATGCCATTTACTGCGGACGGAGTTGTGCCTGACCTTCTGCTCAACCCGCACAGCATCCCTACAAGACTTACTTTCGGCCACCTTCTTGAGACTCTTGGAGGCAAGGCGGGTGCAGTGAGCGGTAGGATAGTTGACGGGACCGCATTCGCTGAGGCTGGCTCGGACAGGATTGAAAGCTACGGAAAGATGCTTAAGGAGCACGGATTCGAGAGCTATGGAAACGAGGTGCTCTACGACGGAATGACGGGCATGCCGTTCAAGTCCCAGATATTCAACGGTGTCGTCTACTACAACAGGCTCTACCACATGGTGAGCAACAAGATACAGGTTAGGAGCAGGGGCAAGGTGCAGATACTTACCCACCAGCCGACAGAAGGAAAGGCAAGGCAGGGAGCGCTCAGGTTCGGGGAGATGGAACGAGACGCCCTTATAGGATACGGTGCGAGCCTGCTGCTCAAGGAGAGGCTGCTCGACCAGAGCGACAAGGCAGTAGTGCTTGTATGCAAGGACTGCGGAATGCTCGGATATTACGATCACATAAAGAAGACGATGGTGTGCCCTCTTTCAAAGGGAAGCAACTTCGTAGAAGTGGAAATCAGCTATGCTTTCAAGGTGCTGCTTGACGAAATCAAGTCGCTGCACATAATGACGAGCATAAAGCTCAACGAGTGATGATCATGCAAACAGAGGTTATTGATAGCATAAAGTTCGGCATAGTAAGCCCGGATGACGCAAAGAAGATAAGCGTCGTCAAGCTTACGGTGCCAGACACCTACAACGAGGACGGCTACCCGATAGAGGGAGGGCTGCTCGACCAGAGGATGGGCGTGATCGACCCTGGACTGCTCTGCAAGACCTGCGGTGCGAGGGCAAAGTCGTGCCCTGGGCACTTTGGAAGGATAGAGCTGGTAAGGCCTGTGCTCCACTCGGAGTTCTCCAAGGTGGTGTACATGATCCTTCAGTCCACATGCAAGAACTGCCACCACCTGCTGCTTAGCGACGAGCACATAGAGGAGTACAAGAACGCGCTTACAAAGCTTGAGAGCAATGTCACAGAGGTTGAGACTGAGGCCATAGAGGAGAAGGTTGAGATGGGCTCCCTGCCGATGCTCAAGAGGCTCAAGAACATGAAGAAGTGCGAGAGATGCGGCACGCCAAAGGGCAAGCTCAAGTTCTCTGCGCCTACATATTTCTACGTTGACGATTACAAGCTCAAGCCAGATGAGATCAGGGACCTGCTTGCGGCGGTTAGCGTCGAGGACCTGCAGGTGCTTGGGGTGGATGCCCTTGCCAGCAGGCCGGAGTGGCTAGTGCTAAGCGTGCTGCTCGTGCCGCCGGTGAACGTGAGGCCTTCAATCACGCTTGAGAGCGGAGAGAGGAGCGAGGACGACCTCACCCACAAGCTCGTTGACATAATGCGCATCAACCTAAGGCTCGAGCAGAACCTCAATGCCGGAGCGCCGCAGATAATCATAGACGACCTCTGGGAGCTCCTGCAATATCATGTGACCACATATTTCAACAACGAGACGGCAAGCATTCCTCCGGCAAGGCACAGGAGCGGCAGGGCGCTTAAGACCCTGGCCCAGAGGCTCAAGGGCAAGGAGGGAAGGTTCAGGTACAACCTGAGCGGAAAGCGTGTCAATTACTCTGCAAGAACAGTCATCAGCGTCGACCCTAACATTAACCTGGACGAAGTGGGAGTGCCGTTCGAGATAGCGTCTAAATTGACCGTGCCGTTCTATGTGACCATGTGGAACCTCGAAAAAGCAAAGGAGCTCCTGCTCAGGACCGAGTATCCGATGGTCATCAATGTCATAGCAAAGGACGGGAAGAGGAAGAGGGTGATCGACCTGAACCGCGAGGAGCTCATTAAGGAGCTGCAGCCTGGAGACATAATGGAGAGGCAGCTAATGGACGGGGATGTCACGCTCTTCAACAGGCAGCCGTCGCTTCACAGAGTCTCGATCATGTCCCACAAGGCAAAGGTGCTCAAGGGAAGGACCTTCAGGATGAACTACTGCGTCACTCCGCCATACAATGCGGACTTCGACGGAGACGAAATGAACCTCCACGTGCCGCAGAACCTTGAGGCGCAGGCTGAGGCAACATACCTCATGAGCCCGCAGTACCAGATCTTCTCACCAAGGGACGGAGACGCGATAATAACTAACAACGAGGACGGAATCACAGGAATGTATCTCATGACAAAGGAGGACAACTACCTCACCAAGGAGCAGGCGGTCTACATACTCTCGATTGCAAAGGTCTACGAGCTTCCAAAGCCGACAAAGGACGGGCTGTACCGCGGAAGGGACATCTTCTCTGTGCTGCTTCCAAAGGGGCTTAACTTCGCAGGGAAATCCACAAAGTCGCCTTTCGTGATAAAGGACGGCAAGCTTGTCGAGGGAGTAGTGACAAAGGAGACATTCGGCAGGGGAGACAACAAGCTGCTTGTAAAGATAGGCAAGGACTACGGCTACGAGGTCCTCAAGAACTTCATATTCACATCTGCAAAGGTGGCAGACGCATACGTTACCCTCATGGGAGTGACGGTGGGAGTAAAGGAGTACACTACGAGCAAGAAGCTCGAGGTGGAGAGGGTAAGGCTTTTGCAGGAGACATTCGGAAAGATAGAGGACCTGATCACGCAGTACAAGACAAGGAAGCTAGAGCCGCTTATAGGATACACGCTTAGGCAGTCTCTGGAAAGGATGATAATAGCTGAGCTTAACCTTGTAAGGGACAAGGCAGGAGAGACGCTTCTAAGGTATGAGACCTCCGAGGACAATGCGGCAGTGGAGATGACCCGCTCAGGATCTAGAGGAAGCGTGCTCAACATAGAGCAGATGACGATGTTCCTGGGCCAGCAGGCGACGCTTAGCGGAGGAAGGATCAAGAGAGGATACTACACTAACAGAGTTCTTCCGCACATCGAGCCGGGAGACGTAAGGCCAGGAGCAAGGGGATTCGTGGCGACATCGTATTATTCGGGACTTGCGCCTACTGACCTCTTCATGCACGCTGTCGGTTCAAGGAGCTCCGAGGTGTACAAGGCGCTTCTGACAGCAAGGTCCGGATACCTCTACAGGAGGCTCTCCAACGCTCTGCAGGACTACTGCGTTGATTCTGATTACAGCGTGAGGGACGCCAACAACAACATGATCCAGACAGTATATGGAGGAGACATGGTCAACCCTATATTCGTGCAGTTCCAGAAGCTCGAGGCCGATGAGGCAAAGGAGTGATATCTATGGCAAAGGACAAGAATAGCAAGTACCTGGTCGAATACGGCGAGCCTGTGGGTATAATAGCCGCCCAGTCCGTGGGAGAGCCTGGAACGCAGATGATCCTTAGGTCATTCCACCTTGCAGGAATCGAGTCTACAGTTGCTACTTCTGGCCTTCCAAGGATCATCGAGCTTGTCGACGCAAAGAAGAAGCCGACTACGCCGATAACTTACATTTACCTGGATGAGAAGATAGGCAAGGATTACGAGAAGGCAACAGAGGTGCTCAAGAAGATCAACGAGGTAAGGATGAGCAACATAGCAAGGAGGGTGCTCGAGAACTTCAGCAAGGGCAAGATAAAGGTCGTGCTTGACAAGCAGGAGCTTGAATCGGAGGGAGTGACCGTCAGGATGATCACTGGAAAGATAGAGAAGGCATTGAACCTTGAGTCCTCAGTTGAGGAGAACGGAGTGGTGGTGAACATGCACACCAAGAACCTCAAGGAGATACGCGCTGCTACAATAAACATGATGAAGATGCTTGTGAGCGGAGTGGATGGAGCTGGGAAGGGAACGATAAGGAGGGATGACAAGACCGGCGAGTTCTACCTCGTATCTGCAGGGAGCAACATAGAGGGGATAATGCAGGTGGAGGGAGTTGACAAGACAAGGACAACTACAAACGATGTTTTCGCAATTTACAGGCTCTTTGGCATAGAGGCCGCAAGGAACGCCCTTGCACTTGAGCTCAAAAAGACCCTAAAGGAGCAGAAGATCTCTGTTGATGAAAGGCACCTAAACCTCATAGCCGACGCGATGACCGCGAGCGGAACAATAAAGGGAGTGGGAAGGCACGGCCTGAGCGGAGAGAAGAAATCGGTATTTGCAAGGGCCGCATATGAAGAGACGCTCAAGCACCTGATACACGCAGCGGCATTCGGCGAAGTCGACCCTATGCGCGGAGTCACTGAGAACATACTTGTCGGAAAGCAGATACCAATAGGCACGGGCTCGGTAAAGCTTGCCATAAAGAAGGAGGACATGGCAAAGATAAAGCCTATGGCAAAGAAGGACTGAACTGATTCTGCATAATTTCAGGAGTAGGAATGGCAAAAAAACAACGAACCCACAATGAGGTACGGATCGAGGGAAGTATCTCGCAAAGGTACGGGCAGGCCAGGGCTCTTGGTTTCGGCTTCATGGACTGGATATATATAGAAAGGCACGGCAAAGTGGCACCGACTGGGCCTTTTGCACGGGCAAAACTAAGGGGAGGCGCATTCAAAGGAGTGCGACGGGAAAATTAATGGGCCTATCAGAAGATTGCCCCTGGAGCGCTCTTAGCTCTTTTTATTCACTTTATTGATTGCAGCCTCTAGTATGTCCATACCCTCCTCAAGGTTTTTCTGCGCTATAGTTACAGGAGGGATTATCCTTAGCGTGGATAAGCCGCATGGCAGCATGAGCAGGCCGTTGTTGAACGCCTCTACTGTCACGTCATCCCTTTCCTTTGGAGCAGGATCCTTTGACTTCTTGTCCTTGACGAACTCTACCCCAATCATCATGCCCAGGCCGCGCACATCCCCCATTATCTCGTACCTCTCCTTCATCTCATTGAGCCTGTCCATCATGTACCTGCCCTTGCTTTTCGTCTGATCCTCAAGAGACTGCCTGTTCTTCAAAACATACTTGAGCTGCTCGTTGCCTGCTGCTACGGCAACCAGGTTTCCGCCGAATGTGTTTGAATGCGCGCCTTCCGGCACGTCTCCAAGCGAGTTCCTTACAACAGTCAGACCCAGTGGCAGCCCTGCTCCAGCGGCCTTTGCAAGGGAGTATATGTCAGCCTTCACCCCGAAATTGTCAAGTGCCAGGAACTTGCCGGTCCTCATGTAACCTGCCTGCACCTCGTCCGAAACGAAAAGCATGCCATTGTCCTGCGCTATCTCCTTCACGCCGCGCACGAACTCCTTTGGAGGGACAATGTAGCCGCCTTCGCCCTGAACAGGCTCCATGAACACTGCAGCGACCTCCTTTCCAGAGACATCCTTGCCCAGTGCGAACTTCTTTATGTGATCCAGGCATGCCATGCCGCATGACGGATACTCCTTGCCGAACGGGCACCTGTAGCAGTATGCGTATGGCGTGTGCACGGTTGAGTTGAACGGACCGAAATGCTCCCTCTGTGCGGTCTTCGAGGCGGTCAGCGACAGCGACCCATAGGTCCTGCCGTGGAATGCGCCGTAGAATGCGAGCGTGTACTGCCTCTTCGTGAAGAGCTTTGAATATTTTATGGCGGCCTCATTGGCCTCGGTGCCGGAGTTCGAGAAGAAGACCTTGCCAAAACCGTCGGGGAACATCTTCATCAGGTTTTCGGCGAATTCCACCGGAAGCTCCGCGTAGTAATCGGTGAACGCCGCGTGCCCGAGCTTGTCTATCTGCCTCTTTGCGGCCTCACGGGAGGCCTTCGTTGAATTTACCCCGAAATTATAGACGCTAATCAGCGTGGAGAAGTCTATGAACTTGTTTTCTGATACGTCGTAGATGAAGTCCCCGTCGCCATGGGATGCGACAAACGGTACGTCTCCCCTGGTAGTGGTGAGTATTACCTTCTTGTCCCTTGCCAGTATCTTCCTTATCTTCCCAGTGAGCCTGAATTTCATCAACAACACCTGCTAGTAGTGGGATATGAAAATAATTAACACTTTCCCTTTTGGGAAAGCGAAAAAAGGATAAGGATGGAATGAGAGCTTCAGGCAAGCTTTGCTTTGTCGATCTCCAGGACCTTTGCCACCTGCTCCTTGTCCTCAAGGGAGACCTTCTCCGAGAGGAACTCGAGGTGCTGAACGTTGCACTTGCGCTCCTTTGGCCTTACCGAGCTTATTATCTTCACAAAGCTTCCGTCCAGTACCTTCGTCACTACGGCCTTGCTCCCTGCGTCCCTTCCAAGCTTCTTCACACAGACTCTTCCTTCTTCTATTAGTGCCATTCTATCTACTCCTTCTTGTTTTTATCTTTGCAAGCGCGATTATAAGGTCAGCCGCCTGTGATATGCTTACCTTGTCAGTGTTTATATCTATATCGAATATCCTCCTGTTATCGAGGTCTATGCCATATATCCTCTTGTACCTTCTCCTGTTGGTGTTGTCCTTGTCTATTACGTACTGCCTTGCATGCCTTATCGGCTTGCCAAGCTCCTTTGTCTTCCTCTTTATCCTTGTATCCAGGCTCGCGTGAAGCCAGACCTTAACAACCGCGTCGTCTATCAGCCACGGTCCGAGCCATGTTGTGACAACGCTGTCGCCCTTCCTTGCCTCCTTTATTATCTCCTTGTCGAACGACCTCTCGAACTGCGGTGTGGCGCTCTTTGAGAATTTAAGCAGCTCCATGCCGGCAGGGATGAACTTCTTGTGGGTCATCGAGACGTGCCTTATGCCGAGCTTCCTGGCCACCATGTCCCCTATTGTGGTCTTGCCCGAACCGGTAAGCCCAGATATCGCTATTATCATGCGCCCACTTCAGTGTGAGATCATCTGGAGCACAAATGCCCTGTCTACTATGCTTATGTCGTTGAGCTTCATCTCGCCGTGCTCTATCCTGCTGGCTAGCTTAATGACCTTGCCAGTGCACGATGAGCAGAGCACTCCGCCAAACTTCCTGGCGTTGGTAGCAGTGCTCTTTCCCCTTGGCTTTAGTGATATGCCGTTGAGCTCGCTTCTGCAGATGGCGCAGTGCGGGAGCGAGTTGGCCTTCCTCTTGTAATGTATCACGTGCTTGTTCTTTGGGGTTACCCTGTCGAGCCTCCTGAAGCTTCTTGATCTATGCATTGGTTTTGGCACATTAACACCTATTGAGCGGGATTTGTTGCTGGTTGGTTCCTCCTTGCTGTCATCCTCTCGTATGCGGCCATGAAGATGCTGCTGAGGATTCCCAGTACGAATGATGTGGCTATGAAAAATGTTTTGTATGGAAGAGTATATGAAAGTACCGTAACGGTGAGGCTTGCCGGGAAGAATAGGGGCAGAACAAAGTAGTAGAGCAGGAAGTAGAGGGGCAGTATTATCAGGGTTCCCTTGAGCTGGTGCTTCATGCTCTCAGAAGCGAGGTCCTGCATCTCCTTCTGCTTGAGGTCGAGGACCTCCTTCTCAACGCTGGATCCCAGGGCCCTGAGCTCCTTCATCTTGATGTTGGTCTCCTTCTGAAGCTCCTTGACTCGCTTGTAGTTTACTATCTTCCTCTGCACGAAAAGGGAGAAGGCGATGTATGCTACGGCTATCAATGCGATTATTATTACTGGGTCCAAATTCATCCTCCGGTTATCTCCTTGATTATCTTGTTCACTTCCTGCACTGCGGTGTCAAGCCCTCCGTCCTGGTTGTAGATTATGTATATCGGTATGTTTAGATAGACGGCGAACGTCGATATTATGGATATGTTGACGCTCCTCCACTCGTCTATCTCAGTTATGGTGTCGTAGGCCCTCTTCCTTGTGTGGTCGTTGAGGCTCCTCTCAAGGATCTCGTTAGAGGTTGCATCTATGTAGATTATGGCGCTTATCCTTATCTTCTGCAGCTCGTCTATTGAGAATCCAGGCCTGTACCTCCTTCCCTGCTTTACGGAGGCGTGCGTGTCTATTATGGCGTCCTCCTTGGAGTCTATTATCTTCTGCATTATGCCGTTTCTTATCGCTATTGTGGTCTTGTCGTCTATGACGCGAAGCTGGTCCCTGTCGGTCATGTTGAACTTCTCCTTTGCTATCTCAAGCATCTCGGTGCCAAGATTGAGCACCTTGATCTTCTCGCCGTTGAGCTCAGATATCTTTGAGAGGATGGTGCTCTTGCCTGCTCCGGCTGTACCGGTCACCAATATAAGCTTCGTCATATTAACACTTGAGAGAATACTATAAGGACAGTAAGGTATAAAAGTCTGGCTATTTATTGGAATTATGACGTGTTTTGGCCCTTTTGGAGTAAAATTTGGACGTTTAAAAAATAAAAATGAAAAGGGGATGTAAAGGGGATGTAGAATATTCTTTAGGCGCTAAAATCAGCCTTGTCTTAACAGGGTATGATGCGGTATTTATTTAGTGTGTTTTAGCGCCCGCAAGCATGAAAAATGAAAAAAAGGGAATTAATTCCTATGTACTGCGTCAAGCATCTTTTTCAGAGCGGACTCCTTTACCCCTACGACCTGATATGCAAGACGCCAATCTTGTGGAACATTTGGCTTGAATGTGAATGGTTCAACCCATGATCCTGCGTCATCTGTTGTCACCAGCGAATAGTAGTTGTTATCCTGTCCGAAAAACGATTTTGCAGGTAGTTTTAGTAGTTCATGGTGAAATGAGGAGACATCCTGATCGGTAAGTGGTCGCAGCCCCTTCTTGGAAAGAATCTCCATTGATTGCGCAGATGTTACCCCGTCTCTGTGCACCGATACGAACACATTCGAGCTCGAGCCAAGCTGCTTAAATCCTGACGATTCCTTTACTTGTTTTCCAAACATACAATCCACAATATTGTTAATGTTATTTCTGATATTTAAATTGTATATTTTTGAACAGAATTTGACTAAAATCTGTTATTTTGGGTGTTTTTATCTAAGCAGATGTAGAATAAAAAGAAGAAAAAGGAAAAGAAAAAAGAGAAACGGGGGATAAATCATCCATACAACCCATCCCAGGCATCCAGCATCATGGAGGTCCATGAGGCATCGTGCCATACGAGCTTTGCATGTCTACAAGCCTAAGGATCGAGACCGTTGCCTCGGTTGCGCTGGTTATTGCCTGGGACTTCACCTTTAACGGCTCTATAACCCCTAGCTTGTCCATGTCGGCTACGACGTTTGAATAAACGTCCACTCCGAAGTTCTTGCCTGAGGCGCCCTTGTGCTTGCTCCTGAGCTGCACCAAGGTGTCTATCGGGTCCATTCCTGCGCTGTCTGCAAGGGCCTTTGGTATGACTTCGAGGGCGTCGGCAAATGCCTGTATGGCAAGCTGTTCCCTCCCTCCCACATCGGTTGCGGCATCCCTGAGCTTCATCGCTATCTCGATCTCGGTGCTTCCGCCTCCTGTAACGTACCTGCCTTCCTCGACAGCGCTTGTAAGCGCGCCTAGAACGTCCGTTATCGCCCTTTCAACCTCGTCAGTTGACTGTTTTGTGCCTCCCCTTATGAATATCGTGACGCTCTTTGGGTCCTTGCATTTCTCTACGAAGACCATCTGCTCGCCAGAGATCTTCCTTTCCTCCACAAGACCTGCGAATCCCAGATCTGCGTCTGTGAGGTCGTCGAGGCTGGTGACCATTCTTGCGCCTGTAGCCTTGGAGAGCTTCTCCATGTCGCTCTTCTTTACCCTCCTTATTGCAGATACTCCTGCCTTGGCTAGATAGTGCTGCGCTACGTCGTCTATTCCCTTCTGAACGAAAACAACGTTGGCTTTGCTCTTGACCACCTTCTCTACCATCTGCTTGAGCATTTTCTCCTCCTGGTTGAGGAATGCCTGCATCTGCTCAGGGGAGGTTATCTCAATCTTAGCGTCGGTCTCAGTCTTCTCTATCTCAAGGGCCACGTCAAGAAGCGCTATCTTTGCATTCTTCACAGATTTTGGCATTCCAGGATGGGCCATTTCCTTGTCTACAAGCACGCCGTTTATGAATTCGGTGTCGTCTATGCTTCCTCCCTCCTTCTTCTCCAATTTTATGAAGTCCTTGTCTATGACGTATTTGTCAGCCTGCTTCTCTGCCACCTGCTCTATGGCCTGTATTGCCAGCTTCACAAGGGCGTTCTTTGTTGTCGGGCTCCCTATGTTCTTAGAGCCTATTGATATCCTTGCTATCTTCTCTAGCTTGTCCGCATCCTTTATCGATATCGGATTTGACGCACTCTTTAGCGCTATGAGGGCCTTCTCCCTTGCCATGTCGTATCCCTTGATTATGGCGGCAGGAGGTATTCCCTGGTCGAGCAGATTGCCCGCATTCCTTAGCAGGTCTCCTGCAATTATGACAGCCGAAGTGGTTCCGTCGCCGACCTCCTTGTCCTGCGTCTTTGCAACTTCCACAAGTATCTTTGCCACAGGGTGCTCAACGTTCATCTCCTCGAGGATGGTCGCGCCGTCGTTGGTTATGACTATGTCTCCAAGCTCGCTGACGAGCATCTTGTCCATTCCCTTGGGTCCAAGCGTGGTCTTGACGATGCTGGCAACCGCATAGCCGACAGCAATGTTGGTCCTCTGCGCTTCCTTGCCAAGAAGCCTGCTCGCTCCTTCCGGTAGTACCATGTACTGATTTCCTCCTAGTTGATTTTCTGCAATATTCTCATCCTTTTTATATCTACAAATAGAAATATCGTAAT
>VFSW01014088.1_pt1 | contig 11072 bp, 6 predicted proteins | sample 5358111 | NCBI WGS metagenome assembly VFSW01 (sample SAMN11554181, study PRJNA540505) | mine drainage metagenome | isolation source: sediment from site ElyBrook_90M | place: USA: Ely Copper Mine, Vershire, VT | collected 2017
TCGCGTGACTCAATAGATAGGCAACTCGCAGCATGGGCAGGGTTCGCGATCCTATCTTTTTACGGAAGCGGCAGAACTGGCAGGGCATAGATCAAGCCGAGCGCAAGGCCAGCGGCCCCGCCCTTGATACCTGCTTTAAAGACATTCGTCGGTACAAAGACAATATCGTCATTCTGCAGGACGGGATCAGGGGCTTTGCCGTACATCACCTTGCGCAGATCCACGGGAATCTCCTGGCGGGTGGTGCCGACTGTCCGAATAATGCGCGTTTGCTTGCGCGCGGCTTCAAAGTCTACGCCGCCGGCAAGTGTGACCACCTGCATCAGGGTCATCGGCGTCTCTGCAGCAAAAGGATAAGCGGATTGTGCCTTGACAGCGCCGACAACGTAAACCACACCGGTGCGTGGCACCAGGACGTGGTCGCCGGGGTAAAGGCGAAGATTTTCTGCGGCGGCACTGGCAAGATTGGGGCCAAGTTTGACCAGCAGCGGGTCGGACACGCCGGGACGCAGAATCGAAATCGTATGGCTGGCACGTGGTGTAAGGCCTCCTGCGGCGGCAATAACGTCGAGCAGATGCAGCTCCCCAAATGCGGGAACAGCTTTCGGCGCGTTCACTTCGCCGGTCACCGTAATAATGTCGCGCGCGGAGTCGATCACCGTCACGGTGACCTCAGGGTTGCGAATCATCCCTGCCACGTCGAGCATCTCGCCGACGCGTTGTTGCGCCTGCTGCAGGGTCAGGCCGTCCAGATGAATCGCGCCAATCAGAGGTAGATAAGTGCTGCCGTTGTTATCAATGCGGACCTTTTCGTCGTAATCTTTCACGCCAAAGACGGAGACTTCAATGTCGTCGCCACTATGGAGAACCAGCACCGAGTTGGCCGGTTGCGGCGGTGGCGCAGGCACATTTGTGGACAGCGGCATCGGCACAGGATTGTCGGACTTGACTGGTGCCGGGCCGCTGAACTGGGCGCGCGCATATCCGGTGAAAGAAAGCAGAAGCAGCAGCACGCACATCTGCCGTGGGCCGCGCGGCGTGGAATTTACCAATCGTTGAAGCAGGGGGAGGCGCATTAATCCACATTCTCCTTGCGCCAGAAGAAGGGCCATTTTCTCCGCGTTGCCACTTCGCCCGGTCCGCGTTCATTGAAGTAGGAGTAGCGCTGATATCCGTAGTAGCCGTAATAGCGTTGCGACGACGTATCCACCGCGTTGATGACGGTGCCGCCCATGCGGATCGCGGCGCGCTGCATCAGGTCGCGCGCGCGACGGACAGAGTGTTTGCTGGCGCGACCGTAGCGCACAACCAGAATCACTGTGTCGCTCTGCGGTGCCAGCACGATGCCGTCGGTGATGGTCAAAATTGGCGGCGAATCGATGACGATATGCGTGTACTGCCCTTTGCAATAGCGCAGCAGGTCATTCATCTCCTTCGACGCAATCAGCTCAGTTGGAAACGGAGGCACAGGCCCGCTGGCCAGCAGAGAAAGATTGGGAATCTCGGGAACAGATTGCAGCGCTTCTTCAAAAGGGGTGCTGCCGCTCAACACTGTGGAGAGTCCAATCTTGCCGCTGATGCCAAAGCGATTATGCACCGTCGGGCGGCGCAGATCGGCGTCAATCAACAGCACCTTGGCATCGCGATAGGCCAGCACGCTGGCCAGGTTGGTGGCGATGGTGCTCTTTCCTTCTGCGGGCGTAGAGCTGGTGACGAGAATGGTTTGCGGCGGCTGGCCCACGCCAGAAAGCATCAAGGCTGTGCGCAGCGAGCGAAACGACTCCGCAAATTGGGAGTTTGGCTGGCCAACAACGTCGATGTTCTTCAGCACGGCGGACCGCGTATCTTCGGCAATGGTGCGCGGCAACAGTTTGCGCGCGCGGGGAATCACGGCCAGCGACGGCAGCTCTGAGATGGTCTCAATGTCATGAACGGTGCGCAGGCTGGTATCCAGACTATCGGTAAAGAAGGCCAGTGCCATGCCCGCAAACAGCCCAAACATTACGCCCACCAGCACGCGCGAGGTGCGGCGCATGCCGCCGGGATACATGGGAATGCGCGCAATATCGATCACGTCAATCTCGCTGCTGGTCAGGCCGGCTTCAATGCCAGCCTCGCGCAGGCGATTCAGCAGGCCTTCGTATAACGTGCGGTTCGATTCAAACTCGCGCTGCAGCAGAACGTATTGCACCATGTCATCGCGCAGCTTGTACGCATTGCCAATCTCATTGTCCAGCGTCTTTTGCGTCATCGCCTGATTGGTGGCAGCAGTCTGGTAGCTGGTCTTTGCCTCCGCAATGCCGCGGGCTGCTTCCAGGCGGATGGCCTGCTGGGGCTGCTCACTCTCCGCCTTCAACTGCCGCCCCTGCGGGTAATGGGGGCCAAACTGCGCGTTTAACTCCGCCAGTTGGGTCTCAAGATTTGTCTCCTGATTGCGCAGCGTCGCCAGCAACGATGCGTTCGACGACCCCATTACATTCGGGCTGCCATCAATCAGGTTCGGGTCGGTGCTGGTCAGCATTCGGTACCGGGCATCGGCCAGAATGTCTTCAATCTTTGCTTTGGAGGCCGCAGCGGTCAGCGTGTCGAGCGTTGTCAACTCCAGGTCATGCGTCTGATCGTTGAAGCGCAGCACGCCCAGCTTTTTCTGCAACTCCACCAGCTTTTCCTGCGAGGTTTCGACGCTCTGCCGCAGATCATCCAGCTGCCCCTGCAACCAGCGCGAGACGCGTTGCGTGGAGTCGAAGCGGGTCTGAAAACTCCGCAACTCATAATCCTGAATCAGCGTGTTGACTACTCGTGCGGAGAGTTTCGGCGACAGGCTGGTGAACTCAATGTCGATGATTTCCGTCTTGGGGATGCGATGGATCGCCAGTCCCCCGCCCAGAAATCCAATCATCTGGTCCTGCACGGTACGATCCGTCGGGTCGAGATGGCGAATTGTAGATTTCGGGCCAAGGAAGGCAGGGTCGTCATACAGCTTCAGCTCATCGGCGACCTTGAGTAGCAGGGCACTGCTTTGCAGAATGGAGACCTCTGTCTCCAGGCGGACTCCCAGGTCCTCCTGTCCCATGCCGGAGGCACCTCCGATGCGATACTCATTTGACGCGCCGGGGCGAACCTGAATCGTTCCTGCGGCGGTGTAAACCTTGGGGGTGGTGACGGCCTTGACCACGCCAAACACTCCACCAATAAAAACAGCCGCAAGCACAATCCACTTGCGTTTGCGCAGCGTCAGCAGGTTCTCTGCCAGCGCGTTTCCTTCTTCGTTCGTCGCCCATCCACCGCCCGTCTGAAAGGCGCGGGGGGAGAACTCAGAGCGCTCCGGAACCGACTGTTCGGGCGAATTCATGGGGGTGCTTTACTGCTCCTTCAGAGATCAACCCATCGAAACATCGCATCCCTGCCGATGCTCGCATTTGCCCATCGAGACCACGAAAGCCACACCTAGAAACGCACACGTTGCGGTGCATTTTTTGCTGGTGGCAGCGGGTGCGATGGGTGCGGATGACTCTGTAACCTGAGCATAGGGGGTGGGTGCTTCTTCCGTCAATTCAGAAAGGGCTCCGTATCCATACGGATAACAGCCAAAAGGCAATTTGAGAACGCAATTGCAGGATTTGGACGCAGAACCGCTTGCGAATTGGGTATGATTCTCGAAAGCCTTCCACCGCCCATATTGCGATGGCCCATGTCCCGTTCATCCCGGTAAAGATTGTCGTTGTCGGCTCCGGCTATGTCGGCCTGGTGGCTGCTGTTTGTTTTGCAGAAATGGGCCATTCGGTGATCTGCGTGGAGAAAGATCGGCAGAAGCTGGACGCGCACCGTCAGGGAATGCCGACGATTCACGAGCGCCTACTGCCCGAGCTGCTGAGCCAGCACCTGGATCGTTCCTTATTCTTTGCCGAGGATCTGGCCGAATCCATGCACGGGGCCGAAGCAGTTTTTATCGCCGTCGGCACGCCGCAAAGTGGAGAAGGCCAGGCCGATCTGTCGTATGTGGAATCCGTTGCGCGCGAGATTGCGCTCTCGATGCGCGAGTACATGGTCATCGTCGAAAAAAGCACCGTCCCCGTTTACACCAACGACTGGATTCGCCGTTTGCTGGAGCGCCAGGGGATTCCCGGCCTGCAGTTTGATGTGGTCTCCAACCCGGAATTTCTGCGCGAAGGCACGGCCATCGCCGATTTTCTTCACCCTGATCGCATTCTGGTCGGAACCGAAAGCACGCGGGCTGCAGCGGTGCTGAAGCGCATCTACGCACCGCTGACCAACGGAAGCTATTACAGGCGATCAAATGCGGTTCCCGGAGGCTGCACCGCCGAGGAGCCGCCGCCGCTGCTGCTTACCTCCGCCAAAAGCGCGGAGATCATTAAGCACGCGTCGAATGCGTTTCTCGCCATGAAGGTCGCGTTTATCAATCAAGTGGCCAATGTGTGTGAGGCGGCCAATGCCGACGTCGCGGAAGTGGCCCACGGCATCGGCCTCGACCATCGAATCGGCCCGCACTTTTTTCATGCGGGCATCGGCTACGGCGGGTCATGCTTTTCCAAGGACATTGCCGCTTTTCGCAGCGTGGCCGCTGCACTGGGCGTGGATTTCGATTTGTTGTTGACCGTGGAGCGCGCCAATCAGGAGCAGCGCTTGCGCTTCTTCGGCATGGTGGGGGACACCCTCGGCGTCCCACCTCCTTCCGTTGATTCTGCGTCCAGCATTGCGGCCTGGCAGAACAAGCGTCTGGGCGTTCTTGGCCTGGCGTTTAAGGGTGGTACGGACGACGTTCGCGATTCTCCCGCGCTGGCGCTGGTGCAGATGTTCCTGGACGCGGGTGCCACCGTCGCGGCCTTTGATCCCGCTGCCATGCCGCGCGCGCTGCAAGCGCTGCCGAGCAGCGAGCAACTTTCCTACGCTGCGGATGAGTACGCTGCTGCTGCTGGCGCCGATGCGCTTGTCATCCTTACAGATTGGCCACAGTTTGCGACGCTCGATTGGGCGCGCATTCGTGAGTCGCTGGCGCAGCCTCTGGTTGGCCAGCCTTTGGTTATCGACGGGCGCAATCTGTGCTCACCGGCAGAGCTGGCGCGTCATGGGTTGACCTATCGCTGCATTGGTCGAAGCTCGCATTCAGCATCGGCGACTTCGTCCGGCCCGGTGCTTCACTCCGCGCCGTCCTCTACGCGCAGCTTCTTCCGTTCCGTCCAGCCCGCGCGACGCGTTCTGCTGGCCGGTGCTGCCGGCTTTCTGGGGTCTCATCTTGTGGATCGGCTGCTGGCCGAGCAGTATCAGGTGCTCGGTGTCGATAATCTTTCGACGGGCGACCTGCGCAACCTGGCTCACCTGCACAATGAACCTCGCTTTGAATTTGTGCAGCAGGATATCTGCGCGCACTTTGACCCCGGCCCCGTAGATTTGATTCTCAACTTCGCCAGCCCGGCCAGCCCGGTGCAATATGCGCGGCTCGGCCTGGAGACGCTGCGTGCAGGCTCCGAAGGCACGCGCCGTTTGCTGGAGCTGGCCCGGCGCTACCAGTCGAAGTTCCTTCACGCTTCTACATCGGAGTGTTACGGTTCGCCGCTCGTCCACCCGCAGCCGGAGAGCTACTGGGGCAACGTGAACCCGATCGGGCCGCGTTCCGTTTACGACGAGTCGAAGCGCTTTGCCGAGGCGTTGGTGATGGCCTATCACCGCTACTATGGCGTCGATACAGGACTGGCGCGCATCTTCAACACCTATGGCCCGCGCATGCAGCCGAACGATGGCCGCGTCATCTCCAACTTCATCATGCAGGCGCTGGCGGGCGAAAACCTTACCATCTATGGCGATGGTTTGCAGACGCGCAGCTTCTGTTATGTCTCGGATTTAATCGAAGGGCTGATGCGCCTGATGTGCAGTGAGGAGGCCTGGCCGGTCAACATCGGCAATCCGGGGGAGTACACCATTCTGGACTGCGCGCGCCAAGTGATTGCGATCTGCGAGTCAAGCAGCCAGTTGGTCTTTGAGCTTCTGCCGCAGGATGACCCCATGCAACGTCGGCCTGATATTACGCGGGCCAAGGCTCTTCTTGATTGGGTGCCAACGGTCTCTCTTGCCGACGGTTTGCAGCAGACCATCCCTTACTTTCGCACACGAACCACAGCCGTTAGCTTCTAGCTTTTAGCAAGTACGTTTCTAATATCACCTTCGGCAGCTTCTGCAACGAGCTAGCAGCTAAAAGCTGGTTGCAGGCTACCAGTTCCGCAAACCGTGTCGCAGCTGAGCTGCCTTCGGGTACCAGGTCAACTGCACCGTCGTCGTTACATCCGACTGCGCGCCCGTTTTGTAGATGGGTGCCTTCCAGCGCTCATACTGCAGCCAGCCGTTGAGTTCCACCTGCGGGCGAATGCGCTTGCTCGCGCTCACCGTAAAAAGATTCTGCGTGGTTCCGCCGGGAATGAAATCCTTGGCGGCCTTGGCGTTGCGATAGGAGAGCTGCACCTGATCCTGCCCCGACAGATGATAGGTCAGCCAGGCTTGCCCGCCTTTGGACTCGCGCCCGATCCAGTCGCCAAAAATGTTGCCCGCATTTGTATAGCCCTGCCGCTGCACGGTTTCGACGTACATGAAGCTGCCGTTCACGCTGTTGGGAACCTGTACGTCGGTGTAGACGGCTTCTGCCCGCAGATCGAGCTTTGGCAATTTTGGAAACTGCGAAAGATAGAGGCCCGCGCGAACCGCAGCCCGTCGCGGATTGCTGACAGGTGTCACATCATCGTGAACTTCAGAATCGGCATACTGGGTCAGCCAATGACGCAGAAACGGCAGCCGGTAGGTGTAGTCAAAGGTGCTGAAGCGCGCGCCCGGATCGTTGGTCGAGTATTTTTCTGACACGGGAACATTCTGGAAGCTCCAGAAGCTGTGCCAGAAACTGCCTATCGTGACGGGCTCGTGCCCCTTGCCGCCCCAGATAATGGTGCGCGAAAATCCAAACTCAAAATTTCCCGAGGGCTGAAATTCAAACTTTTCCATGTGCACCCACGGATCATTGGGATAGGTGTGCCCCTTCAAGCTACCCACAAGAAATTCATACCGCACTGGCCCGATGAAGTAGGAGAGCAGCGGAATATGCAGCGGTTCGACGCGGTTGATGCGGAAGCTGTAATTGGGCTGCGCGTTGTTCGACCAATCAAAAGCTCCCCCGAGCGCTGGCCCATCCCACACATCGCTTTTGCCAATGGAAATTTCATGGTTCAGCAGATGCATGGAAAGATTTGCCTCCAGCAGTCGGAAATGATTCTGCGCAGCAATCGGGCCTGCGGGAATCGTTGCCTGCGGAATGTACGGCGCTGCCATGCAGTCCACGCCGGGCGGTGGGGCAAGTGTGCCGTCGTTACAGGCCAGCGTCTGCGCCAGCGTTGCGGAGTAGCCATCGGCGCTGGGCGCGTGCTGATACTCCCCGCGGAAATCGAAGGTAAAGCGTCCGGCATTGGCGCGTCCGCTGAAGCCTAACTCATTGTTAAAGCCCTGTTCGTAGGGCCGGCCATAGTCGTTAATCACCGTTTGGCCAAGATGGTAGCTATCATTCAGCGGCGTGCCGCCAATCGCCATCATCCGCTCGTAGACGGTGTCCACCTGCGCGTGGGGCTTCCATCCCTGCGCCGCCGCAATATCCGGAGAAAGCTCCTGCAGTACCGCGCGATAAATCTCCACGGCTTCGGGATTGTTGTCCATGTGGACCCGCTCCTGTGTCGCGGCCAGCATGTGCAGCACGCTGATGCGCGTCCAGGGACGCATGCCAATCTCTGCCGTGTTCAGATATCCGAGAGAGTAAAGCCGCAACAAGGCCGGGTAGATCCAGCTATCAACGGGGATGTAGGCCGAGCCTGCATCATCTGGAATCTCTGCAATGTGCACGGGAAGGTACTGCGGCATGGCCTGGGCAGTGGTGGTCGCTACATCTGCGGGGGCATCCTCTGCGCGTTCATGTTTGTTTAATTTTTCGGGTGTAGCCGTTTTGGTTGCAGCGGAATTCTTGATCGGCTCTCCAAAGGCATCCGTCGCCGGCTGCTGATCCTGGCTGTAAGCGGGCAGGCTGGCGGTGGAGCCTGCGCTCTGAGGCTGCGCGGTTGGCATGGTCTGCGATGTTGATTGTGCCAGCAACGGAGCTGCAGCATGGATCGTCATCCCCAAGAAAATACAGGCCAGCAGGGGCCGAAAAGAATTCAGTTTCACTTGCACCTCAAGAGAACGGTTCAATTTCGAAGAGCGATGAAATGGATCAATATTTATCGATCAGAAAACACGTGCGCCCACCTGAAAAAATCTTGCTCACAATGGAGCGGGAGACGGGGATCGAACCCGCAACCAACGGCTTGGGAAGCCGCTACTCTACCATTGAGCTACTCCCGCTCAGGTTGATTCCTGATCTTAGCAGAAATAGCCTGCGAATTTGAATTACAGCCGCCGCGATTTCAATTAAAGTAAACCCTAAGCGCAGCCATTGATCCATCAGTTTTGTCTCCATCCGGGTACGTCCGCCCACGCGGACGATTGTGCATCTCAGCCCAGAGACTTTGCTGCTCTTCCCCTCGCAAAACGACGGGGGATCGTGGCACTCTTGCAAGAAGGAAGGAACAGGTTTTAAGGGTCTGTATGCAACGTGCTTGTCTTCGCATCTTTACTTTTTTTTCGATCATGTTCATCGCCAGCGCCGCCAGCACGGCTTTGGCGCAGCCGACGCACGCAGTCGCAGGCGCAACATCTGTCTCGCATCTGGCTTTATTTATCGCGCCCGACATCAGCACCTCGATGACCGCGCCCGATTCCCAGGCAGAGCTGAAAGCACTGCAGGCCCATGTTGCCCAGCTCGACCAGCAGGTCGCACAAGCGCAGATGTCCGCCGATAACGGCTGGATGCTGGTCAGCGCCGCGCTGGTGCTGCTGATGACCGGCCCCGGCCTGGCTCTGTTCTACGGCGGGCTGGTTCGCAAAAAGAATGTGCTCAGCACCATGATGCATAGCTTCGCGCTGATGGGGATTGTCTCTATCGTCTGGGCCATCCTCACGTATAGCTTGTGCTTCAGCGCGGGCAACAGCTTCATCGGCGGTCTTCATCATGCGTTTCTGCACGGTGTAGGCCTGGCGCCCGATGCAGATTACGCGCCCACGTTGCCGCTGCAGACCTATATGATCTACCAGCTGATGTTCGCCATCATCACACCGGCGCTCATCTCTGGTGCCTTTGCGGAACGAATGAAGTTCAGCGCCATGGCCCTCTTCACCACGCTGTGGTCCATCGTTGTGTATTGCCCGATGGCGCATATGGTCTGGGGCAAGGGCGGCCTGCTCAACGCCTCGCTCGGCGGATATTTTCCTACACTTGATTTTGCAGGCGGCACAGTGGTGCACATCACCTCGGGCGTCTCGGCTCTTGTTTGCGCGCTCTACATTGGCAAGCGTGTTGGCTACCCGCGTGAGCCGATGCCGCCGCACAGTGTTGTGCTCAGCTTTATTGGTGCGTGCATGTTGTGGGTAGGCTGGTTTGGCTTTAACGCGGGCAGCGCGCTTTCTGCTGGCACGCTGGCGACTAGCGCATTTGTCGCAACGCACTTTGGTGCGGCGGCGGCGGCCTGTGCGTGGAGTCTGGCGGAGTGGATTCGCAACGGCAAGCCCAGCGCGCTGGGAGCGATCTCTGGCGCAGTGGCCGGTCTGGTCGCAATCACGCCTGCGGCGGGTTTTGTCAGCCCCATGTCGGCGCTGGCCATCGGCTTGATTGCTGGCTTTTTCTGCTTCTTCATGGTGGTCAAGGTCAAGATGTGGTTCGGTTACGACGATTCACTCGACGCCTTTGGCGTACACGGAGCCGGAGGCACCATTGGTGCTTTACTCACGGGTGTTTTTGCGTCGAGCGCCATCAACCCCATCTTTAAAAATGCGCAGGGAAAAGTGCTGCCCTCGGGCATGCTGGAAGGCAACTATCATCAACTGTTCAATCAGTTCATGGGCGTAGCGATTGCATGGTCGGTATCTATTGTCGGCACTCTGATCCTGCTCAAGTTTGTTGATCTGGTCATCGGACTGCGCGTTCACGCGGACGATGAACGCGAGGGTCTGGATATTTCGCAACATGGCGAAGAGGGTTACGATTGGGAGATCGCAGCCTCATAAGTTTGGAATTGTAAAAAACGATAGAACAAAAGCAGCAACCTTTACGACGGAGCAAACGAAAAATTTATGTACAAGATTGAAGCGATTTTGCAGCCATCCAAACTCGATGCCGTCAAAGACGCGCTGGCTGAGGTCGGCGTTGAGGGTCTCACCATTCTCGAAGCGCGGGGCCACGGACGCCAGAAGGGCCACACGGAGTTTTATCGGGGGCGGGAATACTCGGGCGATGTTCTGCCGAAGATTAAAATTGAACTTTTTGTCGCCGATGCTGTGGTTGAACGTACGGTGCAGGCCATTATTCAGGCTGCTCGCACAGGCAAAATCGGCGATGGCAAAATTTTTCTTTCTCGTGTCGATGAAGCGATTCGCATTCGCAACGACGAGCGGGGCGAGACCGCACTCTAACAGTAACGTTAGGCACAGCGCTTCTCTGCAGGCCGCATAAACTTTGAAAAATCCGCAATGGAAAGGGGTTCCCACCAATGTCACTCCAATCCTTTAACCAACGCCTGCGCGAGGAGTATCAAAGTTCTGTGGCCGCACTTCGGCAACAGTTTGAGCAGACCCACGACGGGCTGGAGCTGGTGCAGCGCCGTGCCCAGGATGTTGATCGTCTGACCCATCAGCTGTGGCATCAGGATTTTTCTGCAGAAGATTCCAGCCCGCCCGGCCTGGCGCTGGCTGCCATCGGCGGGTACGGCCGTCGCCAGTTGCTGCCGTTCTCTGACATTGATCTGCTTTTTCTGTGCGACGGCGAGGAAGCAGAAGCCGCGCACAAGACCGCGATTCGTCGCTTCTGCCAATCCCTGTGGGATGTGGGACTGCGCGTCAGCGCCACCACGCGCACGCTGGAAGAATGCGAACGCCTGAGTGCTGAAAATCCTGAATTTACGCTCTCGCTGCTGGATCGGCGCTTTCTGGCCGGGGAC
>VFSW01014089.1_pt1 | contig 11072 bp, 11 predicted proteins | sample 5358111 | NCBI WGS metagenome assembly VFSW01 (sample SAMN11554181, study PRJNA540505) | mine drainage metagenome | isolation source: sediment from site ElyBrook_90M | place: USA: Ely Copper Mine, Vershire, VT | collected 2017
GGAGCAGGCGCTGCGCGGCCACCCGGCGATCAAATATCAGAATCAGGGCGGGCCGGGTCCCGGGCAGATCGTCGATCTGTTGCGGGCCAACGTCTCCGGTCAACGGGTCGAGCAGGACGTTGCCACGTTTTTGGACACGCTGATCCTGAACTGGCTGATCGGCGGAACGGATGCGCATGCCAAGAACTACTCGATCCTGATTGGCGCGGGCGGGCTGGTCCGGTTGGCGCCGCTGTACGATATCGCGAGTATCCTGGCTTACCCCGATGTCGATCCTCGCAAGTCGAAGCTGGCGATGAAGATTGGCGATACCTACCGGCTTTCCGAAATTGGCATAAAGGAATGGGGCGATCTGGCAGCGCGGGTGCGGACCAATGCCGATGCCTTGCTCGCCCGGGTGCGGGCGGTTGCCGCCGAACTGCCCGACCTGATGGCCGAGGAGGCGGCAAGAATGAAGTCTGCCGGCTGCAACCACCCCGGTATCGATCGGTTGGTGCGGGTGGCGACCGAACGCGCCAGGGCGGCGGCCCACACCTGATATCGCCAGACGCGGCCCGGTTCGTGCATGATCCGGATCGCAGCAACAGTCCCGGACCATGCCATCCTACACCAGCGACTTCCATGGCGAGCGTCACCGCTTCACCGATCTGAAGGACGTGCTGGCGAAAGCCTCGCATCGCCGGTCTGGCGACGAACTCGCCGGTTTGTCGGCGGCGACGGATGCGCAGCGCGTGGCCGCGCGATCGGTGCTGGCGGATTTGCCGCTGAGCGTGTTCCTGAACGAGGCGATCGTTCCGTATGAAACCGACGAGGTGACGCGGCTGATCCTGGACACCCACGATGCCGCCGCGTTCGCCCCGATCGCCCATCTGACCGTCGGCGGGTTTCGCGACTGGCTGCTGTCTTACGAGGCCACGCCGGAACGCCTGACCGCGCTGGTGCCGGGGATCGTGCCGGAGATGGCGGCAGCCGCCACCAAGCTGATGCGCAATCAGGATTTGATCCGCGTCGCCAGCAAGTGCCGTGTTGTCACCGCGTTCCGCAACACGCAGGGTCTGACCGGACATCTGGGGTCCAGGTTGCAGCCGAACCATCCGACCGACGATCTGCGCGGGATCGGGGCCGCGACGATCGACGGTTTGCTGCTGGGCTGCGGCGATGCGGTGATCGGCGTGAACCCGGCCACCGACAGCGTCGCCAACGCGATCGCGCTGCTGGACATGCTGGAAACGCTGCGACTGCGGCACGATATTCCGACCCAGACATGTGTATTGACACATGTCACAAACGCACTGGAGATCGTGCGCCGTGGCGCGCCGGTCGATCTGGTATTCCAGTCCGTCGCCGGCACCCAGGCGGCGAATGCCGGCTTCGGTGTCAACCTGAATATCCTGCGGGAGGCGCAGGACGCCGCGCTGTCGCTGAAGCGCGGTACGGCCGGCACCAATGTCATGTATTTCGAAACCGGCCAGGGTGCGGCGCTGTCGGCCGGCGCGCACCACGGCGTGGATCAGCAGACCGTGGAGGCCCGCGCCTACGCGGTCGCGCGGGCATTTTCACCGCTGCTGGTGAACACCGTGGTCGGGTTCATCGGGCCCGAATATCTGTTCGATGGCAAACAGATCGTTCGCGCGGGGCTGGAAGATCATTTCTGTGGGAAACTGCTGGGCGTGCCGATGGGCGTCGATGTTTGCTACACCAATCACGCCGAGGCGGACCAGGACGACATGGACACGCTGATGACCGTGCTGACCGTGGCGGGGGTCAATTTCCTGATCGCCGTGCCGGGGTCGGACGACACGATGCTGAACTATCAAAGCGCCTCGTTCCACGACATCATGTATCTACATACTCAATTCGCCCTGCGTCCGGCGCCGGAATTCGATGCGTGGCTATCGCGGATGGGGCTGCGGGACGCGGCGGGCCGGATCCAGGCACCGCCGGCGATGCGGTTGCTGTCCGATGTCTGACCCATGGCTGGCGTTACGCGCGACAACCCGGGCGCGGATCGGCTTGGGGCGAACCGGCGATGCACTGCCGATCGCCGATGTGCTGGAATTCCAGCTTGCCCATGCCAGGGCGCGCGACGCGGTCCATGCCGATTTCGATGCCGCGGCGCTGGCAGCGGCGATTGCACCGATCCCAAGCCTGACGGTTCGCAGCCAGGCGGCGGACCGCGCGACCTATCTGCGGCGGCCCGATTTGGGGCGCCAGCTCGATCCGGCTTGCCGCGCCGCATTGTCCGGGCCTTCCGATGCGGTGTTCGTCGTGGGCGACGGACTCTCCCCGGCGGCCGTGCAGCGCCAGGCACCGCCGCTGCTGCGCGCCTGCTTCGACCGGCTGACCGGCTGGGCTATCGGACCCGTGGTTATCGCCTCGCAGGCCAGGGTGGCGCTGGGGGACGCGATCGGGTCGGCGATGCAAGCAACGCTCTGCGCGATGCTGATCGGGGAGCGGCCGGGACTGACCGCCGCCAACAGCCTGGGGGTTTATGTCACCTACCAGCCCCGCATCGGCCGGCGGGATGCGGAGCGGAACTGTATCTCCAACATTCACGAAGACGGACTGTCCCATGCAGCCGCCGCCGACATGCTGATCTGGCTGCTAACGGAGGCTTGGAGGCGCAAACTGACGGGCGTGGAGCTGAAAGACGACCGTGGGCTTATTGCATAGGCCGGCGCAGCCCCAGCCGTTCCAGCCGGGGCAGAACCTCTTGCACGAAGAACGGGATTTCCTTCAGGTAGTCCACAAACGCGACGGTGCATCCGGCCAAGCCGCTGGCACTCATCAGCGCCATTTCCGCGGCGATGTCGTCGGGCGAGCCGACAAACGGATACGCGCCCGGATAGCCGCCCTGAAACGTCTTGCTACTGCCCCGGGTGAACCGGTTTTCGAATGGCCGGGCAATAGGCGCCGCGACACCCGGGACGGTGGTGCCGCGGTTTTGGCGGTAATAGGCTTGACCTTCGGTGTCGGCCATCTCTTCGGCAAAGTAATGGAAGTAGTCCGCGGCCTCCCGACGGGTCGGGCGGCAGACAACATGCGCCATGGTGTACACCGCGATCGTTCGGTTGTACCGGGCCATGTGCCGGGACACGTCCGCCAGTAGCGCCGGCACCTGATCAAGTTCCGTCACGTTCAGGAACAGCACATCGGCGGCCCGGGCGGCGAAATCCCGGCCACGCGGCGAGAAGCCGGCCGACATGACCGGCGGACGCGGGCGCTGCACCGACACCGGGTCGGTTTGCAGCCGCTTCAGTTTGAAGAAACGGCCGTCCCAGTCGAACTCCGGCCCGCCCTCCAGCAGTTTCGCCCAGATTTGGAACCATTCCAGGCCGTGATCGTAACGGGTGTCGGGGTCGATGGTCACGCCATGCAGGTCGAACTCCGCCTGGTTCCAGCCGCAGACGATGTTCAGCCCCGCCCGGCCGTGCGTGACATGGTCGATGGTGGCGATCGCCTTGGCACCGAACGCCGGAGTCACCAGCGGAACGTGAACGGTGGAGAAGATGGCGATCCGCTTGGTGATCGCCCCAAGTGCTGCGCCGTGGGTCAGAGTCTCGAACGACCGTCCGTAGATATTGGCCTTGCCTTGGTAGCCACGCCATTTCGCCACCGGCAGGATGAACTCGATCCCGGAATCGTCGGCGATTCCGGTCATCGCGGCGATGTCGTCCCAGTCCGCCTTCCAGCGTTCGGGGGCCAGGCTCATGGTCAGGCCGCCGTCGCAGTTCGCGCTGAAGATGCCCAGTTTGAACCGGTTGGGGCCGAACAAGGGGTTCGGGGGATGCGCCATGACCGCCACTATACGCATCCGGCGGCTGACGGCCAGTATTGGCCAGATCGGCAAACCGGCGTCATACTTCGCGCAAGGAAACGGTTGGAAGGAAACGGCCGATGGCACCGAACGATATGGGCCAAGCGCCCGCCGATATTATAGCGACCGCACGCGGCCTCGCCCCGATGGTTATGGCCGGACGGCAGGAAGCGGAACAGACCCGCCGCCTGCCGCCGCATGTCGCCGCGGCCTTCGCTGCCGGCGGTCTGTTCCAGATGTCGCTGCCGAAGTCGATGGGCGGGCTGGAACTGCCGCCACTGACCTCCTTTCAGGCGATCGAGGAGATTTCCAAGGCCGACGGATCGGCCGGCTGGTGCGTGATGGTGGCCAATGCCATCGCCGCGTTCATGGCCCTGATGCCGAAGGAGGTCGGACGCCGTTTTGCGGGCCAGCCCGCCGATTTCCGAGCGGCCGGGTCGCTGCGGCCGATGGGGAAGGCGTTTGCGACGGAGGGCGGCTATCGGGTCAAGGGCCAGTGGAACTTCGCCAGCGGGATCGACCACGCGACCTGGCTGTATTGTTCCGCCTTTGTCATGGACGGCGATCGCCCGCGCCTGACACCGAACGGGGTGCCGGCGGTACGGGCGATGTGGGTACCCGCGCATGCCGCAACGATTGTCGATACCTGGTCCACGATGGGGATGCGGGGCACCGGCAGTCAGGACTTTATCGTCGATGACGTCTTCGTTCCCGCGGACCACACCTGTTCGGTGACCGACAAGCCGCTGGAAACCGGTCCCCTTTATCATCCCAGAATAACCTTCGCCGCGTCCTGGACCGGCACGGCGGCCAATGCCCTGGGCAATGCAAGGGGTGCCATCGACGCCTTTAGGAATTTGGCCGCCAGCGAAGGCACCACCCAATCGGCGACGCTGCTGCGCGACCGACCCTATATCCAGGCTCGGTTAGCCGAGGCCGAGGCCATCCTGAATGCCGCACGGGCATATGTAATCGACGCGACGGCAACGGCGTGGCAGGCAGTCTGCCACGACGACCCCAACCTCGACCAGCCGGTTGCGCAGGTTCGGCTGGCGATCGCCCACGGCATGCGGGAAGCGGTTCGCGCCGTCGATCTGGTGTTCCATGCGGCCGGCACCAATGCGATCTATACCCGCAACCCGCTGGAGCGGTATTTCCGCGATGCCCATGTGGCGGTTCAGCATCTCGCGGCGCTGCCGGTGCATTATGAATCCGCCGGGAAGGTCCTGATGGGTCTGCGGCCAGCCGACATCGGATGGTGACGGACGGCGCCTAAACACTGGATACGTAACGAATTTGCATCTGTGGATGCAGAGAAACACGCCGTCTTGTTTACCGTTTGTTAGTACTTTCCTGCTACGGAAGACGACTTGCAGGTGGGTTGTGGCGCGCGATGACGATCTGGGTGACCTATTTTTTCGCGGCGTTGGCGGTTTCGTGCGTGTTCATCGCGGCGGGCTGGCGCAGCAGGCACGTCGCCGCGGCGGCAGCGCCGCAGGATCGGTACGAACTTCCGTTCGATCCGCTGTGGGATTCGGCGATCGGCGACGTGTCGCAAAATCAAACCCGATCGGATGCGGATCGGGCCGTACGTCTGGCGTTGAAGCGGATAATGCCGCTGTTAAGAAGCCATTCGGTGCAGGCCGATATCGCGGTTGCCCCGGGCCTGCTCGTCCGGATGCGGATGGAAGCGCTCGCGGAGCTGATCGAGGAACTGCTGGCGGCGGCGGTCCATGCCGCGCCGGCCAGCCGCCTTCTGCTGACCGCGTCGATGCGGGGCGACCATGTCGAGATATCCACCATCGACGATGTGCCCGGGGCAGATAGCGAGACCCGCACGGCCAGTGTTCGCGGCCTGATACAGCGGGTTTCGATTCGCGGCGGGTCGCTGCACGTAATGGTCCGACCGGATGAGGGGACAACGATGACCCTTCGGCTGGCGGCAGGTTCGGAACGGCGCGCCAGTCGCGACGCGGTGCGGGAGGCCGGGTCCACAGCGCCGGTTGCCTCCCGCATCGATGCGGGAGGCTCCGTCCCCCGGGGGTAATTTGCTTAGCTGCGGTAGGATCCGTTGATATCGATGTAGCCGTGGGTCAGGTCGCAGGTCCAGGCGGTCGCCGATCCGCGGCCCAGGCCGATATCGATGGCGATTTCGACCTCTTTGCCTTTCATGTGCGCCACGCCCGGTGCTTCGTCGTAGCCGGGAACGACAGTGCCCTCCCGGGCCATCCAGACCCCGCCGACACCGATCGACAGTTTGTCGCGGTCGGCCGGCTCGCCGGACTTGCCCACCGCCATGACGATCCGGCCCCAGTTCGCGTCCTCCCCGGCGATCGCGGTTTTCACCAGCGGGGAGTTCGCCACCGCCATCGCGATCCGCTTGGCGGATTTGGCGGTCTTGGCACCGGTCACATCGATGCGGACCCGCTTCTGCGCGCCCTCGCCATCGCCGGTTACCTGCAACGCCAGATCCAGCAGAACGTCGTTCAGTGCGCGGGCGAAGTCGGCCAGCATCTTGCCCGCGCCGGATTTGCCGTCGGCGGCGGGAATACGGGGATGCTTCGTCTGCCCGGTGGCGATCAGCAGCACGGTGTCGGAGGTCGAGGTATCGGAATCCACTGTTGTGCAATTGAAGGTCGCATCGACGCCCTTCTTCAGCATCGATTGCAGGATGTCGGCCGGGATTTTCGCATCGGTGAAGATGAAGCACAGCATCGTCGCCATATCCGGCGCGATCATGCCGCTGCCCTTGGCGATGCCGGTGATTCGCACGGTCGTGTCGCCGATCAGGGCGGTTTGCGTCGCCGCCTTGGGGAATGTGTCCGTGGTCATGATACCGCGGGCGGCGGCTTCCCAGTTATCCTCGGACAGCGCTTCGTGCAGGCCGGGCAGCGCGGCGACGATCTTTTCGTGCGGCAGAACTTCGCCGATCACGCCGGTGGACGCGACGAACACCTGTTTCGGCTGGCATCCGGCGATCTTCGCGGCGGCGGCGGCCGTCTCGGCGCAGGCATCGCGTCCGGCCTTGCCGGTGAACACGTTGGCATTGCCGGCATTCACCACCACCACCCGGGCCTTGCCGCCTTTCAGGGCGGTCCGGCACCAGTCGATCGGCGCACCCGGACACTTGTTAGAGGTGAATACGCCGGCAACCGAGCTGTTCGGCGCGACCTCCATCATCACCACATCGGTGCGGCCCCGATAGCGAATGCCGGCGGCGGCGGCGGACAGGCGCACCCCCGCCAGCGGCGGCAGTGCAGGCAGCGGAACGGCAAGCGGAGACACGGCGGTATCCATCGTTTCCTTCCTTTTCTTGTTCTTCGTCGGCTACTTCGTTGCTGGCGGCGGTTCGGCCGAGTCGGTCGCCTTTACGGGCGATCCATCCGGATTGAAGCGTTCCACCGTGACATCCTTGCGGGCGGCGGCCACCACTTTCTGCACGGCTTCCTGAGCCATTGTCTGGCGCAGTTCGTCATGCACCTGATCCAGCGGCGGCGGGGCGGAGGTGCGATGCTCCAGCGTCTGGATAACGTGCCAGCCGAACTGGGTCTTTACCGGCACCGGGGTGACTTCGTTGTCCTTCAGCGCGAAGGCGGCGTTGGCGAATTCCGGCACCATGTCGGACTTCTTGAAGAAGCCCAGATCGCCGCCCTGCTGCGCCGCGCCGGGATCCTTGCTGTATTGCTTCGACAGCGCCGCGAAATCGCCGCCCTTCTTCAGATCGGCGATGATCTTCTTTGCGGTGGCTTCGTCGGGCACCAGGATGTGGCGGGCATGAACCTCGGGTTCGCCGGCTTTGCCTGCGTATTCCTGGTCGTAGCGGGCCTTGATCGCATCCTCCGACACCAGCGGCGTCACGAGTTTGTTCAGCAGCGCGGATTCCAGGGCGCGGTCCTCGGCCATCTGCATGGTGTGCTTGACCGCCGGGTCTTTGTCCAATCCGTCCTTCCGGGCCTGGATCAGCAATGCCCGGGCATCGATCAACTGGGTCAGCAGCATCGGATAAAGCTGCTGCGGCGGCATGCTGCGCGCTTGTGCTGGCAGCGTTTCGGCGATTGCCTTCAGATCGCTCAGGTGGATGGCATCGCCATTGACCTTTGCCAGCACCGGATCGGTCGTATCGGTTTGGGCCATGGCGGATCCAACCGAAATCGTGCCCAGCAGCAGGGCGGCGGTAAACAGGCGGGCCGGCGACCCCAATGAGCAACCCGGAAAAATCGGCATGTAAACCCCTGATCGAAAGACCGCTGCTTATGACCGAAGCCGTGGCACGGAACAAGGCGGGCGGGGGCGCCATTGTGTGCCGCGCGGCCGGTATGGCACGGTCCGCCCCATGCGCATCCATCTGCAAAACCCCGACCACGATCCACTGTTCGATTTCTCCCTGGCGATGTGGGACGCCGCGGCCGCCCGGGCGCCCGATATAGGGATGGGGCACGACGTCAGTCTGGGCGTCACCCGGGCCGATTTCATCGCCGGAATGCGCGATGCGGAGGCGCTGGTGACGGACGCCAGCGTCATCGATGCGCTGTTTCCCTGCCCGGCGCCGAAGTTGAAGATGGTCTTCCTGACCAATGCCGGCCTGGACCGCCTTGCCCCGTTCGACTGGCTGCCGCCCGGCGTGATTCTGATGAACAACCGCGGCACGCATGCGGCGAAATCCGGCGAGTTCGCGCTGATGTCGATCCTGATGCTGGCGTCCCGTGTCCCCGCCATGGTGACCCATCAGCGGCAGGGCGTATGGCGGAAGCTGTGGGGATCGGTGCTGGCCGGCCGCAACATCGCGATCGTCGGGCTTGGCACGCTGGGTGGGGCTACCGCCAGCCACGCCGCCCATTTCGGCATGCGGGTCACCGGCGTCCGCGCCACCCCGGCGCCGCATCCCAACTGCGTCCGGGTGATAGGGACCGGGGCGCTGGACGAGGTGTTGCCGGAAACCGAATTTCTGGTGCTGGCGTGTCCGCTGACGGCCGCGACGCGTGGGCTGATGGACCGAAAGCGCCTGGAACTACTGCCGTCCGGTGCCGGTCTTGTGAATATCGGGCGCGGCGAGCTACTGGATCAGGCCGCGCTGTGCGACCTGTTGGACAACGGGCATCTGTCCGGCGCGGTGCTGGATGTCTTCACGCCGGAGCCCATTCCGCCCGGCCACCGGCTTTGGACCACGCCCAACCTGATCGTCAGCCCGCATACCTCGGCGGACGATCCGGCGACGTATAATCCGCAAAGCCTGGATATCTTCCTCGATAACCTCCGAGCGTGGCGGGATGGCCGGGCGTTGCCGAATCGGTTCGATATCGTGCGCGGCTACTGATGCTGGCGACGCTTGTCGCGTTGCTGGGGGCCGCGACGATCGCAGTGCCGCTGACCCGGCGGTTCGGTCTGGGCAGCGTGCTGGGGTATTTGCTGGCGGGCGTGGCGATCGGGCCGGCCGGTCTTGGGCTGGTCAGCGATATCGGCCAGATCGCCGATATCGCCTCGTTCGGCGTGGTGATGCTGCTGTTCCTGATCGGGCTGGAACTGCGGCCGAAACGCCTTTGGGTGATGCGGCAATCGGTCTTCGTTCTGGGTTCGGCGCAGGTGGTGCTGTGTGCCGCCGCCCTGGCCGGACTGGCGCATATCGCGGGGGTGACGTGGCCTGGCGCACTGGTGCTGGGCGTGGGGCGGGCGATGTCGTCCACGGCGATCGTGCTGCCGATGCTGGCCGAGGCGGACCTGCTGAAAAGCCGGGCGGGACGGGTTCGCGGTGCTGCTGTTCCAGGATCTGGCGTTCATCCCGCTGGTGGCGCTGGTGCCGTTGCTGGCGCAGCATACGCTGCCCGATCGTGTTCCATGGCATGACGTTGCCCGCGCCGCCGTCGCGGTCGCGGTAATCCTGGTGGGCGGCCGTTTCGCCATTCCGCCGCTGATCCGCGCCATCGGCGGCACGCGGACGCCGGAGCTGTTCACCACCGTGGCGCTGCTGATCGTTGCCGTCACGGCGTATATCGCCAGCCTGGCGGGGCTTTCGATGTCGCTGGGCGCGTTCATGGCCGGCGTTTTGCTGTCGCAATCGGAGTAGCGCCACGAATTGCAGGCGGATATCGCCCCGTTCGAGGGGCTTTTGCTGGGGTTCTTCTTCATCTCGGTCGGGATGTCCGCCGATATCGGATTGGCGCGCATGCATCCCGTCGAGGTTGCCGCAGCGGCGGGGGCGTTGCTGGTGGCGAAAGCGGCGATCTGCTTTGTGTTGGCGACGATCGCCCGGCAGGGGGTCGCGGAGTCGATCCGCTTCAGTCTGGCGTTGCCGCAAGCCAGCGAGTTCAGCTTCGTGCTGTTCGGTTCCGCTGTCGCCGCGGGTGCGTTGACAGCGGACCATGCCGCGATGGCCACGCTGGTCGCGGCGGTTTCGATGGCGGCGACCCCGGTGCTGTTCGCATTGTCGGAACGGTTTGCGATTCCACGTCTCCGGACGGAGACCGAGCCGGCGTACGACACGATTCCGTCTGGCAATGTGCCGGTTATCGTCTGCGGGTTCGGCCGCGTCGGGCAGATCGTCGGGCGTGTGCTGCGCATGCATGGCATTGCTTTCACGGCGCTGGAGCGCGATCCGGGACAGGTGGATGTGGTGCGCCGGTTCGGCAGCGCGGTGTATTTCGGCGATCCGACGCGGCCGGATCTGTTACGTGCGGCCGGCGCGGAAAATGCGAAATTGCTAATTGCCGTGCTGGACGACATGGAGGCGGTTCTTCGCATCGTCGAAGTATCGAAACTGCATTTCCCCCACCTGAAGATCGTCGCCCGGGCGCGGAACCGTCGCCACGCCCACCTTCTGATGGACCGGAATGTCGATGGTTTGGTTCGCGACACCTTCCATTCCAGCCTGAAAATGGCGGAACAATCGTTGGTGGCACTGGGGGTTTCGCGGAGCGATGCCGAACGGTCGGTGGCTTTGTTCGCGGCGCACGACGAACAGGCTCTGCGGGACGCGCACGGCATCTACCGCGACGAAAAGCAGTTGATCCAAAGCACGCAACAGGCTGCCGAGGAGCTGATTTCGTTGTTCGAGGCTGACCGGAAGGGATAGCACCCAGCTTGGGTGCAGTATCGCGGTGCCGGGGCGCATGCCAACCGGGACGCTGTTACGTGCCGCGCCCCAAAACCCCGAGGGACCGTGGGGAAATAGCCGCTCCGATAGACGCACGGCCAGCGGAGCCTGTCGTGGGGGGGGGGGGGGGGGGGGCGGGGGGGGGGGGGGGGGGGGGGGGGCGGGGCG
>VFSW01014090.1_pt1 | contig 11072 bp, 6 predicted proteins | sample 5358111 | NCBI WGS metagenome assembly VFSW01 (sample SAMN11554181, study PRJNA540505) | mine drainage metagenome | isolation source: sediment from site ElyBrook_90M | place: USA: Ely Copper Mine, Vershire, VT | collected 2017
GATGTGGAGCGAGCATTGTTCCTACAAATCGTCGCGCGTGCATCTGAAGCGCCTGCCCACACGCAGCAAGCTGGTGGTGCAGGGACCGGGCGAGAACGCCGGCATCATCGACATCGGCGACGGTTGGGCCTGCGCTTTCAAAATCGAGTCGCATAACCATCCCAGCTTCATCGAACCGTTCCAGGGCGCGACCACCGGCGTGGGCGGGATACTGCGCGACATCTTCACCATGGGCGCTAGGCCAGTGGCAGTGATGGACTCGCTGCGCTTCGGCCCGATTACGCCCAGCAAAGCACATGTGGGAACAGCCGCCCTCGGCTGTTCGGACGAGCGAAGCTCGCCTGGTTCTGCGGCATCCGGAGAAACCGCGGCCGGCCTTCGGCCTGGCCCCACAGCCGAGGCGGCTGTCGCTACGCAAGCGATTCATAAGAACCATTCCATTCTCGAAGGAGTGGTCAGCGGCGTGGCTTCTTACGGCAACTGCTTTGGCGTGCCTAACTTAGGAGGCGAGACCAAGTTCGAACCTTGCTACTCCGGCAACCCTCTGGTGAACGCTTTCGCGCTCGGCCTCGTGCGCAAGGACGAAATTTTCTATGCGCGCGCCGCCGGAGAGGGCAATCCGGTGATCTACGTGGGCGCCAAGACCGGGCGCGACGGCATCCACGGCGCCACCATGGCCAGCGAAGAGTTCAGCGAAGGCTCGGAGGCGAAGCGGCCGAATGTGCAGGTAGGCGATCCGTTTCTGGAGAAGCTTTTACTTGAAGCATGCCTCGAAGCCATGCAGACGGGAGCCATCGTCGGCATTCAAGACATGGGCGCGGCAGGACTTACGTGCTCGACCTGCGAAATGGGTGGGCGCGGAAATGTGGGCATTGAGATTGAACTCGACCGCGTGCCGCAACGCGAAACCGGCATGAGCCCTTACGAAATCATGCTGAGCGAATCGCAGGAACGTATGCTGCTGGTGGCGCAAAAAGGACGCGAGGACGAAGTTTTCCGCGTTTTTGAGAAGTGGGGACTGGATGCGGTCGAGGTTGGCAAAGTTACGACGGACAACAAGTTGTGCGTGCTGGAGCACGGCGAAGTAGTCGCGGAAATTCCCAATCAGGCGCTGACGGATGACGCGCCGGTGTATAAGCGTCCGCTGGCGCGGTGGGAGCCTCCCGTGCCGCGGGAGATGCCGGAGAGCGTTCAGCTGTCGGCGAACAGCGGACCTCAGGGGCTAAAGCCCGCGTCTGTGGCGGCGTCTGACGGCACGGCTGAAGCCGTGCCCTTCCCGAAACCCGCAACCGCAGGCGGTTCGGCCGATTTCACCCAAAATCTTAAGCAGCTTCTGGCCAGTCCGAACATTTGCGGGAAGCGGTGGGTTTGGCAGCAATACGATCACATGGTGCAGACCAACACGGTGGAAGCGCCGGGCGCGGGCGATGCGGGCGTGATTCGTATCAAGAGCGACGGCCCCGGGCCACAACGCGGGCTGGCCATGGCTTTGGATGGAAACGGGCGGTGGTGCTATCTCGATCCGCGGCTGGGGGCGATGCATGCGGTGGCGGAGGCGGCGCGCAAGGTGGCGTGTTCGGGGGCAACCCCTGTGGCGGCAACCAATTGCCTGAACTTTGGCAATCCCGAGAAGCCGCACATCATGTGGCAGTTCTCGCAGGTCGTCGATGGAATTACGAAGGCTTGCGAGGAACTTGAGATTCCCATCACCGGCGGCAACGTTAGTTTTTACAACGAGACGCTGGGTGAGGGCATCTATCCCACGCCGGTGCTTGGAGTTGTGGGGACTCTCGCGGACGTGCATAAGACCGCGAAGATGCATTTCGCGGAGCTTGGTCGCGAACCGGGACGCACGATTGTGCTATTGCGCGCGGGCGAGGCGGGCGATATCACCGATGCAGAGAGTGAATTTGGGTCGTCGGAATACGCCAAAGAGATTCTGGGCACGTTGTGGGGATATCCGCCGCAGCTTGATCTGGAGCGCGAGGCGGCGCTGCAGAAAGCTGTGATCGAACTGATTCAGTTGGGGTTGGTGGAGTCGGTGCACGATTGTTCGGATGGCGGGACTGCCGTTGCGCTGGCGGAGAAAACTTTTGCCAAGGGTGTTGGGGCGCGGGTGAATCTTATTTCTGGCGGGCTGCCTGGGGAGTTTGTGTTGTTTGGTGAGGATGCGAGCCGGATTTTGCTTTCCTGCGACGCAGGGGACGTGGGGGGAATCCAAGAGGTTGCAGGGAAGTTGGGGGTTGTGGCCGAGGTGATCGTGGAGACGGGTTCGGATCGGGTGGAGATTTCTTTGGATGGTGCGGTGGCGGTGTCGGCGGCGGTTTCCGAGTTGAGTGGGGCTTATGAGGGAGCGCTGGAGGCGGCTTTGCGGGCTGAGGGTGTGGCGTTGGAGGATTAGAGCTTTCACCACAGAGGACACAGGGGATCACAGGGTAGAGACTTGGTCCTGCTTGAGCAGTGGGGAGGACAGCCGAGGGCGGCTGTCCCCACGTGAGTGGTGATGGTGACTAAAATCCCCACTTTTCGCAAAGGACGCAGAAATGGGGCACCCGTACTTGTTGTGGGGTTGGGCTCAGGGCTAAATGCAGATTAACGACAAATTTCGGGACGAGTGCGGGGTGGTGGCGGTGTTTGCGCATCCGGAGGCGGAGAAGCTTGCTTATCTGGGACTGCATGCGCTGCAGCATCGCGGGCAGGAGTCGGCGGGGATTGTCAGCTCCGATGGGTTGGGTTTGCATCAGCATAAGGCGATGGGGCTGGTGGCTGACATCTTCACTGAAGACGTGCTCTCGCGGTTGCGGGGGACGGTGGCTTTGGGACATACGCGGTATTCGACGGCGGGGGATTCCGCGCTGCTGAATGCGCAGCCCATCGTGGTGCAATCGAATAAGGGCGCGATTGCGGTGGCGCATAACGGAAACCTGGTGAATGCGCTACAGGTGCGGGCGCGGCTCGAGAGTCAGGGGTCGATTTTTCAGACCAACAGCGATACGGAAGTGATTGTGCATTTGATCGCGCTTTCGAAAGAGCAGACGCTTCCCGAGGCCATGGCCGATGCGCTGCGGCGGGTGGAAGGGGCGTTTTCGCTGGTGATGATGAGCACGGACCGGGTATTTGCGGCGCGCGATCCGCGGGGGTTTCGTCCGCTGGCCATGGGGCGGATTCCGGCGCTGGAGGGGCAGAAGCGCGATACGGTGGTGTTCGCTTCGGAAACCTGCGCGTTCGATCTGATTGGCGCGGAATATGTACGCGACGTGAAGCCGGGCGAACTGGTGGTGGTGGGGCCGGAAGGGATTACTTCTCGGTTTTATACGACGGCTGCGCCACAATCGAGCTGCATTTTTGAGCATGTGTATTTCTCGCGTCCGGACAGTACGGTATTTGGGCGGGCGGTGCAGACCAGCCGCGAAGAGCTGGGACGGGAGATGGCGCGGGAAGCGCCGGTGGAAGCCGACGTGGTCGTCCCGGTTCCGGATTCGGGAGTGACGGCGGCGGTCGGGTACGCGGCGGAGAGCGGCATCCCGTTTCGGTTTGGGCTGATCCGCAACCACTACGTGGGGCGGACGTTAATCGACCCCAGCCAGAGAGTGCGGGATTTTGGGGTGAAGCTGAAGCTGAATCCGGTGCGGTCGCTTCTGGAAGGCCGGCGGGTGGTGCTGATTGACGATTCCATTGTGCGGGGAACCACCAGCCGCAAGATTGTAAGGCTGATCCGGGGCGCGGGGGCGAAGGAAGTGCATATGCGGATCTCGTGTCCGCCGACGATTTCGCCGTGCTTTTATGGGGTGGATACGCCTTCGCGGAAGCAGCTGATTGCGGCGAACAAGTCGGTGGAGCAGATTCGGGAGTACATTGGCGCGGATTCGCTGGCTTATCTTTCTTTGGAGGGGCTGAAGCGGGCTTGCGGCGAGGGGCCGCAGATTTCTTATTGCTCGGCGTGCTATACGGGGAAGTATCCGACTGAGATTATTGATGTGGAGGAGATACTGCCGGCGGCGGTGCGGCGGTAGGCCAATTCCTGGCCACGGATTTGCGCGGATCTTCACGGATTTTTCTTTTCCTTACCGCCCCAAAATTTCTGAGCTGAGGTTTCTCTTGGGCGCAGTTGGCGCGCAACTTGAGGGCGGTGGTGGCGTCTAGTTGCATGGGTCCTTCGCTTCGCTCAGGATGACAAGACTTTTTTGTTGTTGGGGACTGGATGTAGTCGAACGGGAGTGGTGGGAACACCGCTGAAGGTGCTGGCAGTCAGGTTGCTATAGGGGTCCTTCGCTTCGCTCTGGATGACAAAGCTTCCGGCCGCTGGCGGGGCCGTGGCGGGCAAGAGTGCCCGCCCCACATGGAAAAGCTTCCCACATGAAAAAAGCCTCCGCGGCCCTTGCTGGCGGCGGAGGCTGGGTTGAGATAGGCCGCCTTACTTGGCAGCGGCAGGGTTGAAGGCGTCGGCGAAGGCTTGCGCATTCGGGGTTCCGACTCCGGTTACGTTGTCCCAGCCCACTTTCGTGTGCAGGTTGCCCGATTGGGTGCAGGTCGTGCCGTCAAAGAAGAAGCTGGCTGACGGAACAGCGCAATCGGTCCCGAACGAAATGGCGAGGGCAGTGGACGGGAGCGAGGGGTAATCCCACAGCGCGCTGACGAACTTCGCCGGCGGATTTGGGGTCGGTCCGCCCAGGACCTGGGCGGCAGTATAGGCAGTGGTTCCGGGGACGTCCGTGATCGTAGCGGTCACATTGGTTTTGGAGCCAACGGGAACGATATCGAATACGGCGCCCGCGGGCAGGTTATACACGTGCGCGGCGGCCTGGCCGAGAGCCGGACCACCGTTGGCCTCGGACTCCTGGTTAGCAATCGCCCACAGTGCGGAGAACATGGGGCAAGCGACGCTGGTGCCACCCCAGACTTGCCACACCAGTTCCGGAACCTGACCCGGGACGGAAATGGCGATGACGGCTCCGGTGTAGGGATCCGCCAGCCAGGAAATATCCGGAAGCAAGCGTTGCTTCCCCGGCAGCGCCTTCTGGAACGGTGGCTTTGGGAATCCGGCGAGGCAGTTGAAGTTGGAATCAACCGTCACGCAAGTGCTGGGGCCTCCTCCGGAACCGCCGATGAAGCCGAAAGCGCCAAAGTAGACGGGGTCTGGAACGAACCCTTCCTCAGCCAGCACAGTTTGATTGTTGCCCCAGCCGGCCTGCCAGGCGATGGAGTTGTCGGAATTCAGCGCCAGAGTGACGCCGCCGACGGCGGTGGACCACGGAGAATCCGCGGGATAGCTGACGGTGGTGACGCCATAGAAGGCGCTGAAGTCGCCACTGTCACCCGAAGAAAAATTGGCCGACTCTCCAAAAACCGCAGCCAGCTCGGAAAGCAGGCTGCCGGTCTCCAGTTCCGAGGTGGAAACGAAGAACTCGGGAGCGCCGTAGCTGCCGGAGATGACGTTGCCCAGGCCGTTGGAGATGGTGATGTATTCCGCCTCGTCGATGTTCAGGAAGGTAGCGTCGGGCGGAACGATGAGGTTGATGTTGGCGCCGGGGGCAATGGCATGGGCCCACTCGACGTCGATGTTGATTTCGACCTGATCGGCAGACTCGCAATAGCTGGGCGAGGGAATGTTGATGATGTTGAAATTCGATCCCGAAGTCAGCGCGGGCAAGCCGAACTGAGCCGAGAAGGCGTTGGCATCATTCAGAATGGTGGACGAACCGCACCAGTCGATGATGGCGATGGTTTGGCCAGCGCCGGTGTAGCCCTCATTGTAGAGGCCCGTGAGGTTGTAGGCAGTCTGGATGGCCGGCGGAGTGTAGCCGCAACCCGCGCTGGTCAGGCTTTGCAAGTTGAGGTGATTGCCCTTGTAGGTGCCGGTGGGCAGTGGGCCGCCGTTACCTGGCGAAGTGGTGAACGATTCGGTCTCCACGCCGTCAAAGCAGTTTGAGTTGTAGAAATCGTTGGGGGTGACGGCGGCAGTCTTGATGCCAACAGGAGCGCTGGCGCCTTTCTTGAGGGCGGGAAGAGTTGAGGTGCGAGACATGGCGGGATGCTCATATTTCAGGGTGTCGAGCCCGGAAACAGAGCGCACCAGCGGAGCGGCGGCGCCTTCCACGGAAGGATCGCGGTCGTTGGAGCGTACGAGCTGGCCGTGCACCTGATATTTGTTGAGGGTTACGTTGAATGCGGTTTGCACGTCGCGCACCGTGCCGCGCGCCCTGACAAACATATTGTTAGGGCCAACGTTGACGACCTTCAGGTTGTGGGACTCAAAGAACTGCCGTACGGTGCTGGCTTCTTCCGCGGTGGGAGCGAAGCGGGCGAAGTCGGCAGTCTTGAGCCAGTGGCGGTAGTTGGGTGAGGTGCGGTCGTAAAGCTGCTGGGCGAGAGCGTCGAAGGCCGCGCGATTGTGCAGATTCAGCCAAGCGCTGACTTCGATGGTCTTGGCGGGATCTTCCGCGCCGAGTTTTTTTGCGGTGGAGACGAAGCTGGGTGTGTTATGCGCGACTAACTGCCTGCCAGCCGCATTGGCCGGCTGGATCGCGCACACGGTGAGGGTGAGCACGACAAGGCTCAGCCAGATCGTCCACGTGCGGGCGAAGCGGGCTGAGGAGTACGACGCTGCATTCTCTTGATACATTACTTCCTCCTGAGAGAGTGAGTTTCTGCGAAACCCGCCTGAACCGTCGAGAGCATGCAATGATCTGCGAGCTGCGCCGAATAGGCGTGGTCGTGGTTGTTGCCTTTTGCAAGTGGCATCTGCATCAACAGTCTGCGATCAACACCCTGCGATTAACATTCAGCGATCAACACTCAGCCGCCTGCATCCGGTGTCGCCGCTGCGCTGCGAGAAGTAGGAAGATCGCGGCAATTCTGTGTATCTTCCGCACAGCGCAACAACATAGGGCTAGTAGTAAGCCACTGTTGAGTGTGTGTCGTCAAGGCCGGAAGCGATGAAAAATCACATAATCGTTTGTTATGTGCAGAAAGTTGCATAGAGAGTGCACAAAATAAGCGGGAGCGAGCCTCGTGGGGGTGAGGCGTGGGGTGGGAGATATGCGCTCAGAGGCGAGGTTTGCGGGCGCGGGCTATGCGGGGAATGGACTGTAAATCGGGGGCAATGTGAACATCGTCCCAGGATTCGAGGAGGCGCGCGACGTGGGGAGCGATGGCGGCGCTGATCTCAAAGATGAGCCATCCGCCGGGACGGAGAGCGGCGCGGGCCTGGGGAATCAGGCGGGCGATGACTTCGGTGCCGATGGGTCCGGCGAAAACGGCGTTGCGCGGTTCGAACTTGCGGACTTCGAGCTGGACTTGATCTGTTTCCGATTCACCGCCGTAGGGAGGATTGGAGACGACGAAGTCGAAGGAGTTGGGAGCGAACCCGGCGAGCAGGTCGGTCTGGTGGAAACGGATGCGGGTTTCGAGTTGATGGCGGGCGGCGTTGGCGCGGGCAATTTCGAGGGCGGCGGGAGAAATGTCTGTGGCGTGGATTTCGGCTTGGGGCAGTTCTTTGGCCAGGGCTATGGCAATGCAGCCGGAGCCGGTGCCAGCGTCGACGATGGGGAAAATGGCGGGGGGCACCGCATGCTCTACAGAGTTGGCTTCGTGGTTAGAGTTGGCGGGCAAGAGTGCCCGCCCCACACAGGCAAGGACGGATTCGATTATGTGCTCGGTCTCGGGGCGGGGGATTAAGACGGCGGGGGTGACGATCAAATCGAGGCCCCAGAATTCCTGATGGCCGGTGATGTATTGGGCGGGAACGCCGCGGGCGCGCTCGGCGAGAGCGGCTTGGTATCGAGTGGCCTCGTCGGCGGTCAACGCGCGCTCGGGATGAGCGAAGAGAAAAGCGCGGTCACAGTTCAGGGTGAACATGAGAAGGAGTTCGGCGTTCAGGCGTGGGGAAGGGACGTGGTCCGCGGTGAGCCGGGTGATGGCGGAGGTGAGAGAGTGCTTCAGGTGCACACATCTATTTCAACACAGCGGGGCGGGTGGCGCTCGGGTCAGGGACGAGGCGGAGGTGGTGGATGCTTGCTGGGCGGTGGTAGCGGCGGAGTGCAGAGATACCTTCGACTGCGCTTAGGATGACAACATGAAGAGGGGATGCTTTGGGGAATCTCGACGGATCACTAGTTCGGTAACTTGAAGTTGATGGTGACTTCCGTCTGAATCTCGACCGGGTCGCCATTCAAGAGGTAGGGCTTGTACTTCCATTGTTTGACGGCTTCCATGGCCGCCTGGCCCAGGAGCGGTTCGCCGCTGATGACTTTTATGGCGGTGATGCTTCCCGTCTTGCCGACGGTCGCCAAGAGCTTTACGGCTCCCTCGGTACGCATGCGGAGAGCGTTGGGCGGATAAACCGGCTGGACCTTTTACAACAGAAGGCCCTGAGACACGCCCTGCGAGATGGTGAGGGTCTGAAGGATGGGCTTGGCGGCATGATCGCCGCCGACGAGATTGGATAACGATCCGTCGGAACCGCCGGCGGCAGCAAGGCCCACCATGCTGGGGGCGGAGGCGTCCGCGGCCTTGGACGAAGATTTGACCGAGCCGTTCTTCAGGACGATCGGCGCGGCGGCATCCGGCTGGGCAGCGGGCTTGCCAGATGGTTCGGTTTTGGTGGTTGACGGCGAAGAGGAACTGGAAGGCTTGGAGTTGGCGGAAAGGACGCCTGCATCGGGTTTCTCGGATGCGGAGTCGTCGCTGGCCGAGTCGTCAGCGGACGGCTGCGCCGCTGCCGCTGAGAATTGCGGGAGAGCGGTCTGCGAGCTCGGCGAAGACGCTGCCGTGGCCGAAGGAGCCGAAGACTGAGCCCGTGCCGGTCGCGTGGGTGCGGGAGTCGTGACGGGCGCGGACGACGCGGGCTTGGGAACAAACTCTGGAGTGCTGGGTTTTCCGTTCAGATGCGTCCAGCCGAAGTAGCCTGCCACGGCGAGAAGCACGGCTGCAGCGATGGCGAAGAAAATCTTGGTGCTTCCACCGCCTGCGGATTTTTCCGGGAGGTTGGCTCCGCCAAAGGTGAACGCCGGCGCGACCGGGCTGGCTGCTTCGTCTTTCTTCTGGTTCGTATCGGAGATCTTGTCGGGCGCGGCGCCTGGCTTGCTTTCAACCGGCGAGACTTCTTCGATGACAAGCTCTTCGGCTGCGCGGGCCGGAGCGGGAGCGCTTGCTGCTCCGCCGCCAACGGTGGCCGAGCCGGTGGCGATTGACGATGAGGCTTTGACTTCCGGCGCCAGGTAAGAATCGGATGAGAGTCCGGATTTTGCAGCTGGTTCCGTTCCGGTATTTTCCGTTATGGCCTTTGCGGATGCTGCACCAGCCGAACTCGCAGCTGCGGAAACTGTTGTTTGGCCTTGAAGCGGTGCAGGAGCGCTGACGGCAGACTTCGAGATTAGCGGTTCGGCCGCGCGCGCGGCGGCACTCGCCGCTGACAACGTGGCGGGCCTTGCGGGCGCGGCACTGGCGGCCTTTGGAGGAACGGGTGTCGAGGGTACGGGCGCGCCTGCGGACGGCTTGGCTGCCTCACCCTTGCGCAGAAGTCCGCGGGCTACACGCCGCGTTCCTTTCGCTTGTTCGACGTTGATGGGTTTGGTCAGCACCAGATTGGCGCCGATGCGAAATGCCTTGGCTACTCCGGCCTGTCCTTCGACGACGGCCACCGCGAGAGATGCCTGGTTGGTGGCGGAATTGCGCGCGCTCTTGAACAGCAAGGTCGCGTTCTGGTCGTTATCGCAGTCGACCACAACGGCGTCAAAATGCTCGGCCATCAATTTCTTGACGGCGGCGAAAGGCTCGACGCACGATTCGACGGCAAACTCCAGCTCGTTCAGGACTTGCGTCACTGTGCGGGCAATTTTTTCGTCGGGACAGAAGAGAAGAGCTCGGTAACCCATACCAAGGTCATCGTAGGTACACCCGTAAGGGGCAGCAAGTTACGGCAGTAATTCAGGGGCTATTGACTATGGAGGCTCGGCTTGTGTGCTGGGGAGTGCCGAGCCGGGCTCGCGGAGAGATTGACGAGCGAAAACTAAACTAGTCAAAAGCGGCGGACAAGAGTGTCCGCCCTACACGGGCAAGACCGGGGCCAAGGGCGGTGCCGATCGCCACCACCGCAGGGTACATGGACGGAAGTAATCAGCCGGCGTTGCGAGGCAGTCTCCGGGTAGAATTGCCGCCATGCGGGTGCCGCTGTGGCTGAAGATTGCCTGGACCGTCTGGCTGATAGCGTGGGCGCCCATGTATTGGAATCACTATGGACCGCAGAATTTTCTTTTCTTCTGTGATATCGGCAACGTTCTGATTGGGATTGGATTGTGGCTGGAAAGCCCGCTGATATTTTCGTGGCAGGCGTGCAGTCTGCTGGTTTTTCAGACGCTCTACACCATTGATCTGGTCGGCGCGCTGGTCGGCGGGCACCATGTAATCGGCGGCACGGAGTATATGTTCAGTCCGGAGTTGCCGCTGTTGGTGCGGCTGCTCAGCCTGTTTCATGTAGCGACGCCGCCGTTGCTGGTGTGGGCGATCTGGCGGCTGGGTTACGACCCGCGCGGGTGGAAGTGGCAGACGGTTACGTGCTGGATTGTGGCGCCGATTAATTATTTCTGGCGTCCGGAATACGATGTGAACTGGGCGCGCGGATTGTTTTTTCGGGATCAGCACGCGGTGCCGGGAGCGGTTTATCTGCTGGCGTATCTGGTGGTAGTGCCGCTGGTGGTTTATTTTCCTACGCACCGGCTGCTGGCTTGGTTGACGCGACGGTGGAGGCGTTCCCACTTCTCGCAAAAGACGCGAGAAATGGGGCACCCAGATCAAATCTAAGCCTCAGTTTGACACTGAGGCACTACCCTTGAGGCTCAGGGACCCGGTTTTGGGTTACGCACGGCTGACTCGGGCTGGGGGTAGTCGATGGTTCCCTTGAAGGACGAGATATCTTCTTCGTGAAAATCGGGGAAGGGTAGCTTCTTGTTGTCGCGCAGTTCGGTAATTTTCTTCGCGGCGTTTTCCGCTTTGTCTTTTTCGAGTCCGGAGTCGCGGCTGAGATATAGCGTTTGCGAGGGCAAGGCGACGCTGGTGCCAGCGTCGTCGACGAG
>VFSW01014091.1_pt1 | contig 11071 bp, 13 predicted proteins | sample 5358111 | NCBI WGS metagenome assembly VFSW01 (sample SAMN11554181, study PRJNA540505) | mine drainage metagenome | isolation source: sediment from site ElyBrook_90M | place: USA: Ely Copper Mine, Vershire, VT | collected 2017
ATCATATGGCGTATGGAGCCCCCTCCGGGGGGATGCCGGCTTTCGAACCCACGCGGGAGGGGTGCATGGCGAAGCGGATCGGAACACCGTCGAAGCTGCAGATCAAGCGGTGGGCGAAGCTGACGATGGAGAAATACCGTCGCCGGGAGGGGCTCTTCCCGGCGGAGGGGGGGAAGGTGGTCGACGAGCTCCTGCGGAGTGGCCGGCCGGTGGAGGCCCTTCTCGTCCACGAGGAGAAGATCGGCCGCTGGGAGGCACTCCTGGCCGGGGTGCCGGCGGATGTCGGGATCTACCGGCTGGCTGCCCGGGAGTGGGACGCCCTGAGCCAGGACGAGAGCCCCGAGGGGGTGATGGCCGTGGCCGTCATGACGCCGGCCGTCGACCCGGAGAGCCTGACGGGAGGCGCGGGGCCGCTGCTCCTCCTCCATGAGGTGAGCAATCCGAACAACCTCGGCGCCCTTCTGCGGACGGCGGACTGGTTCGGTTTCCGGACGGTACTGATCAGCGCCGGTTCCTGCGAGGCGACCAATCCCAAGGCCGTCCGGACGTCGATGGGGAGCCTGTTCCATCTCACATTGGTCGAAGGGGTCGATTTCGAGCGGCTTCTGCCGCGGCTCCGGGGCCGTTTCCGGGTTGTGGGAAGCGATGTGCGGGAGGGGGTTCCCCCCCATCCCTGCACGGCCGGGACGGCACTTCTTATGGGGAGCGAGAGCCACGGCCTGCCCGCGGAACTTCTGGCCCTGACCGATGAGCGGTGGCGGGTCCCCGGTGGGGGAGGAGCGGAGTCGCTGAGCCTCCCGCAGGCGGCGGCCATTATGATGTATGAATGCGTGCGGGGGATTTAGTGAGGGGGTAAGCGATGGAAGGATTCATCCAGGTGATGACGGCAACGGACAAGAAGGAAGATGCCGAGCGGATCTCCCGGTCACTCGTCGAGATGCGGCTTGCGGGTTGCGTCCAGATCGTGGGGCCGGTGACGAGCATCTACCGATGGAAGGACAAGATCGAGACGGCCGGGGAGTGGCTCTGTCTCATCAAGACGAGCGCGGAGTGCTACGGGGCCGTCGAGCAGGCGGTCCGCTCTCTCCACCCCTACGAGACGCCGGAGATCCTCGCCCTGCCCATCGCGGCCGGAAGCCGCGACTACCTCGAGTGGCTCCGGGGCGAGCTGACGGCCCCCTGCGGGGAGTGACCATGCTGCTGGCTGGCGACATCGGCGGCACGAAGAGCCGCCTGGCGGTCTTTGCGGACGGGGGGAGCCCCCGGGAGCCGCTTGCGGAGGAGGTCCTCCCGAGCGGGAGCTTCGGCGGGATCGAACCCCTGATCCGCGAGTTCCTCAAAGGTCGCGCCCGTACCCCGGAGCGCGTATGCCTGGCCGTTGCCGGGCCGGTCATCGACGGCCGGGCGGCGGTGACCAACCTTCCCTGGATCGCCGACGCCGAGAAGATCCGGCGGGCCTTCGATTTCCGGACGGTGAGCCTTATGAACGATCTGGCGGCGACGGCCCGTGCCGTGCCCCTCCTGAAACCCGCGGAACTCCATAGCCTGAGTGTGGGCGATCCGGCCGCCGGCGCTGCGATCGCCGTGATCGCCCCGGGCACGGGCCTCGGAGAGGCCTTTCTGACCTGGGACGGCGCCCGCTACCGGGAGCACGCCTCCCAGGGGGGCCACGCGGATTTCGCCCCGGGAAGCCCCCTCGAAATTGAGCTCCTCCGGGAGTTCCTCAAGGAGAACGACCACGTCAGTTACGAGGTCTTCTGTTCGGGACCGGGGTTCGGAAGGCTCTATGGGTTTCTCCGGGGGAGGGGGGCGGAGGAGCCGGCCTGGCTCACCGCCCGGCTGGCGGAGGCGGCCGATCCCGCCCCGATCATCGTCGAGGCGGCGCTCGCGGGAACGGCCGACCTCTGCGTCCGAACGGTGCGGCTTTTCGTCTCCATCCTTGGGGCGGAGGCGGGGAATCTCGCCCTCAAGACGCGCGCCGCGGGCGGTGTCTACCTCGGGGGCGGGATCGCGCCGCGGATCATCCCCTTCCTCGAAGAAGGGCTGTTTCTTGAGACCTTCCGACGGAAGGGGCCGATGGCCGACCTGCTCTTCCGGATGCCCGTGCACGTGATCATCGAGCCGCGGGCGGCCCTGATCGGGGCGGCCGACCGCGGCCTGGCCGAGGCGTGAAAAATTTTCACCGGACTTTTGATTTAAGTCAAACAACCCTGCCGATGATGAATGTATAGTGTCATCAACAGAAACCATATAACCATCAAAGAAGGAGGTACACCATGTTTTGTTATCAATGTGAACAGACGGCCAAAGGGGAAGGATGCGTCAAATCCGGGGTATGCGGGAAGCTCCCGGACGTAGCCGCGCTGCAGGATCTTCTGGTCTACATCATGATGGGTCTTGGGCAGGCCGCGACGGCGGCGAGGAAGGCGGGGATCAGGGATCACGAGGCCGATGTCTTTGCCTGTGAAGCCCTGTTTGCCACTCTGACGAACGTCGATTTCGACCCGGTCCGGTTTCAGATTTTGATCAACCGGGCAGCGGCCCTGCGCGACGGGCTTCTGCAGAAACTTCGCGCCGCGGGCGTCTCCACCGATTTCCCGGGCGGGGCGGCCGCACTCAAACCGGCGGCCGACCTTGCAGGGCTCATCCTCCAGGGCGAGGCGGTCGGCATCCGCTCGTACCCCGACGCCGCTCCGGATATCCTCTCGCTCAAGCACACGCTCCTGTTCGGGCTCAAGGGGATGGCCGCCTACGCGGACCATGCGCTGATCCTCGGGAAGGAGGACGAAGCGATCTTCGCCTTCCTCCACGAGGGGCTCGCCGCGATCCTCGACGAAAAGCTGAAGCTCGATGAGGCGCTGGCCTTGGTGATGAAATGCGGCCAGGTGAATCTCCGGACGATGGAGATACTCGACGCAGCAAACACCGGCGCTTATGGCCAGCCGGTCCCCACGACGGTCCCCCTCGGGGCGAAGAAGGGAAAGGCGATCCTCATCTCCGGGCACGACCTCAGGGACTTGGAGGATCTCCTTAAGCAGACCGAGGGGAAGGGGATTAACATCTACACCCACGGCGAGATGCTCCCCGCCCACGGCTACCCGGGGCTGAAGAAATACGCCCATCTATACGGCCACTACGGGACGGCCTGGCAGAACCAGCACAAGGAGTTCTCCGAGTTCCCCGGCGCGATCCTGATGACGACCAACTGCCTCCAGCGGCCGCAGGACTCCTACAAGGACCGGATCTTCACTTGCGGACTCGTCGGCTGGCCCGGCATGACCCACATCGCCGACCGCAACTTCGCGCCGGTGATCGCCAAGGCCAGGGCAATGCCGGGAGTCGCGGCCGATACCGACGGGAAGAGCGTGATGACGGGGTTTGCCCATAACGCGGTACTCGGCGTGGCGGACCAGGTGGTCGCGGCGGTGAAGGAGAAGAAGATCCGCCACTTCTTCCTCGTTGCCGGGTGCGACGGGGCGAAGCCCGGGCGGAATTATTACACCGAGTTCGTCGAGAAGGTGCCGGGGGACTGCGTCGTCCTGACGCTTGCCTGCGGGAAATTCCGCTTCTTCGACAAGGAGCTTGGCGCGATCGGCGGGATACCGCGGCTCCTCGACATGGGGCAGTGCAACGACGCCTATTCCGCGATCCAGGTCGCCGTCGCCCTTTCCAAGGCCTTCGGTGTCGGGGTGAACGACCTGCCCTTGTCGATGATCCTCTCCTGGTACGAGCAGAAGGCGGTCGTGATTCTGCTTACGCTCCTGTCCTTGGGGATCAAGAACATCCGCCTGGGGCCCACGCTCCCCGCCTTCACCACGCCGAACATCCTCAGCGTCCTGGTGGAGAAGTTCGGGATCAAGCCGATCACGACACCCGATCAAGACCTGAAGGCGATCCTCGGCTGATCCGATCCTTTCGGCGGATCTGTAAAAGGTGAATGCAACAAAGGGCGGGGGAAACCAACCGGTTTCCTCCGCCGTTGTCCAAAATGGGGGGGAGGGCCGTCCATTGTTCATGGACGACCGGGATTGTGCCCCCGCTCCCGCCCGGGAGCAGGGCCTGCTATTTTCGTTTGGCGGCCGCCTTCTCTTCCTTTGCCCGGAGCTTCAGACTCTTCTCTCGCCTTCTCCGCTTGCGGTCCAGTTCCTTCATTCGTTCGACCTTCTTATGCTTGCTCATGACACCTCCCGCTGTGCTTAAAATTCCGTTAACGTGGTCGCGAACTCAGAGAATCGCCCCGCGCGGCGGCGTCCCGAAGCCCAGGTACAAGTGTTAATTCGGCTCGCCGGTGAGCGATTCCCGGGCGGCGTCGAAATATCTTTTCAGCTTCTCCAGACAATGGATGTCCGTTTGCTGGGTCACTTGGCTGAATGCGACGCCGATAATCAGGCCCTTGTCGTCTCTCTGCAAATTCTGCACACGGGCAACGAAGGTAACCGTCTCCTGTATTTCTTTATTCATATCCGCCGTGATCGTGATGATGCTGCCCATACCGTACCGGAGCATGTCCAATCCGGTCGGATCGGGAACGGCAAACCGGCACCCCGAATCACTGATGTCCAGAATGACGATTTTGAAGGCGAGAGGGTCCGTCAGGAGCTGCCCGTTCAGAAGGCAAGATAATCTTTTATGCTTTCTCAAATTTAGCTGCTCTGCCGCGTCCGGATAGGAGAGGATGAGCAGAGGGAAGGGGGTTTTGATGAAGCCGATGAGGGTGCATCGGAAGCCAAAGATCATGCCCTCGTGAAAATACCGGACGACGGTTTGGTTCTTCTTGAAAAGTTTTGTTTCGATGCCTACAAGGGCAGGGGGCTTGATGATGAGGCATTTGTCACGGTCGATCCCGATAATCGACGTCTTTGCGGACCCCACCCCCTCGAACTGCACTTGGAGCAATGTCCCGAATTCCAGGCCAACACATACTTCCGCCGTCTTTGTCTGCTGCATTGGCGCATTTCCTCCGGTTTTGCAAACAGTTCCCTTCGGAGAAGACCCCGTATCCATCTGCCGAACGCTAATTAACCTTCAAACCGATCTCCTTGACTACCTTCGCCCACTTCTGCCGCTCGGCTTGCATGTATTTTCCGAATTCCTCCGGCGTGCGGTACACGATTTGGGTGCCGACCTTGTGTAATGATGCCTGCAGGTCCGGCTGCTTAAGAATCCCGGTGATTGCGGTGTTGAGCTTCGCAATCACATCCTTGGGCAGCCCCGCCGGGCCGATGATGCCGAGCCATAAGGACGCTTCGTAGCCCGGGACACCGGCTTCGGCAATCGTCGGCACGTCGGGCAATTCCGGCGAGCGTTTGGCGCTGGTCACCCCAAGCGCCCGCAGACGGCCGTCCTTGATGTACTGCATCATGCCCGCAATCCCCGGGAAGCCCACTTTCACCTCTCCGGCCAGCAAGTCGGTCGTCGCCCGCGCGCTGCCTTTGTATGGAATGTGAAACATGTTTATGCCCGCCATCGATGTAAACAGGGCGGCGAACAGATGCTGCGAACTGCCGTTGCCGGACGACGCGTAGTCGATTTTTCCGGGGTTCGCTTTCGCGAGGGCGATCAGCTCTTGCACCGATTTCGCCGGCAGCGATGGATTCACCACCAGGACGTTCGGCGCATCGCCGAATTGCAGCACCGGCGAAAAATCGGTGATTGCATCGTACGCAAGATTTTTATACAGGCTTGCACTGATCACGTGGGTATTGGAAATCAGCAGCAGCGTGTAGCCGTCGGGCGTCGCCCGCGCGACGGTTTCAGCGCCGATCGTGCCGCCCGCGCCGGGACGGTTGTCGACGATCACCTGCTGGCCGAGAACTTCGGACAGTTTATACATCAGCATCCGGCCGGGGGTGTCGGCCGCGCCCCCCGGCGAAAAGGGCACCACCATGCGAATCGGTCGATTCGGGTAATTCTGGGCTTTGGCGATGGATGGTGTGGCGATCGCCAGTGACAACGCTATGATGCATGCCGTTTTAATGCCGGCTGCTGCAAATGAAATCTTCATATCTCTCCTCCATTCATTAGGGCGGTCAAACTTCTAAAAAGGGACATAATCTATCGTGCTGTCAAACTGATAAAAACGTGCGTTTGCGCGAGTTGAGGATAAGGAAAGCGGTCTTCTCTGTCAAGGAGATTTTCAGGGAAGCTCCGCTCCGCTGAATCCGGCTTCCGCCAGGGCGTTCACACCCATGTTCATCTGCAGGAAGTCGATGAACGTCTTCGCGTTTTCGCTCGCGCCATTCAAGATTGCGGCCCCATAGGACGTCACCAGTGCATAGGGTTCCGGCAGGCTGCCTATGAGGGATACGCCGGGATGCAATGAGATTTCGCTGGATTGGCTCACCCCGAGTTCAACGCGCCCATCCGCAACCGCCTGAACCACCTCCACGCCGAACGGCAGCATAGTCAGGCGGCCGGCGATCCGGGCGCGGATGCCGAGCCGATCCAAGACCTTGGCGAAGTGCGCACCCGCCGTAGCGCCGTGCTCCGGATCGGCATAGCAGATGGATTTCGCACCAAGCAGGACACTCTTCAGGGCCTCGGGTGTGGAAATGTCCGGGATAGATGCGCCCTTCATCGCCAATGCGACTGCCACCGAGCCCAAGCTCCATCGTGAACCGACGGTCAACAGGTGCCTGCCCTGCAGCGTGTCAAGTGCGGCGTTGCTGAGCATCGCTACATCGGCCTTCTCCCCCTGCAGCAGGCGGTCGCGCAACGCGCCCACCGTGTCGTAAACCGGAACAACCTTGATGCCGGTCGCTGCAGTAACCGTGGGCGCGATGCGGATCATCGCTTCCTTGACGGCGCCGGCGGCATATATCGTGAGTTGCTGTGCGTTCATATCTGGGCACCAAAGACCTCTGCGTATGGTCATACCCAGGCCGGGAGACGGATACCGGCAAGCGGTTCCTTGTCCGGGATGAAGCACTTGATGTCGATCACCGGGGACCCGTCGAGGGCGTCGATCGTGTCGATGCGAATACGGTTCTTTGCGATGGCGAGGATCCGGCAGCGGGTGAGGCCGATCAGGTTGGGCCGGGTCGGTGAGTGGGTTCCGAACACTCCCGTGAGCGGATTGGCCGGGTCTTTGCGCGGGTGCACCCGCAGGATGGCCCGCTTTTCCGGCGTGTCGTTTTCATGAAACCAGTACAGCACGGTGATGTGGGAGAAACCTTCGAGGCCCAGCATCGCATCCTGATAGGGCGGGAAAATCTCGATCCAGTTGTCGTCGCCCCGCCGTTGTATGGTCCCTATCACGTATATTGTGTACTGCACTTTAGGCTTTGACCCTTCTATCAGCCACCATGCGTTGAAGCTTATCTTTTATTGACACGTTATTCTCAGGTTCCATCTTCTCTGCGGCATCTGTCTGAAACATTGTATTCGCGCAGTCATCGGTTATTTTTAGAATAGTACCCGGGGGTTGTCCATGCCATTCGTGCTTCAGCCGTATTACTTCCATTCCGTTCTCCTTTTCTCCTGCCTCCCCAAAAATAAAAAGCCCTCATCTCTCTTCGATGAGAAACGGGGGTTACCAGTCACAAGTTGATGCCAATGCTACATTTACTTGGATTAGCAACCCTCCCCGCCTTTTTTCACAATGCTACTTGCAGTGAATACGTATAGTGGAATTAAGTCAATGAATATTCTTCTTGTCGAGAACACTATTCGGTCTGGAGGTTTTTTCGAGCATCGGATGACGTGCAGGGTATTCCAGGTGACGGCTGACTGCCGCTGTTTCCAAACGATGTTGACATCGGGAATCGCTTCCCATATACTCCCGCACCATGGTGTTTTTGCAAGATAATGGATTCCTGCGGGAATTCACCGTATTAGTGGTGCGCCGTTGATCGAGATCAAGAATCTTTCCAAGTCCTACAATCGGAAACCCGTCCTCGACGACGTCAACCTTTCGGTGGGTCGCGGCTCCATCCTGGGGCTCCTCGGCCCCAACGGCGCGGGAAAGACGACCCTGCTGTCGATCCTCACGGGCGTAATCGGCAAAGACTCCGGGGAGGTGACCGTCGGCGGCCTCGACCTGGACCGGGAACTCGGCCGCATCCAGTCGATGTGCAGCTACGTGCCCCAGACCCTGGCGTTCTATCCCCGGCTGTCGGCGCGCGAGAACCTGGAGTATTTCGGTTCGCTCTGGGGCCTCCGCGGGAGGAAGCTGAAGGAGCGCATGGCGTTCTCAATCGATGTGGGGAGCATGGAGGCCTTCGCCGACAAGCGGGTGGACACCTTCTCGGGCGGCATGAAGCGGCGGCTGAATCTGGCCATCGGCCTGTTGAACGAGCCCGAGATCCTGTATCTCGACGAGCCCACCGTGGGCGTCGACACCCAGTCTCGAAACTACATCCTCGAGACGATCGGTCAGCTCAACCGGGAGCGGAAGACGACGGTCGTCTACACGTCCCATTACATGGACGAGATCGAGCAGGTCTCCGACGAGATCGCCGTGATCGACAAGGGCCGGATCATCCTCCGCGACGCCAAGGAGGCCATCCTGATGCGCGCCGATGCCGTTCTGATACGGGTGGGGGAGATGGGAGAGGCCGCCGTCGCGGCGCTGAAGCGACATGCGGGGATAGAGGTGGAAAAGGGAAGCGTTCACATCAAACGGGACGAAGGCTTCCGGGAGAATATGGCCGCGGCATTTACCGTCTTTCATGAGAACGCAATCGGCGTCAACGACATCGTCTTCGGCCGCAGGACCCTCGAGGAGCTTTTCCTCAAGCTGACGAACGTCCGGCTGCGCGACGAGGAGTGACGACGATGGCGGGCATGATCAAACTCCTGTACACCCTGAAGAAGGAATTCCGGCTGATCACCCGGGACATCCACGCGGTGACGGTCCTCTTCGTCATGCCCGCGGTGTTCATCATGATCATGTCCCTGGCGATGCGGGATCTCTTCGAGCTCCACAGCAGCGTCAGCATCGATGTCCTCGCCGTGAACCGGGACGCGGGCAAGAATGCGGAGGCGTTCGTAAAGGCGATCGAGGGGCTTCGGACGTTCAAGTTTCACCGTCTCTCGAAGGACTTCACCACGGATCAGATCAAGGAGCGAATGCTCTCGGGAGACACCAAGTTCGCCCTGATCATCCGGGAAGGCCTCTCCGCCTTCATCGAGCGAGAGGGCGGGGAGAAGGGCGAAAAGCCCCTGGAACTCCTGGTCAACCCCTCGGTCACCGTCCAGACGCAGATGGTGCTCAGGGGCGCGCTCGAGGAAAAGCTGGCGAAGCTCCGGCGGGACGCCTTGGTCGAGAGGCTCGGTGACGTCCTGAAGGCAGCGGGGATCGACAGCAAGAAGCTGAAGGCGGACGACGTGAGCCCAGTCGAGGTGCGATATGCCTACCGGGGGGGGCGGTCGTTCAAAGTTCCCTCGGCGGTCCAGCAGAGCGTTCCCGCCTGGCTGGTCTTTTCGATGTTTTTCATCGTCATCCCCATCTCCAACACCTTCATCTCCGAACGGGGGCAGGGCACCTTCATGCGCCTCAAAAGCATGAACGTGTCGCGCATCTCGCTGATTGTGGGGAAGATGGTCCCGTACCTGTTCATCAACGCAATCCAGGTGCTCATCATGATCGCGATCGGTATCACCGTCGTACCGCTCTTCGGCGGAACCGCCCTGACCCTGGGGCGTTCCCCGGGCGGCCTGGTCCTGATCGCCGCTTCGGTGAGCTTCAGCGCCATCGCCCTTGCGCTCCTCATCGCCTCGGTCGCCCGGACGACCGAGCAGGCGCCCACGATCGGGGGGGTTCTGAACATCATCTTCGGCGCCCTGGGGGGGATCATGGTGCCCACGTTCGTCATGCCCCGGTTCATGCAGGAACTCGCCAATCTCTCCCCCATGGCCTGGGGGCTGGAAGGGTTCCTCGACATCTTCCTCAGGGACGGCGGCGTGGCCGACGTCCTTCCGGAGAGTCTGGCGCTCGTTCTCTTCGGGGCGGTCATGCTGGCGTTGACGGTGATTATCTTACGAAGGCAGAGGGAGGTTTGAGACCGATGAAGGGTTCGCTTGACGAGCGACTGAAGACGGAATTGAAGCGGCTGATCGTCGAGGAGTGCGACATCACGATTGACATCGCCGAGATCGGGGACGACGATCCGCTCTTCGGCGGCGACTCCCGGCTCGGACTGGACTCGATCGACGCCCTGCAGATCTCGATCGCCGTCCAGAACAAATACAATCTGCTCATAACCGACAGCAAGAAGATGCGAAAGGTGATGCGGTCGATGAACACCTTCGCCGATTTCATCCAGCCGGAGTAGCCTATGGGGGAAGGGGCGTTTGTCACGGGAAAGGCGCTGATCTGCTCGATCGGGGAGACCCCGGGGGAGATCGTCGAGGCGGTGCGCCACAAGCGGATAAAACTGGAGCATCTCCCCTTCACCCTGGCGGGCCTCCCCTACACCAGGCCGTACTATCTGATCATGCGAAACGAGGGGGACCGGCCGGAGAACCGCCCCGAGGGGTATTTCACCGAGCTCCTCTTCTCGACGGTCGCCCGCGCCATCGCCGATGCGGGGCTGAGCGAGGGCGAACTGGAGGAGACCCATCTCTTCTTCGGGTCCACGTCGATGGATGTGCCCGTCTTCGAGGGCAATCACCGCAGGAGCTTCGCGGCCGTGTCGGAGATGTTCCTCCGGTCGTCCAACGGCTACGGCAAGATCGCCTCCGCCGTCATGGAGCGGTTCGGGATCAGGGGGTGCGGCTATACCTTTACGACGGCATGCACCTCGAGCGCCAACGCCTTCCTGTACGCCGCGTCGATGATCGGGCAGGGGCGCATCGGACGGGCGCTGGTGATCGGCTACGACCTCTTCAACAACCTCGGTTTTTACGGGTTCGAAGGCCTCAAATCTATCGCCTCTTCGACCTACCGCCCCTTCGACCGCGAGCGCGACGGCCTGATCCTCGGCGAGGCCTGCGGCGCGGTGGTCCTGGAGGGGAGGCGCCGGGCGGCCGGTGATTTCCGGTTTCTCGGGGGGGCGAATCTCTGCGATACCTATAGCGTGACCAGCCATGCCGAGGAAGGCACGGCCGTCGCGGAGACGATGAACCGGGC
>VFSW01014092.1_pt1 | contig 11071 bp, 6 predicted proteins | sample 5358111 | NCBI WGS metagenome assembly VFSW01 (sample SAMN11554181, study PRJNA540505) | mine drainage metagenome | isolation source: sediment from site ElyBrook_90M | place: USA: Ely Copper Mine, Vershire, VT | collected 2017
CCAGCTCACATCCACCGCCGCCACCAGCACGCCCCCCACCGTCGCCGAGACCCCCGCCAGCGGCTAACTGGTGATATTCCAGTAGGTCAGCCCCTGCTCCTGATGGATGGGCAACTCGAACATCGCCTGTGGCTCGCCCCCAGCGTAGACCGCGTCCAACCGTAGGCTGGCGACCAAGCTGCGCGCATGTTCCGGTGTGACCTCCTCCAAGCGGCGACCGATCAGGTTGGCCTCGCCATGCAGCCCCAGCAGCGAGGCGAAGGTGGGGTTCGCTAGCGCGAAGATGTGGTCGGCCCCTGTCAGCACTGCCATTGCTACTGGCGCCTGGCGCACCACCGTCTGCGCCAGCGCCTCCTGGCTGCGCGAATAGCTCAGCAGCCGATCGCGGTCGGTCGCCAGCGCAACCAACTCGCAGATTTCTTCGATGGCGGCGAGTTGGCGGTGGGTCAATCGCGCGCGGGCGCCGAGCGCAACTACCCCCAGGAACTGCCCCCGCGCTCGCAACGGATACGCCACCAGCGAACCTAGCGTTGCGGGCGGCGGCGGCGTGGCCAGCGCGCTAAACAGGATGCTTGGCGGTGTGGGAGCCTCAGGCAGACGCGCCACCCAGGCGCCAGCCAGTGGATGGTTGTCGGCGTCGAAGAGCGTCACCGGGCGGCGCGACGCCACCACCTCGGCGATCAGCGGATCGATGGGGATCGGCAGCCGTGGCAGACTGGCGCCCGTAATCATCATCAGGTTGGGCGACGAGACCCCGGCGCCGCCCGCCAGCGGATATGATTGCGGATACGATTGCGCCGCCTGCATCGGCGTGGCGTTTCCCCCGGGGGCCGCGCCAGGGGCGGGGGCGGGGGGCGCCGGCGCCCCGATGGCGCCGGACGAGGCGGGCGACGCCCCGCCCAGCGCGGCGGCGCGCAGCCGAAGCGACGGCGAGAGTTCGGCGCCGCCGACGCGGCCACTCTCGTTCGTCCATGCGGCGGGGTCGGTCAGCCAGCATTGTACGGCGGCGGGGGCCAGCGTCGTCGCCAGCGTCTGTACGAGCGCCCGCAGCCCCTCCTCCAGTGGCGTATTGAGCAGGGTATGGCGGATGGCGGGCAACGCCGACTGCAACGGATCGAGCAGCGGGGTCAACGCGCGGCGATCCAGCGTGGTACGCGCGCGTTCGCCCAGCCCCAGCACACCGCTTTCGCGCGCATGTGGCCCGCTACGGCGCGCCCGCGTCGTCCCACCCGCTGTGGCGTCGGGGGCAGGCGCGGGGCCGCCAGTGGTTCTACGCTCACGTCGTCGCCCTTCGCTGAGCGTCTCGCTGAGCGTCTCGCTAGCGGTATCGCTGGCGACCTCACTGGGCGCGACGTCGGCCTGGGCAGGCGGCTCGCTAGCATCGGGAGCCGCCGATGAGCGCGGAGATCGCCGCCCACTGGCCGCGCGACGCGGCGCCGCTGTGGTCGCGGCCTGCGCGATTCCCTGGTCGTTGGCCGCCGCCGTCGTTGGTGTGGATGCGCCCTGGCCATCGAGTTGGTTTTGGCCAAGTTGCTCCGCCATGTCTTCACCCATCGCCAAACCTCATAGGGGGCCTATCGCCCCTGGCGTCCGCTATTTCAGTTGGTATCAGTAGGATAATTGTCATCGTGTTCTCGTCATCGGTCGGCGGCGCTTACTGGCCTGGCGCATCGTCTTCGGGGGCCAGCACGTCCAGGCCCAGCAGGTCGCCCATGCGCAACGATCCGGGAGCGTCTTGTGGCGGTGGCGTGGCGCTCGCCATATCCTGGCCCGGCGCCATGTCGCCGCCATCGGTTGGCCCCTGCTCGCCCAGGTCGCCGCGTGGGCGCGTGGACGAGGTGATGCGTGGGGCGCCACCCGGTGACATCAGCGGCACGCTCGACGGCGCCGAACGCGCCAGACCCGCCAGCGAGTCGCCTTCCGCTCCCGTCTCCACCAGCGGCGGCGCGCCAGAGATCTGCTGCAACTGATCGGCGTCGCGGCGGATGGCGTCGAGCGCCTGCAAGACCCAGACGATGCCTGCATCGGCCTGTCGTACCGAACGTGAGAGCATCCCCAGATCACGCGAGACGTTGCTCACCGCTCGCTCTTCGAGCGCGGTCTCGTTGACCAGTTGCGCGAGCATGTTCCAGAGATCTACCAGCTCGGCGGGTAACTCGCCCTTGCGGCTTTTGCTACGGGCGCCGTTGGTCGCGGGTGGGCTGTAGTCGTCTGGGGCGTCGTCGGGCGGGAGCGCAGGCATCGGCGTCGTCAGCGGCGCGATGCCTGTATCAGCCACATCCGCTCGCTCACTGGGGATCAGCGCGTTGAACTCACCAGTATAGCCAGGGGTGATGCCCAGGTCAACGTTCAGGCCAAGCAGCCGCGCTGCCATCTCTGGGTCGAGGCCGGTTGCGTCGCGGTGTACGTCGTCGGGGGTCGCTTGCTGGGTGATCTCCGGCGGCAAGACAGCGCCGAGCAGGCGGCGCGCGCGGGCGATCTGGTCGAGCCGCCGCTGGCTGGCCTGCCCCAGTGACTCCATCATGGCGATCAGCGCGCCAGCGATACGTTGCGCTTTCAGCGCCTCGTCGGCGGTGTTGCCCAGGCCGCTACGGCTATGGCCCAGCGCCGAGGCGATCTCGCCTGCGAGCTTCTGCACGCGCGCCAGTCGCCGTGCGTTGGTCGCCTGCGCCTGGTTCATCGCCACCGAGACGCTATCGAGCGCGGTCTCTGTCATGATCGGTAGCGAGGTGGGAGTGGGCGTCAGCGTGTCGGCCATCCGCCCTGCCACCTCGGCCAGCGGCACCGCCATCGCCTCTACACGCGCCAACTTGCGTCCAGCGGCGCTCAACGTCTTCATGCGTTCGAGCAACAGCGTCATGCTCTCGGCCAGTGGGCGCAATTCGCCATCCAGTTGTGGGACGGTGAGGTCATACTCCTCCGCCAGCGCCCGCGTGACGATCGTCTGGATCGCGCTGATGCCGTCATCCAGGCGGCGACGCTGCTCGATCACCTGCCCCTGTAACACGTCGAGGCGCGCCACCGCATACTGCGCCACCTGCGCCTGTTGGGCTTCGAGCGAGGCGGCGAAGATGAACTGCGAGACCAGCCAGGCGAGATAGCCCGTCAACCCCTGCAATGTCAGGGTATAGACGATCAGCAAGTAGGGATCGCTGGCGCGCGTCATGCTGGGGGTAAGCGAGAGCGCCAGCAGCAGCGCGACCGCCGTCACGACCGCCGTGACGGCCACCGTCAGCAACGCGACCTCCGGCGCTAGCAGCAGTCCTGCTTCGAGGATGGTGGCGAGGAAGAGCAGCGAGGCGAGCGCCGTCTCGGTGGGGTTCTGCGCGAAGAAGGCGCTGACGAAGACGTGCGCAGTGACGGCCAACGCGCCGCCAAACACCAGCAGGTAGGTCGCCCAGGTGGTGTTATTCGCCATGCTATTGACGAAGAACGCCGCCGCGTAGATCAGCAGCGCCACCCCCAGCGCCACTAACATCGGCAGTTGCAGCGTCGGCACGATGTACCCCGGCGCGATGATCAGCGTCAGCAGCAGTTGCGCCATCACCAGCACGTTGATCAGCCGTCGTCGCTCTTGCTCGCGGGTCGTCACTGTGCGCAGTGTCTGGCGGATCAGTCCGGAGAGCGCCAGCCGATTCCCGGCGTGTGCGCCCGGCCTAGCTTGCCCGGCGCGGGCGGGGCCAGCGCCAGGCTCGTTCCACTGTGGCGCGGCGCTGGCCCCGCCGTCCTCGTAGCCAGCTTGGCCAGACTGCTCGCGGCGCTCCAGCTCTGCAAGTCGCGCTTCGAGTTCGAGGGGATCACCAATAGGCCGCGTCTTGGGCGCGGCGCGATAGGTGGTGCGCGGTTGTGTCATTATGCCAAATCACGTCTCAGCGTCTCACCCTGCTCTGCGTACTCAGCGGTGTCGCTTGTGGGCGCCTTGCAGCGTTCGCCCACCTGCGGCCATGCGCCGTCTCGGCGCCTACGATCTTGCTTGCGCCTTGCGCCCAGGGATACGGCTGAAACGCGCCTCCTTCCTCGCTGCTGGGCGCTTGCTGTCTGGCCCCTCTGGCCACCCACGACGCGCAATGGCGCGCGACGCCTGCGTCCTGCGTGGCGCAGGAAGGAGGCGGCGAGGGCAAGGGATGGGAACAGCATAGCGTTGTTAGGCTATATCGCCATTGTAGAAGGCGGTACGACGTATAGCAAGGCGCAAGGACCATCGGCCCCAGTGGGGTTCGTCGCTTGTGCAAAAGTCCTGCTGAGCGGGGGGGGTTATCCGCGCTATTGCTGCGCTGGTAATGCTCCTTTACTCCTTGAGCGGCAGTTGTGCGTGATAACCATCCGCCACGACGGTATAAATGTGAAACCACAACGTATTGCCGTGCCCGTGACAAGGCTGCCAAATGCGCCGCTACGTCGTCAGGTGCTATGATGAGCGCAGCCGGTTGTCGCACGGCGGGCGCGCTCTGTGGAGTAGGGGTCTCGTTCTTGAGCAAAGTGATGCGCTGATCAGCGGTGATCAGCGGCATGCGAAGGGGGTACGCGATGGCGAGCGGCGCAAGTGGCGCCTCGGCGGGCTACATTCTGGCGCTGGACCAGGGGACGACCAGTTCGCGCGCCATCGTCTTCGATGCGCGGGGCGCGGTGGTCAGCCTCGCCCAGCAAGAGTTTCCGCAGATTTTCCCCGCGCCGGGGCTAGTGGAGCATGACCCTGAGGCGATCTGGTCGTCGCAGCTTGCCACCGCGCAGGCGGCGCTGCGACAGGCCAACGCCAGCGTGGGCGCCACGCCTGCCGACATCGTCGCCATCGGCGTCACCAACCAACGCGAGACCACCATCCTGTGGGATCGCACGACCGGCAGGCCAATTCACAACGCCATCGTCTGGCAGAGCCGCCTGACGGCCCCCCTCTGTGACGACCTCACCCGGCGCGGGTTGGGCGACCTCGTGCGCGCCAAGACGGGCCTGGTGATCGACCCGTACTTCTCTGGCACAAAAGTGACATGGCTGCTGGATAACGTTCCCGGCGCACGCGAGCGGGCCGAGCGCGGCGAACTGCTCTTCGGCACGGTAGACTCGTTCCTGATCTGGCGGCTCTCCGGCGGGCAGGCGCACGTCACCGACTACACCAACGCCTCGCGCACGATGCTCTTCAACATCCACACCCTCGACTGGGATGATGACTTGCTGCGTGAGTTGCGCATCCCCCGCGCGTTGCTGCCGCGCGTCTTGCCGTCGAGCCACGTCTACGCGCAGACCGATCCTGGCCTCTTCGGGCGGGCGATCCCTATCGCGGGCGCGGCGGGCGACCAGCAAGCGGCGACCTTCGGCCAGGCCTGCTTCACCCCCGGCATGGCGAAGAACACCTATGGCACCGGCTGCTTTATGCTGCTGAACACCGGCGACCAACCGCGCGCCTCGCAGAACGGCCTGCTCACCACCATCGCCTGGGCGCTGGGCGACGCCGCCCGCCCCCAGGTGACATATGCGCTGGAGGGTAGCGTCTTCGTGGCGGGCGCGGCTGTGCAGTGGCTGCGCGACGGGCTGGGCGTCATCAAGCAGAGCGTGGATGTCGAGGCGCTGGCGCGGCAGGTTCCCGACGCGAATGGCGTCTACGTCGTCCCGGCGTTCGTCGGCTTGGGCGCGCCATATTGGGACGCCCGTGCGCGCGGCGCCATCCTGGGGCTGACGCGCGGCACGACGGCGGCGCATGTGGCGCGGGCCGTGCTCGACGCGATGGCCTACCAGACGCGCGACGTACTCGACGCGATGCTGGCCGACTCCGGTGTCGCGCTTCAGGCGCTGCGTGTAGATGGCGGCGCGGCGGTCAACGACCTGTTGATGCAGTTCCAGGCCGACATCCTTGGCGTCGCCGTGCAGCGCCCGCGCGTGCGCGAGACGACGGCGCTGGGCGCGGCGTATCTGGCGGGGCTGGCGACTGGCTTCTGGCGCGACCAGACCGAGCTGGCCAGCCACTGGGCGCTGGATCGCGCCTTCACGCCGACCCTGGCCACTGCCGAGCGGGAGCGACTCTACGCCCGCTGGCGCAAAGCCGTCAGCCGCGCCCGCGACTGGGAGGACGACGGGTAGGTGACGGACGCATCAGCCTTCTCATGTGAACCCAATGATGATGTGCGAAAATGCGTGTGTGGCCGGGGCCGTCAGTATGGCCCGATCCTTGCGACATCCAAGCCAGGCGCCGAGGTGTAGATGTTTTCAAGCGTGTCTTGGCCACGAACCAGGGGGCAGGTCTCTGCGCGGGGCCAGACAAAGCATGTGCAAGGGTATACTTTGCATAACCTTGCCGAATGTTACGTAACCTGGCGTAACTCAGTTCGTATATATGAGTGAATGCTCATGAATGCGCGCATAGAGCGCAGCGGAAAGGGCGCAGATCGGATCATTGGTTCCAATACCTGCGCAATTTGGTCTTGATTTGACCTTGATTTGGCCTTGCCAATACTTCCCAAGGTAAAGTATAATACTTCCGTTGGGAAAGTAGGGTGGTCACAGAAAAAAAGTCAGGTGATCACCTGATGCGAGCGAAGTTCCCATGTGTATACACTGGGGCCAGGGTGAACATAAAGTACGCATAGGCAATTGAGATTGGCGACGCGCCTGCTGTTCTGGCGCGCGTTCATCTCACAAGCGAAAGAACCGTTGGCGCCTGGATCGCGAGCGTGTCGGTTGTAGCCACGCAGCGCGAACGTCACCATAGGGCGCCTGCGAGACACGCGGGTTCAGCGCCTGTGCGATAAGTGATGACCAAGATTCATCCGACAGTGAGGAGTGTGCGCGATGGTTGCTACGAGACCCGAGATGCTCGAAGAACCCGTTGAGTTTCTTCTACGAGACGCCTTTTCAAGCGGCGTCGCCGAAACCCGTAGAACCACTTCTCCTAGCCCAAACGAGACGCCATCCGCCAAACCGAGCCATGCCGCTTACGACACGCCAAGCCTGCTTGTGATTGAGCCTGCCACGGAGTTCGGCGCCACCGAGTTTGCCACGACCACCATCAGCGTCGTCACGGTTCCCGGCGCGCTCGATGACCGTGAGCCGACTGACGCGGAGTTGGCAGAACTGACCGCCGAGGAAGAAGACGCGCTGTATGGCAAGGGCGCTGGTCACTACGGCGGCGCGGATGGCGCCGAAGACGCCTTCCAGAGTTATCTGCACGACATTCGTGGTCTCTCGTTGCTCTCGCACGAGGAAGAGTTGATACTGGCGAAACGCGCCCAGGCGGGTGACACCCGCGCGCGCCGCCGTTTGATCGAGGCGAACCTGCGACTGGTGATCTCGATTGCCCGTCGCTACACCAACTCTGGTGTCCCCCTGATCGATCTCATCCAAGAAGGCAATCTGGGCCTGATGCGCGCCTCGGAGAAGTTTGACTGGCGGCGTGGCTGCCACTTCGGCACCTACGCGACATGGTGGATTCGCCAGGCGATCAGCCGCGCCGCTGGCGAGCAATCGCGCCTGATTCACCTGCCAGAGCATGTCGCCACCCGCCTGCGCAAAGTGCGCCGCGTCGCCTCGCAGCTCTCGCAAGAGAATGGCGGCGATCCCCTGCCCGACCAGATCGCTGGCGCCGCAGGGATGCCCCTCGAAGAAGTTGATGACCTGCTGCACATCACCGAGCAACCCGTCTCGCTCGACACCCCCGCCGACGTAGATAACCGCCTCTCGCTCGCTGACACCCTCGAAGACCCCGGCATCCAGGCTCCCGCCGACATCGCCTCGCAGCACCTGCTGGGCGAGGAACTGCACCGCGCGCTCTCGCAACTGACCGCCCGCGAACGCAGTGTCGTCATCCTGCGCTATGGCATCGGTGACGGACGCAGTCGCACACTGCTAGAGGTCGGCAAAGAGCTAGGCATCTCGCGTGAGCGCGTGCGCCAGCTCGAGATGGTCGCGCTTGCCAAGCTGCGCACCGCCAGTATGACGCAATCCCTACGCGAGACGATCTAAGCGTGACGCCAGCGACGCCAGGGCAACCCACCTCACGCGCCAATGGCCCCTAGAGTGAAGGCCGATCAGGAATCTCTGATCGGCCTTTTTGCACAACATGATCAACGGCGCTAGCGTCTGCGGGCGTCGCATCACGGCTGGCAACTACTGGCTGACTTGCGCCTCCGTCACGGCGGGGGCTAGCCGTTGATCGAGGAAGTCGCCCACGCGCTGTACCCATTCGTCTGGATGCTCGGCGAAGGCCGCGACGTGGCCCGCGCCGGGAACCTGCCACAGCAGCTTCGGCTCACCAGCGGCGGCGTAGAGGCGTTCGCCATCGTATGGTTCGACGGCCAGCCGATCATTCAGGTCTGAGATAATCATGATGGCGCGTGGAGCAATCTGGTCGATCACCCCCACTGGACGGATCTGGCTCAACTTGACCCGCGCCAATCGCTCGCCCCAGAAGATCGTCAAGTTGGCCAGCGGGAACGACGGTAGCCTGGTAAAGCGCGTGAACAATTCTTCGATGTCGTGTGGCAGATCGGCGAAGCCGCTCTCGATCACCACTGCGCGTAGCTCCGGCGTCGCCGCCGCTGCGAGCACGCTGGTGATCGCGCCGAGCGAGTAGCCCATGATCCCCAGCCCCGCCATGTTCACATCGCCGCGCCCGCGCAGATACGCGACCACCGCCCGCACATCCTCTTGCTCGTAGACGCCATACGTGACCATCCGCCCCTCGCTGGCGCCATGGCCGGGGAAGTCGAAGAGCAGCGCGCCGTAGCCGCTCCGCGCGCGCAGCCGCGCCACCTGCTCCAGCCACTGCGCCTTGTTGTCGTGGATGCCGTGGCAGCAGATCAGCGTGCAGCCGTTGCGCGCGGGTAGATACCACGCCGAGAGCGCGCCACGCGGCCCGGCGATGCTGACTTCCTCGATCACATCGGCCAGCCCCACGTCGGCGGGCAGCCGGGCCAGTGGCTTGCGATAGGGCCGCAGCAGCAGCCGCGCCTGCCGGAAGGCCAGCGCCTCCAACGCGCCGAAGCCAAGAACGGCCAACCCGACGATTACCCCACCGATAGTCAACGCCAGCCGCATGCGCCCCTACCCTTCCAACCAGTCTCTTAAATGATAGCAACCTACAATCGCGGGTCAATCGGTTCGCTTTCGAGCGCTAGCACGCCGAAGACGGCTTGGTGCGTGCGCCAGAGTGGCTCACGGCGCGTGAAGCGTTCCAGCGCCTCGACGCCCAGGCCGAACTCGCGGATCGCCAGCGCGCGTTTGCCGCTGAGGCCACGCCGCCGCAGCCGCGCCAGATGCTCCGGTTCGTCGTAGTCGGGGCCGTAGATGATGCGCAGATACTCGCGGCCACGGCACTTGACGGCGGGTTGCGCCCAGCCCTTCGGCCCATGCAGGATGAACTCCAGCGGTTTGACTACCATCCCCTCGCCGCCGACGGCGGTTAGCTCCTCCCACCAGCCTATCGCGGTGGCGCAGGCGTCGGCGTCGGCGAGGGCGACCTCGCGGTAGCGCGTCGTCAGCCAGAGCGGATCGCTCTCGGCTAGCCGCGCCAGTTCGGCCATATGCCAGAGATGATCCTGGTCGAAATAGGTCTTGCCCTCGGTCGCCAGCAGGTGGAAGGGCGCGATTCGCACGCCGTCCAGACCCGACACTGACCAGCAATAGCGCCCATAGGCCTCGGCGTAGCGCGCGATGTCAGCCTCCCGGCGCGCCAGCCGCTCCGCCAGCGCGGCCAGCGGGCTGGGCGGCTCGTTCGGCTGGCCGGGCGCGCTACGGGCGAGCGCCGCCTCGGTCGCCGCGTGCGCCGCCGCCAGCGAGGCGCGACCCGCCGCCGCGACCGGCGCATACTGCCCGCGCAGCAACCCCTGCGCCTTGGCGCTCCATGGCAGCAGTTCGGCGTCCAGGCAGACCCAATCGGTGGTGAAGCGATCCCAGAAGCCGTTAGCGGTCAGCGCGTCGCTCAATCGGCTGATGAAGGCGCGGTAGAGCGCGTCGTCATCGAAGAAGCGGCGCCCCGTTCGCGTGTAGCAGGCGCCGGGCGGCGAGCCGACCTCGGCGCCAAAGCGACGCGTGGCGACCGCGCCGTCGCGGCAGAGCACGACGACAGCGCGGCTGCCCATATGCTTCTCTTCGCAGACTACGCGCTTGGCGCCCTGCCGCCGATAGTAATCCAACGCCTCCTCCGGGCGTTCGAGCCAGCCGGGTTGGCTGGCCGTCTCGCTGGGCGACATGGTGGGCGGCAGGTAGATCAGCCAGCGCGGATCGAGCGCGAACCGGCTCATCACCTCAAGCGCCGCCGCCGCGCGATCCTCCTCCACGATCACCTTGCCGACCAGTCGCGTCTCGATGATCTGCTTGCCCAGCGCATCCTCGACCCGTAGCAGCGTATCAAGCGCGCCAGCGGCGGAGAAGGGCGACGATGGGGTGGCTGTGTTGGCCTCGCTGGGCGTAGCGTTCGGCTCGCCCGCGTCAAGCGCGCTGGCGGCGCCAAATGGACGCTTTGGTTCGGCGTAGACGGCGTGTGCGGCGACGCTGACCGTCTCGCGTTCGGGCCAGCGCAGGGCGGTGAGTCTTCCGCCATAGACACAGCCAGTATCGAGGTTGATGGTGTTGTTGAACCAGACTGCTTCTGGTATCGGGGTATGCCCATACGCGACGGCGGCGGCGCCACGGTAATCGGCGGCCCAGTTGGCGCGCACGGGCAGGCCGTACTCGTCGGCCTCGCCAGTCGTCTCGCCATACAGGGCGAACTCGCGCACACGGCCCGACGCGCGGCCCTGATACGCGGCCTTCATCCCGGCGTGCGCCACCACCAGCGCGCCGCCGTCCAGCACATAGTGCGAGGGCAGCGCCTCGATGAAGGCGTGGTAGTCCGCGATCCACGCGGCGCGTTCCTCGGCGGGCAGCGCCTCGATCTGCGCAAGGCTCTCGCCCAGGCCATGCGTGATGTGTACCTGGCGTCCGCTGAGCGCGCGTTGCAGCTTCACGTCGTGGTTGCCCGGCGCGCAGAACGCCTGCCCCGCCGCGACCATGCGCCGCACGCGGGTAACGACCGCGACCACCCCCGGCCCACGCTCCACCAGATCGCCGCCGCAGATCGCCCGGCGCCCGTCGTGGTGGCGCG
>VFSW01014093.1_pt1 | contig 11070 bp, 11 predicted proteins | sample 5358111 | NCBI WGS metagenome assembly VFSW01 (sample SAMN11554181, study PRJNA540505) | mine drainage metagenome | isolation source: sediment from site ElyBrook_90M | place: USA: Ely Copper Mine, Vershire, VT | collected 2017
GTGAAGCCGACAACCGAAATCAGGAATACGGGTTTGCGGCCAAAGCGCTGGGCCAACCAACCTGTCAAGGGAATCATGATGGCGGCGGCTACAATGTAGGAGGTCAGTATCCAAGCCATCTGGTCCTGCGTAGCAGACAAGGTTCCCTGCATTCTGGGCAGAGCTACATTGGCAATCGTCGCATCCAAGGCCTGCATGATAGTCGCGGCCATCACCGAGGCGGTAATCAGGGGACGGTTGAACGTGCTGGTTTCAGTGTTGTTCACGATCATGATGGATATCCACTTTTACTTCGGCGCTCAGTCCGGCACGCAACAGCAAGCGGGGGTCGAGGTCATCGATGCTGATGCGTACCGGCAGACGCTGAACAACCTTGACCCAGTTACCGGTGGCGTTTTCTGGAGGTAACAGCGAGAAACTTGAGCCCGTTCCTGGGCTCATACTTTGCACATGACCATGAAAAGTCTTCCCAGGGTAGGTATCCACTTCAATCGTACATTTTTGGCCGGGTTGCATTCGAGTCAGCTCGGTTTCCTTGAAATTAGCTTCAATCCAGACGTTCTGGTTGGAAACCAGCGCAAAAACCGGAACAGCAGCGTTAATGTAGTCGCCGACCTGCAATTGTTCCACCTTGGAGACGGTGCCCTCCTGAGCGGCCCTCACGCTTGTGTAAGAAACGTTTAAAACAGCCCGGTCCAGTGCCGCCTGAGCCTGCTGCACTGCCGGGTGAGCATCGACATCTTGGTCAGGATGATGGTCTAGAGCGGCCAGCACGTTATCCTGTTCCTGCTGTACTGCCCGTACTTTTTGTTGCGCTTGCGCACGGTTATGCTGTGCCTGATCCAACTGTACCTGAGAAGCAATCCCCTGAGTGGCTAAGCGCGTTTGGCGCTCGAACTCGTGCTCTTCATAAGCCAGTGTTTCTACAGCAGCCACCACTTCAGCCTGATGTTGCCGGTAGGTAGCTTTCAAGGCAGCGATCTGGAGTTTTGTACTGGCAAGCCGCGCCTTGGCGTCTGCCACGGTAATCACGAGGTCCCTGTCGTCCAGTTTGAATAACAAATCCCCTTGGCGCACCTCCTGATTGTCTTTTACGGCGATTGCAAGCACGCGGCCGGCTATATTAGCGCTGATTTCCGTGCGTGCTGCACCCACATAGGCATTATCAGTTGAGACATAACGCACGCTGTTGAGGTAGAGAAATCCTGCGACCAGAAGTATCAGTACGGGACCAGCGATCAACAAACTGCGCCGGTGCCGTTCAAGCCAAGTCGCTTTAGAATTCTCGTCAGTGAGGGGCATGTTCCTGATCTCTTTTGCACATTGGACCAGTATAAGGGTTGCCAATACTTCGATAAAGACACATAATACAAATACACTATTCTACGAGAGCGAATAATGCGCGGTGCTGAATTTGCAGAACTGAAAGCATTCATGACGGTCGTTGAACAAAAAAGCTTTGCCCGAGCGGCAGCCACGCTGAGCATGGCCCCTTCGACATTAAGTCAAACCGTTCGATCCTTGGAGGAACGATTGGGGGTTCGCCTGCTGCACCGGACGACGCGTAGTCTGTCACTAACAGAAGCAGGAGAACGTTTGCTGGCCAGAATCCGGCCAGCTTTTGATGAGCTCCATGCTGCCGTGGAATCCATCAACGATTTCCGCCATACACCGATGGGCACGTTGCGACTTAGCGTATCCACCATTCCAGCGCAGCTTATTTTGGCTCCTTTGCTCAAAGATTTTCTCACCCTATACCCGGCCATCCACTTAGACATCACGGTAGACAATGCCAGTAGCGAACTCACCGTGGGGCGCTTCGATGCGGGAATCCGGTATGGTCAGCGCATTGCCCAGGACATGCTGCTGGTACGCGCAAGTTCACCCTCCCGGATCATTGCCATGGCGTCACCAGAATATCTGGCCAGCCATCCGCAACCCCAAACGCCACAGGAATTGCAGCACCATACTTGCATCCGTTACCGGCTTGCTAATCAGCAGGTAGTAACTTGGCAATTTGAGCGGCAGAAGAAAAAAATGGAAATCACCGTAAGCGGGCCACTTATTGTTAATGACATAGACCTTATGGTCAAAGCAGCAATTGCCGGTGTGGGTATCGGATACGTGGTGGAAACCTACATTACTGAGGATATCCGGTCGGGCCGACTGGTCCCAATGCTTACCGATTGGTCACCGCCCCATCATAACTACTACCTCTACTATGGTAGCCGTCACCAAATGTCAGCACCCCTACGGGCCTTCATCCAGTTTCTGCGCGAGCAGCATCGCATTGCTTAATTAGCTTAAAATAACTTAAACCATTTGAACATGAAAATACAGTTTCTACCCTATTTACCTAGTTTAACAAAACCATCGACATTATGGTACCGTACCCTTTCACCCTTTCGGAGACCTATTCTTTGGATAAAATTAACATCGCTCCTTCCTGCCTGCTGATCATTCTGGGTGCAGCGGGAGATCTCACCCGGCGCAAACTGATGCCAGCACTTTATGCCATGCATCGGGCCGGTTTTTTACCCAAGTCCTTTGCTATTCTGGGTATGGCACGAGCAATAATGGACGACGTAACGTTTCGCTCGGCCATGCGCACAGCCTGCGAAACCTTTAGTGAAGCACCAACAGATCCCGAGTGGAATACCTTCTCTACTCGACTGCATTACCTAACGGCCAACTTCAACGATGCCAGCGCTTACCCTAACTTGGTAACGCGCATCGCTGAACTGGACGCATACCATGCCACTGAAGGTAACCGAGTTTTTTTCCTTGCTACCCGACCTAGTCTCTACGCCAATATTGCTAATCAACTGGCCGCAGCGGGATTGGTACACGGCAACCCTAATGGACCTTTCTCCCGCGTACTGATCGAAAAGCCCTTCGGTCACGACCTGACCAGCGCCCAAGATCTCAACTCTTCACTGCATAATGTGTTCCGTGAAGACCAAATCTTCCGCATTGATCACTATCTGGCCAAAGAAATGGTGCAAAACATCTTGGTACTGCGTTTCGCCAATACCTTGTTCGAGCCATTATGGAACCGCCAATACATCGACCATGTTCAGATCAGTGTTGCCGAACAAATCGGAATAGGAAGTCGGGGGGGATATTACGAAGAATCCGGCGTTTTACGCGATATGGTACAAAACCATCTCATGCAACTGCTGGCGTTGATTGCCATGGAGGCGCCGCTAAATTTTGCGGCTGATCGGGTTCGCGATCGCAAGGTGGATGTCATTCGTGCCCTGCGCCCTTTGGTTGGTGAGGATGTCTATCGTAACGTAGTACTGGGCCAGTATGTTGCCTCTGCTGATGGTGCCGCAATTGGCTATACACAAGAAATGGGTGTTGCCCCAGATTCTATTACTCCTTCCTATGCCGCACTGAAGATGCATGTCGATAACTGGCGTTGGCAAGGTGTACCCTTTTATCTACGCACTGGAAAATCCTTGGCGCAAGGATGCGCCGAGGTAATCGTCCAGTTTCATGAGATCCCTTTCTGTAAATTTGGGGAGGAAACAACAAACTGTAATATCGCTCCAAATCGACTGATACTGTCAATTCAACCTAATGAAGCCGTATATCTTGAGTTTACGATCAAAGTGCCCGGTCTGGGTATAACAGTGGATACAGCGCGCATGCACTTCGACTTGCACGAACGCTACCCTGACCAACCGCCCGTCTACCAACGTTTGTTGTTGGATGCATTGCACGGTGAGCAACTTCTATTTGCCCGTGCTGATGGAGTAGAAATGAGTTGGCGCTTTGTTACTCCCATTTTGGAAGCCTATGCCAAACATCTCGGTATAGAGCCTCATCCCTATTTATCGGGTAGTCAAGGCCCTAGTGCAGCTGACGAACTCATCCAAAACGATGGTCGATCTTGGCAACTGTTGGGAAGCCCATAAAACCAGGGCAAAGACAAATCTTAACTTTTCTTGGGTCTCGTCCAACACTCAATGGTTTTCTGTTGACTGACAGTCAAGGTTAATCTATTTTTCGGAGCAGTTTTTCTTATAGTAGAGCCAGCGCCAATAGTGGCCCCAGTTTCTAAAGTAACCGGCGCCACTAATTGTGTTCCCGATCCTACGAAAACATCATCCCCAATCACTGTCGTGTGTTTCTTTGCGCCATCATAATTACAGGTAATGGTTCCCGCTCCGATATTGACTCGTACCCCCACCTGACTGTCTCCCACGTAACTCAGATGGTTAATTTTACTGTCAGCACCAATTTGACTGTTTTTAACTTCTACAAAATTCCCCACATGAACCCGCTCTCCTAAAACAGTTCCTGGCCTCAGTCTTGAAAAAGGGCCAACACTGTTCTCAGGACCAACCGTTGCCCCTACTAAATAACTAAAAGGTAAAATCTTAGTGTTTTCTGAAATATGACAGTTGATCAAGACTGAGTTAGCGCCCACTTCGACATTATGACCTAAATATACGTTCTCCAACCAAACATTCGGACCAATTTTCACCCCAAATGATGTCGTAATTTCACCCATTAAATCCAATCTTTTCGGATCATGAACCTGAACCCCAGAACGCATTAATTGCTCTGCGCGCCATTCCTGCCATATTCGCTCCAGTTGTGCTAATTGCACCATATCATTAACACCACTGGTCTCCCATGGATTGTTAGCACTTACTGTCCCAATAGAGAACACCTGTTCTTGCAAGAGCCCGATACAGTCAGTTAAATACAGTTCATTCTGCTGATTATTGGGTTTAATGCGATCAATGACATCTTGTAATGCTTCTGTCTTAAAAACCATTAGACCCGTATTTACTTCAGTGATTGCTTTTTCTGATTCAGAGGCATCTTTTTCTTCACGGATGGCGAAAACGTCCCCTTTTGCATCCCGACAAATTCGGCCATATCCTGTAGGATTTTGTTGAATTTGAGTTAATAGGATAACTCCGTGCTGTGGAGCATTCCGAAGCATCAACTCTAAAGTTTGAACACTGATAAGGGGAACATCTCCCAACATAACGAGTACATAACCACCCGGTGTCCAAAAATCCTTTGTCAACTGAACAGCGTGCCCAGTCCCGTTTTGTTGTTCTTGCAAAATCCATTCCACATCCTCTTTCTGAAGAGCGCTTTTAACCTGCTCTCCGGAATGGCCATATATAAGACACAAATGTTTTGGTTTGAGCTGTTTAGCTGTTTGAACTACATGTTGTAGCAGGGGAATTCCCCCGAGCTGATGCAATACTTTTGGAATTGGGCTTTTCATTCGCGTCCCCTGACCAGCAGCCAAAATGACAATGGTCAAGGATCGGTTCATGAGTTTTTTAATGACTGGTTCGACGTAATTTTTGAATCAAAGCCAATTGTGCAACAGCAATAGACAGTTCTGCCGTCGCTTTGGCATAATCAATATCCGCCGCTTGATCTTGCAACAATTCTTCGGCCAGTCTTTTGGCCTCCAAGGCTCTGGCCTCGTCTAAATCATGACCTCGAATGGCGGTATCGGCCAAAACCGTTACGCCATCATGAGCAATTTCAAGAATACCACCTGATACAAAAATATGTTCTTCAGGTTTTCCGTCATTTTGAATACGAACCGTACCTGGTTTAATACGGGTCAAGAGTGGGGCGTGATGGGGATAAATCCCCAACTCTCCCATTTCAGCAGGCAAGATCACAAAAGAAGCATGACCCGAATAGACTTGCTCTTCTGCACTGACAACATCAACTTGCATGGTATGACGACTCATTCTCTTATTCTCGCAAAGTAATTACTTACTGCATGGATTTGGCTTTTTCAAGGACCTCGTCGATAGACCCAGCCATATAAAATGCCTGTTCTGGTAGGTGATCATAATCCCCTTGAACAATTCCCTTAAACCCTTTAATCGTATCCGCCAAAGAAACATACTTACCTGGGGCCCCGGTAAAGACTTCAGCCACATGAAAAGGTTGTGATAAGAATCGTTGAATTTTACGTGCACGGGCTACCGTCAATTTATCTTCTGGTGACAGCTCATCCATCCCCAAAATAGCAATGATATCTCTCAATTCTTTGTAGCGTTGCAAGGTAGACTGAACACCTCGTGCCACCTGATAATGCTCCTCTCCAACCACCAAAGGATCTAATTGTCGGGAAGTAGAATCTAGTGGATCAACAGCGGGGTAAATCCCCAAAGAAGCGATATCTCGTGACAATACCACTGTTGAATCCAAGTGCAAAAACGTAGTTGCCGGAGAAGGATCCGTTAAGTCATCAGCAGGAACATAAACCGCTTGAACTGAAGTAATAGAGCCAACTTTCGTTGAGGTTATCCGTTCTTGCAGTCTACCCATCTCTTCGGCCAAGGTTGGCTGGTAACCTACCGCTGATGGCATCCGGCCAAGCAATGCCGAAACTTCTGTTCCCGCTAAGGTAAAGCGATAAATGTTGTCGATAAAGAGCAACACATCACGTCCTTCATCCCGAAAATACTCAGCCATTGTTAATCCGGTTAATGCTACCCGCAAACGGTTTCCCGGTGGTTCATTCATCTGGCCATAAACCAATGCGACTTTGTCCAATACGTTGGAATCTTTCATCTCGTGATAAAAGTCATTGCCTTCCCGTGTCCGCTCACCAACCCCAGCAAAGACTGAATAGCCACCATGAGCCTTCGCAATGTTGTTAATTAACTCCATCATATTCACCGTCTTTCCTACACCAGCACCACCAAACAGGCCGACTTTACCCCCCTTTGCAAAGGGGCATATCAAGTCAATCACTTTAATTCCAGTTTCCAGTAATTCCTGGCTCGGAGATAACTCATCGTATGCCGGGGCTTTTCTGTGAATAGAAGCGGTTTTTTCTGTCACAACAGGACCGGCTTCATCAATGGGACGCCCTAATACGTCCATAATACGACCTAGAGTACCCGGGCCGACCGGTACGCTTATTGGCGCTTCCGTATTCGAAACCATCATCCCTCTCCGTAGTCCATCAGAGGAGCCTAAGGCAATGGTACGAACTACCCCATCACCTAATTGCTGTTGTACTTCAAGAGTCAACTCAGATCCCTCCATCACTAATGCGTCATACACACCGGGAATTTGATCACGAGCAAACTCTACGTCAATCACTGCACCAATACACTGGACAATTTTACCTTGATTCATCTCTACGCCCTAAAATTAACAAATAAATTAAACCGCCGCGGCACCACCCACAATTTCCGAGAGTTCCTTGGTAATCATCGCCTGACGGGACTTGTTGTACACCAATTGTAATTCACCAATCACAGTTTTTGCATTGTCAGAGGCAGCCTTCATCGCAACCATCCGTGCACTTTGTTCACAAGCTATATTTTCAGCTACTGCTTGATACAGAAGCGCTTCAACGTACCGAATCATAAGTTCGTCTATCACTTTTTGCGGATCCGGTTCATAAATATAATCCCAGCTATGAGTAACAGTCTTGTCAGCTGTCACATCTATAGGAACTAATTTTTCCACAACAGGAACCTGCTTCATGGTATTAACAAACTGATTAAAAGCAATATAAATGGAATCAATTTCTCCTGCTTGATACTGATCCAGTAAAACTTTAAGTGGTCCAATAAGTTTTTCTAGATGCGGCACATCTCCTAGGTTTATGGCTTGAGCCTCCACTGGGACTCCAATACGGGTTAAAAAGCCCAACCCCTTATTCCCGATGGCGACAGCACATATGCGGTGACCGTCTTGCTCCCATTTTTTCATATTTTGAGTCAGCAAACGAAGAACATTGGTATTAAGTCCTCCGCATAACCCTTTATCGGAAGTTATCACCACTACCCCAATTCTTTTAACAAGATTTTGGGACACCATCAATGGATGCCTATATTCGGTATGAGCTGAAGCCATATGAGAAACAACATTTCTAATTTTTTCACCATAAGGACGGGCCATTTTCATGCGTTCTTGAGCTTTTCGCATTTTACTGGCCGCTACCATCTCCATGGCCTTGGTAATTTTACGAGTGTTTTGCACACTCTTAATCTTCATGCGTATTTCTTTTGAACCAGCCATGATTAACTCTCCAATTCCCTAATACACACCATTCTTCTTGAACTCCTGAACGGCACTCTCAAGAGCACTTTCTGTGTCACCCTTCAGATCCAAAGTTTGCTCTATGGTATTCATGATTTCAGGATGTAGCGTTTTAATATGAGCGATCAGCCCTTTCTCAAAAGACAAAGCTTTTTTAACATCAATATCATCAAGATGCCCTTTGTTTACGGCATACAGACTGACACCCATTTCAGCGACTGATAATGTCGCATACTGCGCTTGTTTCATCAGTTCCGTAACCAATTTGCCGCGATCTAATTGCTTACGGGTTACCTCATCTAAGTCTGAGGCAAATTGTGCAAAAGCCGCTAATTCTCGATATTGCGCCAAAGCCAGCCGAATTCCGCCCCCTAGTTTTTTAATAATTTTGGTCTGTGCAGCGCCCCCAACCCGAGATACCGAGATTCCAGCGTTAATAGCAGGACGAATCCCCGCATTGAATAAATCGGTTTCCAAGAAGATTTGCCCATCGGTAATGGAAATCACATTAGTCGGAACAAAAGCAGTCACATCACCTGCCTGCGTCTCAATAATAGGCAAAGCGGTTAATGACCCTGTTTTTCCTGTCACGGCCCCTTTAGTGAATTTCTCAACATATTCAACACTGACCCGTGCAGCCCGCTCCAGCAAGCGTGAGTGCAAATAAAAAACATCGCCAGGGTAAGCTTCGCGACCAGGGGGTCGACGTAATAATAATGAAATTTGACGATAAGCCCAAGCCTGTTTGGTTAAGTCATCATAGACAATTAAGGCATCTCCGCCCCGATCACGAAAATATTCACCCATCGTGCAACCAGAATAGGGCGCAATAAATTGCATGGCTGCTGAGTCTGAAGCGGTTGCCGCTACCACAATGGTGTAGGCCATGGCACCATGCTCTTCCAGCTTACGAACCACATTCACGACACTTGAGGCTTTTTGCCCGATCGCCACATACACGCAAATCATGTTTTGGCCTTTCTGATTGATGATGGCATCAATCGCTACTGCTGTTTTACCCGTTTGCCGGTCACCAATAATTAACTCACGCTGTCCTCGCCCTACAGGCACCATACTATCAATCGATTTAATTCCTGTTTGAACAGGCTGATCCACCGATTTCCGCCAAATAACGCCAGGAGCAATTTTTTCAATAGGTGAGAATTCTTTTGCTGAGATAGGACCCTTACCGTCTATGGGTTGACCTAAAGCGTTAACGACGCGACCAATCAGTTCTGGCCCCACGGGAACCTCTAAAATTTTACCGGTACAAGTAACGGTATCCCCTTCGCTAATGTGTTCATACTCACCTAAAACCACCGCACCAACAGAATCTCGTTCTAAGTTAAGAGCTAAACCAAAAGTGTTTTGTGGAAACTCTAACATCTCTCCCTGCATCACATCTTGTAATCCATGAACCCGAACGATCCCATCCGTAACTGAAACGACTGTACCCTGCGTCTTATTTTCTGCCCCAGAGGGAAGATTCTTGATTTTTTCTTTAATTAACTCACTTATTTCTGCTGGGTTCAACTGCATTATATTCTCCTAAAAAGTGGTGTCTCACCACGTCTTACTATTGTTTCAAAATGACGGACATTCGATCCAATTTGGCTCGCACAGTTTGATCTAAAACCACATCACCGATGGTGACACGAATACCCCCAATTAATTCAGGTACTACTTTATACGTTGGCTCTATATTCTTACCCCATTTTTGCTCTAATACCCGGACCCAATTCTTTTCCTCTACTGCGCTTAACGGATAGGCGGTTTCAATTTCCGCCATGACACGTCCCTCTTTATTTTTTTTGAGTTGCTCAAACTGAAGCAGTATTTCCGGAATTGCGTCTAACCGATTGTTTTGAATTAAAATGGCTACCAATCGATCTAATTCTGCAGATTTAAGAGTTTTTAATGCCGTTACCAGAAGGTCTTTTTTTTGCTCTTTAGTAATGCGCCGATCTGCAAGAATGCCTGATACTGTGGGCATATTAGTAGCCATAGCAAGTGACTTCAAGAAATCATCCCACTTGGATACCGCATTAAATTCCTGAGCCAGCTTGAATATTGCTTTGGCGTAAGGTCGGGCGATTGTACTCATTTCAGCCATGATCTTCCTAAAGTTCCGCTTGTAATTTAGTTAACAATGAGGCATGAGATTTAGCGTCTATTTCTCGCCGTAAAATCTGTTCCGCACCCGCCAAGGCTAGTTCACTGACCTGAAGGCGCAACGCATCTTTAGCCTGTTGAATTTCCAGCATTAATTCTGCCTGTGCATTCATTTTAATCCGGTTGCCTTCCGTTGCGGCCTCATCTCTTGCTAGTTGAATCATGTCAGCACGTTGTTTTTCAGTTTGTGCCAGAATTTGCGCGGCTTGATGTTTGGCTTCAATCAGTACTTGCTCTGAATCATCGGCAGCTTTAGCCAATTCTTCACGCGCTTTTTCTGCAGAAGCCAGTCCTTCGGCTATTTTTCTTGCCCGTTCATCCAATGCGTGAACCAAAGGTGGCCAGATGAATTTCATCGTAAACCAAATTAGTATAGCAAAAGTAATTGCCTGTCCTATTATCGTTGCATTAATGTGCATGCTGATGACTCCTGAATTAACTCAATCAGCCTTTCAACATCGGAACGAAAGGATTCGCAAACAACATGAATAAGGCAATACCCACGCCAATCATAGTCACCGCATCAAGCAAACCGGCTACAATAAACATTTTTACTTGTAAAGTTGGAATCATTTCGGGTTGCCGTGCTGCCCCCTCTAAAAATCGCCCTCCTAAAATACCAAAGCCGATTGCTGTTCCCAATGCGCCACAACCAATTAAAATCGCTACGGCAATGGCGGTACTGCCGAGCAGGGATGCGAGGTGTTCCATGTGTTCTCCTTAAAATAAATCAATCATACAACTGTTAAAAAACAAACAACAAAACGAGTAATCAATGAGACTCGTGAGCCATACTCAAATAAATGATGGTTAAAATCATAAAAATAAAGGCTTGCAACG
>VFSW01014094.1_pt1 | contig 11069 bp, 13 predicted proteins | sample 5358111 | NCBI WGS metagenome assembly VFSW01 (sample SAMN11554181, study PRJNA540505) | mine drainage metagenome | isolation source: sediment from site ElyBrook_90M | place: USA: Ely Copper Mine, Vershire, VT | collected 2017
TACTGGATGCGACCGGCTACCGCGCGATGCTGCGCGACAGCAAGGCGGAGACGACGGAAGGCCGGCTGGAGAATGTGCAGGAGCTGATCCAACTGGCCGGCAGCTTCCACACCGCCCGTGAATTGCTGGACCACGCCGCCCTGTCCACCAGTGGGCCGAAGGAAGGCAATGCAGACCAGGTCCGGCTGATGACGCTGCACAAGGGGAAGGGGCTCGAGTTCCCGCACGTCTTTCTGCCGGCCTGGGAGGCGGGCTCGTTTCCGCCTGACTATGGTGACCTCTCGGAGGAGCGGCGACTCGCGTACGTGGCAATCACGCGTGGCATGCGGCGGGTAACAATCACCCACTGTGACTTCCGTCGCGGTTCCGCCAGCCCGTCCTGCTTCATCGCCGACCTTCCAGGCGAAAGCCGCTCGGACGGCTGGTTGCGCGGGTCTGACCGTTTGACCGCCCGCCAGACCGACCCATCCCGCATCGATCGAGCCTCGGCCGCCGCGTTGCTGAGGCAGTTCGGATGAGGGAGGCGAGCCACGCCGCCGCACCGGCCGCAAGGGTGCGTCGCTGGCGCTCCCGCCGCGGCAATGCCGCGTCGCCCTTGCCCCCGGCACGGCCGCGCGACCGGGTAGTCGGGGTGAAACAGGGCAAAAAGCGCCAAGCGAACAGGAGTAGATCATGGACATGAACGTAGAGCCCCACGTCAACTCCGCCCTGGCCAATGCCGCCCCGATCTCGCGACAGATCTGGGACGCTAAATACCGGCTCAAGGACGCCGATGGCGCACCGGTCGACCTCACCATCGAGGATAGCTGGCGGCGGGTGGCTCGCGCACTGGCTCAGGCCGAAGTTGAGCCGCCACGTTGGGAGGGGCCGTTCTACAACGCCCTGCAGGACTTCCGCTTCCTTCCGGCCGGTCGGATCTTGTCGGGCGCCGGCACCAGCCGACGCGTGACACTCTTCAACTGCTTCGTCATGGGCGAGATCGGCGACGATCTCGGCAGCATCTTCCACCATCTCCGCGAAGCGGCGCTGACCATGCAGCAGGGCGGCGGCATCGGCTACGATTTCTCGACGCTGCGGCCGAAGGGCGCGCCGGTGCGCGGCGTCGGCGCGGATGCCTCCGGCCCGCTATCGTTCATGGACGTCTGGGACAGCATGTGCCGCACGATCATGTCGGCGGGTGCCCGGCGCGGCGCCATGATGGCCACGATGCGGTGCGACCACCCCGATATCGAGGACTTCATCGCGGCCAAACGCGAGGCAGGTCGTCTCCGCAATTTCAACCTGTCGGTCCTTGTCACCGACCCGTTCATGATGGCGGTCGCGGCGGACGCTGACTGGGATCTGACCTTCAACGGCAGGGCCTACAGGACGATTCGTGCCAAATTGCTGTTCGACGCCATCACCCGCGCGACCTACGATTACGCTGAGCCGGGCGTGATCTTCATCGACCGCATCAACGCCCGCAACAACCTCGCCTACTGCGAGACGATCCACGCCACCAACCCCTGCGGCGAGCAACCCCTGCCGCCCTATGGCGCCTGTCTGCTCGGATCGATCAACATCGCCCGCCTGGTGCGCGACCCGTTCACACCGAGCGCCCATGTCGACGAGGCCGAACTCGCCGAACTTGTGTCGATCGCCGTTCGCATGATGGACAACACCATCGACGTTTCCGGCTTCCCGCTAGAGGAGCAGCGGCAGGAAGCCATCGCCAAGCGCCGGATCGGTCTCGGCATGACAGGTCTCGCCGACGCGCTGATGATGGTTGACCTCCGATACGGGTCGCCAGAGGCGGCCGAGCGGGCAGGGGAGTGGGCCCGGCAGATCTGCCGCTCCGCCTATCTCGCCTCAGCCTGGCTCGCCGAGGAGAAGGGCGCATTCCCGCTGTTCGACCGAGACGCCTACCTCGCCGGCGAGACGGTCCGCGCGCTCGATAACGATGTCCGCGATCTCATTGCCACGTGCGGGATCAGGAACGCACTGCTGACGTCGATCGCGCCGACCGGCACGATCTCCCTGGTCGCCGACAACGTCTCGTCCGGTGTCGAGCCGGTGTTCGCGCTGGCCTACACACGCAAGGTCACACAACCGGACGGCTCTAAGATCGAGGAGGAAGTCTCGGACTATGCGCTGCGTCGCTTCCGGGCCCTGCACGGCGACGACGCCACACTGCCCGACAGCTTCGTCACCGCCCAGGACCTCACCCCCGCCGAGCATGTGCGGATGCAGGCCGCGGTGCCGCGCCACGTCGACAGCGCCACCAGCAAGACGGTCAACGTCCCGGAGGATATCAGCTTCGAGGCGTTCCAGGCGGTCTACTTGGATGCCTACCGCAGCGGCTGCAAAGGCTGCACCACCTACCGCCCGAACGCCATCACCGGGTCCGTCCTCGAGGTGAAATCCGCAACGCCGGCCGCCCCACCTGCCCCCGCCGTGGGCGAGTTGCTGCTTCGCGCCGAAAAACTCGTTGGCGCCACCTACAAGCTGCGCTGGCCCGACAGCGAGCATGCCATGTACGTCACCATCAACGACATCGAGACGGATAGCGGGCGCCGCCCCTTCGAAGTTTTCGTCAACTCGAAGAACCTGGAACACTACGCCTGGGTCGTGGCGCTCACGCGGATGATCAGCGCGGTGTTCCGTCGTGGCGGCGAGGTGGCCTTCGTCGCCGAGGAACTCAAACAGGTGTTCGACCCGCGCGGCGGTCAATGGACGAACGGCCGCTATGTCGGATCGCTGGTCGCTGCCATCGGCGACATCATCGAGCGGCACATGATCGACACAGGCTTTCTGACGCCGGCCGAACCGATCTTCCCTAAGGCCGCCAAGGCCATGTCGTCGGCCGTCGTGACCGCGCTCGGACCGTTATGCCCGAAATGCAGCCAACCCGGACTCGTCCGCGAGGCCGGCTGCCTCAGCTGCGTCCATTGCGGCTGGTCTAAATGCAGTTAAGCGCCAGGACGGCGCCGGACGAGAGATGGGCGACCGAGGTAGGCAACAAAAATGAGACACCCCATCAGGCGATGATGCGGGAGTATGAAGCGCGGCGCTGCCACAGATGCCAGTGCAAATACCCGTCATTCGGCTTCGGATCTCCGCTCAAGGCCGGCGGGCCCACCATCTGGAGCTGCCTGGTGCACCGCGACGAGGTGGACAGGATTGCTCGAGGTGTCGGCGCTGCTCCAGCCGAACCTCAACCCCGGTTGCTTTAGGGTCTGAACTCAAACAGCTCGATCGATGGACCGCTGCTTTTGACCCGATCGAGGCATCCAGCCGCCACCGGACGAACGTCCGCTGTCAATGAAAGCCGCCGTCGGAGCACCAAGGATCGGACGATCAGCTACGCGCCCATCCAAGTCGTTCAGCCGAAACGAGGAGCGCCCCAGAACCGGACGCGCAACCGGGTCCAAAACCAAGATTTGTATCAAGCCTAGAGTCCTGAATCTTTTGGGCTTTTCCGATGCAAATTTCTGATGCAGAATCGGGGCATGATTTACGGCTACGCCCGCGTCTCGACCGCTGCCCAAGACCTCGCCCCCCACCTTGCCCAACTCAAGGCGGCGGGATGCGAGAAGATTTTTCGCGAGAAGGTCACCGGCACGACCGCCGGCCGTCCGCAGCTTCGCAAGCTGATATCCGTTCTCGCTCCCGGCGACGTGGTTATCACCCCTGCCGTTGACCGCCTATCGCGCGACACGACCGACTTGCTGGTGACCGCCCGCGAGATGCAGCGCGCCGGGGCGGGCATCCGCTCATTGGCCGAGCCGTTCCTAGACACCACATCCGACTTTGCCGAGGTAGTTTTCGCGATCCTCGGCGTTGCCGCGAAGCTCGAACGCCGCCGCATCTTGGAACGCACCGAACGGGGACGAGCCGACGCGAAGGCCAAGGGCGTGAAATTCGGGCGCAAGCCGAAGCTCACCGAGCATCAGCAGCGAGAAGCACGGGCGCGGGTTGCAGCGGGCGAGACGCAGCGCAGCCTAGCCCGCAGCTACAACGTCAGCCAATCGACCATCTCCCGGCATGCACCACCCGTGGGCGGCATCTGATGGTAGATCATTCATTCGGCGGGCCGTGGACCGAGCGCAAGCTCAAGTGCCTGCGGGACTATCTCACAGCGTATCGGACCATCTTCACGGGCAATGAGAAGGCCCGCTTCTTCCGTACCTGGTATGTGGATGCCTTCGCGGGAACCGGCTCACGGACGACAACGGCAGACCTTCCCTTGCTCGACATCGACGACGATGCCGAGGCCCAGGAATATCAAGATGGCAGCGCCCGGATTGCTGTCGGCCTGCCAAGTCCCTTCGATCAGTATCTTTTCATCGAGAAGTCGCGCAAGCGCGCGGGTGAACTTCGCCGGGTCATCAGGACAGACTACGCGCAGCTTGATAACCGTTGCGAAATCCACACAGGAGAAGCCAACGCCGAAATCAGGAAGTGGTGCGCGGAACGCGACTGGAAGAAAGAGCGCGCCGTCGTCTTTCTCGACCCCTACGGCATGCAAGTAGAATGGGCGACTATTCAGACACTCGCGGCGACGAAGGGCGTTGACTTGTGGTATCTCTTTCCAGGTATCGCGCGGCTACTTCGCCACGACGGCAAAATTGACGAAAAATGGGGCACGCGGCTTGATGTTCTACTTGGCACCGATGCGTGGAGAACCAGGTTCTTTCAGAAGGAGATACGGACAGACCTGCTTGGCGAGATTGAGAACGTGGAACGCACGGCTACGGAAGCGGCGATTGAAAGCTTTATCCACGAACGGCTGGCAACCTGTTTCGGCAAAAATGTAGGCCGTGGCCTCATTCTTCGAAACTCGAAGCGAAGTCCGCTCTACTTCTTGTGCTTCGCTGCATCGAACGAGCGCGGAGCCAAGGCGGCGTTGAATATCGCCAACAGCATCTTGGACGACTGAGGGGGGTAACATGGCAACCGTATCGACTATCGAATGGACGGAAATGACGTGGAACCCCGTCACCGGCTGCATCAAGATCAGCCAAGGGTGCAAGCATTGCTACGCCGAGCGCATGGCGAAGCGGCTTAAAGCTATGGGTACGGCGCGCTACGCGGACGACTTCAAGCCGACTTTGCACAACGACCTGATTGACGCGCCCCGCAAATGGAAAAGGCCGCGCCTGATTTTTGTGAACTCGATGAGCGACCTTTTTCAAGACGCTGTGCCGGACACTTTTATTCGCCGAGTGTTCGACACCATGCGCGACTGCCCGCAACACACTTTCCAGATTTTGACAAAGCGAAGCGAACGGCTCCGCCAGCTCGGCACGTCTTTGCCGTGGTCGCCAAATATCTGGATGGGCGTCAGTGTCGAAGATGCGCGCGTGAAAGGGCGGATTACCGACCTCGCCGCCGTGCCCGCGCATGTGCGGTTTCTATCGTGCGAGCCGCTTATCGGGCCGCTGGACAAACTCACGCTCGACGGGATTCATTGGGTGATCGTAGGCGGCGAGTCCGGGCCGGGCGCGAGGCCGATGCAGCCCGAGTGGGTTGAGTCCATTCAGCGGCAATGCGCGCGCAAGGGTGTCGCGTTCTTCTTCAAACAGTGGGGAGGTGTTCGCAAGAAATCCACTGGGCGCGAACTACATGGCCGCACCTATGATGAAATGCCTCGTGTAAGCGCCTAGGCCGACCATGTCCGAAGAACGGGAGCCGCCGCGCGCGGATATGGAATCCGTGGCGGAAATTCTGCGCCGCCATGTCGAAACGGAGCGAGCTTACGCCTCATACTGGAAATTCAGCCTAGACCGTCAGGTGGAGGAACAGCACGTTGCCGCCTGCCTGCTTGCCTACTTAGAAGCGTTCGAAGGCTGGGCCGGTGCTACGGTTGCCATCAGCGAGGATGACCCCCCCGATTGCTACGGCGTGGCGGCAGGCAAAAAGTTCGGGATCGAAGTCACCGAGCTTGTTCACGAAAAGACCGTTGCGGCCCACCAGCTACGCCGTAACGCGGAACGAAAGGGTTTGCTCCCACCGCCCAAGGCTGCCGACGCGTGGGACACTGCGCAGTGGACAGCGGGTGCGTTGCGGGCGGCGTTAACGGCCATCGTGGAACAGAAGGACAAGCCCGCCATAGTGGGACCCTTCTCGCCGTATCTGGTCGCGATTTTCACCGACGAACTGACGGTGACGCTGAAACTCGTCACCGAGGCCATGTCCGGGGTGACGATCACAAGCCGCCATATCGACGATGCCTATCTACTTCTCTCGTATGATCCAAGAGCAGAGGAGTTTCCGAACCGGATACCCGTCTACAAGATTCCGGTGTCGAAAGAGCCTTAATTGCGGCCCACTACCCGACCGTATGCTGCAGGTGGTGGCGCGAGACGCCAAGAAAGACGGTGACATAGCACCGCTCTGATCTAGCGCACGCCGTAGCCGCGCCTCGTCTTCGACCGGACAATCGCCGCCAGCGCGTTGACCGCCGCACCGGCATCAGTGTGTGGATCGAGCCGCATTCGGCCCTGGGTTCCGATACGGCCCCAATGACGCACCAGAAGCGCGCGCCCGAACAAGTCCGGCCACACCTCCATTCGGTAATAGCGCCATTCGTTCCGCTCCGGCCTGATGCGAGCCAGGGAGGCGCGCTCCGGAAACAGCGGCAGCTGTACCGGTGCTGGGATAGGAGGTGCTTTCGAGCGGCGCGGCATGAAACGAGTCTAGCGCGTAAGGCGCAGTGCGCCAGCGAAAAGCCGAAAGCAGTTGGAAGAAATGAACCGAGTGCCGCACTCGCGCGCAGCGCCGCAAGGGTCGCGCGGCTTGCAGCCACGCGCCCGGCTTCGCCGGCTTCGCCCCTGCCCCGCCTTCGCGGTGCGGCCGCCGGGAGGAGTCTTCGGAAAAGAAGATTCCAGCAAGGAGAGAGGCAATGCTCGATCATCGAGCCACGCTCAAACTGATCGCCGGCGCAGTCCTGTTTGCCGTGCTCATCTATGGCTTGATGGCAGCGCCGGGTTTCCTGTCTGATTTGGACAGCATCGTCCCAAATCTGCAGCCCAAACAGGAGGCGGCGCGATGATCTGGGACGATCCGAACCGCTATGACGACTACATCGCGCGTGCGCTCGCGACACCAGGCGGACACCTCAGCATCGGCCGAGGCGGTTTCACACTGCATTTCGAGAACGCGCGACTGACCGGCTACGACGACGACGTCATCAAGGCCGTCGCCGTGGCGGCCGGACTGCCCGTGATCGACAGCCGTATGGTTCCGTTCGAACTGGTCGCGAAGCTCGCTGTCAGCGGGCCGATGACCGCGGTGAATGCCGAGCCCAGCCCCCGGCCGTGGCACGCGCTGGCCTACGCGCCGCTTGCCGCCGTCGCCGCTGCCTATCGCAAGGCGGGCGCTGACGTCATCAACGTCCCGGAAGAACCCCAATATGAGGCTTGTTTCGCCGCGATGCCGCCCGGTCCAGCCTCAGCGATGATCGACTTCTGGCTCAACCACGTGCGCGCGCAAGGTGAATGAGAGGGAACAGCAATGAACGACTCACAATTCGCCGCCTACGAAGCGCGTTGCGCGACGGCCGCTCGACTCAAAGCGGAGATTCTCCCGCACAACAAGCAAGTATTGTTCGACGCGTTGAGCACTGCTGGCATAGCGGTCGTAACCGTCGGGTTCGACGGCTGCGGCGACAGCGGCCAGTTCGAGGCACCCAGCGCCTTCGCCGCCGACAACGAGTCGCGCGAGGTGCCGAACACGGCGATCACCGTGCAATGCGTGGACTTCGAGAGCAGCCAGATCACCGAAATCGAGACATCGGTACGCGATCACATCGAGCAGCTCGTCTGTGACCTCCTCGAAGAGAAGCACAGTGGGTGGGAGGACGGCGACGGCGCATATGGCGAGTTCCGCTTCGCGCTCGATGAGCGCTCCGTGACGCTCGAATACAGCGAGCGCTACACCGCCACAAACTATTACGAACACGAATTCTAGGAGGCGAGCATGGCACACAGTTACCATCACGCAGTCTCCTCCGCACGCAAGTTCGGCGGCATACCTGTCGACTACCAGGCGGTTCACGACTGGATAGACGGCAGCAAGCAGATTCTTGCTGATTTCCGGCATCGTGCGCTGCGCCACCACGCCGAGGGTTGTTTCGCGGCGGAGGCATTGTTCGGCAGAACGATTATCAACTCAGACGGCCGCGAGGTTCCCGTGCGTCTGGTCGCCGAACAGCACATCCTCGAAGACCTCGGCCGGATCCCGTCCTTTGCGGATTGGGTGCGCAACATCCGTCCTGAGCCCTGGATGGGCCGTGTCGGCATGAAGCTCGACAACATCGAGGCAGACACGAAGGAGCGGACCCATGGCTGAGTTCTATACACAGTTCTCCTGCATCCTCGATGTCGGGACAGCGGACAATGCCAAGCGCGCCGAACGGGTGCGGGCCGCGTTTGCCGCGGAGTTGCATCGCGAGGAAGGTGGCTATCCCGGCTTCGCGATGGCAGTCCAACCCGAAATCGGACCGGGCGCCCTCTGGCTCTACAGCGACGAACAAGGCGAGCCGGAACACGTCATTGGGTTCGTCCTGCGCTGTGCTGAAGCGCTCAACCTTGCCGGCGTATGGGGCTTCAGCTGGAGCCATTCCTGCTCGAAACCGCGCGTCGATGCGTTCGGCGGCGGCGCCCATGTGCTCGATCTCGGCGCGCGCCGTTCCATTGCCGACATCGACTGCAGCAACTTCGTCCATGAGCAGATCGCGCGCGAGCCGGCCGAAGCAGCAGGAGAACGGTCATGATCCGGCCGTTCCTGGACCTTTCGAGCGGTCACCTCTCGCCCGACAGCCAGGCGTGGCTCGACGCCGAGCTCGCTGACGCGGTGCTGCGCGCGCCGGAGAACAGCTACGCGGCAATGATCGCGGGTGGCAAGACCCGGTACGGCTGGTTCGTCTACGCGCCCGAGGACGCGGCAGAAGGACTGCCAGCGGACCTCACGGCAGTGCTGTTGAAGGGACGCGAGTTGGGCGCCGACTACGTTCTGCTCGACTGCGACGCGCCGCCGCACCCCGACCTGCCAGTCTTGCACCCCGACTTCCTCGACTGAGCGCGGGCGGCACGCCCGCCCGGTCTGGACGTCCCACGCCTCATCCACCTGCGAACACGGCGCATCCGCGCCGCGAAGGAGCTCGACCATGTTCGACAGCCCGCGCGTCTTCCGCCGCTCAGACCCGGACTTTCCGATCACCCCGGCCGTCCAACGCCGCCTCATCGAGGCTGGGCGTGTAGAGGGGGAGGGGCCTCGCGCCCCGGTGCGGCATGCAGGGCAACGGTGCCGTCTTTGCGGCTGCAGTATCGATCGCGATCCCGAAGCGGATCGATCGATCCCGGCGTGCGGGTCATGCAAGGTGCGCCCGGATGCCCATGCATCATCCAAACCGGATGCGGCCCGGGCTTTCACGGAAGCCGACCGGTCGCTGGTCCGGAAGATCCACGGCTACATGCCGCGGATGCAGCTGCTCGGCATCCTGAACGACAGACTGCGAGCGGATATCGGGTCAGACGCCCAGCCCTACACGATCGAACAGCTCCACGCCGAAATCGCCGCTCTCCCAGGAGCCAAGCCCGGCGGCGATCACGGGTGGGCCGGGCTGCGCAAGCTGCTCACGCAGGCCAGACGAGCCGGCACGCTCGATCGGATCAACGAGCAGGTGATCAACGACTTCGCTGTCGTGTTCTCACTCTCCCCGAAACATCTGATGCGGTTGAAGGACATTCTCCTCCAGCCTGAGGAGGACTGACCCATGAAACGTACTGTCATCCGCCGCGACGACATGCTCGGGGCCACGCTCAATCTCGGCGGAACGCCGATCACCCTGGATGAATATGCCACTACAGGGCTGCTCGCCGTCGCCATCGGCCCGCGCGGCAACGGCAAGACGAATGCCGGGCTTCTGATGGCAGAGCAATTGTCCGCCCAGGGTTGGGTCAGTGTTCTGATCGACCCCGAGAACGAGCTCGAATCACTCTACGGCGATGCCGTCCCCGATCCGGACGCGCTTCGGGATGCGCTGACCAGACGAGATCAGCCGACCCTCGTGGTCAACGCCAGAGACGCCGGCGAATTCGTGCCGTTCGGCCGCGCCATTCTCGACGCCGCCGATCTGCAGCGGAAGCCCGTCTTCGTGGTGATCGACGAGGGCCAACTGTTCAGCGCGAGCCGGCGCCGCAGCAACGGGATCGGCGAAGCAGCCGACATCATCAACGAGTTTGCCGAGCGGGGGCGCAAGCGGGCACTCGACCTGTTCATCACCGCCCTGCGCTACACCGGCACCCTGCAGCGCACCCTGTTCGCCAACAAGAACCTGACCCTGATCGGCTGGCAGGAAGACCCGACCGCCTGGTCGGCCCTGGCACCGCAGTTCAAAGCCTCGAAGATCGACTTCACCGACCTCAATGCCCTGACTCCGGGCGAATTCTTCTGCCTCAGCCGCCACGGGATCGAAAAAGTCCGGATGCCGATGGCGTCAGCTCTGAAGGCTGTCGCTCCGATGGCCAAGCCGGTCGCGAAAACGCTGCCGGCAACCTTCAACCAGTGGACACGCGCGATGACCGCCATTCCGGCCAAGCGTCTGGCGGCGCTCAGCGAGGATGTGGTCGGCCTCCTCAGCACAGTGGCAGAACTCTCGCCGCAGCAGCTCCTCGCCGGCCAGGCCGCCCTCCAGGACGAACTGGAGGGGCGCGCATGACCCGAAGCACCAGCGAACGACCCGATGCGGCCTGGCGGCGCTTCGTGGTCGAGCATGGTCACGATGCCAGCGCACACGACCTCGCGTTCATCCTGCAGCGATCAATCGAAGACATCAGCGCACTCCGGGCGACGGGGGCCTGCTCGAAGGGCTTGGGTCGGAAGAACTTTGTGGCGCTATTCCAGCTCTGGCACGGGCGCGAGCCCGAGGAAGGCGACTGGCCGCCGCCCCGGAAAGTCAGGTGTGGGGAATACGAGTGGCAGGCGCCGGAACTCGCCCTGCTCGCGAGCCTGGTGGGCCGCCTCGGCAAGACCGAGATCGCCCAGACCCTCACGGCGCGCCTGCAGCTTCTGACCAACGATCCGGC
>VFSW01014095.1_pt1 | contig 11069 bp, 5 predicted proteins | sample 5358111 | NCBI WGS metagenome assembly VFSW01 (sample SAMN11554181, study PRJNA540505) | mine drainage metagenome | isolation source: sediment from site ElyBrook_90M | place: USA: Ely Copper Mine, Vershire, VT | collected 2017
ACCCCCCCGGCCCCGCCACCCAACCACGGGGGCCAGGCCGGATATAATTTCGGGCGGCTGGCCAAGGACCAGCTGCCACCGAGCCCCCACCTGCTCGACGTCGCCCGCCAGCTCGCGGCCAAGGCGGGCCCCACTCCGACGGCGCGGGTCGCGGCGGCCTACGACTACGTGGTGTCCTTCACCCGCTATGTGGGGCTCGAGTTCGGCATCCACGGCTACAAGCCCTATCCCGTGTCGGAAGTCCTCTCCCGTGGCTTCGGCGATTGCAAGGACAAGGCCTCGCTCCTCGTGGCCCTCCTGCGCGAGCTCGGCGTTCCCGCGGACCTGGTGCTGATCCGGACCCGCCACCAGGGCCGCATCGCGGATCTGCCGGCCTCGCTCTCGGTCTTCGATCACGCCATCGTCTACGTCCCTTCGCTCGATCGCTTCCTCGATGGGACCGCCCGCTTCTATGGCTCGACCGAGGTGCCGGCCGAGGACCAGGGAGCGAGCGCCCTCATCGTGGAGCCCGACGGCAAGAGCCGGCTGGTCGTGACCCCCATTCTGCCCTCGAGCGGCAACGTCACCGAGACGCGGCTCACCTTCCGGCTCTCCGACCAGGGGGCGGCGGACATCGATGGGCGGAGTCGCATCGCGGGGGCGCTGGCGCCGGCCTATCGACAGTCCTACGCCTCGGACGTGGGTCAGCACAGCGCCTTCGAGGCTGCCTGGAGCCGCTCCTACCCGGGCATCTCCGTCCGGGAGCTCACGTTCTCTGACCTGAATGCCCTCGAGAGCCCCGTCGAGCTCCAGTTCAAGCTCGTCGCGCCACGCCTGGCCCTGCAGCCCAACGAGTTTCGCCCTTTCGGCCTCAGCTCGGGCTACCTCGAGACCTACGCGCCCCTCTCCAAGCGCCAGTTTGATCTGCAGCTCGAGTATCCCTTCATCACCCGCTTCGAGTACCGCTGCCTGCCGCCGGCCCATCGAAGATTCGTGGCCCCGCCCGAGGTCCATCTCCAGTCGAACTTCGGCAGCCTCGACGTGACCTACCGCCGCGAGGAGGCCGGGGGGGTCACCGTCGTCGGCGAGCTCAACCTGCGCTCCCCGCGCGTCGCGCCAAGCGACTACGGCGCCTTCCGCGACTTCCTGCGCAAGGTGGATCACGCCTTCGAGACCCCGCTCGAGCTGGTGCCCGGAGGCGACCATGCCGAACGCTAGGGCGCTGGCGGGCCTCCCGCTCCTGGCCTCGCTTTTCGCCTGCCTCCATCTCCCCCCCACGCCCGACGACGCGGCGACGGCCGCGAGCGCTCCCAACGCCTCGGCGGAGGTCATCGCCGTGGCCGCGCTGGCCGAGCTCGACCGGGGTCACGGGCCCGCCGCGAAGGCCCTGCTCGCGCGAATCGCGGACCGCCAAACCCCGCGCGCGGCCCTGGCCCGCCTTCTCTCCTGCGAGCGCGACCTCGACGTGCCCTGTGAGCTCGACGCCGCGGCCGCGCTGCTCGCCGGGTGGCCCCGCAGCCCAGCGGCACCGCTCGCCGCCGAAGCCCTGCGCAAGATCGCCGGTGATTCGACGACGCTGGACGAGAAGCTCCTCACCCTCCTGCCCCAGCTGCTCGCCGACCACGCGGCCCCCCTGGATCTGGAAAGTCAGCACCTCCTTCGCGACGCGCTGGCGGCGATTCTCGTCGACCGGGCCGACTACGCGGCGGCCCAGAAGCTGCGCGCCGAGCAAGGGGTGCTTCAGGCGTGGGAGATCGTGGGCCCGCTCTCGGCCTATCACTACCTCGAGTTCGACACCCCGCTGGGCCCCGAGAAGGAGCCCGAGGCGCCGAGCTTCGCGGCCCCCTGGGGGCTCCAGCCTTGGCGACTCCTGAGGCTCGGCAACGGTCAGCTGCCTCTGGGCCACGGCCTGGAGCGCTCCGAGGTGACGCTCGGCGACGGCCAGAGTCGCGCTCCGACCGGCGACATCCTGTACCTGAAGACGCAGGTGACGGCCGCCGGTGGGGGGATCTATCTCCGGGAGGAGAGCAGCGCCTCCCTGCGCATCTTCCTCGATGGGAAGCTCGTCGCGAGCATCGAGCACTTCCGGAAGCTTGCCCCTCGAGCGAGCTGGTTCGCCATCGACGCCGCGGATGGCCCCCACACGCTGCTGGTCAAGGCCGCGGTCGGGGACGCCTCTCGCACCGCGCGCTTCGAGGCCCTGCCGCGGACCGCCGTCGGGCCGCTGCCCCTCACGGCCCAGGCGCTGATCGCCGCGCTCGGGGGACAGGCGGGCCCGTACCTCGGACGGAGTCTGGCCGCCCGCGTCCTGGCTCCGCTCGATCCCCACGCGGCCCTCCAGCTCCTCGGCCCGAGCGCGACCGAAGGAGCCCCGGCCCTCGGCACCCTCGGGCTCTCGGCGCGGGCCGAGCTCTGGTCGGGCCTGGGCACGCTCGACGACGAGGAGGCGCGGGGCCGGACGCAAGCCGACCTGGATGCGTGGATCGAGGCCGATCCCGACAGCGTCCAGGCCCGCGTTCGCCGCGCTCAGCTGCTCCAGGAGCTCAATCGCTTCGCGCTCGCCGCGCGCGACCTCGAGGTCGCGCTGGGCGCGGGAGAGACGCCCGAGCTGCTGGTCACCAAGGCCCGCATGCTCCTCGCCCACGACGCCGCGCCGCTCTCGGCGGCGTTTCTGGCGCGCGCCTTGAAGCTCGATCCTGGCAACTGCCTGGCGCTCGATCTGCAGCTCTCCGCCGACGACGCGGCCAACGCACTGGCCCACGCCGCGGAGCTCTCCCGGGCCTACGCCGCTTGCCCCGGCGGGCAGCAGGCGCTGGCCGAGCGGCGCAGCCGAGTCGAGGGACCCGCGCCCTTGGCCGAGTACTGGCGCAACCGCCTCACCCGCTCCCCCGGCGACCCGGAGGCCGCGCTGCAGCTCGCGGACAACCTCTACGCCCTGGGCGACTCCGCCGGCGCGCTGGCCGCTCTGGAGCAACGGCTTCAGAGCTGGCCCGAGGACGGCTCCGCGCTGCGCCACCGGGCCGTCCTGCAAGACCTCGATGGCCACGGCCTGACGCCCTCCGCGGCCTGGCAAGCGGTCCTGAACGGCGACGCCGCCGATCTGACCCTTCGGCGCGCCCTGGCCTTGCTGGCGGGCAAGGCCGAACCTCTCGAGGAGCTCATGCCCCCGGTCGCCGAGGTCCTCGCGCAGCCGCGCTGGGTCGGCCCCGGCCGGCCTCCTTCCGCGACCCTGCTCGACTCGGGCGCCGCCTGGCTGCACGCGGACGGCACCGTCACGGAGCGGGTCCGCACGGTGGAGACGCCCCTCGACGAGACCGCCCTCAGCGCGCTCGGCGAGCTGGAGCTGCCCGGCGGCGCCGCGCTGCTCGCCCTCCGCACCCACAAGCGCGACGGGCGGGTGCTCGACGCCGACGCCCAGGTGGGCGGAGAGAAGCACACCGTGTCCGCGCCTTCGCTCGAGGTCGGGGACACGCTCGAGATCGACTATCTGATGTCGAACCCACCGCCCCGCCGCGCGGGGGGCAGCGTCGCCGACGCCTTCTACTTTCTTGCCACGGACAGCTCGCTGCGCCGCTCCATCTACCAGGTCCGCACGGAGGGACCGGCCGAGCTGGACGCCCACCGCATCGAGGCACCGAAGACCGTGAACGGCACGATCACCGTCGAGCGCACCAAGGTTCCCGCGGTCGCCGAGGAGCCGAGCACCCCGCCCCAGAACGAGTTCTTCCCCTGGGTCCAGGTCGGCACCGGCAGCACCGCGGAGACGCTCGCCCGATCGGTCGCCGACCAGCTCCTCGACAAGGTCACCGTCGAGGAGGGGCTCATCGTCCTCTTGAAGCAGCTCCCGGAGAGCGCCAAGCGCTCGCTCGACGATCGGGTTCGCGCCGAGGCGCTCTGGAAGCTGCTTTGCGACAAGCTCAGGGCCGAGGGCGGAGCGCTCTCCATCCCGGCGAGTGAGGTCGTCGGCCAGGGCTCGGGCAACCTCCTCTTCCCCATGAAGGCCGCCCTCGACTTCCTCGGGATCCCTTCGAGCGTGGTCCTCGTGGCCGGCCCGGCCCAGTCGCACGAGCCGCACCGCTTCGCCCGGCTCGGCGAGTACGCCGACGTGCTCTTGCGCATCGAGCCCCGCGACGGGAGCCCGATCTTTCTCGCCGCGGGGCTGCGCGAAGCCCCCTTCGACGCGCTGCCGCCCAACCTCTGCGGCGCGCGGGCCCTGGTGCTCCCGAACGGCGATGGCCCCGGCGCGACGATCTCGCTGCCCGAGTGCCCGGAGAAGGCCGACCAGTGGCAGGCGAAGAACGATCATCTCACGCAGCTCGATCTCACGCTGGGCGCGGATGGCTCGGCGGTGGGCCTCGGGCACGAGACGCTGTTCGGGTTCGAAGCCACGAACCTGCGCGGCGCGCTGGCCGAGGTCGACGACGCCCAGCGCCGGCAAGGGGTCGAGTCCGCCCTCGCCGCGGTCTTCCAGGGGGTCGAGCTCACCGAGGTGAAGTTTGACCTCGGCGCGGGCCCGGGCGCGTCGCTTTCGGTGAGCTACACGTTCAAGGTGCCTGAGCTCGCGAGCCACGAGGGGGGCGACCACTGGTCGCTGCCCCTCCGCGGCTTCCCCGCGCAGCTCAGCCAGCGGTATGCCCAGCTCGCGAGCCGCACCCTGCCGCTCCTCGTGCCCGCGGGCGAGCGGCCCAGCCTGCAACTGACGCTGCATCTGCCGGCGGGCGCGAAGCTCGACGGCGCGACTCCCACCGAGCTGTGGCTCGACCGCCCCTTTGGCAGCTACCTGCGGCGCGAGGCGCGGGCGCCGGGCGTGGTCACGCTGCGCGAGAAGCTGGTCCTGCCGCCGCAGCGGGTGGAGCCCGCGCAGTATCCCGACTTCGCCGCGTTCGCCGATGCGATCGATCGGGCCCAGGCCGAGCGCCTCCGCTTCGAGCTGCCCGAGAGCCGCGTCGAAGCCTCGGCCCCGCGTGGCGATCGCTGGTCCGGGCTCTGAGCCCGCGGCGCTGAACCGCGGCCCCCCGCCGACACACACGGGGCTGGTCGAGCGCCTGAGAGCCCGCTCGCCAGCCCCTTCCTCACCTTTCCGCTCTTCGACCTTCCGCTCCGTCACTCACGCAGACGGCCGCGTGCTCACGCGCTACTTCCCGGGCGTGCCGACGACCGGCGGCGCCGCGGGGGTGACCGCCACCTGCATCGGCCCGGACGCGAGGGGGGCCTTCTGCACCTTCCCCTTCGTGCCGCGGATCGCACGGGTGTTGGCCGCCCGCGCCGACTTGGCCGCGATCTGCGGCCCCGTCAGCTTCCGGGGCACGCCCTTCGGCTTCACGCCGAAGAGCGCCAGCTGCGGGCTCGTGGGGCCGAAGAGAGTCGTGAGACTCAGCTTCAGCTCCGCGAGGAACGCCGCCGCGGGCTTCTCCAGCGCCGTCACCGGCGGCCGCGCTGCCTTCAGCGCGAGCAGCGCGACGTCGAGGGCGGTATAGCTGCCGAGGTACCCCTGCAGCTGCGCCACCACCGCCGCCTGATCCAGCGGCGGCCCGCTGATGGGCACGCGGGGCACCGTCACCCCAGGCGGGATCGAGGTCTGGAACCCGGAGAGCATCTCCTGGATTCTCAGCCGCAAGCCCTTCTTGCCCACGACCCCGACGGGGTTCACGGTCGCTGCGTTGCTGGCGGAGCCGGCGCCAGTGCCGGTGCTGATCGAGCCTGCGCTCGGGACACTTCCTGCGGGGACTACGGTTGTGGTCTTCATAGAAGACCTCCTTTGGTTGTGGCTTCGCTCGCGTGGCCTCATCTCCGGAGCGAAGCACCATTGCCTCACCCAAGGGACAGCCGGGACCGCACCTCCGCGCCCGCCGCCGTGTTGTCTTGCCCTTCATACCTTCCGTACGGCTGGCGCTGTTTTTGTGCGGGTCTGTTCTTCAGGCGTGTCGATTATTCGTAAGCACCTACAATCACGTGTGTTTCTGAAGGGACCTTTCTTCGCCTCCGATCGCTTTCGGGGGCTCGCTCTGAACCGTGTTAACCATTTTCAGCCATCGGCCCAGGGACTCGAGCGCCCCTGCGAGCGACGTCCTGAACCTGCGCGCGGACTCTCCGGGCCACTGCCCCCGGCGTCGTGGCCCGACACCCGCGCTTCCTCGGGGCGAGAGGCTCGCACACGCGCGCGCCGGACTGCCGGGAAGGCGCGGGGGCTTTCCTCCCGGTCACGAAGGCGGTGCGCGGGCGGCGCCAGGACGTCTTTCTGGGCCGCTTCGAGCCCTCCGAGGACGAGCTCGGGGGCCTTCAGCGGCGCTTGAAGCTCCGGCTTCAGGCGAAGGCCCCCGCTCACGAGCTCCCGAAGAGCGCGCGCGACCGAAGGAAGCCCCGCGCGGCGGCACCGGCGCGCGCGAGCTCCCGCGCAGAGTGCTCGGAGGGGTCGTCCGAGGTCTTTCAGAGGTCGTCCGAGCCCTCGGACGAGGCCTCCGAGCACTCGGACGACCCATCTGAGCGCTCGGACGACCCATCTGGGCCCTCGGACGACCCATCTGAGCGCTCGGACGACCCATCTGGGCCCTCGGACGACCCATCTGAGCGCTCGGACGACCCATCTGGGCCCTCGGACGCCCCGTCTGGGCGGTTGCTCCGGTCACTCGCTCACAGCAGCCGGGCGCAGACCTCCGAGTGCAGGTCAAGTCCGCGCTCCGTCAGCGTGAGCCGGTGGGCCTCGAGCACCACCAGGTCGCCGAGGCGGCCGGCCGAAGCGCGCAGCGACGCGAGCGCGCGCGGGCCAAAGTCGCGCGCCAGGGCGGCGAGGTCGAGCCCCGCGACGAGCCGCAGCCCCAGGAAGACCCGCTCGCGCAGGCGGGCGTCGTCGCTGAGCGCGTCCGTCTCGCGGGTGGGGAGCTCGCCGCGATCCAGCGCCTCGAAGTAGGGATTCAACCCGCGGGGATTTCCGTAGCGCTCGGCCGGCGTCGCGCCGTAGGCGCCCACGCCGAGGCCCAGGTAGGGTTCGCCCTTCCAGTAGCCCAGGTTGTGGCGGCTCTCGTGGCCGGGCTTCGCGAAGTTCGAGATCTCGTAGCGCGCGAGGCCGCCTTCGGCGAGCGCCTCGCGCATCACCTCCCCGAGCTCGGCCTGGCCGTCGGGATCCGCGACCTGGGCCCTGCCGGCGCGGACCAGCTTCGCGAGCCGCACGTCGACCGCGAGCTCGTCCAGCGTGAGGGCGTAGGCCGAGACGTGGTGCACCCCGAGGGCCGCGGCCTGGGCGGCATCGGCGCGGGCGATCCGCGGCTCGTGGCCCCCTCCGCCAAAGATGAGATCCACCGACACCGAGCGAAACCCCGCGGTCAGCGCCGCCGACACGGCGCGCTTGGCGGTCTCGGCGGAGTGCGCTCGCCCCAGCGCCCGAAGGACCGCGTCGTCGAAGGACTGCACGCCGATCGAGGCGCGCTCGACGCCGGCCGCGCGCAGCGCCGCGAGCGCCTCGGGCGTCAGATCTTCGGGGTTCATCTCCAGGGTGATCTCCGGAGTCGCCACGCCCAGGCGGTCCCCGAGCGCGCGCCTCACGCGCTCGATCTGCGCGGGGGCCCACAGCGAGGGGGTCCCGCCCCCGAAGAAGATCGACCGAAGGGGGCCGAAGCGCTCGAACGCCGGGGCGCGCAGCTCGAGCTCGCGCAACACCGCGTCGGCGTAGCGGACGTGAGGGAGGTCCCGCGCGACGTGGACCGCGAAGTCGCAGTAGGGACATCGCTGGCGACAGTACGGGAAGTGAACGTAGGCGCCGAGGGCCGCGGTCGGCATTCGCGAGAGACTACCTCGCCGTGGCGAGCCGTCCTATGCCAGCCCCCATCAGGCCAGCGAGGGCGACCACCGCGGCGTGGAGGACGAGGAGGTGACCGAGCGAGTGGGAAGGGCAGGTCAGCGCCAGCGCCGCCTGGCCCGCGAGCGCGCCCCCCAGGGCGGCGGCGGCGAAGTCGGCGGGCTTCGCGGTGAGGCCCTTCAGCCGCACGACGGCGAACAGCGCACCGATGGGGAGCAGCGCCCCCCCGAGCTCGGAGACGCCACACGACAACGCGTGGCCGAGCTCCAGGCTGCCGCCCGAGCTGAGGAGGACGGCGCCGATCACCGAGGCCGCAACCGCCGAGTAGAGCCTCCCGCCGAAGAGGACCGCGACTCCCCAGGCGACCAGGAGCAGGGACCCGGCGAGGGGACGCCCTTCGAAGGTCGGGTGCCGGGCCATCGCCACGATGGCCATGAAGACGGCCGCGGCGGCGCCGAGCTCCCAGGGGAACGCCGGCCGCGCGCGCGGCCTGGCTTGCGCGGCGAGCTCGGCGAGCACCGCCGCCTTCGCCCGGCCCAGCGCCCATTCGCTCGGGGGGGGGGCCGCGGGCAGCTCGGACAGCACCGCGAGAAACGCCGCGGCCCCTGCGCGCTCTGCCTCGCAGAGCCCACACTCGCGGGCATGGCTGTCGGCCGCGAGACGCTCGGGGTCGTCGTCCGAGGACGAGAGCAGCACTGGCCACTGCCTCCGCTCGACGTGGGGGCTCACGCGTCCCCCTCGGCGAGATCCGCGAGCAGCGTGCGCAGGGTGTCGTAGCCTCGAAAGGCCCGCAGCTTGGCGGCGCCCGTGGAGATGCCCAGGATCCTGCCGATCTCGCTGAACGAGAGCCCCTCGTTCCGGTTGAGCTCGATCACCACGCGCGTGGGCTCGGGCAGCCGGGCCAGCGCCGCGCGCACGCGCTCGGCGCGCTCGGCGAGCTCGGCGGGGTGAGGTGCGCCCGGGCCGTCGCCCACGCTCTGTCTTTCCAGCACGGCGTCGACCTCCTCGGCGCTCGCGCGGGCCCCCAGCCGGTACCGCCGCCGCAGCTCGTCGAGGCGCACGTTGGCGGCGACGGTGAAGACCCAGGGCCGCACCGGCTCACCCGCCCGATAGGTCGCCCGCGCCCGGTGAATCTTGAGAAAGGTGGCCTGCAGCAGGTCGTCGGCCACGGCGGTCTGGCCGAAGCTGCGAAGGAAGAACCCATGAACCCGCGGCGCCAGTCGCTGAAACAGCGCCGCGAAGGCGCGCTGGTCTCCAGCCAAGTACTGCCCCATCAGCTCCTCGTCGGTGGCATCCATGTGGAGTACGCCCGGCCCGGGCCGACGGTTACCTGCGGTGTGGAACGACGCCTCCGGGCGTGGTCAGCTCGTCGAGGTTGTCCCCCTGGGCCCGCTCGAGCTCGGCGGTGAGGAACTCGTTCTCCGCCTTGAGGGATTCCACCTCGTCCTTGAGCGCGGCGACCGCCGCATCGCCCCCCCCACTGCCGCCCGCCTTGTGGAGCTTCGCCTTCAGCGCCTTGACCTCCTCCTGGAGGTCCGAGACCCGCACCCGAAGGGCCTTCTCGCCCGGCGAACCCGGAGAGAGCGTCGCCGCGCTGGGCGCCGACGCGGCGGGGGCCTTCTGGAGGTCGCGCTCGGCCTTCGCGCGGGCCGCCTCGGCCCGCTGGGTCTGCGCCCGGGCTTCCTCGAGCTCGGCCTCGAGCTCGGCTCGCCGGCTCTCGGTCTCTTGGACCCGGCCCTCGGCCTCACGCAGCTGGAGCTCCAGCGCCTCCGCGTTGCCGCGGAGCTCGGAGAGCTCGCTCTGAACCGCCTGGGCTTGCAGGCGCGCGGCGTGAGCCTCGTTGGCGGCCTCGTCCGCGGCCTTGCTGGCGACCCCGCGGTTCTGCTGGGCCGACTCTTCGACTTCGCGGGCCCGGGCCTGAGCGGCCTCGGCGACCGACTGCGCCTCCTGGGCCTGCGCTTCCGCCGCCTGGAGGGCCAGCTCGGCCTCCGTCGCGCGGGCCTCGGCGGCCTGCGCTGCCGCCTCGAGGGTCTGGACGCGGGCCGCGAGCTCCTGGCCCGCGGCCTCGGCGGCGTTCGCCCGGGTGTGCTCGTCGGCCAGCTTCTGCTGGAGGCCAGGGATCCCCTGCATCGACTGCTGGGCGGTGCCGAGCTGCTGCTCGCGCCTCTGGATCTCGCGATCCTTCGCTTGGACCTGCGCGGTGAGGTTGGCGATCTGGCCCGCGAGCTCGTCCTGGAGCTGCTCGCGCTCGTCGGAGATGTCCTTCACCTTCGACTGGAGCCCGGCGATCTCCTCGTCGCGCGAGGCCAGCTCCGCCTCCAGCTCGACCACGCGGCTCTCGAAGCCCGCGGCCTCGGCGTGCATCTGCTGCACGGCCTCGAGCTCTCCGCGAAGCTCGGCCTGCTTGGCCTCGGCCTCCTGGGCCTTGGCCTCGAGCTCACGGGCGCTGGCCTCGAGCCGTTCGCGCTCCTGGGTCCACTCGGCCTGGGTCTCCGCGAACTTCGACGTCGCCTGGGCGAGCTCCTCGGCGAGCGTGGCCGCCCGCGACCCCTCGCTGGCCAGATCCACGTCCTTCAACGCCACCGCCGCCTTCTGGGCGCTCAGGTCCTGCTCGAGGGCCTCCCGCTCCCCCTGGAGCTGCGCGAGCTGCTCCTGGAGCACCGCGGACTCTTCCTGCGACGCTTGCCGCAGCGTCGCGAGCTCGGTCCGAACCTCCTCGAGGTTCTGCGTGGCGGCGGCGAGCTCCTGCTGGCGGGCGTCGCCATCGGCCGCGAGCTGATCGACCTCCTCCTGCAAGAGCAAGAGCCGTCGCTCGGCATCCGCGAGCTTCTGGGTCGAGCGCTTGCCCTCCTCCTCGCGCTCGCGCATCGCCGCGTTCAGGAGCTCGGAGAGACTCTGCGCCCGCTCCTCGGCGTCCTGGCGCAGGGTCGCGGTTTCGTGGGCCCCCCTGGAGAGCTCCGTCTGCGCCGCATCCAGCGCGCTCTGGAGCTGCTGGAGGGCGGCGTCGCGCTCCCGCACCTGCTGGTCGAGCGCGCCGAGGGCCTTGCGCAGCTCGTCGGCCTCCTGGCGCGTCGAGACCAGGTCGCGTTCGGCGACTTGCGCGTCCTCGCGAACGAGCTGGTGGATCTCCCGCACCTTGCCCAGCAAGTCCTCGCGGGCCTTGAGCCGCTCCCGGAAGTACTGGGCCTTCTCGTCCGGACCAGCCCCCGCGGGCGGGCGCGGGTCGGCGGGCACGTCCGCGAACGGATCCGGCCGCACGGGCCGCTTGGCGTGCATCACCGCGGGCACGACCGTGGCC
>VFSW01014096.1_pt1 | contig 11069 bp, 14 predicted proteins | sample 5358111 | NCBI WGS metagenome assembly VFSW01 (sample SAMN11554181, study PRJNA540505) | mine drainage metagenome | isolation source: sediment from site ElyBrook_90M | place: USA: Ely Copper Mine, Vershire, VT | collected 2017
CGATTGGCGGCGCGATGGGCATCGGCGGCGGCATGAGCTTTTCGTGGCTCATCGCGCACTTTCAACACTGGCCCACCGTCACACCGGTGGCTTGGATTGTCATTGCTTTCGTCTCCAGCGCGGTCATTGGCATTATCTCCGGTTTCTATCCCGCGTGGAAAGCGTCCAAGCTCGACCGGATTGGCGCTTTGCGCTACGAATAAAACGTGGCCGTCGAAATCCTGTCAACTCACACGCGGGAGCTTTTTCAGCAAGCCGTCCGTCGCGCGGCGGAACTTCTGCGCGGCGGTGAAGTCGTCGCGCTGCCGACAGAAACAGTTTACGGCTTGGCGTCGAACGCGCTCGATGAAAAAGCCGTCGCCAAAATTTTCCAAATCAAAGGGCGCCCGGCGCACAATCCCGTCATTGTCCACGTCGCGAGCAATGAGATGGCAAAACATTGCGTCAAAAACTGGCCGGCACTGGCGGGAAGTTTCTCGAAATCATTCTGGCCCGGCCCGCTGACGCTGGTTCTGCCGCGGGCGGAAAAAATTCCTGAAATCGTGACGGCGGGGGGCGCGACAGTGGGCATTCGCTGGCCAAGTCATCCGTTCATGCAGGCGGTCATTCGCGAATGCGGTTTTCCGCTGGCCGCGCCGAGCGCCAATTTATCAAACCAGCTTTCGCCGACGAATGCGGAGCATGTCCGCGCGCAGCTTGGCGGCAAAATCGCTTTGATCGTGGACGGCGGCCAGTCGCAGGTGGGAATTGAATCCACCGTGCTGGATTTTACGGTTTTGCCGCCGCGCATTTTGCGTCCGGGCATGATCCACGCCGAATCGCTCGCCGCCGTTGGCGGCGAAGTGACCAGTGGCCAGTGGCCAGTGACCGGAGAAAAAACGCTGCGCAGCCCAGGCCTTTTGCAAAAGCATTATTCACCCAAGGCAAAATTACTGGTGCTCGAATGGAATGATGATGAGGAGCTGAAGGCTCTTCTTGTCACTTGTCGCTTGTCACTTGTCACTTGTTTCATCATCGCGCACAGCCACATTCCCGCGCCGCAAGATTTTGCCAATGTGAGCGTGATTCCGCACGATGCGGAGGCGTTTGCGCGGGCGCTTTACGCGGAGCTGCACCGGTGCGATGCGGCGGGCGCGAAGTTGATAGTCGTCGAAGCCCCGCCGGATTTGCCGGCTTGGTCCGGGATCGCCGACCGGTTGCGGCGGGCGGCGGCTTGAGTTCACCAGCGCTGGTGGTCGGCAAGAAAGAAACCGAATTCCAGGCTTTCCACCGGAAAGGCCGCCAGCGGGAAATTACTAGGGAGTTGGTTTATCGCCACGATTTTGTAGATGAAATTATACCAACTGTCGCGTCCGCCCTGGAGGCAATCGCTGAATAATCTTCCGTCAAGCGTGTTGCGCGTGAGATAGAGGGCGTTGACCGGCTTGATGAAGTCGTTGAGCGAAACAAACTCGTATTTGGTATTGAGGGTGGTCCAGGTGCATTGCCGGTGCCCATACCAGGCGACCGCCCAGGGAATGTCGCTCATCACCAGTTCATCCGGCTGCATCCACGCGCTGAATTTTTGAATTTCCGGGGGGTACTAAGGCGGAAAAGCGCCCGGTGACAATTTGGGCGGCAGCAGGGTCATGATAAACTGCTGGCACGCCAGGACGACCACCAGGCCGACGACAGCGTAACGCACCTGCAACAACGGCGTATTCATCTGGTTCAACAACGTGAGAAAGAAAGCCACGCCGAAAATCACCACCAGCGGCGTCAGCAGCACCAGCGGATTTTCCGTGTTCAAATCCGGCGAAATGGTGGTCCACTGTGTCCGGCCCAGCGCCGAGACAATGACGAATACGACGACGCACATCATCGTGAAATAACGCAGCCGGCGCGCGGCCACATTGCGCAGGCCGAGCAGCAGACCGGCCTGAAACAGGATGCCCATCCATCCGCCGCCCAGCCGCAAAATGTCATTTTGCAAGATGGAGGTGAGGTTTTCTTGGAGTTTGACCATGTAGGGTGTCACCAAAAACCACGAGGACAAATCAGGATTCACCGACTGCATCAGGCGCGAGCCGGGAAAGGCAAACGTCCCTTCCACCATCGCGTAGCCGGCCGTGCCAAAGAACGTGCCGCTCACCGCGAGATTGCGCGCAATCCACGGTGACACCACCACGACAAAGGTCAGAAACGCCGCCAGCGCCAGCCCCGTGCGCCGTGCGCCGCCAAAAATGGCGAAGAAAATGATCACCGGCAAAATCACCCAGCCAAAAGAGTAGCGCGTGAGCATCCCCATCCCCGTCAGTAACCCGGCGGACAGCGCGAGAACAAACAGCCGGCGCGGATCTATGCTTATGTTTTCGCTGCGGACCAGCGCTTCCACCGTTACCAGGCACCAGACCAGCCCCAGCAGAATCACCATCAACAAAAGGGTCGGCAGGCCGGACACGCTGAATTTCCACAGCAAATCCGAGCCGAGCACCAGCACGGCCGCCAGCCACGCGGCCGGCGCGTCGAGAATTTTTCTAGCGACCAGAAACGTCAGCCACACGACCGCCAGCAATAAAATCTGGTTGAAAATGGCGATGAGAAATTCCGGCCGGTAACGCATGAACCGCCCGCCCTCGGACCAAAATGGTTTCTCCAGATCCACGTTCCAACTGGGCGTATGCAGCTCGAGCAGGCCCGCCAGCACGAGCGGATACAACGGCGCGTTGGCGAGGTCAGGATGACGGCCGCGAAATTGCTCAAAAGCCACGGCGTTGGTGGAAAAACCTTCGTGCGGATGCAAAGCACGGTTGTGTTTCTGGAGCAGATAAAAATCAAAGGGCGGGATGAAATCCGTCGTAAATCCGTTGCCCTCCGACAGGTTTCTCGCCACCTGTGCCGCATCCATCGCCTCCGGCGCGACGAAATCGCGATAGCAGTGCAGGTCATACCAAACCGCCAAGCTGAACACCGCCACCGTCAAGGCCAGGTAATTCAGCCGGCGCGACCCGGCTTCAACTTCCAGTTTGTGGATCAACGCCTGAATCCGCTCTGCAATCATCATAAATTCAAAATCCTTCCAGGTGATATTCGTGCAGTTTGCGGTGGAAAGTCCGCCGGCTCATGCCGATTTTTTGCGCCGCGCGCGTCCGGTTGCCGTCCGTTTCCTTCAAAGCCCGCACGATTAATTGTTGCTCCGCCTCTTTCACCGTCAAAGCTTTTCCTTGTGACAATTTTGTGTCGCCCGCCACCCCGCCGCCGCGCACCGACGGCGGCAGGTCGCGCAGGGAAATCCGTTCGCCCCGGCTCAACACCACCGCATGTTCGATGGCCGTGCGCAATTCGCGCACGTTGCCGGGCCACGAAAAATTCATCAATGCTTCGAGCGCGTCCACCGTGAAATCGTTCACGGCTTTGCCGTTTTCCCTGGCAAATTCGCGCAGGAAACTCTGCGCCAGCAGCGGGATGTCGCCCGTCCGCTCGCGCAACGGCGGCAATTCTATTTCAACCACCCGCAGCCGGAAAAACAAATCTTCGCGGAATTTGCCGGCTTTGACCAGTTCTTCCAGACTTTTATTTGTCGCCGCCACCAGCCGCAAATCGGCGGTCAAAGTTTTGTTTGAACCCACGCGCTCAAAAGTCCGTTCGCCCAGAAAGCGCAGCAGCTTCACCTGGATCGTCGCGTCAATCTCGCCAATCTCATCGAGGAACAGCGTGCCGCCCTGCGCCTGCTCGAACCGTCCGATGCGCCGCTCATGCGCGCCGGTGAACGCGCCCTTCTCGTGGCCGAACAGTTCGCTCTCCAGCAGCGTCGGCGCCAGCGCCGCGCAATGCACCGTCACGAACGGCTGTTTCGCGCGCGGACTCAACTGATGCAGTGCCTTGGCAATCAATTCTTTTCCGGTGCCGCTTTCGCCCAGCACCAGCACCGTCGCCCGCGTCGGCGCGACCTGCCGGACAATTTCAAAAATCTCCGTCATCGCCGGCGATTTGCCGATGATGTTTTCCAGGCCGAATTTGGCGTCGAGCTGCTGGCGCAACGAGAGGTTTTCCACCTCCAGATGTTGCTGTTTCAGCGCCCGGGCAATCCGCATTTCCAGTTCGTCAATTTGCAGACGGCCTTTGGCGATGTAATCGTCCGCGCCCCGTTTCATCGCGTCCACCGCCAGCTCTTCCGAACCGTAAGCCGTCATCAAAATGCAGATCGGCGGTTTCGGCAGCGACTTGGCCCGCGCGATCAAATTCATGCCGTCCTCGTTTGGCATCCGGAAATCGGTGAGCAGCACGTCGAAATTTTCGCTTTCCAGCAAACCCATCGCCGACTGCGCGTCCTCGGCGATATACACGTCGTAGCGTTCCTCGAGCGCCGCGCGCAGTCCTTCGCGCGTGGTCTTCTCGTCGTCCACAATGAGCAAAGTTGGTTTTTCGGCCATATTTTTTTCCGCGAACGGCGCGGACTTTCACGAATCAAATTGTCCTGGTTTCAGTTCGTTCGCGAAATTCGCGGATTCATTTCCGGTTTTGTTTTCGAGCAAACGCGGTTTGCGTTCGTGCAGCGGCAGCCAGATCCGAAAGGTTGTTCCCCGGCCGACGCGGCTGTCCAGCTCGATCCGCCCGTTGTGCGCGCGGACAATTCGCTGGACAATCATCAAGCCCAGACCGCTGCCCTTTTTTTTGGTCGTGTAAAACGGCTCGAAAATGCGGTTGATCTGCTCCTGCGGAATGCCGCCGCCCGTGTCGCTCACACTCACCCATACCTCCTCGCTGGTTTCGCCCGTTTGCAGCGTCAGCGTGCCGCCGGTCGTCATCGCCTGGGTCGCGTTTTTGACCAGGTTCACCAAAACCTGCTGCAACTGCGTCGCGTCCACCGGCGTCAGGGTCAGGTTGCGCGCCAGCTTCGTCTCCAGTGTCACGCCGCGATTTTCAATTTCTGGCCGCAACAGTCCCAAGGTTTTTTCAACCACGTCGTTCAGTGAAAATAATTTCAACTGCACCGGCGTTGGACGGATCGCGCCGAGAAACTGCGTGACGATGTAATCCAGCCGGTTGATCTCGCCCTTCGCCACCTCGAGGTATTGTTCCAATTTGAGTGCGGCATCGTGAGGGGACGCCGGACGGATGACGCGGGACGCGGCTTTGCCGCCACCCGCCACCCGCGACTTGTCCACTTTCAGCTTTTTGACCTCGCGCTCCATCAGTTGCAGATGAATGTGCAGCGCGTTCAGCGGATTCCCGATTTCGTGCGCGACGCTTGCCGCAAGTAAGGTCAATGCCTGCAAGCGTTCGCTTTCGATGGCCTCGACAGTTTTTTGCCGCGCCTCGGTCGCATCGTGCAGGATCAGCGCCACGCCAAAACCGCCGGTGGCCCTCCCGTCCAGCGGCGCAGCGTAAAGCCGCAGAAACCGCGGACGCGGATAACCGATTTCAAATTCATGGCGCGTGACGTGCGTGCCGCCGGCATGGTCCGCGCGGAAAATTTTTTGCCAATCCAGCTCCGGCAGAACGTCTGCGATTTGCAAATTCTCGGCGTCTGGCTGCAGGCCGATGAGCCGCGTGACGGCCTGGTTGAAATAAATCACGCGCCCTTGGTCGTCCGCCACAAGCACACCGTCCTCAATCGTATTGAATAGTGTTTCGAGAAAACTGCGTTCGTGTGCGAGCCGCTGAACAACAGTCTGCAATCCCTCTGTGTCCAACCGCCCAATGCGGCCAAGCACTTTATCAAGGAAACTGGATTTGGTTGCAGCCATTGGATAAAATCAGTTTTGCAAGTGGCAAAATGGCGCAACCAGATGCTTCGTCAAGCACAAATATGTGTTTTTGTGGCACAGCCATGTTTGGGTTTCAATCCGTTGGGCAATCAATGGCCGTTGTCACCCGGCGATTTCTCTAGTATGCAAAACGCGGGGCAATAACAGAGTGACAATCCGGCTGCCATGAGATAATAAAGCATGTATCCGCAGGTGATATTTTGCACAAGCGGCATCGGAATCAAATCAAGCGCCGGTGTGGCGGGGCGGAGCAGTGCGACGCGCTTGACAAAATCCATCTGCGACACCAGGCGAACCGATGAGCCGTCAACGACGTGCCAGAAAACATTTTGCGCGATGAAATCAAACCCATCATATCTCGCCTTAGCCGGAACGATGCAGTTGCCGGACTGGGCCACCGAGCGGGTGACTGCGACGGAGCGTCGCAACTACGCGCTCCGGCAACTGCATCGTTTCGGCTTAGGTCCGGCCATTGCCCACAAAAACCAATTGAGTCGAACCCTTAATGCCTGATATTAAGATTTAATGCGCCCACTCGTGTTCATTTTATTGTTGTTCGCAGCGGCCGGCATGGCGTCCGCTCAACTGACGAATTATTTCTGTATCGTCTGCGGCAAGGGGCCGCTGACCGGTCATATCTGGCTGCATCCGCGCGGCGCGATTTGCGACGATTGTGAAAAAATTCAGGATCGTTGCACGATCTGTGGATTGCCGGTAAAGCCAGGCGACGGACACATTACCACCGGCGACGGGCGCATCATCTGCAAATTCGACAAGACGAACGTCGTGCTGACTTTGGATCAGGCGAAAGAACTTTTTGAGCAAACCCGCGACGCCGTGGTGGATCTGTATGGCCGGCATTTTCTCCTCAAATATCCCGAAGTGACGGTGAATTTGTTCGACGTGGATTACTGGTCGGAGAAAGGCCAGCCCGGCGGTTTGCACAAATTCGGCTTCGCCAGCACGCGCAAGACCGAGGACGGCCATTGCACGCACGAGGTCGTCATGTTGAGCGGACGCACCCGCGAGGAAATGATGGCGGTCGCCGCGCATGAATACACGCATTTATGGATCAACGAAAACCGGCCGGACAGCCACAAGATTGACGGTGACACGGTGGAGGCGATTTGTGAATTGACGGCTTACGAGCTGATGGGGCAAAAAAAACTGCCGGAGCAGCAAAAACAAATTCTCGAAAATCCCTACACGAACGGCAAAATCAAAACCCTCGTCACCGTCGAGCGCGAAGGCGGGACGGATTACATTTTGAACTGGGTTAAAAATTGGACGGCGGAAACTTTTGAGGCGGCCGCAAATCCGGCGCTGCTGACGGCATCCGTTCCAGCGGCGCCATTTGTTGCCGCGCCTCGCCAATTGCCGCAAGGCCTGAAATTCAGCGGCATCATGATCATCGGCAAAGAACGTCAGGCGGTCGTCAACGGGATGGCGTTCGCGGCCGGCGAACAGAAAACCATCAAGCTGCGCGACCGATCAGTGCTGGTCCGCTGCCGGGAGATCCACGCCGTGGACGTTATCGTTGAATTGAACGGTTCTTCCGATCCCTTGACCTTGGAACGGGGCGAGGAAAAAATACTGCCATGAATGAAATTGTCGCCAACGGGAAGCTTATCGCGGCAAAAGTGCCGTGCTCCATTGAAGAATTCTTGATTGCGCAAAAACTATTGCCGCGCAGCGTGGTTGTCGAGCACAACGGCGAGGCGGTCGCGCCGTCGGAGTTTTCCCAGCGGCGATTGCAGGCGGGCGACAAATTGGAAATTGTAAAAATCGTGGCGGGCGGCTGAATTCAGAAGCCGGGCAAGCTTGTCAATGGCGGTTTCTTTCGTCTAATTTTCAAACATGAACTGGCGATTTCAATGGCTTTACCGGCTTGGCTTTGCGGTGTTGCTGGCTGGCGTGCTGTGGGCCGTCTGGGCCAACGCGCAGGGCGTGACGAATGCGCCCGCCGCCGCGGGCACCAACGCGCTGTAGTTATCGCGCTGGGGATGGCTGCCGAGCCACAACCTGTCGTTCGGCTTGGATCAGTTTGAATTTTTGTGCGAGCACAAGCCGCTCGGCGAGCCGCTGTGGAAATATCTGGCGTCGCTGATTTACATCGTGCTGGCGTTTTACATCGCGAAGCTGATTGATTTCCTGGCGAACGTCTGGCTCAAGCGGCTGACGGCCAAGACGGAGACCGAGCTGGACGACCTGTTGCTGGAGATGTTGCACTGGCCGGTGAAGGTGATCGTGTTCGTCATTTTTTTAAACATCGGGCTGGGGATTTTCGACTGGCCAGCGCGGGCGCAACTTTATCTCTCGCGCGGCTTGATCATCGTCGTGGCGGCGTCAGTGACGTATGTGGTTTTGAAGTTTGTGGATTTGCTGCTGGGCGTGTGGCGGAAAAACATCGCCTCGCCACAGGACCAGGTTTTCGCCGCGCAACTGTTTCCGTTCATCAGCAAGGTGGCGAAAACGGCCATCATCATCGCGGCGGTGCTGTTGACGGCGGAGAATTTGCAGTGGGAAATCAAGTCGCTGCTGGCGGGATTATCCGTGGGCGGCCTGGCGCTGGGGCTTGCGGCGCAGGACACGGTGGCCAACCTGTTCGGCGCGGTGGCAATTTTTTTGGACAAGCCGTTTCACATCGGCGACCGCATCAAAATTCTGGAGGTGGACGGCACGGTTGAAAGCATCGGTCTGCGCAGCACGCGCGTCCGCAATCTTGACGGCCATCACGTCACCATCCCCAACAAGTTGATGGGCAACGAGGTCATCACCAATGTCACGCGCCGTCCGACCATCAAGACGGAGATGAATCTGGGTCTGACTTATGACACGCCGGTGGAAAAGGTGAAACGCGCGACCACCATCCTCGAAGAAATTTTCCGGGCGAATCCGAAGACCGCTGATCTCATCATCAGTTTCAACAAATTTGGAGATTCGGCGTTGAACATCCTGGTCATCCACATCTGGAACGGCACGGACGCGAAGGCGCATTTTGCGGCGATGCAGGAATGGAATCTACAAATCAAGCGACGGTTCGACGCGGAAAAAATCGAGCTGGCGTTCCCGACCCAGACGATCTATCTCAAACCCGAGGCCGGAAAATGATTTGTCAGCGCGCGGCGGGTGCGGCTTAATTTGGAGATGCACTCATTCACGGATCTGATCTGGCACGACGGCAAGTTTCTCGGCATCGCCTGGAGCGTCTGGAAAGTGGTCGGCTGGTGTGGCAACGCGGTTTTCTTCTCGCGTTTTTTTGTGCAGTGGTATGCGACGGAAAAACGCAAACAGGTGGTGGTGCCGCAGGCGTTCTGGTGGTTGAGCCTGATCGGATCGGTGACGCTGCTTTGCTATGGCCTGTTTTATCTGAAAGATTCGGTCGTCATCTTCGCCTACGCGTTCACTTGGATTCCCTACATCCGCAACCTGGTCATTCACCGGCGCAACAAGGCCGCAATGTCCATTTGCGCCGGCTGCGGCAAAAAAAATCCGCCGCAGGCGAACTTCTGCCCGAACTGCGGCGGGAAGCTGGCGTAAATTTCTCTATTTTTTCGGTGCCGCCGGAACCGCGCCAGCGGGCGCGCCCGCCGGAATGCCCGGCCGCGGCTCGATGCCGTATTTCTTCAGCACGGGGACAAAGTCGGGATGCGTCTGGCCGTAGGCCACGAGCTGGTTCACAAAGTTGACCATCACGCCCTGGTTTTGATTGAACGCTTTGATGATCTGCTCGGCCTGCGGCTGGATGGCTTCAATGTCCTTGCGCGCCATGCTGGCCTGCCGATAAAGATAGACCGTGAGCGTGCCGCTGACGACGATGAGCGCCACGAGCAACACATAAACCTGGTTGCGCAAAGCGGCGACTTCGGAATTCAAATCGGGATTCTCGGGGTTCATATTAATGGGCGGCGGGTTTGGGTTGGATGGACAGGAGGATGCGGGTCAAATCCGGGTTTTTGGCGGTGGCTTTGAAAGCGGTGGCGTCGTTGGCGAGCGCCTGGGCGCGCATCAAAGCGCTGTTGGCAGTGGTGGCGTTGACGCTCAACTGGCGAAGTTCGCGCGTGCGGTTCATGGTCAGCAGCGCGAACACCACGCCGAGGATCACCAGCGCAGCGAGCACAAAATTCAGAATGGTGGTGGTGGTGTCATTTTTCATAAACAATGCATGAATTTAACGAATCAGCCGCGAAAGTCCACTTTGTTTTTCGCCTCGAAAAGGTTGATTTTCCCGGCGGGGCTGGCAGGATGTTCTGGTAAAATTTACTTTTCGCCGTGCCAAGAGAAGAGCACATCGAACTGTCTGGAATTGTCACGCAGGTGCTGCCCGGCACCATGTTCCGCGTCGAATTGCCCAACGGCCATCAGGTGCTCGCGCACATTTCCGGCAAACTGCGCAAAAACTTCATCCGCATCTCCGTCGGGGACAAGGTCAACGTCGAGATGTCGCAATACGATTTGAACAAGGCCCGCATCACTTACCGGCAGGCATGATTTTCACGGCCGGCTCGCCGCCGTTCTCGTTCTCACCAGCCGTTTTCCGGTTCTGAATTCGCCCAGGTTGATTTCAGCTCGCGCCGCGCGGCGGTGATGGAAAGCCCGATGGCGATGGCCAGAATCGCGGCGACCACGAGCAGCGAGGTGGTGGTCGGGATTTTGGTTTGAAACCATTGCGGCGCGTGGTCATGCGGGTCGAGGAGCATTTTCGCGCCCACAAAAACCAGAACGACTGACAGGCCCGCCTTGAGATAACGGAACATCCCGATGGCGCCGGCGAGCAGAAAATACAGCGAGCGCAGGCCGAGGATGGCAAAAACATTCGAGGTGAAAACGATGAAGGCTTTTTGCGTGACGGCAAAAACGGCGGGCACGGAATCCACGGCGAAGATCAGGTCGGTCGTCTCCACCAGCAGCAGCACGAGCGCGAGCGGCGTGAGCGCGAGCGCGCCGTTGCGGCGGGTAAGGAATTTTTGCCCTTCCAGCGCCGGCGCGATCGGAAAGAGCTTTCGCGCAAACCGGATGACCGGATTTTTTTCCGGCTCGACGGTTTCCGGCCGGGCAAAAAACATTTTCACACCGGTGACGAAGAGGAAGACGCCGAAGAGATAAAGCACCCAGTCGAAATTCTGCACAAGCGCGGCCCCGGCGCCAATCATCGCGCCGCGCATGACGAGCGCGCCGAGGATGCCCCAGACGAGCACGCGGCGCTGAAATTCCGGCGGCACCTGGAACGCGGCGAAAATCAGGGCAATGACGAGGATGTTGTCGAGCGACAACGAAAGTTCAATCAGGTAGCCGGTGACGAATTCCGTGGCCTCCTCG
>VFSW01014097.1_pt1 | contig 11068 bp, 11 predicted proteins | sample 5358111 | NCBI WGS metagenome assembly VFSW01 (sample SAMN11554181, study PRJNA540505) | mine drainage metagenome | isolation source: sediment from site ElyBrook_90M | place: USA: Ely Copper Mine, Vershire, VT | collected 2017
CGGCACCGTCGTCAGCGTCGATGCGGACGCCGTAACCGTGGCCGTCCCGCACGCCGTCGAAATCGAAGGCGTGCTGATGCAAGCCGCGCCGCAACACGTGCGGTATCCCGCGTCGGCGCTGGCCGCTGTCGAGCCTGAGCCAGTCGAGTCGGAAGCCGCGTCAACCCAACCGTCCACCCCGGCGCCTGCTGAGCCTGACCAACCGCCGGACGCGCCGGCAGAAAGCCCCGCCAGTGGAAGCGAGCCAGAGTAACGAGCCGTTGACCTTGCACCGGCATGAGCCAGAAGACGCGCTCGGCGGTTGTCAGTATAGCAGTCCGTTTGCCAAGTTTTTGACAGCGGCGCTGCATGCGCTCCAAGAGATCGAATGGGGGCGCGATAGTCGGTGGTGGCTCAATCCCTACCTGGCAGCGCGCGTGCGGATGCGGATGCAGCAGTACCGTGACGGCGACCTGGCATTCGTGGCTCTGCTCGCTGTCGCGCAACATCGTTGCTCGTACCTCGAAGCCGCTGACGCTATCGGCAAACGCGAGTGGTGGCTACGCGAACAACATGATCGTCTAAAGCATTGGGTAAACGAGTATCGGCGACCGCATCATTTTCGCGGCCAGACGAGCGACACCCGACAATCTGCCTAACCAAGCTGCCTAGCCTGTAGCAAAAAGATGCGGCCCTCGCGGGTATGCCGTGCCTGCGAGGGCTTTTGTATGGATACCGCCATGCCGAGCCAACCGACCCCCAAACCCAAAGGCAAACCGCGCCGTCGGACCGCCAAGCTCGAACTTATCCGCCGCCAGACCGCACAAGCGGTATTCCTGACTGAGTTCGCCAAGTGCGGCAACCTGACCGCATCGGCCAAGGTGGCGGATATCAACCGCGATAGCATCTATGCCTGGCTAGAGCACGACGAAGCGTTTAGCCTGCGGTATCACCAGGCGGAAGCCGAAGCGGCGGACGCCATTCGCGCGGAATTGCATCGGCGCGCGGTGGAAGGCGTTGAGCGCGTGGTCGTCAGCGCCGGCCGCGTGGTCATGCTCGACGGCAAGCCCCTGGTGCAGCGTGAGTATAGCGACCACTTGCTAGGGATACTCGCCAAGGCACGGTGCCCGGAATACCGCGAATCGGCGCAAGTGGAAATCTCTGGCAAGGTAGAAATCAGCGATGCCCGCGAACTCCTCGCTGCTAAACTCGCTGCTCTCGCTGGACGAGTCGTCGAGGCGCTCCCTGCTGGCCAGCCTGACGCCTGAGCAGGCCGAACATTTGCTGTATGATTGGTCGCTGTGGGGCAGACCTGAGCAGATTGCGCCGCCGGGTGACTGGCGCGTGTGGCTCTTGCTCGCTGGCCGTGGTTTTGGCAAGACGCGCACGGGTGCCGAGTGGGTGCGGGCGCAAGTCGAAGCCGGGCGCTGTAGCCGCTTGGCGCTGGTTGCTCCGACGGCCGCCGATGTCCGCGATGTGATGATTGAAGGCGAATCCGGCTTGCTGCGTATCTCGCCGCCGTGGATGCGGCCAGAATATCAGCCGAGTAAGCGCCGCATCATCTGGCCCAACGGCGCCACCGCGACGACCTACAGCGCTGAAGACCCTGACCAACTACGCGGCCCGAACGTCGATGGCGCCTGGGCTGACGAACTCGCGGCGTGGTCATATCCCCAGGCCACCTGGGATATGCTCATGTTCACCTTGCGCGCGGGCGATGACCCGCGCGCCGTCGTGACGACCACGCCACGCCCGACGAAGGTGATCCGCGATCTGATCGCGGCGCCGTCTACGCACGTCACGCGCGGCACGACGTATGAGAACGCCGCGAATCTCGCGCCCGCGTTTCTCGACACCATTATTCGCCGGTTCGAGGGTACGCGGCTCGGTCGCCAAGAACTCATGGCCGAATTGCTGACCGACGTGCCCGGCGCGTTGTGGAAACGCGATCAGCTCGAAGCGTTGCGCGTCCGCAAGCGCCCGTCGTTGGCGCGTATCGTCGTGGCCATTGACCCGGCAATCTCCAGCGGCGAGGACAGCGACGAGACGGGCATCATTGCGGCGGGCCTGAGCGACGACGGTCAGGGCTACGTGCTCGAAGATGCTTCGTGCCGCGACACGCCCGCGCGTTGGGCCGCCACCGCCGTCATGCTCTACCGCGACTTGCAAGCTGACCGCATTATTGCCGAGGCGAATCAGGGCGGCGCGATGGTGGAACACACGATACGCACGGTCGATGCGAATGTGCCGGTCAAGTTGGTGCATGCGTCGCGCGGCAAACTGACGCGCGCCGAACCGGTGGCCGCGCTCTATGAGCAGGCGAAAGTGCATCACGTCGGCGCGTTTCCAGCGCTCGAAGATCAACTGTGCTCATGGACGCAAGGCGATGCGGATAGCCCCGACCGATTGGACGCGCTCGTATGGGCGCTGTCTGATCTCATGCTCGGTGAAGCTGGCCCGCGTATCCGGTTCTTTGACTAGGGAGCAAACATCATGCCGATTGATTATGCTCCCCCGTCCGCGTCCGCGCGCCTGGGCATTGCCACCAAGGCCAACCCGGTAGACGGGGCGATTGTTAGTTCGTACGGTTTGTCACAGCCTGTAAGGTTGCCGCGCCGCTTTGATGTCCTTGCCGAGCAGGGCTATGGGCAATCAGCCCCATGCTTTCACGCGATCAACCTGATCGCCTCAGGTTGTGCGGGGATTCCGTGGATCCTCTATCAGCGCAAGGGCGCCAACCGGCGCGGTACCGAGATTGACCAGCATCCACTGCTCGACCTCATGCAGCGCCCGAATCCGACCCAGGGATGGGGCAAGTTGTTTGAGGCGTATGTCAGTTACCTCTACATCGCTGGCAACAGCTACGTCTACGCTAACCTGCCCAAGAAAGGCGCACCGGTCGAGTTATGGACGATGCGGCCCGACCGCATGCGCATCAAGCCGGATGTCAAGCAATACGTCGCGGGGTATGTCTACGAAGTCAATGGCGAGCACGTCGATTTTGACGCCGCGAGCATCCTGCATACTAAGACGTTCGCGCCGCTGGACGACTGGTATGGCATGTCGCCGCTGGCGGTGGCCGCGCGCAACATCGACGTGCGCAACGCCGGGGGCGATTGGAACCTCGCGCTCTTGCAGAATAGCGGGCGCCTGCCCGGTTTCTTCGTCACGAAGGAACGGTTGGGCGACGCGCAATTCTCGCGCATGCGGGAGCAATTGATTGACCGCTACACCGGCAGCCGCAACGTCGGCTTGCCGGGTCTCTTGGACGGCGGCGATATCACGTGGCAGCCCGCAGGTGTGACGCCGATGGACATGGATTGGTCGCAGATGACCCTCGCGCAGTCGCGCGACATCGCGATCACGTTGGGCGTGCCGCCCGAAATGCTGGGCGATCCGCAAGTCAAGACCTATGCGAGCTACTCTGAGGCGCGCGCCAGCTTCTACACGGAAACCGTGCTACCGTTGATGGATATCCTCCGCGACGAACTCAACCGCTGGCTCGTGCCGATGTACGGCGCCAACCTGTGGCTCGACTATGACACGGAGGAGATTGAAGCGCTGGCGCCGTTGCGGGCGTCGCGCTGGGCACAGGTGCAAGCCGCGACGTTCCTGACCGTCAATGAGAAGCGCGAAGCGACCGGCTATGATGCGATTCCCGGTGGCGACGTGATTATCCTCCTCAACACCAACGCGACGCTGGACGAAGTGACGGCCGAAGCCGTGCCGGAACCGGTGCAACCGGTCAAGCCGCCGGGTGCGGCGGTCGGTGGCGGCGCGACGGGCCAACCGGCCAATGACGCCAGCGACACCGACGAAGGCGCGCCGACTCCGGCACCGGATGCGGCGGCCGACGCGGGCGCGAGTGGCATGCCGAGCGGAGACGGCGCGGGCGCCACGCTGGACGCGGGGAGCAAGGCGCATGACCCGCTGGACGACATTCTCGCGGGCAAGGTGGTGCAGTTCCGCCCAAAAGCCGCACGGCCGCCAGTGAGTCAGCGGCCGTCACGATACCGGCGGCTCACGACGCGCGCGAGCGGCTAGCGACCGATCTGCGCGCGCACGTCGTTGCGCAATTCGAGCAAGAGCGCGCGGCGGTACTCGCCGCCCTTCGTGGCGCGGGCGACCCTGACCAGGCGGTGCAAGCCGCGACGTTTGCCCACGAGCGACAGTACGACGGCTGGCACAGCCTCGCGGGCGACGTGCATGACACGGCGGCGGCGGCAGGTGGCGCGGCGCTGATCGGCGCGCTGCAATCCGGCGGCGCGGATGTCAGCGATTATGACGACTCAGACGATGATGATTGGGTCGCCACACAGCAGGCACCGGCCGCGCAAGGAGTACAAAAGCATACCGGGCAGATGCTCGCCGCCGCGCTGGCGGCCGCGCTCCTACTCGGCTCAAGTGGCGGCAGTGCGACAACGGCAAGCGGTGGCGGGTCGAATGCTACGGCGTCCCCAGCCACCGCGGGCCTTGAAGCCGCCGCCAACGACCTCTACGACCAGTGGACGGGCGTGAGTGGCGCGTCCGACTACGCCGGGCAACTGGTAGGCGACTGGACAACGACGGCCTGGAACCTCGGCGAACAAACTGCGATGGGGCAGGCGACTGCCGACGGCACCGCATCCGCCACAAAGACATGGCAGACGATGGGCGACGACCGCGTGCGGCCGACCCATGACGACGCCGACGGGCAAGAGGTCAACGCCAGTGACCCGTTCGTGGTTGGCGGCGAAGAACTGCAATACCCGTGCGACAGCGCCGGTTCGCTTGCTGAGACAAGCGGGTGTCGTTGTTCGATGGAGTGGACGTTCGCGAGTGGCGCGCTGGCGACCACGGCGGACGATCTGGCGCTGATTGATCTGTAGAGAGACGAGAGCCGAGCATGTCGTTAGTCAACTGGTTGTCAGACGTGCGCGACGATATCGAGTGGGCGGCGGCCGTGCGCGCGCGACGGCGCGAGAAGGCGAACGCGATGCACCCACGACGCGCGCGTGTGCATGAGACAACGACCGGCGAACGGCTCGCGGACCAGGCCGCCGGGCTGATCGGCTCATGGCGGTTCCTGATCGTGCAAGCGTGCCTCTTGGCCGCGTGGGTGCTCGTCAATGCCATAAGGCTAGCGGGCTTCGATCCTCCGCCTTTCATCTTGTTGAATCTCTGCCTAAGCTTCCAAGCGGCTTTCACCGGCCCGGTGTTGCTGATCGCGGCCAATCGCGCCGCGCAACGTGACCGTAAGCGCGACGATGCGGAGGCGGCGGAAGTCGATACCAGCGCGGCCATTCTCGCAGAGATGCGCCAACTGGTTGCCGACCTCCACACGCACACGACCTGTGCGGGGCACACGACGATAGGCCAGACGGCGGAGCGTCTGACCGCGGTGTATCCGGTGGTACCAGCCAAACCAGCGCCGCGCAAGCGTGCGGCAAAATCAGCGCCAACGGGCCAGGCGAGCTAGAGCGGAGCGGATGCGGTGCTACTTGCCAGGCTGCCGCTCTTGAGGGGATACACTATCTCGGTATGGAGATCAGCCCGCACCACGCACAGATACCCGGCGTGGTGACGCCCATTCGAGCCGCCGCATCCCTGTGGGAAGCGTCGGCGTGAAGCGGTGTGGTTACGTATTTCCGCAGCAAACACCAATTTGCGGGCACTAGATTGCAGCAACCGTAACCGGCGATAATTGGAGGCATCCACATGGCCACCTTCCGCACCAAATACGCGAGCGATGCCGAGCTAGCAGTGTTCAGGGGCAGCACGTTTCCCGCCGTTCCCGCCAACTTCTATCTCGCCCTGTTCACGACGGCGCCGACCAAGAACGACATGACCTCGGCGGTAGAAGTCAGTGGCAACGGCTACGCGCGTCAGGCGCTTGCGGCCAGTACGGCCACCTGGGGCGCACCGACCACGCAAGGCGACAACCTCACGGAGCAGATCGCGTCGCTAGTGCAGGTGCTCTTTCCGACCGATAGCACTGCCAACTGGGGAACCATCGTCGGCGCGGCGATCTATGACGCATCGACGGCGGGCAACGCCTGGCGCTATGGCGACCTCACCGCGTCGGACATCATCGACGTCGGTAACGCGCTGGTGATTCTGATCGGTTCGCTTGTGCTGACCGCCAAGTAAAGGCGGTGCGACATGGCCGCACTGAATCTGCTGACCGCGAACCAGTCGAGTTGGGAAACCAACACGACGGGCGCCACAACGGTCGGCTCACACGTCTATCAGGATACGACCGAAGCGTGGACGGGTGCCGCGTCGCTCAAGACCGTCACCGACGGCACCGGCGAATATCAAGGCGTCGAGATTGAGTGTCCGGTCGCCAGCTTCATCGCCAGCGAACAAATCACGCTGTCGAGCTACTTCCTGACCGACGCGACGAGCGCCGGGAAGGTCGTCCGCTTTTACTGCCAGTCGGATACCGGCTCTATTGGCTCGGTCGGTAATATCACGCTGCCGAGTGCGGGCGTGTGGACGCGCTTTAGCGTCACCGTTACGCTTGGTGCGACACTCCCGGCAAGTTGGATTGGCATCCGTTGGGATACCGGCGGCGCGTATCAGGCGCTCAACGTTTGGATGGACGGCTGCCAGATCGAAGCCGGGACGCTCGGCACGTGGTACCTCGGCGGCTGGGTGTCGGCGGCGGATACGCTGGCGAGCATCGGCGGCATGACGGTCGCTGGAACCGTGGGCGTGGTCGGCGCCGCAACGCTCGGCGGCGTCAGTGGCATGACGGTGACGCCAGCGGACGCGGTTGTGGCGACCCTCGGCGGCACGAGCGGCATGACCGTCACGCCCGCCGATGCGGGCATCACGACGTTCGCCAGCCTTGGCGGCATGACGATCACGCCCGCGCCAATCAACGCGGCCACCGTCACCGCCAGCGACGGGGCATCCGGCATTGTGGCCGCAACCGACAGCGCCGTCGGCCTTGTCTCCGCCACCGTGAGCGCCGTGGGCATCGTCACCGCATCCGACGCGAGAGGATAGGCCGCCATGACGACCTCTGTGTATGACCCGGCGCAAGGTGTCAAGCTCAGCGCGGCGTTCACGCTGGGCGGCGTGGCGACCGACCCTAGCACCGTCAGTCTGACCTACCGCGCACCCGACGGCACGGAGACGGTGCTGACCTATGCGGGCGCGACGATCACCAAAGACAGCACCGGCAATTATCACGTCGTGCTGACGCCCGCCGAAGCGGGGAGTTACCCGTATCTTTGGGAAGGCACTGGCACCGACCAGGCGACGATATCGGGGAGTTTCTTCGTGCGGCGGCAAGAAGCCTAGCGCCGCCATTCACCTACGCGCCGCTCCATTCGGGCGGCGCGTTTGCATGCCTGGGATACGCCAATGCAATTCAAGGGTACGGGCCGTTTGCTCGTCAAAGACCTCGATCTCAAGCAGGGCATTGTCCAGGCATACTGGAGCGCCTTCGGCAACAAAGACGACGGCGGCGATATTGTCGAGCCGGGCTGCTGGGCACGCACCATTGCCGAGCGCGGGCCGCAAGCCACGCAGCCGCGCGTCAAGTTCCTCTACCAGCACCAAGAAACAATGGTTGTCGCCAAGCCATCGGAATTAGTGGAAGATCGCGCCGGGCTGCTCGCCACATGCCAGATACCACCGACCACGCTTGGCAAGGATGTGCTAATCCTTTATGAAGCAGGCGTATTGACTGAGCACAGCGTGGGCTATGAGGTCGTCAAGGCGCAATGGGATTCAAAGCAATCCGCGCGACTCTTGATCGAATGCACCTTGTGGGAAGGAAGCGTAGTTACATGGGGCATGAACTCCGCTACCCCGGTTGTATCCGTGAAGGCGCTGACCCAACCCGCGCACCTGACCGCGCTCGCCACCAAAGCCGCGCAACTTGACGGGCTGCTCCATGCGGGCAATCTGCAATCTGAAGCGCTCTGCGACCAGCTCGAACGCGAACTGAAGGCGCTGCAAACCGCGCTGGCGCCGACGCAAGAAGCGGCCAGCCAACCCTACTCGATACAGGGGGTACTCGACAGCATGACCGATCTCGCGGACCGGCTCGGCACCAAGACGGCAACGCAAGCGGAGAAAGACGCGCAAGCGGAGCGCGCCAAGAAGTACAAGATCGCGGTCAAGGACGGCGGCAACGTCACGAAGCCGAGCAAGTACGCCGAGCTATCAGACGACGACTTCGCCGATCCGACGAACTATAGCTACCCCATCGACACGAAGGCGCATGCGGACAATGCGGCGTCACGGTTCGGAGACGCCGACAACCGCGCCGTCTACAGCAAAGCCGAGCAAGCCATTATCGACAAGCGCATCGCCGCCGCGCAGAAGAAGTTCGGCGAGGACGACAGCGGAAAGGCCGCACACATGTATCGAGCAATCAAAGGCACTGGCGGCGATGTCGAAGTCGCCGAAGACGGGTCGCACGCCAGCTACACCGGCACGCACACGCACAGCCATAAAGCGTTCGGCTCACAGGGCGGCGACGCCATGCACGAGCACGAGCACGAGCACAAGGGCAACGCGCGGCACAAGCACACGCACCCCAAGGCCAGTGGGCAGCGGCCGCAACGCAAGACGTTCCAAGAGCACCTGACCGCTGACATGTGCCAAGACCTCATGACCGACTGGCACGACGTGATTATTCACTCGTTTACGTGCGCGGTCGTAGACGCTTTCACCATCGGCGATGAGCCTGAGAGCGACGTGAGCGACGCGCTCGACGGACTGAAAGCCGCCGTCATGGAATGGGTGGCCAACGCCGTCAAGTGCGGCTTGGCCGACTTCCTGGACGACCAGGGCGGCAATTGGTCGCCAGCCAACTACCCCATGCAATACGGCGATGACAGCCAGCCCGATTACTACAACCCATTTATCTACGGCTGGATGTCGCGCCACCCGCTCGCCATGCCTGACGCGCCCGCGCGCCTCGGCAAAGCTGGCCGTACGTTCAGCTCCGGCAATCGTCAGGTGATTACGGACGCGCTCGACGGCATGAGCGACGCCATGAAGTCCATGAAGGTGCATCACGGCAAGATTGCCGACCTCATGGACAAGACTGACCCTGACGCCGTGCGGCAAGACGAAGACGACACGCAAGGCGACGATGATACCGAGAATGGCGGGCACGACATCAACAAGTCGGCTCGCTCCTCATACACGACCCCGCGCCGGGCTGCTGGCGCGTCTGCGGCAGGCACCACCCGCTCCGGCGGGCCGGGCCGCCGCGACGCGCAGGCGAGCACCACGCATCAGGGGACCGACCTGTCGGCCATCGCGGCCGACCTGGATGCGTTGAAAAGCCGCCTCTTGGCGGGGAAAGCAAAGTAACGATCATGGTAGCAGAACGAACCGACATGGAGGAAATGGGCACGCTGGTGCATCGTTTCCGCGAGATCGTTGACCAGGGCGAAGGCTGGCTGGCCGAGCGCGAGCCAAACCTCAAGGCGCTCAACGACAAGATCAACGACCTCGAAGCCAAAGCCGGACGCCCGACCCTCGGCGGCAGCCCCGCCGACGAACTGGAGACCAAGCGGCAACAGAAGGCGCGGAGCAGCGCTATTCGGCAGTTGGTCGCCAGTGATTTCAACCTCCGCAATATGCGGCAGGAAGATCGCGCGAACCTGGTGCCGCTGCAAGGCAAAGACGGCGAGATCAACGCCAAGGGCCTTGACCTCAAGGCGCTGAACTTGACTGATGACACCCTCGGCGGATTCTTCGTCCTGCCGGAAGTCGTCACCGATGAGATCATCCGCGCCGTCGTGCTGATCTCGCCTATCCGCGGCCTTGCCCGCGTCATGCAGACCAGCAGCAACAACCTCAAGATTCCGGTCTTGACCGCGCCGACGGCGGCCGCCTGGATTTCTGAGACCGGCACGCGCTCCGTATCGAGCAATCCGCAGTTCGGCATGAAAGACATTCCGACGCACGAGATGTACGCGCTGATGCTGTTCAGCCGCCAACTCCTCGAGGATTCCTTCTTCGACATGGAAAAGGAGATGGCCTTCGAGTTTTCGCAACAGTTCGCCAAGCTCGAAGGCGCGGCGTTCGTGTCTGGTTCCGGCGTTGGGCAGCCGCTCGGCTTCCTCAACGACCCCAACATCGCCACCTACACCACGGCCACGAGTGCCACGCTCGTCGCCGACGACCTGATCGGCGCGCTGCACAACTACGGCGCGTTCGCGTACTACCTGGCGCAAGCGTCCTGGGTGTTCAACCTCAGCACGCTCGGCTACATCCGCAAGTTGAAGGATAGTCAGAACCGCTACCTGTGGGAGCCTGGCATGGGCCTGGCCGACCCGCCGAAGCTGCTCAACCTGCCGTACGTCGTGGCACCGGATATGCCGAGCATTGCGGCGAGTGCGACCGCGCTGGCCTTCGGTGATTTCAAGCGCGGCTACCGCATCGTTGACCGCACGCAGATCGCTATCCAGCGCTTGACCGAACTCTACGCGACTTCCGCGCAGATCGGCGTGCTGGCCTACAAGCGCGTCGGCGCACAGACGGTGTTGTCGGAAAGTATCCACAGCATCACGATCCATGCCTGATTGATCGTGGCGGCCTGGGTGGCGCATCGCGCGCCGCTCAGGTACGCCGCCAGTCGCGCGCGTTCTCTCGGCTCTAAGGAGGGCCACACCGCATGTCTGATAAGTCACTTCACTACACGATCAAACCGACGCAGTTACTCGCCCCCGCGGCCTATACGTCCACGCAGACCAGCGCGACGTTTGACCGCGAGAAGGGTCCGAGCGGCGATATCGGCGCGCCGTACGAAGCGCTCGAACTCGTGGCCGATGTCGGCGCGTGGACGAGCGGCACGTTTACGTTCGCCGTCAACGACAGCCCCGACGATTCGACGTGGACCGCCGTACCCGCGGCCAATCTGCTTGGCGCTTTCACGGTCGTGTCGTCGTCTGGCACCGCGAGCCAGGTCTACCATGTCGCCTATGTTGGCACACAGCGCTATGTCCAGGTCGTCGCGACTGGCGCGACGACGCCATCCGCCGTGTTCGGCATCGTCGGTATCGGCGGTTTCCCGCGCAACCTGCCGACCGTCGCGTCTGGCAGCTAATCCCCGTGATGCGGTGCGCTCCCCGTT
>VFSW01014098.1_pt1 | contig 11068 bp, 3 predicted proteins | sample 5358111 | NCBI WGS metagenome assembly VFSW01 (sample SAMN11554181, study PRJNA540505) | mine drainage metagenome | isolation source: sediment from site ElyBrook_90M | place: USA: Ely Copper Mine, Vershire, VT | collected 2017
GCATCGTGGGCGATGCTTCTGCCCCTCTCCCTGCTGGGTGGGGGGCGTGCATGCCCCTCCGAAATTCGGAGGGGCTTTTTCGCTTTGTTATGCCTCGGAACAGCCCGTGCCCGGGGCCAAAATCAGCAAAATTTGGTTATGGAACAGAACTCGCCACGCGCCCTGTTGAAACTGGATTGGAGGCCTCTCGTACTTCTTTTCACCTGATTTTTCTTAACGAATCCATAACGTTATCGACTCCTTGTGACAATGTGAGCCGTTTCCGGCATTATCCGGTCGCGGCTTAGTAGAGAAATAATATTGCCGGTGGGCGCGCGCTTTTGGCGCATGCCTCTAATGCTTCGTCCGGCGTTTGGGTCGATTACGGATTGGTGAGAATTTTTTCGAGCGATAAATGCATCGGGGAGCGAAGAGTATGGCCGGCATCGCGGGCCATGCTTGCCGCTGTGGTATTCGTCGCGCTCTCGGTTTCGCTCAATTCGTGCCTGAAACGGCCGATCGAAAAATCGACGGCGACGCCGGGAGTGATCGATACCGGCGCCGCGGCGCGGGATACTTCGAAAGGCTTTGTTTCGGAGCAATACGATTCGCTCACTCATAAATTCACGAGCTTTTTCAAATCGCTGTTGCCGCCCGGCAAGGATACGACGAAGGGCGTCGCCGTCCTCACTCCTCCACCGCCAACGCTCATTTCCCCCGCCGCAACGACGCCACCGCCCACGCTGCCGGGCTTCCTGAATTCGCCGATCAAACGGCAGCTTGAATTCGATACGAGTGGAAACGTCACCCAGCGCGATGTCTTTTTAGGCGGGGACGTGCGCACGCCCGTTACCACGCCGCTCGATGCGTATCTTCACGCCGAGGAGCAGCAGCAAATCACGAACGGCTTCGAAGCCGCAGTCCATCACCAGATCGATACCGGCACGACGGTCGATCAGGAGACGGGCATTCTCGGAAATTACAACTCGATCTCCATTCCGATCCCGCCGAGCATCGTCCCGACAATTTTCGGTAAGCCCTCGATCAATCTGCGCGTCAATGGCGATGTGGCGATCCATCTGGCCTATCGCGATCAGCAGACTTACGCAACCGCTGGGGCGAATTTCTTTGGCTCCGAAACCGGGTTGGATTTCAAGCAGGAGATCAACGTCTCGACGAGCGGCACGATCGGCGATAAACTCAAGATCGGTGCGGACTGGGGTTCCGACCGGATGTTCCAATACGATAATCTGCTCAATTTTCATTATCAGGGTTTCCCCGATGAAATCTTGCAGGAGTTCGACGCCGGTAACGTCACTTTCAACACGCCCTCGAAATATATCGGCTTGCAGCAGGATCTGTTCGGCTTAAAAGCCGTCACACGCTTTGGGCCGGTCTATCTCACAACGGTCGCGGCGCAAAAGAAAGGGCAGCGGGAATCCAAGTCGTTCGGGGGCGGCGCCGGCGCGGCCACCGAACATATTATCTATCCGTGGAATTATCGGAGAAATCGGTTTTTCTTAGACACCTCGTTTATTCCTCGATATGAGTCGTATTATTCGCAAATTCCGCCAAACCAGGGTTCTGGATTCCAAGCCCCGACGAAGGTGGAAGTTTGGACCACCACGGCATATCTTACCGGGACAAATCCTCCTCGCCATGCCGTAGCCTACTACAATCTTCCGCCTCAAAGCGGTGGAAACTATGGCTTACTCCGAACAGGGGCGGGGGGGTTGGATAACGATTCCGTGGTCGCGGGGTATTGGGTTAAAATGGATACTACCCGCTATACCGTCGATCCAACCGGTGCGCTGATCCTAAGTCAGGAACCGGATGACAATCAAGCGCTGGCCGTCAGCTATCAGGATCCGACGAATGGTAACCAATATGGCGATAACTCAACGGTATCAGATACCTTAGTGCTGAAATTGATAAAGCCCCAATATACGTTCCAGCATCCGGACTGGCCGGAATGGAATAACATCATCAAAAGCACCTATTACATCGGCGGGGTAAACTTCGACCCATCGACTTTTTCCGCGCGCATTTATTTACAGGCACCGGGAGGACATCAACGGGAATATCTGGCGAGACCGAATGTCAAGAGCAACGCCGGACCGCTGCTAAAAGCAATTTCGGTTACCGGGCTGGATCGCTACAATAATTCCGCCGTCAATAATAAAACGCCGGACGGACTCATCGATTACAACAGCCAATTCCAACAGGATTACATTGTGGACCCAAAGACGGGAACGATCGTGTTTCCCTATTTGGAACCATTCGGGAGCAAGATGCTCAATTATATCCAGGCGCAGCAGAAGAAGGACAAAACCTACAACGATACGGACTTTTATCTGCCGGAGATCTACAACACCGATCAGCAAACGCTCATCCTGCATGAAACCAAGCTCGTCAATCTCGATGTAAAATTCACGGGCGGCGTATCTTCGACGCTGCAGTTGGGCGCCTTCAATTTGGTGGAGGGGAGCGTGCGCGTGACGATCGGTGGAACTACGCTGGTCGAGGGAACCGATTTCCGTGTCGATTACAATTCGGGCACAGTAACGATTTTGAATCCCAGCCTTCTGAATACGGGGCAGATCAATGTGGAATATGACGTCCACGATATTTTCACGAACGCGACAAAAAACATCCTCGCGATGCGCGCGGAAGTGCCGCTCTTCGATGACGTGGGTCATTCGAAAGGCGTGATCGCGACGACGCTGATGAACTATTCCATGTCGCTTCCGACGCTCAAGACGCGGCAGGGCGAGGAGCCGATGTCCAATTGGGTCTGGGGTGCCGACGGCAATTATAATCTCGATGCGCCGTTCCTGACCGATGCGCTGAACGCGCTCCCGATGTTCAATCTCAAAGGCCAGTCCGCGCTCGATATAAAGCTCGATGGCGCGCTATCGTTGCCGAATGCTAACACTCAGAAATCGCCGATGCCGGTCGATAACGGCGCCTCGATCGCCTACTTAGACGATTTTGAGGGCGGCCTGAACGAGTTCCCGCTCTATTTGAATTATGGCCGATGGGTTCCCGCTTCGCAGCCGGGGGATAGCGCGTTCCAGTATCCGAACTCGCAGAATAACAACTCCGATACCGCGTATTGGCTCAATCCGATGAATCAGCTAAAAGGCAAGACCGCCTGGTTTCCACCGACCACCTTGCCAGGAGGGGCTTTCCCAGCGCTTACGGATATCAAGCCGAACGAGCAGACTTCCATCGGTCAGACGGCGACGACGATGGACTACTATTTCGATCCTACGCATCCCGGCATTTACAATCCGACCCCCTCGGCGCTCGGTACTCCTCAGAATTGGGGCGGTATGATGCAATACGCGCCTGGGCTGAACGTCGCAGCCACGAATACGAATGCGATTCAATTTTATGTCAAAGTCGATGATATCGATCCGGCCGATTACGCCAACGCCACGCTCACCTTCGATCTCGGTCAAATTTCCGACGACATTATTCCGGATCACAAACTCGAAACGGAAGACAAGGCGCAAAATGGACGGTATCAGCCTGGAGAGGATGTCGGTCTCGACGGACTAACGGATAAGGACGAACAGGCGATGTGGAACAACAAAGCCTTCGATCAAGCTGACCCGAGTAATGACAATTACGGCACCGATTTTCTTCATATTAATGGGCAGGAAGGCAACCAGAATGACTATTATTCTGGCCTGACGCCAGACCACGAGGATCTGGATGGAACTGGCTCCATCAATCTCACGAATGGATATTACGAGTACAAAATCCCGCTGAACATGGCGCTGAATAAGTACGTCATTGGTGGGAATCCTTCAAAGCGGTGGTACCAACTCCGTATTCCACTCGCCGATTACAACCAAATTGTCGGGATGAAGGATAGTTCCTTCAGCAATATTAATTACTATCGCATCTGGACGAATGGCTATACGAAGCCGATGCAGCTCGAGCTTTTCGAATTCATGCTCGTTGGAAGCCAGTGGTCGCGCGGCAACGTTGGGCTGAATCCAGTGAATCCGATCGCGGACCAATCGCTGCAAATCGATTATGTCAACATTTGGGACAATGCCGATTCCGGATATTATACGCCTCCCGGCGCGGCGACGACGTTGGTTCCCGCCGCGACGAGCTACCTTCCCGGCAACGAGCAATCGCTCCGGATGCGGCTCACTTGCGTCGGGGATACGGGCCGGCGGGAAGCGACCCGCGTATTTCCTACGCCGAACGATCTCTTTAATTATACCTCCATGGCCATCTGGGCACATGGCGATGAGAGCCCGATCAATAACGATATTTCGACCGCGCCGCTCCATACAATCAAAGATACGGCAAACCGTGTCTGGATTTACTGGCGCTTCGGCTCAGACCAATACGATTATTACGAATACCGCATGCCGCTCGTCCGGGGATGGCAGAACATGCACGTCGATTTTAATTTTCTGACGGCGCTCAAAGCGCAGCGCGCGGCAAATCAATATGTCATTTCCGCGGCAGATCCGAATGTGCCCTATGCTATCTATTCTGTTGTCGGCGGGCCGACGCTGACGAACGCGCCCTATTTCGTACTCGGCGTACAGAACGAATCGGGACAGCCGTGCCTTACGACCGATGTCTGGTGGGACGAACTTCGGCTGCTCGGCGCCAACGACAAGCCCGGCCTGGCCTGGAACGGTGCGGCGAAATTGCAGCTTGCCGATTTTGGGAATATCTCGGCATCGATGGTTGACGAGAGCGCGGATTTCCACCGCGTCGATGAGCGATTCAACACCACGCGCTCGACCACGTTCGACTGGAACGTGATCGGCCAGTTCGCGATGGATAAAATGCTGCCGAAATCCATGCAGACGGCGAATTCGAAATTCCCGCTTACGATTTCGCACGCGGAATCCATCCTCACGCCGAAATATATTGTAAATACGGATGAAGATCTCTCGCTGGCGATTGCTGCCGTTAACGCCTCTCCGAATTATACGGCGGCGCAGAAAGCCGAGATCGTCGATTCGCTGAATTCGAACAATCAAACACTCGATATCAAGAATTCGATTGGCTCGAACGATATTGCGCTCCGGTTCCCAGGTTCGTTCTTCCTAATTCCAGCACTCATCAACCGGCTCGATTTCGGGTTCGGCTACACCGAAGAATATTTGCGCTCGCCCGTATTCCAGTATGACTATAACTGGGCCTGGACGGTCTCGGGCCGCTATTCGCTGCCGCCGCTGCCGCAGCTTGGCATCGAGCCGTTCAAATGGTGGGGGAATACCACGCCGATCATCGGGCCGTATGCCGATTGGAAGATCAATTTGTTCCCAACGAACGTCTCCTTTGCCATCGCCGCCACGCGCGCGCGTGACCACTCGCTCACACAGCTTTCCAGTCTCACGCTGCCGCCCTATGGCGATACTTCGTCGGCGGATTTGGCGGCCGTTCTTGAAAGCCGCGTGCCGCTTGTGAACCGCATTTTCACCGCGACGCGCGGGATGCAAATAAATTGGAAGCCGTTCGAGGGCGGAATGCTTTCGCCGGCCTTCGATTACGCGCTGGATGTATCGAGCAATCTTGCGCCGCTCGAAACCAACGCGCAATTCAATGCGCCCGTCACCTATGACGCGAATGGGAACCCGATATACAATTACGACAGCGTCTATCTCTTCCAGCGAAATTTCAGTGACATTGCGCACGACATCTTTCTGAAGAACGGCGCGCTGGCGAGATTAGGCACCGATTACGCCGCGAACCAGCGCGTTCACATGACGACGGAGCCGCGGCTTCCGGGCCTCTTCGGCCTGGAAACGTTGGTGCGTCCGGTCTTCGATTACAGCGTTGAATACAAATGGCTGAACGCGCAGACGAATTTGCAAAACGCAAAGCAGGGCGCATGGAACAACGCGATCACGACCGGCCTGGAGTTCAACGTGCGCAAGCTGGGCGAAATGATCTTTGGTAAAGCGGCCGCGCCGGAGCAGCCCCAGCGCGGATTTCGCGGGCGGCCCGGCGAGCGCGGCGTTGGAATCACGCCGGAGGAATTGCCGGGGCGCGGGTTCGAAGAGCGCCAATCGCCATTCCCGAACTCGCGCGAGCAGCCGCGTAACCAGGTCGAGCGCGGCCAGCACATGCGCCCGCAGGAGCAGCCCAATCCGCTCGGGCGCCCGAGCTACATCACCGATACGCTGCACGTACCCGGAAACTTCGTCGGGCCGGTGTTCATCGACACCACCAAGATTCACTTGCCCGGCGTGGGAACCGAAGGTATTAACGACCGCGAATTCGTCGTCGATACCTCGATTGCTCCGGAAGCGCCTCCCGTCATCGTTACTCCGCCGCCGGAAGAAGCGGAACAGCCGTCATCGCCGCCCATCACGATTCAGCAGATTTTGCAAGCGGCCATCGAGAAGCCGCTCTTCGATTGGAACGGCACGCGCTTTAATTTTACGCAAACGAATTCGAGCCTGAATAACGCGCTTGCCGGCGTTGGCTCTGGCATCTCGAATTTCCTCGCCAAGGGAATTTTTAATCCGGAGGACGATCAGAATGGGCCGTCGCGCGCATATCAGTTGGGCCTCATCACCGATCCGAGCGGGCGGCTGCTGTTCCATTGGCAGAATCATTTTCCATTCCTCTGGTATTCGGTGCGGCCCGGGCTTCGCGCCGCCGATCCCTATGGCGGGTCGGTCGATGTGGTCGATGCCTTCAATCAGGCGAATAATTTCGAGCTATCGACGAGCCGGCCGCTCTGGGCGGGCGCTTCGATCAGCCTCGATTGGAAGCTCTCGTTCGGGTATGCCGAGCGGGACGCGCTCAATATCGAAAGCAATGGGTTCCCAAATCCGCTCTACACCGTGAAATCCGGCGACGTCTCGCGCACGTTCCTTTCGATCCCATCCATTCCGTTTCTTCCAGCGAGTATGCAGACCGGCATCCTGAACGTCGGGGCGAAGTATAAGCAAATGGTCGAAGCCGTCAGCCCGATCAACGGCCAGCAAATAACCGATAGTAACGCCCGTTTTCTTTTGCCGACGCAACAGCATAACCTGATCGAGCAGAATGCCTTCATGCAGGGCTTCGAATCGCTGCCGTGGTTCTCGGCGGCGATACAGGAATATCTGCCGCGTGTTAATTGGTCGTTCAATTGGTCGGGCCTGGAAAAATTCCCCCTCTTCAGCTTCGCCGATCACGCGAGCGTCCGCGATGCGTATAGCGGCACGTATCGCCGTTCCTTCCAGCAAAACCCCGGCGACTCGCTGGACCTGACGAATCTGCAGGCGATCGTTTATGGGTTCCAGCCGCTGATCGGCCTCGACATGGGCTGGGATAAATTGTGGAATGGCCGGTTGACTGCGAGCCTCAATTACAGTACGCAGACCCAATGGGCTGCCGATTATGCTTCGGCGCGCATTACGCAGCAGCTTTCGACGACCTTCGGCATCACGGCGAATTATTCGCGCGAGGGGCTTGCCATTCCATTCCTGAAATTAAATCTGAAGAACCAATTTACCGCCAGTTTCACGCTGAGCGAAACGATTTCCTCGAATAATTATTATAATTTCTGGACGATCTCGCCCAGCAATCCCAACGGCATCAGCAATGGCGGGCTAACGAAAACAACGATCGAGCCGCGCATCGGCTACAGTATGAGCCAGCAGCTTACGATCGAGATGTTCTACCACTACGAGCGCACAACCCCGGCCGCCAGCGGACTTATCAGCCCACCCACCCGCTTGATCGAGGCCGGGCTGGATATTCATCTGAAGATTCAATAAGAATCTTGGATTTCCGCATTCGCGGGAACGACAAATGGGCAGATGGTACGTGCGGAGCGTAAAACAAAAACATTCCTGTCATTTCCGCGGATGCGGGAACCTATTAAAAATGCTCCGCATGTCCCGCGAAGACCGTTTTAATCTCCTGCTCCAGGTGCGCCTTGAGCGATTTCAGATCTTCGGTCGAGGGATGGATGCTTTGCAGGAATCCTTCGGCGAGGCGGCGCTTGTGGCCGGCGGAAGCATCGGCAACGCCCAGCGTTTCTTTTGCCCAAGCGGCGAGCGAGCGCTTTGTCGGCGCGCCCTCGATCTCGGTAATCGGCTTCGACATCAGCGCCGGATCGTGGCGTAACCGCGCGAGCACATCTTCGAGGGTGAGCAGCGAGGACAACTGATCGAACGCTCCGGACGCCTGATAAAGTTGGAGCAGCGTATCGTACGATCGCTGAAAGAGCGCTTTCTCCTCTGCGATACCCGCCGTGCAAAGCAGCAAATGCAGTTTGGGAATATCCGATCGCTCCGCGTAGGTGCGGCCATGCAGGAACGCAATGGCGCGCAGCACGTCAAGCGATTTCGCCTGAGTGCGCGGCGAGATATAAAAATCTTTCGTGCGAAGATGTGATTCGTGCGGCCTCTCCTGAAGCATTCGATTGCGCTGCACCTCGTAATGCCGGACGACGAGGTTCATAAAATAAACCAGATCGGGGGTGGTTTGAATGTGATATTCGGGAACCTCGCCGCGAACGACGTGCGTGGAATATGCAAAATCTTCGTAGCGAATCTTTTTCGGCGGCTCGATGGCATTGCCTAAGTTCTTCAGGTATTGCTGCGAGATCTTGTACTGGAAGTAAGCGTCCTTGTCGGGATGAATGAGCGCCTTGAAGAGAAACCGGTCGAGCAGCGCCTCGGTGATCTCGGAAAGCCGAAGATAATTCGTCGCGGCGATGACGGTATGCACGTTCGATCGGACTCGCTGCACGCCACGAATTAGTTCTCGCTCGTTCAAGAGCGAAAGCAGAGCGCGGAGCGTGTAATCGTTCGCGTCGAAAATTTCGTCGATAAATCCAAATTCGCTTTCGACTAAGGAACCTTGAGTGTTGTGAATAAGCCGGCCTTGTTTCAACTCTTCGAGGAGGAGCCCGCCGAAATAGGTATCGGGCTGCTGCTCCTTGCTGGCCTGCACCGAAAAGCAGCGCGCGCCTTCGAACATGCGGAAAACCTGATCGGCCAGCAGCGTTTTGCCGACGCCCGTCCGGCTTTCGAGCAGGACGTGCTCGCCGATCAGCATCGCAAGGAAAATCTGCTCGATCACTTCCTCCCGGTTGACGACGCGCTCCTGCACGAATTCGATCGCCTCCTTGAGCGCGTCGATAATCGCCGCCGTGTTCCGCGCCTGTCCATTTACTGGGAGGGCGGATGTAACGGCGGTCCGAGCGAGAACGCTGGCGGTGGTCTCTGGCATAGCGTTCTCTGCAATATCTTATGAGGCAAGAAAGTTGCCGTAAATGCAAAGCCCCTCGAAAAGAGGGGCTTAAAGCATCGTTTTTGAAAGTTAATGCTCAATCTCGATTCGAATCGTTTTCACAGTTCCGCCAGAGGCAAGCCGCAAATAATAATTCCCTGCCGCAAGCTTCGAGCAATCGAGTGTGAATTGATTGTTCCCCGATTGTAGGCGCGGCGAAGGAAGTGATTCCACCCGCTGGCCAAGCTCATCGTAAATTTCGAGCGCGGCTGGAGCCGAATAAGAGGTGTTGATGTAAGCCGTCATCGACTCGTTCGCCGGATTCGGAACAGCAGTTAACGTTAGGCCACTTGATGCGGAATTTGGAGCAATACTAGCCTCATAGGGTGACGGCGGAAGGTCAACGTGCTGGAAAGGCGTGGTATCTTCGGGAATTTCACTCTGCTTGTCTCTAATGGCATTGATCGATTCAGTGCAAGAACCAGACCAGAAAGGATATCGCTGTTCAATATTCCACATAAGGTTTGCTGCTCCATTTCGATCAAACATTATCTCGTCACTTGCGGCATCGAACAAAACTTCTGCCTGATACCACTGAGCCGTGTCGAGGTTGAACACACTGAGTTTCCAGTTGTAATCATCGATAAACGGCTGATAATCATAAAAGGAGTCATGCTCCGCGATTCTGCCAACCATTTGACCGTCATAACGGAAAGCTGATGGAATATAATATTGGTAATAGGGATGTCGCTCGATGAAAAGCCGTTCGGTATCGATAGCTTTTTGCCAATCGATTCCCCACCAATCCAGCGCGGCCCAATATAGATAATCGGAATCGTCTGGATGGACGGAGGTATCATGAAGCTCCGACATCGGCAATTGACCTTTGCCTTTCGACGGAAAAAAGCCGCCGCCGCATTCAAACGCAATATCCGCGTGCGTACTTGCGCCAATGTTGTGATACTGCACATTGTGGAAGTTAGGGTCGCTTAGAAACAGTATCTGGCTCGTGCTACTATTGATCGCTGGGCTCCAGTTGTTCTCCGTGACCGGCCATTGGAGTTGATAGTAATAGCTACCATTGTAAGTCGGGAAATCAAAAAGGTGTGCTCCATTGGATGCAGTAAATGTATTGTCCCCAAACACACCATTACCATACGATCCAGTCGTTTGAACGATTGCCGCATCCGAATTGTGGTTCGTTGCCAGGGCAATGGGACCGTCATAAATTAGGTCGTTATCTCCATCGCCATCAGGGTCGGTTTGGCCCGCAGCATTAGTCTGAGCAACGACCTCGCCGGAATTACCCATTAGCTTGAGCTTTCCATCGCTCGCGCTGATGATAAATTGGCCGATGTTCGAAGTGGCCTCAGCCGTGATCTGCCCACCCGGCCAAGAGACGAGGCCTTGCGTCGCCTCATCGTAAAAGAGCAGGGGCTGTGCTTTTGCGCCCGTCACCCCGAGCGCGCAGGCTAAGCAAAGCGCAATCATGACGTTAAGTGCGTGTGTTCGGTGTGTTAAATTGTACTGCATAATTTAGTTCCTTCAGAGTAGTTGTGAAGTCAGTGATTAAACAACTCGGCGGGTCGGTTTTTAAAAAGAGGCTCGTCGGGGGCAATTTCAGGGGTCTGCCTGGTCACAAAGAAATCCGGGCTGGCTTTCGAGCGATTGCTTAATACAAACTTACAACATTATTTCGGAAAGTGTACTCCGAAAAATGAGAAATCGGCAAAATACAGTATTCGGTAAGCAAAGCAAAATTCGAACATTTTTAAAATAATTTTCAAAACCTCTCGACTTTGGCTTTTATAGTGCTTATATTAGGTTCTACAAGGTATTTTGTGGAAGAAGTTCGTAGTTTTGCCGGATG
>VFSW01014099.1_pt1 | contig 11066 bp, 10 predicted proteins | sample 5358111 | NCBI WGS metagenome assembly VFSW01 (sample SAMN11554181, study PRJNA540505) | mine drainage metagenome | isolation source: sediment from site ElyBrook_90M | place: USA: Ely Copper Mine, Vershire, VT | collected 2017
CCTTCGACCAGCTCTCGCGGATGGTGTTGAGTGCGTGCCGCGGCATGGTCACGTGCACGCCGTAGCCCTCGTGCGTGACATGCGCCTGGAAATCATTGATGAGCCGCTGTTTCCATGGCCGCGACAATAAATGGTGCGTCAAGCAGCGCGTCGCCCGCGGCTGTTGCATGATCATCGCGGCGAGTTCCCAGGCCCTATCGACCAGTTTGTCGTTCGCCACCACCTCGTTGACCATGCCCCATTCGAGGGCTTTTCTGGCGTCGATTTTCTGGCCCGTATAAAGCGCATAACTGGAGCGTTTTGCACCGATAAGTTCCTGAAACGTCAGCAGCTGACCGTCGCCGGGTACGAAACCGATCAAAAAGTGGCCGTCCTGAAACACGGCGTCTTCGCAGCAAATAGTCATGTCACATAACAGCGCCAATTCCGTGTGGTACCCGGGACCATTGACCGCCGCAATGGTGGGGATGTCAACATCGAAGATTAGGCTCTCCACCAACTTGGTCGCGCCCCGGTAATACATGTCGTAGTCGAAGAGCAGATCCTTTTCCTCATTCTCATCGACGCAACCGATCCAGTAAGGATCGGTCGAGGTGAGAATCATCACGTCGTTTTCAGGGTCGTTACCGACGTCCTGCCAGGCCTGAATCAAGACCCGATGCATCTCCATGCCCCAGACGACGGGCCCGCCGTTCATATGCATCCGCAGGAGGATGACGCCGTCCTTGCGTTCCATGAAGATACGGTCCTTGTACCTCTCCTTGTACTCTTCGAATCTCGGCCGGCCTTCCGACATTGATTTACGCATACAGTGCTCTCCAAGTGTTGAAATCCGATTCAATGAACCCGTTTCAGGCTTGCCGCGGCGTTGGCTGACGGGAATCAGGTGAGCGCCGCCGACGCCCATTGGCGTAGATGACTTAAGAGAGAATTTCGTCGACAATATACATGAGCAATATCCTGCAAGACATGCGCGGAGCAATTAATGGAGAAAGTCGACCAAACCGGCGAGTTGGGTGACTTCATACCTCGGCAATCGCTGCAGGCGAGCGTCCTGGAGCTGCTGCGGAACGAGATCGTGGAAGGCATTTGCAAGCCCGGCATGAGGTTGCAGGAGCGCATTCTCTGCGAACGATTCGGAATTTCCCGCTCACCGCTGCGCGAGGCATTTCACGTACTGGCATCGGAAGGTCTGATCGAATTGCTGCCGAACCGCGGCGCTGTCGTATCGGCGCCAACGTTGAAGGACGCGCTTGATCACTTTGTGCTGGAGCGCGCGCTCGAATGCCTCGCCATCGGGCTCGCCTGTGACTATGCGAGTGCTGGCGCACTGGCGCATATCGAAGCGCTGCACCGGAAATACAAGAAGCTGGTGACCGGCAAGGACAGGTCCGCTTTCGTTCGGTGCAACAACGAGGTCCACAGCGCGATCGTCAGGGCGAGCGGCAGCGGCCCAGTTGTCGACGCCCACTTGATCAACTCGCGACAGCTGATTCGTATCCAGAATCTGCGCGGCTTCGTCGAACATTCAGCGCAGGAATCCTGGCGCGAGCATGACGCTTTCATAAAGCCGCTGCTGGTGCGCCGCAAAGCGATCGCGGTCGCCGCGCTCAATCGCCATTTCGATACGGTTGAGCATCATTTGCGCTTGCGCTTGCAATCCAACGACTGAGTGCGCGCGGCACCGCAGCCGGCGCGGCGGGCTGGAGGACGCGCCACCTCGATGTGTGGGAAATCGTGTCGCGTTACGTTCGACACGCCATAAAACCCGCCGAACTCGGCCGGCGTGCGCATAACTATGTCGAGTGTCGGTTGACGATTGTCGACAATCTGGATATGCTGGAATTGGCCAAGCGGCAGTTCGTCTCTTTATCCGGATGGGCATCGAAGAAATGAAGGTCACTCTATGCAGACAATAAGCGCCCCCGACAACGCACGGTCTCTCAAAGTAGCCTTCATCGGTCTTGGCCGCATGGGATCGGGGATGGCCTGGAATATCCGGAAGGCCGGCTTCCCGCTGGTTGTGTATAACCGCACCGGATCGAAAATGGATCGGTTCGCAGCCGCGGGAGCCGTAGCCGCCGACACGCCGCGCAACGCGGTGGCGGTGGCCGATGTCGTGGTCACCTCGCTCATCGATGATCGCTCGGTTCTCGACCTGATGACGGCAGCCGATGGACTGTTGGCCGGGCTACCGAGAACGGCCATCCATCTTTCGACAACGACCATATCGCCTGCGGCCAGCACCCGGCTCGCGGAACTTCATCGGGAGCACGGCAGCCAATACGTCGCGACCAACGTACTGGGACGCCCGACAGCTGCCGAGGCCGGGCAACTGGTGGCGCTGGTTGCCGGCGAACCGGATTCCATTCGGCGATGCCGCCCGGTGATCGATGCGTTCACGAGTGCGATCGTCGACGTTGGACGCAAGCCGGCGGATGCCGCCAGGATGAAGCTGACGATCAATTTTTTCCTGGCCGGCCTCCTCGAGTCGATCGGGGAGGCGTACGTGTTCGCGGAAAAACACGAACTCGCGCTGAACACGGTCAAGACGCTGATTCTCGACCAAGTGCTTCCCAACTTGGCGGTCCGGGAGTATGCCGAACGAATCGCGGAACGTCGTTACGGCGAGGCTGGCGCGACCCTGACCACCGGGTTGAAGGACCTGGAACTCATCCTTGCCGAGGCGGGTAGGGTCAACGCGCCCATGCCGCTGGCGGCATTGGTCCGCGACCACATTCTGACCGGGCTCGCCCGCGGCCAGCACGATCTTGACTGGTGCGTGTCGGCCGAGGCCAACCGCCTAGCCGCCGGGCTGGATTAGCGGTTCGCGCCACCGGCGATCGCGCGGTGAGCGCAGCGATTGGGGGAAGTCCATGTTTTTTCGTAACGATCTCGCCCTGGCATTCAACATCGGGGACCTGCGCCGCATGGCGCGAAGCCGTCTGCCGCGGCCAATATTCGAGTTCTTGGACGGCGGCGCGGATGACGAGGAGAGCCTGCGGCGCAACACGGCGGCGTACCAGGACTACGCGCTCGTGCCCGACACCCTCAGCGACGTTTCGGCCATCGATCTGTCGATGACGCTGCTCGGCCAGCGGATCAGCTGGCCTGTGATATTGTCGCCGGCAGGCGCTGCGCGCTTGTTTCACTGCGACGGAGAATTAGCCGTGGCGCGGGCGGCGACACGAAGTGGAACGTTCTTTGCATTGTCGACGATGTCGAACACAAGCCTTGAACAAGTTGCGACGGCGGCTGCCGGGCCGAAAATTTTCCAGTTGTACATTTTCCGTGACCGCGGCGTGACTCGCGAGCTGGTCGCTCGCAGCAAGGCTGCCGGGTACCATGCGCTGTGTCTGACGGTCGACACCCCGCTCGGCGGCAACCGCGAGCGCGACCGGGCCAATGGCCTGAGCATGCCGCCGCGTTTGACGCTGAGGAGCGCGCTCAGCTTCGCGATGCGCCCCGCTTGGTCGCTGGCGGCCTGGCGCCGCCTCGATTTTACGATCGCGAATTTCGAGGGTGCGGCCAGCAAGCCGCCACCGGGACTCTCGGCCGTACAGTACGTCAACAGTCTCTTCGATCGCTCGGTGACCTGGAAGGACGTGGACTGGTTGGCCGGGATCTGGGGCGGGCCGCTCGTCATCAAGGGGGTGCTGTCCGTACGCGACGCGCTGCGGGCGGCCGATGTCGGCGCCGGCGCGATCATGGTGTCCAACCACGGTGGCCGGCAGCTCGACGCCGCCAGCGCCCCCTTCGACCGGATTGCACCCATCCGCGACGCCGTCGGTGACCGCCTCAAGATCATCCTCGACGGCGGCGTTCGACGTGGCACCCACGTTCTGAAGGCTCTGGCGCGCGGGGCCGATGCGTGCGCGATCGGCCGCCCGTACCTCTACGGCTTGTCTGCGGCGGGCGAGGCGGGTGTTGATCACGCGCTGCAGATCCTGCGCAGCGAAATAGAGCGGGACATGGCGCTGCTCGGATGCGCGAAGATCGAGCAAATCCGCCCGGACCATCTTGCGCGACTGCACGCGGGACCGCTTCAGGGCGCCGCTATCGCATAGGAGGATTTCTCGATGTATCGCGAAAATTCACTGAAAAAATCACTCGGGCAGGGAAAGGTCGCCTACGGAATCATCCATGCGCTCGGCTCGGCGGCGGCGGCTGAAATGATCGGCATGGCGGGTTACGATTACGTGATCATCGACGGTGAACATGGCCCCGGCGATCACCAGAGTCACCTGCAATCATTGCAGGCTGTCGCCTCGACCCCGGCGACGGCATTATACCGCGTCGAGAACAACGACCGAATAGTCCTCAAACGCGCGCTCGATCTCGGTGTCGAAGGCGTCATGGTACCGGGCGTCTCGAGCGCTGAGGAAGCTCGCGCCGCCGTCGCCGCCTGCCGCTATCCGCCCAAAGGAGTCCGCGGCTTCGCAGCCGGCGTGGTGCGGGCCTCTGACTACGGTCTGAGTATCGGTCAGTACATCGCGGACGGTGAGTCGCAGCTGCTGATTTCCGTGATGATAGAAACCGAGGAGGGCGTCAGGAACGCCGGCGCGATCGCTGCCGTTGGGGGCATTGACGTGGTGCAGATTGGACCCGCCGACCTGAGCTATGAACTCGGCGTACCCGGGCTCTTCGGCGATCCCCGATACTTAGCCGCCCAAACGGCCATCGAGCAGGCGGTGCTCGAGCAGAGGAAAGTGCTTGGCGGCGTTCCGATGCCAGGGATCGGGCTCGACTACCTCCTGGAGCGCGGCTATCGGATGATCACGCTTGGCGCGGATGTCATGTGCCTCAGCCAGGGCCTCGCCAAGACGCTGGCGGCCGCTCCGCGCCGATGAAAACGCCGGTCGGACGCGACCACGGTCATCGATCGGAGCCGTTGCGCATCATGCATGCGATGATTCGAGTGGTCGACCTCGACCGTTCCATTCGTTTCTATGAGCTACTCGGCATGCGAACACTGCGCCGTCATGAATTCCCCGGTGGCCGCTTTTCGATCGCCATGATGGGCTATGGCGCCGAGGCGGAGACCGCGGCTCTGGAACTCACTCACAACTGGGATACGACATCCTATGAACTCGGCGGCGGGTTCGGCCACATTGCGCTCGCGACCATGAACGTATTCGAACTGTGCAAGAACCTGGGCGACCACGGAGTCAGGATCGTTCGAGCTCCGGGACCGATGCATGGCGGGCCCACGCTTGCATTCATCGAGGACCCCGACGGCTACCGGATTGAACTGATCGAGGTCGACCACGACCATCCGCTCGGGCACTACCGAACGGATGCCGGCGCCAGCTGAGGCGAGGCCATTGGCACAAAATAGCGTACTGAACGAGCTACGCACGCGGCTGGGCGACCAGTCGGTGCTGGAGGGGGACGCCGTCGCTGAGCGTCACTTCGCTGATTGGAGCGGCGCACCTGCCAGCCGTGCGGATGTACTGATTTTGCCGTGCACGCCGCAGGATGTCGCCACGGCACTCGAAGTATGTTCACGCTTTGGCCAGCGCGTCAGCGTGGCAGGCGGCTTGACGGGCTTGGCGGGCGGCGCAAATCCGCAGCCAGGCGAGATCGTAATGTCTCTCGGCAATTTGCGCTCGATCGAACCAGTCGATGAAATCGGCGGAACGGTCATCGTGCAGGCGGGTGTGACCCTGGAGCGCCTCCAGCAGCACGTGGCCCCGCTCGGATGGTTCTTTCCACTCGATCTGGGGGCCCGAGGCAGCTGCCATCTCGGCGGCAACGCCGCGACCAACGCTGGCGGCAATCAGGTGCTGCGCTTCGGAATGATGCGCCAATCAGTGCTGGGTCTCGAAGTGGCGCTCGCGGGAGGGACGCTGTTAACGATGCTCGACCGCGTGGTCAAGAACAACGCTGGCTTCGACCTAAAGCACCTATTCATAGGATCGGAAGGTACGCTGGGAGTCATCACCCGGCTTTCGCTGAAGCTCACGCCATTGGCAAATGCCAGCCGTACCGTACTGTGTGCCTTGCCGTCCTACAAGGCGGCGACCGTGCTACTGCGGGAAGCGCGGCGCAGCCTCGCGGGCTTATCGTCGTTCGAATTGATGTGGGACGATTATTTCGATGCCGCGCTGCGCGCAACCGGCCGGAATTCACCTCTTGACGCGCGCTGTCCGGTGTACGCTTTGATGGAAACGCTGGGTGCGGACGAGGAAGCAGCATCGGCAGGCCTCGAACGAATGCTACAGACCTGTATTGCAGACACCGTCGTGCAGGACGCCGTGCTCGCGCAGTCGCCGAACCAAGCCAAGGCGTTGTGGGAGATTCGCGACGCCATCAGCGAACTGCTGCCAACGATGAAACCATATCTCGCATTCGATGTAAGCGTTCCGCTAGCCGAGATGGGTTGTTTCGTCGATGCCATGCAAGCGGCATTGAGCGATCAATACCCGTCCCATAAGCATCTATTCTTCGGGCATTTAGGCGATGGCAATTTACACTTGGTGTCCGGTCCGTACATGGACGAAAAAGAGATGCTCAAGGTGGAGGAGCAGGTTTATGGCGCTATCGGCATGGTGGGCGGCAGCATCTCCGCGGAACACGGCATCGGCGTCGTCAAGAAGCCGTTCTTGCACTACAGTCGCGCCGCGAATCAGGTCGCCCTCATGCGCAGCCTCAAACAAGTTCTCGACCCGCAGGCAATCCTGAACGCCGGCCGGATTTTCGAGCCACCGGCCCGATAATGAGAGCCGGTGCATCGCGATCGGTGCGCAGCACTTGCACTGCCCGTCCGTAACGGGCGAATTCGGCAATCCGCACGTCAGAACCGAAAGTGCGCGCTCAAGCCGAAGGTGCGCGGATCCGTGACCAGCCCCACGCGAACGAGGTTGGTGTTGTATTTGGACACAGGACCGCCACCTTCGTAATACAACTCATTGGTGATGTTTTTTGACCAAAGCGCGACGTTCCAGCTAGCGCTCACCGGTGTCCAGACGATTCGCAGATCTTCCTTGGTGTACGCGGGCGACCACAAGGATCCGAATTCGGTGATCGTTGGTCCGACCGAGACTACGTCCGGTTGAATGTCGAATGCGCCACCGCTGCCCAGCGGGATGCGGTAATCCAGCACGGCGTTGAACTGATGCTTCGGCACTTCACCGATGGTTTGACCGGTACGGTCGAACAGGGTGCCGACCGCGGGCAACACGCTGATGTAGTTCTTGTATGTAGGGGCGGTCAGGGAAAGCCCCAAATGTGCGTTGAAGTCGTCGGTGAGATGCGCCTCGAGTTCGACTTCGATGCCTTTGCTGCGCGCGTCCGCGGTGCCGGTCGTGGGTGCGCCGTTGGCGTCGAAGGTTTGCAACTGCAGATGACTATAATCGCTGTAGAACACCGAGATGTTGGTGCGCAGCCGCTTGAAGAATTCGCCCTTGAAGCCCGCTTCGTAATTCTTCACCAGTTCCGGTTGAAATTCGATGTCCGGCGGCGAGGAAGGTTCGCCGTCGAAGCCGCCGCTCTTGAAGCCTTTCGAATACGACAGGTAGCTGAACAGATCGTCCGTGAGCTGATAGCCGAGGACGACGCGCGGCGATACGTTATTCCAACGATCCGACGAGTGCGTCGTAAAATTTCCATTGTCGAGGAACGGCGTCGAACCGTCGGATCCCGCCTCGCCCGGCACCGGAATGGAGGAGGCGTTCACGCCGAATACCTTGGATTCGGTTGTAAACCGCACGCCAAGCGTTCCGGTCAGTCGATCGAGGAGCCGATAGCTTACATCGGCAAACGCGGCGAGCGAGTTGGTGTGCAGCCCCTGGTCGAAATAGGTGATGCCGCTGAACGGTACGACATCGTAGTATATGCCCGCCAACTTGCCGCCTTGCTCGTGGAAGTAGTAAAGCCCCGTGATCCACGACAGCCGGTGGGTGCTACCTGGCCCAGTCGGCACGTTGCTCATCAGCCGCAGTTCCTCGCTGGCCGACCACGTACCTTCGTTGGACGTGCTATATGCGGCCACCTCAGGAGTGCGGCCATCGTCCTCGACACTGTAATCCGTTTCATGGCGATAACCGCTGATAGATACGAGGTCAAAGCCCGAAAACCGCTCGCGGACATTGACCAGCGCCCCATAGGTTTCAAGCCCTTGACCGCCGTTGGTGCCGGCTGCGACATCTAATGGATTGGACCCCTGGGTCTGCGGTGTGATGCCCGGACGCGGCGCTCCGGTAAAGGGGTTATGGGCGAAGAATTCGTAGAGTGTTCCCGGCACGTCGGTAAAAATCGACTTGAGATTGCCGTGCTGCACGGAGCGCTCCCAATCGAGTACGGCATTGATCGTCAGTTGCCCAGATGGGGTGAACTTGAATGTGCCGCGGACTCCCTGTTGATCTATGTTATTCGCCTTGTCGCCGGTCGTTGTGTTGTGGTAGATCCCATTGCGATTCTCCGAATCGAAGGCAAAACGGCCGAGCAGATCGTCGGTCAGCTTACCGCTAACCGCACCGTCGACGTTGATGCGCCCATAGTTGCCGGCCATGAGATCCGCATAGCCGGAGAGAGCCTCGGTCGGCGCGCGTGTCGTGATGTTGATTGCTCCCGCAGTGGCGTTCTTGCCGTACAGCGTGCCCTGCGGACCGCGCAATACTTCGACTTGGTCCGTATCGAACAATCCGAGGTTGGCCTCCGCCTGACGGGGCAGGTAGACGTTATTGAGAAAAACCGCTACGCCCGGATCGGCGCTCAAATCCTCGCTGGTTCGACCGATGCCGCGAATGGTGTAGAACTCCGAACCGATGTCCTCGGCATAGATGTGCAGGCTCGGCGTGAATTGCGACAGCTCCGCTGGTGTGTTGATCTGCAGATTGGCTAGATCGGTGCCTGCTATCGCCGTTACGGAGATGGGCACCGTTTGCAGGTTCTCGGCGCGCCGCTGCGCGGTGACGACGATTTCTTCGAGACCGCCACTGTCCGTTGCGGCCCAGGCATGGTCGCCGGCAAACACGGTAAGTGCGAAGCCCGCCGCAAAGATCGTTCCCAAGGCTATTGCTTTGTTCATTCAGAGCTCCCCGTATTGAGGCGAAATCGTTGTCGTTTTCGTAACCGCCGTGCCGTCGACCTGTCGCAGGTGCCGATTGCACGCGCACCTTAAATCGGGCATCGCCCGCACGACGTGCGCAAAGTTGCGCTGCTTGGTGCGCTGCGGATAGTCGGCGGCCAGAGTGCGGTTCGCGTTTTCCGTCATGGCGTTCCCGCGGGAGTTGCTGCAACGACGAGGATCTCGAAACTTCCTGGAACGATGTTCGGGTAAGCGCCGGGCCGCGTCGGCGCCGTAAATCGTGCGGCAGGCAAATAAATCTTGCCGGTTTTTGGGTCGAGCGCTCCGGTCCGGCTGCCCCTTTGGGTGATGAGCGTCTGCACCGCATGGATGTCCGAAGCGCTGCGCACGGCAATGACATTGAGCCAGCCAGGCACGCCGCAGGGGATGAATACGAGGCGCCGTTTCGCGTCAAACAGAACCGCGTCCGGAACCGTGCCGATTGCAACGGTCGCGGCGAGGCGGCCGCTCTTTGCATGCACGAACTTGGCGACGCCGTTGTGGCACACGGAGATCAGCAGATCATCAAGAGCGTCATAGGCGAGCCCCGTCGGGCGGTCACACCCCGGCAGCGGCAGGGTGCGCACCACCCGGCGCTGAACGACGTTAATCATGGCTATTTCGTTGCGGCTTTCGATATTGTCGTAGATGTATCCGTGCCCAGCGGCCGCCGGGAACTCGGGCTTTCCCGGCAATGCGATCTTGCCGATCGCGATTCGCCGGCGTGGATCGATCAACGTCAAATCATGGCTTCTCTCGTTTGTCGTCACGACCAATCCACTGATCGGTTCGTAGATAATCGCGTCGGGTTCCTTACCCGCGGCGATGGTCGCGAGAATCCGGCCGGAAGATCCTTCGAACACCGTGACGGTGTTGGCTTCGCCGTTGGTACTCATAACGACACCGGTATGGTCGATCGGCAGAACGCCGTGCACCAAGGCGCTCGGTACCAGCGCCGAAACCACGGCGCCGGTTTCCAGATTTAACGTCAGCACGCCGCCGACGCGTCCTAGGTACAAGCGCCTCGCATCGTCATCGACGGCCGCGTAGTCCCAAAGTGCAGCCGGCGCCGCGATGTGCTGCATCACTCGGAACAAAGGCGGGTTGCTCTGCGCCGCTTGACCGGCGTACGCCACAAAACACAAGCCTATCGTGGCGCGCCGCAGCCATATCATGTACATCGTCTTGCACCCTGTCGGAAAGGACTCGGGACCCAACCGGCGCCGCGGACCCGCCTCGTTCGCGCACGCCGTCCTCCTGCCGAGCGTCGATCATATAGTCGATTGTCGACAATCGTCAATCGTTCCAGAATAATATACGGTCTGGGGGCGACACTGCACTTGAGGAGCCGTTGCGCCGACGAGGCTGCCTTAGGGGGCGTCCATGTATGTTCGAAAACTCGAATTGGCAGTTGATAGCCAAAATTCGTAGCGTCAATCCGTGGCGTGGAAGCCGAGGACCTCTTTGGCGCTGCTCGTTGCGAACTTGCGTTGTTGGCTTGTCGCGGGCGTGGTGCCGTTGAGGAAGCGGTGAACGCGAACGCTATTGTAACAGGCTCGGAATTGCTGGAGCTTCCGGTGAAGATCGATCGAATTCCAGAAGAACGTGTGGTCCAGATATTCGCGCCGGATAGTCCCCGTCAGTCGGTCCACGAATGGGTGCGACGTTGGCGCGTAGGGCACCGATTTAATCTCCTCGACCTCGATGATTCGTAAGTTCGCAAGCCATCGGTGAAAGCGGAACAGCGGGTCGTGGTCCGTACTGATCCGTGCTGGCGGCGCATGGCCGGCAATGGCCCGATTGAACACGCGGCACACCGCCGGACCGTCGATGTATTCGCCCCCGATGCCGAATCCGATGACGCGACGGGTGAATACATCGATGACCACAAGGACCCAATGGCTGCGCAGCAGGACCGACTCGCAACGAAACAGATCCACGCTTCAGAGGCTGTCCTTGGCGTGCGCGAAGAAAGTGAGCCAAGAGGGACCCGACT
>VFSW01014100.1_pt1 | contig 11066 bp, 8 predicted proteins | sample 5358111 | NCBI WGS metagenome assembly VFSW01 (sample SAMN11554181, study PRJNA540505) | mine drainage metagenome | isolation source: sediment from site ElyBrook_90M | place: USA: Ely Copper Mine, Vershire, VT | collected 2017
AACGCGAAAAAGTCGGCATCTGAGGCAGACGACCTGCGCGGAATTCGATTGTCTCCTGTTTGGGACGCGCGGGGAGGCTGAAGGCGCAGGTGAAGCGCCGAAGTCTTGAACCGGACCGAGAGCATGAATTCGCGCGTATCGTGGAGTAATGAAGGCATCGATCCATCCGTACGCGACAGGGCCGAGGCCGCCGCGCGCCGGGCCGGCATGTCGCTGAGCGACTGGCTCAATTCCAGCCTCGGCGAGGCCGCCCCTCCCAGTTTTCGTCCTCCATACGATCAGCGGCCGGTGATGCCCGGCCAGGAAAGCCGCGAGGTAGCGGATATTCACCAGCGGCTGGATACGATCGCCCGGCAGATCGAACAGATTTCCCAGGTAACGCCGGTAACGCCGCGCAGCGAGCCGCCGCGCAGTGAACCTCCCCGCAATGAGCCGGCGGTCGCGCGGCAGTTGAACGATGCCATCTCGCGCCTCGACGCGCGGCTCTCGCAGATTTCAAACCCTGCCCCGGCACGCCAGGCCCAGACGCCGGACAGGCAGCGCCAGGCCGACCTGATCGAGCGTGCGGCAGCCCAGGTGTATCGCCCCTCACCTCCGCTCAGCCCGGTCTCGCTCGACCTTGCGATCGCAGAAATCGCTGCGCGCCAGAATGAACTCGATAGCGCCCAGCCCCGGCAGATGCCGCCGCGCAGCGCGCCGCCGATCGCGCCGGGCGCCCCACCGATGACGGCCTACGCGCCGCCGACGGCATCGGCAGCATCGGCAGGCCCGGATTTTTCCTCGCTCGAGCGTCACCTCATCAAGATCACGAGCCAGATCGAGGCCCTGCAGCGTCCCGATCACATCGAGCAATCGATCGCCGCTTTCCGCAGCGAACTCACAGAAATTCGCCACGCCATCACCGAGGCGATGCCGCGCCGCGCGATTCAATCGATCGAGAGCGAGATCCACTCGCTGTCGCGCCGCATCGACGACTCCCGTCAAAGCGGCATCGACGGCCAGGCGCTCGCCGGCATCGAACGCGCGCTCGCGGAAATTCGCGAAGTATTGCGCTCGCTGACCCCCGCCGAACAACTGGCCGGCTATGACGAGGCGATCCGCAATCTCGGCGCCAAGCTTGATCTGATCTTGCGGGCCAACGACGACCCGTCAACGATCCAACAGCTCGAGGGCGCGATCGTCGCGCTCCGCGCCATCGTTTCCAATGTCGCATCCAACGATGCGCTGGCCCGGCTCAGCGATGATGTGCACATCCTTTCGTCCAAGGTCGATCAGCTTGCACGTTCCGATGGCCATGCCGATTCATTCGCGATGCTCGAACAGCGCATCGCCGCGCTGACTTCGTCGCTGGAGAACCACGAGCAGCGGCCGGCGCCAAGCGAAAACTCCGAACATATCGAGGCCGCGCTGCGGGCATTGTCCGACCGTCTCGACCGTATGCCGGTCGGCAACGACAATGCGTCCGCCTTTGCGCATCTTGAGCAGCGCGTATCCTATCTGCTCGAACGGCTGGAAGCCTCCGCCGATCAGCGCGGCGGCAATCTTGGACGGGTCGAGGAAGGACTGCAGGATATCCTGCACCATCTCGAACGCCAGCATACGAGCTTTGAAGCATTCGCTGCAGGCAGCCGGAACGAACCTGCCCCGTCGGACAGCGGCATCGCCGACATCGTCAAGCGCGAATTGTGCGACATCCGTTTCAGCCAGGCTGAAAACGACCGCCACACGCAGGATTCCCTCGAAGCGGTTCACAACACGCTCGGCCATGTGGTCGACCGGTTGTCCATGATCGAGGGCGATCTGCGCGCGGTTCGCGTTCAGCCGGCCGAACCGCAGCCGGAGGCGCTGCAGGAATCCTCACATGCCGCGCCGCCAGAGCCTGCCTTTACCGCACCGCCCGCGCCCGAATTTGTCGACCCGCCTGCGCCGATGCCGGAGGCCCCACCCCGGGTCGCAATCGCGCCACAGCTCAAACCTGAATTGCCGAATCCTGCCGCGATGCAGCCGCATTTCGACGCCGCCCCGCGGGAATTCCTCTCCACTTCGACAGCGATGCCCGCGGCCGCGGCGGCAGTGCCGATGGCCATCAGCGAAATTCTGGTGCCACACGTGGCGCAACCGCGCGTCGTGATCGCACCGGAGCTACCGCCCGATCATCCGCTCGAACCGGGAACCCGGCCGCCGGGGCGAGCGGCTTCGCCGTCGGAGCGCATCGCAGCGTCCGAGAGCGCCATCAGCGAAATTCCGGCGGCCGCGAAAGAACCCGTCAGCACCTCGAGTTTCATCGCCGCCGCCCGCCGCGCCGCCCAGGCCGCAGCGGCCGCACCGCCGCCCGACAAGGCAGCCCGCGGCACGCTGAAGACGGCCGCCGGTGGTCAGGGCAAGGAATCATCGACGATCACCTCCAAGATCCGCTCGTTGCTGGTGGGTGCGAGCGTGGTCGTGATCGTGCTTGGCACCTTCAAGATGGCGATGACGCTGCTCGACGGCGGCAGCGCGCCGCAGATCCCCGCGACGGAAAATTCGAGCGAATCAGAATCTTCGGCCCAAACGCCCGCCAATGACGGCGCCAAACCCGCCGTGCCGGCCCCGGTGGCGCCTTCGATGACCTCGCCAACCCCGATCGGACGGCAATCGCTCAATAGCTATACTCCGGACGCCGCTGATGGCACCGCGTCGGTCGCGATCCCGCCGGCCATGGTCACGCCGTCGGCTTCATCGGCAAACGATGTGACCGGCACGATTCCAGTGCTGCAGCCGACAGCAGGCAACGGCAGGCTAGCCTCGATCCCGATTCCGCCGACCGAAAGACTGCCCGACGCGATCGGCGGACCGGTGCTGCGCGCCGCCGCCCTCAAAGGCGATCCGACCGCGGCATATGAGATCGGCGTGCGTTTCGCCGAAGGCAAAGGCGTCGCTCCCAATTTCGATGAAGCCGCGAAATGGTACGACCGCGCGGCCCAGGCCGGCGTGGTGCCGGCGATCTTCAGGCTGGGGACCCTGTATGAGAAGGGTCTGAGCGTGAAAAGGGACGTCGACATCGCGCGGCGCTATTACATGAAGGCCGCCGAGCGCGGCAACGCCAAGGCGATGCACAATCTCGCCGTGCTCGACGCCGACGGTGGCGGCAAGGGCGCCGACTACAAGAGCGCGGCACAATGGTTCCGCAAGGCCGCCGATCGCGGCGTCGCCGACAGCCAGTACAACCTCGGCATCCTCTATGCCCGCGGTATCGGTGTCGAACAGAACCTTGCCGAATCCTTCAAGTGGTTCAGCCTGGCCGCGGCCCAGGGCGATGCAGATGCGGGGCACAAACGCGACGACATCGCCAAACGGCTCGACGTCCAGTCGCTTGCCGCGGCAAAACTCGCGATCCAGACCTTCACGCCGGAGCCCCAGCCCGACGACGCCATCAATGTGGCGAGCCCGGCCGGCGGATGGGACTCGGCACCTGCGCAGGTCGGTACTGCAAAACCTGCCGCGAAGCCGGTTCCGGCCAAGCGCACCGCCGCAGCGCATTAGAGCATGATCCGGAAAAGTGGGAACCGGGTTTCCCTCGCGACAAACGCAAAGCGTTTGCGCGGAGATCATGCTCACACTGAAATTGGCGCTGCGGACCGACGCCGCCCGGCCTCGCCGGCATGTACCTCAGCGATGAATGCGTATAGATAGGACGCCATCGCATGCGCGGCTCTCAAGAGACACGCGAGGATCGCATTGCCGGCCGACGATCGTCAGGACGAAGGAGGCCATTTCCGGAGGTCGCCGACAGGACCTTGGGTGGCGCCGCCGCGCCGGCCTGCCAGCCAGCCTCAGCTGGCGCCTCGTCGTGCGGCCGTCAAAAGACGACGGCCAATCTGGTCGGCCGCGCTCTTTATTCTCCTGATTTCCGGCATCGGCATCCGCGCCTACAGGGACCTTTCGCGACCGGAGGCGTGGGCCTATTGGAAGGAATCCTACTTCTCACCGAGCATGACTTCCTCGCTGGTCGCGAAGGCCGACCTCGATGGCTCGGCGCGCGGCAGGCCTGTACTTGCCATCAGCGGGACGATCGGCGCCGCAACCGCGATCTGGCTGCGCCAGCGGCTCGACGAAGCTCGTCTGACGGCGGGCGACACCGTATTGCTGTCGTCTCCCGGCGGCGATTTGAATCAGGCCATCATCATGGGTGAGATCATCCGGTCGCGGGGGCTCGCGACCGCGGTTGGCGTCGCCGATGCCTCGGGCCGGATCACGCGATCCTACTGTGCCAGCGCCTGCGTGCTGGTCTATGCCGGCGGCAAGCCCCGTTACGGCATCGAAGGTTCGGTGCTGGGGGTCCACCGATTTGTGACATCCTTGCCCGGTCGCGACCCCGTCGCCGATACCCAGCGGACCGCAGGGATGGTCCTGAGCTATATGACCAGGATGGGCGTGTCCTCCGCCGTGGTGGAGGCGATGTCCGAGACCCGGGACGTCCGCTGGCTTGGCCAGAGGGAAGCCTCCGTGATGAATCTCGTCACCGATCCTGTAGTGAGGCGCTGAACCGGCCACCGTTAATCTGAATTTTTCACCACGTCGGAAGGTGCCGGGCCGGAAGCGGCAAAAAAGCGGCCCCCGGCGGATTCTTTAATCCCTCCCGCGGATGATTTCGGCTATGCAGAGGCGCGGTCTCTGATCCGCACTCCCAAAGAAACCATGCCATGAGCGGTTTCGGCCAGCCTCACGGCTCATTCCGAAACGACGCGCGTGCAGCTTTATCTTCCGATCGCCGACATTCCGGTCAATGTCTTCCTTATCCTCGCGATGGGCGCGGCGGTCGGCTTCGTGTCGGGCATGTTCGGCATCGGCGGCGGTTTCCTGATGACGCCGCTGTTGATCTTCATCGGCATCGCGCCCGCGGTCGCGGTCGCTTCCGTCGCCAGCCACATCGCGGCCTCGTCTTTCTCCGGCGCGATAGCCTATTGGCGCCGCCGCGCCATTGATCCGGCGCTGGCGCTGGTGCTTTTGAGCGGCGGTACCGTCGGCACCGCGCTCGGCGTCTGGACCTTCACGCTGCTGCGCTCGCTCGGCCAGCTCGATCTGATGATCGCGCTGTCCTATGTCGTGCTGCTCTCCACCGTGGGCGGACTGATGTTCTGGGAAGGGCTGCGGTCGATCCTGCGGGTACGGCGCGGCGTCGCCGTGCCGATGCGCCGCTCGGGCAGCCACGGCTGGATCCACGGCCTGCCGCTGAAGATGCGCTTCAAGCGCTCCAAGATCTATCTGTCGGTCATCCCGGTTGTCGCCGTCGGCCTGATCATCGGCTTTATCGGCGCGGTGATGGGCATCGGCGGCGGCTTTATCCTGATCCCGATCATGATCTATCTGTTGCGGGTACCGACCTCAACCGTGATCGGCACCTCCATGGTGCTGACGCTGGTCACCATGGTGTTCGCCACCATGCTGCACGCGGTCACCAACCATCTGGTCGACGCGGTGCTGGCGCTGATCCTGATGGTCGGCGGGGTGACCGGTGCGCAGTTCGGCGCGCGCGCCGGCCAGAAGATTCGCGGCGAACATCTACGGCTCCTGCTTGGGCTTTTGATTCTCGCGGTCGGCATTCGCTTCGCGGTCGAACTGGGGCTGCGTCCCGACGATCTCTTCACCATCCGGGAAACCGGGGGCGCCGGATGAACCAACGGCGTTTCCTTGCCGCGGCCGGCCTGCTCGTGCTGAGCATGGCTTTCGCTCCATCGCCGGCGCGCGCGGAACGGCTGATCGTGTCGGTCTCGAACCACCGGGTCACCGTGACGCCAAATTATTCCGGCGAGGAGCTGGTGCTGTTCGGCTCGGTCGAAAAGGACGCAACGACGCCGGCCTCCCGCACCAGCTACGACCTCGTCGTGACCGTGATCGGGCCCCGCGCGGACATGGTGACGCGCCGCAAGGAGCGCAAATTCGGCATCTGGATCAACACCGATTACCGCGAGTTTCTCGGGGTGCCGACCTATCTCGCGCTGTTTTCCAACCGGCCGTTTGAGGCGATCGCTTCCCCCGACGTCGAACGGCGGCAGCAGCTCGGTCTCAACAATGTGCTCTTGACCCAGCGCGTCGGAACCGATTACGCCGACGTGGTGCCGAACGATCCGTTCCGCAGCGCCTTCGTGCGGCTGCGCTCCGAACACGGCCTTTATCGCGAAGAGACCTCCGCCGTGACCTTCCTGACGCCGACGCTGTTTCGCACCGGCATTCCGCTTCCGGCCGAAGTGCCGATCGGAACCTACGAGGTCGAGATCAAGCTGTTCTCCGACGGCGCATTGATCACCCGAACCGAAACCGCATTCGACATCGTCAAGGTCGGCTTCGAGCAGTTCGTCGCGACAAGCGCCCGCCAGGACGGCTTTGTCTATGGCCTGGTCACGGCGTGCATGGCGCTGATGACGGGCTGGATGGCGTCGATCGTGTTCCGCAAGGATTAGCACGGCACCTCGATCACGGTGGCGACGCCGGGCTCGAGCAGTTTCAGGCGCGAGCCAAATCCGAGCGTATCGAAGGAAGCGCGCAAGTCGCCTGCATCCTGACGGAAATGCGCCCAGCCATCGGTGTGCAGCGGAACGATCACCGCATCGGGAAACGCGCGCGCGGTCTCGATGGTGTCGTTGGTATCCATGGTGAGATGGAACGGCCCGCGGGTCTGCGCTGCGCCGGCGAACGGCAGCACCACCCCGGCCATGAAGCGTCGCGCGACCTCGGCGACGCCATCGTACCAGACCGTATCGCCGCTGATGTAGATCGGACGGCTGTTTCCATTCGCCGAAGACAGCACGAAGCCGATGACGTCGCCCGCTAAAGGCTCGATCCCGGCCGGGCCATGGCGCGCCGGCGTCGCGGTGATGGTCAGTGATTGTCCATCCTTGCCCTTCAATTCGGTCCTTGCCCAGGGCTCAAGGCCTTCGGCGTGACCTCGGAGCCGCTTTGCGCCGATGACCGTGGTCAGCACCCGCTTGGCCTTGGCCAGAAAATCCCTGCCGGAATCGTCGAGATTGTCGGAATGCTGGTCATGACTGAGCAGGACAGCATCGACTTCGCCGATCGCCTCGGCACTGAGCGCCGGGCCCGACAGCTTCTCGAGTTTCACATGCGGCAATTGATAGGTTCGGGGCATATCGAAGGTCGGATCGGTGAGCAGCCGAAAGCCGTCGATTTCGATCAGCGCGGTGGGACCGCCGATCAGGGTGATGCGAAGTGAATTCATGTCGGCCTCTTCGGTTGGTTATCGCGATGTCACGGCGGGACGCGTCACCAGATAGATACCGAGCGCCACCGGAACGATCCCCAGCAAATCCCTGATTTCGACGTGCTCGCCCAGCACCATCCAGGCGAACAGCATCCCGAGCGGCGGCATCAGGAAGTGATAGGCGCTCGCCGCGGTCGCTCCACATAGCTTGAGGAGATAAAACCACAGGAGATAAGCCAGGATCGACCCACCGAGCGTGAGGAATGCAAACGCGCCCAACAGCTGCACGTTCGGCACGATATCGCCGACATCGGACAGCGTGAACGCCACCGGGAGCAGCACGACGCCCGCAGCCAGGTTCTGGACGCCGTTGCCGATCCAGAGACTGCCCTTCGGCGCCAGCAACTTGAACAGGATAGTGCCGGCCACGATCGACGCCAGCGATGCGAGTGTGAACAGGATGCCGTGCAGGCTGTCGGTGCCGACCGACATGCGATGCCAGACGATGAAGCTGACACCGAGGATGCCGAGCAACAGCCCTGCAACCTTGCGCCAGGTAAGCCGCTCTCCGAGCAAGAGTGCAGCCAGCATGGCGGTAAATACCGGATTGGCGCTGACGATCAGGCTGCCAAGGCCGGCCGACACGGTCTGCAAGCCGGTATAGCCGAGGCCGAGATAAAGCGCGTTGTTGGCGACGCCAAGAATTGCAAACACCAAAGTATCCCGCCAGGACAGCGACCAGGATTCGCGGCGAACCGCAGAAATGCCGAGGATCAGGATTCCGGCCATCGAAAATCGCGCCGCCAGCAGGATCAGCGGCGGGCAATAGGTGACGCCGATCTTTCCGGCGACAAAGGCAAAGCTCCAGAGCAGGCAGAACAGGCCGACATAGAGTGGCAACGGGTTGAAGGCGGTGCGGGGAACCGCGGCGGAAGGCGCAAGCGACATGAAAATTCTCCTTGGGTCCCAGATATGGGCCCGCGCCTTGATATTTGAAAATTAAATGTTAAACTCATTTCCAGTGGAAAACATAATAGGTAAATGAACAGGTGACGCCATGCTCGATCTGGAGCTGTTGCGCAGTTTCGTCTCGGTGGTCGATGCCGGCGGCTTCACCCGTGCCGGCGAACGCGTCCATCGCACCCAGTCCACCGTCAGCCAGCAGATCAGGCGGCTGGAGGACGATATCGGCCAGCCGCTGTTGAACCGCGCGGCTAAGGACGTGACGCCGACCGAAGCCGGCGAGCGGCTCTTGCCCTATGCGCGGCGGCTGCTGGCGCTGGCCGAGGAAGCCCGCGACGTGCTGGCGCGGCCGGGCAATGAAGGCGCGGTACGGCTCGGGGTGCCCGAAGATTTCGCCGCCTATCGGCTGGCGAAACTGCTGGCGGCGTTTTCGCGCTCGCATCCGACCCTGCGACTCGATGTCCGCGCCGATCAAAGCGCCAATCTCAAGCGCGATCTGGAGCGCGGCGATCTCGATCTGGCGCTGTTCAAGCGCGCGGCGGGCGAAAAAGGCGGCATCGCGGTGTGGCCGGAGCGGGTGCACTGGGTCACCAGCAAGAGCCATCCGCGCGATATCCGCACCGGCTCGGTGCCGTTGATCGGCTTCCCCGCCGGGTGCCTGTACCGGGCAGGCGCGATCCATGCGCTGGAAAGCGCCGGGCGCACCTGGCACATGGCCTATACCAGCTCCAACCTCGCCGGCATTCAGGCCGCGGTCGCCGCCGGAATGGGCCTGAGCATTCTTTCGGAGATGGCGATCCAGGCCGATCACCGCGTCTTGACCGCGAAAGACGGCTTCTCGCCGATCGACCGCACCGAAGTGGCGCTGGTGGCCTCTCCCGATGCCAGCCCGGCGACGCTGCGGCTCGCCGATCGTCTCGCCGGATTCTGCAGCAACGTGCAGGCGAAGGCGGCGTAGCGCTGCTAAACGTAACATCGTGGCCCTGTTGAGACTGCTCTTACCCTCCCCCCGGGGGAGGGTAACTGGCAATGCCACTCCCACCCCTTATCAACCGCCCGCAAACAAACCCGTATGGTCGTCGCGCAGCTGCCGCTTGAGCAGCTTGCCGCTGGGATTCTTGGGCAGCGCATCGGCAAAGACGATCCGCTTCGGCGTCTTGAACGACGCCAGGATTGCTTGCGAATGCGCAAGCACTTCGGACTCGGTCAGCTGATGGCCTGACTTGATCACGACCACGGCCACCACCGCCTCGACCCAGCGCGGATGCGGGACGCCGATGACAGCGACTTCCGAGACCGCGGGCAATCGATACAGCGCTTCCTCGACTTCACGGCTGGCGACATTCTCGCCGCCGGTCTTGATCATGTCCTTCTTGCGATCGACCACCGTGATGTAACCCTCTTCATCGACGGTCGCCAGATCGCCGGAGTGAAACCAGTCGCCCTCGAACGCGGCTTTGGTGCGCTCGTCATCGTGGAAATAGCCGACCATCAGATGCGGCGAGCGATGGACGATCTCCCCGACCTCGCCCACTGCAACGTCGCGCATCGCATCGTCCACCACCCGCGTCTCGACATTCAGCACCGCGCGTCCGCACGATCCCGGCTTGCGCAACTGATCCTCCGGACCGAGCATCGTCGCCAATGGCGCGATCTCGGTCTGGCCATAGAGATTCCACAGCCGCACCTTCGGCAGGCGCTGCGCCAGCTCGCGCAGCACTTCGACCGGCATGATGGACGCGCCGTAATATCCCTTGCGCAGGCTGGAAAGATCGGTGGAATCGAAGCGCGGCGAGCGCAATAACGAGATCCACACCGTCGGCGGCGCAAAGAACGAGCTGATGCGGTAGCGCTCGATCAGCGGCAGCAGATTGTCCGGCGTGGGGTAGGCCGTAATGACATTGGTCGCGCCGATATAGATCGAGGGACCAAAGAACACGTCGAGCTGCGCGCAATGGTAAAGCGGCAGCGCATGAAGCGTCAGATCGTCCGCGGCGATGCCGGCGTCGACGATGCAGCTGACATACTGCCAGATCACCGCGTCATGGGTCAGCATCGCGCCCTTCGGCGAGGATTCCGTTCCGCTGGTATAGACGATCTGCGCCAGATCGGCGCCGCTGAGTTCGGGCTCCGGCGGGGCAGTCTCGCAGGCGGCGAGCCTGTCGAAGGCGATCATGTCCGCGTTCGACTCAGCCTCGGGTTCGCCGGCACCCTCGGCGGGCAACCAGACGAGATCGCGCACGGCGGTGTCGAGCGCCTTCGCCGCACGCGCCAGCGCAGCGAGGCCGCTGTCGGTCGCCAGCATCGTCGCGCCGGCGTGCCGCAGGATATAGGCGACCTCCTCGGCCTTCAGCATGAAATTGATCGGCACCAGCACCGCGCCGAGCCGCGCCAGCGCAAACCGCATCGCCACAAAGGCGTGGGAATTGCGCGCCAGCACCGCGACCCGCGTGCCCTTGGTAACGCCGCGTTCGGCCAGGCCCGCGGCCACGCGTTGGCTGATGCGGTCGAATTCGGCATAGGTCCAACTGGTTTCGCCGCACACCACGGCGAGCTTGTCGGGCGTCCGCGCGGCGCTACGGCGCAACAGGTCCGCGAGCGTCTGGCGACGGGTGATCGAATGCATGCCGGCGTTCCCCCTTCCGAAATCTCTTCGGATCAGTCTGCCTCCGGTCAGGGGCACTTACAAGGTAGCTGCGACCGGACGCAAATTCGCCTTGCCGCGGCGCGAAATGCGCCCGGGCTGTGCATCAACAGTGTCCCTCAGGAAAAAGGGCGCAGGGAATGCCGGGCGCCCGATGCGCCCGATAGCCGCGTGTGCAACGATAGTGGTAGAACGCACACGCGTTAGTCAGGTCACACCGGAATCACCCGGCATTCCCCGCGCAATGGTTTTACGGCTTAT
>VFSW01014101.1_pt1 | contig 11066 bp, 9 predicted proteins | sample 5358111 | NCBI WGS metagenome assembly VFSW01 (sample SAMN11554181, study PRJNA540505) | mine drainage metagenome | isolation source: sediment from site ElyBrook_90M | place: USA: Ely Copper Mine, Vershire, VT | collected 2017
ATGACCTGCATGCCGTTGAAGATGGCGCTGAAGATGATGGACATGCCGATGATGCCCGGTGCGATGAATTCCAAATAATTCCCCTGCCCCGCTTTCGCGAAGACGGGCCCCAGCCCGTAGCCGAGCGCGACGAGGAAGAGTATCGGCTGGCCGAGGGAGCCGACGATGCGCGACTTCGAGCGGACGAACCGCTTCACTTCCCTGAGCCACATAATGTAGATAGCGTTCATATATGAATATCAACGCCGGCCGCCGCCGTGCATGCGGCGCGCCTGGCGCATGTGGTCGATTGCGGAGCCGGCTTCGTCCCGAATAGCGTTCCCGGTCAGTTTCAGGAACGCGTCCTCAAGCGTCGCCGTGCCTGTCTGCTGTTTGAGCTCGTCACTCGTTCCTTGCGCAATGATAGCGCCGCGGTCGATGACAGCAATGTTCCGCGCGACGCGTTCGGCCTCTTCCATGTAGTGCGTCGTGAAGAAGACGGTGATGCCCTCCTCAACATTCAGCTTCTGCACATAGCTCCACAAATGATTGCGCGTCTGCGGGTCGAGACCGAGCGTCGGTTCATCGAGGAAAATAATTTTGGGGTGATGGAGAAGGCCGCGCGCTATCTCCAAACGGCGCTTCATCCCGCCCGAGAAATCACGGACGAAATCATTTCTGCGGTCCGCGAGCTCCACAAGTACGAGCATTTCGTCAATGCGTTTCTTCAAGGTGTCCTTCGGTACGCTGTAAAGCGCGCCATGAAGCTCCAGGTTCTCAAGCGCGGTCAGGTCTTCGTCCAAGGACGGGTCCTGGAAGACGATGCCGAAGGAGTGGCGCGCGTCGTCAGGGTCAACGACCGGATTAAAGCCGTTGATATCAATGGTGCCCGAGGTGGGGCGGAGGAGCGTAGTGAGCATCTTGATGGTCGTGGACTTCCCTGCGCCGTTCGGTCCCAGAAAGGCGAATATGCCGCCCTCCTCCACCGAGAATGAAATATCATTGACAACCGTGACGTCGTCAAATTTCTTCGTGAGATTCCTGACTTCAATGATATTTGCCATACATTACCGCGAGTATATCACGTACCCCTTTGTCATTGGCATAATTGGCATAAAAAGATACACTCCACGGGGATTCCCGACCGGAGGTACCAATGTACATTTCTATCCTTGAAAGAGAGCAGCGGCTGCGCCTATTCGAACAACTGCATCAAAACGATGATCCTGAATGGTGGCGCGCAAGCGGGAGCATGACCTGTCCCTTCTGTTCGCTTACCTATCGAAATCACCTGAACGACGAAGAACATCCTTCTTCATGGCATGACGGGTTCGATAAAAGACTTTGCAATGGAGATATCGTTCATTTATGAAAAGCCGACGCTTCCGCCGGCTTTCTTTATTTCCGCCTCTTTCTCGCAATGGCGGCGCGCAAAAATTCAGTGAACAAAGGATGCGGAGCAAGCGGGCGCGCCTGAAACTCCGGGTGGAACTGCGTACCGAGCATGAACGGGTGCACGGAGCGCGGGAGCTCGGCTATCTCCATCAACACGCCGTCGGGAGAAGTGCCTGAAAAGACGAGGCCGGCGTCCTCAAGCGGCTTCACGTATTTGGAATTTATCTCGTAGCGGTGGCGATGACGCTCTTCCACGAGCTCTTTCTTATATGCGGCGCGCGCCATCGTACCCTTCTTGAGGTACGCCGGGTAGGAGCCGAGGCGCATCGTGCCGCCGTACTTGTTATCGGCGAGATGCTTCTTCTGTTCGAGCATCACATCTACTACCGGGTCCTCGGAATTCTTCTGTATCTCGGGCGTGTGCGCATTCTTGAGCTTCAAGACATTCCGCGCGTACTCGATGACCATGAGCTGCATGCCGTAGCAGAGGCCGAAATACGGTATCTTGTGCTCGCGCGCGAACTGGATGGCCTTTATCTTCCCCTCGATGCCGGTCTCGCCGAAGCCGCCCGGGACGATGATGCCGTGATACTTCTTAAGCATCGCAACGGCCTTCGCACCGCCTTTTTCCAGGTCCTTGGAATTGATCCAGGTGATAACGGCGCGGCGATTCAGCTTCGCGGCGGAAAACTTAATGGCCTCGATGACCGAAAGGTACGCATCGGAGAGTACGAAATTGCCCGTATCAAAATATTTCCCGACGATGGCGATATGTATCTCCGGTACTTTCGTATTTACCGCCGCCAATGCGAACTTCTTCCACGCGGACAGAGAGGCCTTGCGCTTCTCGGGAAGCTTCAAGGCCTCAAGCATCGCGTCGCCGAGCCTGTCCTTCTCGAAATTCAAAGGCGCCTCATAGATGCTGCTGATGTCCGGCGCAGAGATGATGCGCTCACGGCGCACATTGCACGAGATGGCGAGCTTCTCTTTGCGCTTCTCGTCTACGGACTCTTTGGAACGCGCAACAATGAAATCCGGCTGCACGCCGTACGAATTGAGATCGCGCACCGCCGTCTGGGTCGGCTTGGTCTTCATCTCGCCTAAGGTACCGGGCGTCGGCAGGTACGAGACCATCACGAAAAGCACATCGTCCGGGTATTTCATCTTGAGCACGCGCGCCGCATCGATGAACAGCGCATTCTGGAAATCGCCGATGGTACCGCCGATCTCGATGACCGAGATGCGACTCCCGTTATAAGAGGCCGCGGCCTCGATGCGGCGGAGGATTTCGTCGCGCACATGCGGAATGGCCTCAACGCACTTGCCGCCGTACCCGAGCGCGCGTTCGCGTTCAATGACCGACTGGTACACCATGCCGCTCGTCATATAGTCCTCGTTCGTGAGGTCGCGTCCGAGGAAGCGCTCGTAGTTGCCCATGTCCTGGTCCGTCTCCATGCCGGACCGGAGCACGAATACCTCTCCGTGTTCGGTCGGATTCATCGTCCCCGCATCCACATTCAGATACGGATCCACTTTCACGAGATTCACCGGATACCCTTTCTGCTGCAGGAGAAGACCCACGGAACTCGCGACGACGCCCTTACCGACGCCGCTCATCACCCCGCCCAACACGAATATGTACTTGTGACCTTCTTTCGCCATACGCAGCTAAATCTTCAAATACCGACGAATGGCGAACACGGAAGCGATGGCACCGAGCGCAAGACCCGAAACTACCAGTATGAAAAAGACGTAGGCGAAATGATTTGCGTAATAACTCGCGATGTTGAACCCGCCGAACCAGCCCTCCGTCTTCGTACCCGCATACCAGGTCGCCGGCCACAGAAGAAGCAGGACAAGAACGGCCGCGGTGACGCCCGTGATGACGCCCGTGACGATGAACGGCCCCTGGATGTACGCATTGGAGGCGCCCACGAGCCGCATCACGGCGATTTCGTCCTTGGCGGTGTAGATAGCGAGGCGGACGGTCGCGAAGGCGATGAGAATTGATGCTATGGCGAAGAGGATGACGACGGCGAATCCTATCTCGCGCGTTGCCTGTATCGCGAGCGAGAGGCGGTCGATGACATTTTTGTTCTGCGCATAATTGATGCGGTCGACGATGGAGGTGCCGGCGGCGGAGAGCGCCGGCGAAGCTTCGAGGAAATTCACGATGCTCTCGTACTGCGAAGGATCCTTCGCGCGTATCTCAAGCGAGGCATCGAGCGGGTTTCCGCCGAGCTCGTCCAGCGCTTGGAGCGTGAGCTGGTCGCTTGCGTGCCGCGCACGGAAGGCCGCGAGTGCATCGTCGGAGGAGGTGTAACTTACCGCCGCCACCTGCGGCAATTTCTCGAGCTGATCTTTCACGGCGAAGATGTCCTGCTCACTCGCCGTGGTGACGAAGTAGACGGACACGTCGACTTTTTCGGTGATGGTCGTAAGCGTGAAAGAAAGGAGTGCGGAGAGGAAGATCAGCGAGCCGATGATGGCAAGCGTTACCGTCATGATGAGCACGGTCGCCACGGAAACGGCGCCACCGCGGATGAAATTCTTCCATCCGCTTACGAGCACCCGTTTGATGACCATCCATTTCATACTATTTGATTATATCAGTCGCTACGCTCGTTATTTTCATAAGATATACTTCCCGTCCGCGTCATCGCGCACCAATTTCCCGCGATCGATGGTGACCACGCGTTTGCCGATAGCATCGACGACGCCCTTGTTGTGCGTCGTGATGATGATGGTCGTTCCGAGCTCGTTAATTTTCTTCAATATCTCGACTATTTCGTAGGTGTTGATGGGGTCGAGGTTGCCGGTCGGTTCGTCAGCGACGATAAGGTCGGGCTGATTGATGATGGCGCGGCCGATGGCGATGCGCTGCTTCTCGCCGCCCGAGAGCTGGTCGGGGAAATGCTGCCTCTTGTCGGCGAGGTTCACGAGCTCGAGGATGTACGGCACATCGCTTGCGATCTCTTCATCGGTGCGGCCTGCGGCTTCCATTGCGAAGGCGATGTTCTCATACGCCGTCTTGTTCGGGATGAGACGAAAATCCTGGAAGACCATGCCGATCTTGCGGCGGTAGTGGTGGAGCGCGGAGCTCGGCAGGTCGTTCACATCGATGGATTCAAAAAAAACATTGCCCTCGGTGGGGCTCTCTTCGGCGAGAAGGAGTTTGAGGAGCGTCGTCTTCCCCGCTCCGGAGTGGCCGACGATGGAGACGAATTCTTTTGGGGCGACAGAGAGGGTGACTTCCTCCAGTGCCGCTGTGTCCCCGTATCGTTTCGTCACCTTGTCGAAATAAATCATTGTCGCTCTTTATTGTACCCTATTGGCTTCCGCCGCGTCCAGAAAACGGCCCAAACGGGTCTCCGAACCTGGGGATATCCCTATTCTGCCGCGGCCGCGGCATCGATAAAACCGTCCAGGTCGCCCTCGAGGACCTTGTCGGGATTACTGGACTCGTGGTCTGTGCGGTGGTCTTTGACCATTTTGTACGGGTGGAGGACATAGGAGCGTATCTGGCTCCCCCATTCGTTCGCGGTCGTAGCAGCGATGGAGCGGCCCTTCGCGATGGCAAGACGCTCCGCCTCTTCTTTCGCAAAAATCCTTGCCTTCAAGAGTTCCATCGCCTTCTCGCGGTTCGCGAGCTGGCTGCGCTCGCTTGAGATTTGACCGTAATTATTGCTTGGCTTGTGAAGACGGCGCAGGGCTGTCTCGCGGTTTTTTACATTCTCCCCGCCCGCGCCTCCGGCGGGGGCGAATTGTATTTCTAAATCGTCCGGCTTCAGTTCTATCTTGTCGGTCGGAACCAGGGTCGGGAGCACTTCCACAAGCGCAAAACTCGTCTGCCGCTTTGCGTTGGCGTTGAAGGGCGACTGACGCACGAGCCGGTGCACGCCCGCTTCGTGCTTCAGGCGGCCGTAGGCGCCGCTGCCGGAGATTTCCAGCATCACATTGCGATACCCGCCATGGTCATTCTCATTCGCATGGAGCTCGCGCACGCGCCATCCCTTCTTTCCCGCGTACCCTTCGTACATCCGGCGGAGCATGCGCGCGAAATCTTCGGCATCGTCGCCGCCGGCACCCGCGAGTATCGCGAGCGTTGCATTGCCGGAATCGTGCGGGTCGCCGGTTCCGCCTTCTTTGAGATTTTGGTATTCCTGCACGAGCACCTGCGCCTGATTTTTATCCGTCCAGAAATCGGACGATGCCATCAGCGCTTCGAGTTGCGCGAGCCGCGTTTCGCCGTTTGTTTCTTTTGCGTCAGTCATTAGTCACGACAATCACTGGACAGTGTACTGGCTCGGATCGACGCCTTTGTCTCGTATCGCCTGCTCTACCGTTTCCTTTTCGATCTGCAGATCTTCAATCTTTTTCTTGGTTTCGTTACGGAGCTGTATGCCGAACTCGTCGAGCTGGGGATTGCTCTGCCGCGCGGTGTATTCGATGCCCTTCTGCAGATCTCTCTCTAGTCCGATAATCTGCATCTGAATGGCCTTGTACTGCTCGGCGAGCCGGCTCATGGCCGCCTCGCGCGATTCCCTCAATTCCTGCGCAATAAACTTCTTTTCAGGATTTACCTGTCTCGATTTCTGCTCATTCTCGTTCGATATTCCTTCGGTTGTCATAGCCACATTCTACGAGCTTTGTATAGTCTGCGCAATCGCACTATTTTGGAGCCGCCTCTCGGATTCGGACCGAGGACCTACCCCTTACGAAGGGGTTGCTCTACCAACTGAGCTAAGGCGGCGGTGCTTTGAAAATATCACTTCTTTTGTTTTTCCGCGAGTCTGTGACCTTGAATCGAACGACTGCTTTTTACACGCATCGGTCTTCCTCTCCCCTTATTCAATCCTGCATAGGTCGGAGTAAGCGAATCACAGTTTGGACAAATAAGCCGAAGATTTGTTTCATGATTATTCTTCCAATTTCCATCGATATGATCGGCGACAAGCGGTACTATCTTCGTCTTCGGGTTAATTTCTGACCAACCGCATATACAACATTTGTTGTTAAATTTTTCTCGCAAATATCGTTTTACTGGCTTAGAAACCAAACCTATGTTGTTAAGACCGCTTTCTTTACCAGCTATCCAATGTTCGATATAGGTACGATGCTGAAATTCATGCTGACATGCATTGCTGCAATACTTGTAGAATGCTCGAGCGGGCTCCTTGCCGCACACAGGACACTTCGGACGCGGTTTCTTCGGATTCATACAGTTTATTGTACCGAATGCAGACCAAAGACGGCCAGTATAAGTGGTCGTATGTTGATAAAGAATGATTGTCTCAACGGGGTTGGTTTGAAACTTGAGCCGAGAGTCGGGATTGAACCGACGACCTGCGCCTTCGCTTACACCTCCTCTTTATGTATACAAGAGGGCTAGACTGTATCTTTGTCCCGCGGGTTGCTGGACACCCTTGTCAGTCGTTCGGGCGTAAAATACTCTACGCCACGGTCTTATCCATCTCTGTGGACGTTAACCGTTATTCGGGATTCGCGGTTCTCTTACGAGAATCGTGGGCAGGGGTTGCGACCCACCATGGCGCTGCTCTACCAACTGAGCTATCTCGGCAAACGAGGAACAGAATGAAAGTCTTCTTTTATTTCTATGTTCTCCGAGTGAACCGAAAGAAAAGCGCGCAAGCAACGTTTACTGCTACGAGCGAGAAATCATGTATATGCGTCTTCACATATGCACGATTTTCAAGCGAGGCAGCAGAAGGCGTGCAAGCAATGCCTATCGCGGCGACTCGGATTCCTCGAATCTACGCTATTTCCCCTCTTCTTTCAATACTGCACTCACAAACTGGCGTAAACTTTGTATACTGCATCTATGGAAGGTCTCACCAATTACGAGAAAGAAATCCGCCCGTGGGGCAATTTCGAGCGCTTCACGCTCAACGAAAAAACGACCGTGAAGATAATCACCGTGAACGCCGGTCAGGCTATCAGCCTGCAGACCCACGAGCACCGCGACGAATTCTGGCGCGTCACCAAGGGCTCGGGCACCGTGCACATAAACGGGAAGGATACCGAGGTACATGAGGGCGATGCGGTCTTCGGCAAAAGAGGCGATGAGCACCGGATCACCGGCGGCCCGGACGGGACGGTATTCCTCGAAATAGCGTTCGGCGACTTCGACGAGGGCGACATCAAACGCCTCGAAGACCGATACGGCCGCGCTTGACCGCTAGCTCTCGAAATTCACCTGGAAGGGGTACATCCCCATCCCGCACATGCCGATGAGCGGACCGGCCTTCGGGTCCGTCACCGGAATATCGACGGTCCCGGTCGACGGAAGACTTTTACTGATGCCCATGCTCGGAATGCGCACCGAGGATGAACAGTCGAAGGTGCCGGTCGTGTGAAAGCGAAGTATGGTCGGTATGCCTGCCTTCGCCGTGCTCGTGCGCGGCGTGTAGCCGCCCTTCGCCGTGATGTCGATGATCTGCTGACCGTTTACGATGGAAACATTGTTTGCCGGAACTTCATTTTGCGCGCTCGGCTTATTAAGCGACAGCACGAGCGCTCCCCCGATAAGGGTGGCCGCGATGATGAGAGCGAGTTGCAGGGGCTTCATACGTGTTTGAATGATATCTAGAAATTGAACACCGGGGAAATGAGGCCGATGACCACCAGGCTGTTAATGATGTTGAAGAACGCGAACAGTATCACGATGAGTCCCGCGGACTTGAAGAAGACGCCCGCCTTCGCGCTATTCTTAATGCTGAAGGAGCTGAATCCAATCGCTGCCAAGACCGGGAGCGTGCCGAGCGCAAACGAGAGCATCGTGAGGCCTCCCGCAAGGAAACTGCCGGTGGTGAGACTGTAGAGCTGCATCGCCTGCGTGAATCCGCACGGCAGGAAGAAAGTCGCGACGCCGACCAGAAGCGGCGTGAGTGTGTGCGTAAGCTTTGAAACGCCGAACGCATGCTCGGACAGGAATTTCGGCATAGCCGGCTGGAATCGCCTGAACGAAGGGAACACATCAAGCAGGTTGATGCCGAGGATGAGCATCACGACGCCGACGAGGAGTCCGAGAACGAAGGTTCCGGTAGTGCCGAGCGTGAACGCCGAGCCGAGTACCCCGATAACGCCGCCGAAAATGAAGAACGACGTGATGCGCCCCGCATGGAAAAGTATCTGCGGGCGCACGCGGTCCCCTTCCCGAGCGAAGGTCGCGGACATCGAGAGCACGAGCCCTCCTACGACCGCCATACAGGTGGACAAGGACGCAATGATACCGAGGAGAAATGCGGTGCCGTACGAGACATTGCTCGTATTCACCATATTCACGATGCCGAGTTTCTGCAGAAGCACGAAGAGCACGGCAAATCCGATGGCGATGGGTATCGCGACGGAAAAATCCGACCAATTTTTCTCTTGTTCCCGCTTCTCGACCGAAAGCGAATACCCGTGCTTTTCAAGCTTCTTTGAGAGCTCCCGGCAAATATCTTCTTTCGTCCGATTACCGAAATTGCCGCACACTTCAACCGTGCGCGTGGTGAGATTTGAAGTCGCCTTTGAGACGAAACCGACATCTTGTAACTCGCTCTCCGTCAAAAGCACGCACGCCTTGCAATGCATGCCTTCCACATGAAATGTATGCGTCTGCTGTTTTTCGTTTTCCATACTTATAATTGTTTTGTTTTAAGACGAAGCGAGTTGCTGACCACCGAGACGCTTGAGAGCGCCATTGCAAGTCCGGCAAAGACCGGCGAGAGCAGCCAGCCGAAGAGCGGATAAAAGATGCCGCTCGCGAGCGGAATACCGACGACATTGTAGGCGAACGCCCAGAAAAGATTCTGTTTGATGCCGCGCATCGTAAGTTTTGAGAGGCGGATGGCCTTCACGAGCTTGCTGATATCACCGTGAAGAAGCGTGATGCCCGCGCTCTCGATGGCCACATCGGTCCCCGTCGCCATCGCGATGCCGACATCCGCCTGCGCGAGCGCGGGAGCATCGTTGATGCCGTCGCCCGCCATCGCGACCACGCGACCGTCCGCCTGAAGCTCCCTGACCTTGACGAGCTTGTCTTCCGGCATCACTTCCGCAACAACTTCGTCGATACCGACTTGTCCCGCGATGTACGCCGCAGTCTGCGCATTGTCGCCGGTAAGCATCACCACCTGTATGCCGAGCTTATGCAGAGCCGCGACCGCCTCTTTCGCTTCCGGTTTTATCGAATCGGCGACGAGCACGGTACCGATAATCTCTTTTGCGGTCGCAAGAATGACCGGCGTTTTGCCTTCGCCGGTTTCCTTCGCGATGGCGTTCGCATCAAGACGGAGTGAAAGTTCTCCGATGAGCCGCACATTGCCGGCGAAATACTCCGTGCCGTCGATACTGCCCTGCACGCCCTTGCCTTTGAGCGCTTGGAAATTCTCCACGGTGCAGAGATCGATAGCATGTCCTTTGGCGTACGAGACGACGGCGCTCGCGATGGGATGTTCCGACTTGTTTTCAAGCGAAGCAAGGATGGCAATGAGTTCCGTTTCGCTCATGCCGCTCTCATTTTGAATCGAAATCAGTTCCGGCTTCCCTTTCGTGATGGTGCCGGTCTTGTCCACGACGACCGTGGTCACTTTGTGCAGTTTCTCGAGCGTGCTCGCATCCTTGATGAGGATGCCCTCCTTCGCACCTTTGCCCACGCCGACGATGATGGCGGTCGGCGTCGCGAGGCCGAGAGCGCAGGGGCACGCGATGACGAGCACGCCGACGAACGAGACGATGCCGAAAGAAAGCGCCTGTGCGAACCCGAGATACGGTGTACCGACGCCGACCCACACGAACAATGTCACGAATGCTATGACCAACACGACCGGCACGAAGATGCTCGATATCCTATCGGCGAGCGCCTGTATGGGCGCCCTGCTTCGCTGCGCTTCTTCCACCATCGAGATAATGTGCGCGAGAAGCGTTTCGGAACCGACTTTCGTCGCTTTGAAGGTAAAGGTTCCCGTGGTGTTGATGGTCCCCGCGACGACATTGTCGCCGACATTTTTCTCTACCGGCACCGGCTCGCCCGAGACCATGGCCTCGTCCACGAATGATGTCCCTTCGGTGAGCACGCCGTCCACGGGGATTTTCCCCGCCGGCTTCACGATGATGAGGTCGCCGTGCATCACCCGGTCAACCGGTATTTCCACCTCTTTTCCGTCGCGAATGACGAGCGCGGTCTTCGCCTGGAGACCAAGCAGTTTTTCTATCGCGTCGCCGGTCTTTATCTTCGCGCGCGCCTCAAGATATTTCCCGAAGGTGATGAAGGCGATAACGACGATGGCTACATCGAAATAGGTAATGTCGGTGTTCACATACTCTTTCAACTGCTCGGCAAAAATGGTGACGGTGACGCTATAGAGGAACGCGGCGGAGGTGCCGATACCGATAAGTGAATCCATATTCGCCTTGCCGTAGCGCACGAATCGGTAGAAGCCGAGGAGGTACGGCTTCCCTACGACAAAGAGCGCATAGGTCGCCATGACAGCCAGCAGATACCGGAATGACGCACCCCACGCCGCCGGAGCGGTCAACACGAGATTAAATTCCGCGAGGATGTCCCACACCATGATGACTATGGCGATAGCCGCCATCGGCATAATGGTCAGTATTTTGGTCTTCATAAGAGCGAGTTCGGCAAGTTTTTCCGCTTTGGACTGGTTCAAGCCCAAATGTTCTGCATG
>VFSW01014102.1_pt1 | contig 11065 bp, 9 predicted proteins | sample 5358111 | NCBI WGS metagenome assembly VFSW01 (sample SAMN11554181, study PRJNA540505) | mine drainage metagenome | isolation source: sediment from site ElyBrook_90M | place: USA: Ely Copper Mine, Vershire, VT | collected 2017
CTCCCAGAAATAGGCCAGCCTGTTCTCGTACGCAGTCTTGCCGAAATCTCACGTTGAACTGCTGCGTGACCGATACGAAAGTCGCGCCCCGCTTATCGAGCACCTCCATGATCCGGGAGAAGTCGAGCAGCGAGCGAGTGAGACGGTCGACCTTGTAGACCACCACGCAGTTCGCGTCGCCCGATTCAATATCGCCCAGCAACCGTTGCAGCGCCGGCCGGTCCATGTTCGCGCCGGTGAAGCCACCGTCGTCGTACTTCTGAGGCAGGGCCGTCCAGCCTTCGTGGCGTTGGCTGTTGACGAAGGCCTCGGCTGCCTCGCGCTGGGCATCGAGCGTGTTGAACGACTGATCGAGTCCTTCATCCGTCGACTTCCTGGTGTAAATGGCGCAACGGACGGCAGGACGGCTGGATGCCAGTGTGCGCGTGTCTCTCTCGCGTTTGTCAGCGGGCAATTCGATTCTCCTTGGCCAGACCGAAGAACAGGTAGCCATTCCACTTCGTGCCTGTGATCTCCTGGGCGATGGCGCTCAAGGATGTGAAGCGGCGTCGATCGTATTCGAAGCCGTGATCCAGCACCCTGACGACAATCGTGCGATTCTTATAGTCCTTCCAGAGCAGAGTGCCAGCCATCGGCAGCCGAGCGTCATGCTCCGGCGCGACGACAGTTGTCGCTGCACAATCGAGGGCGATCCCGCTCCGCCGCCGCGAGAGGTTCGCTCCGATGCGAACACGGAGTGCCGCATCGCGTGCAATCTCAAGGGCGTGTTGGCCGGCGGATTCCGGCAGACCGCCGTGCTCACGAGCCTGCATGTGCCAGGCGAGTTTCCTGCGGAGATGCCCGACGTTCTTGACCCGCGACTCTTCGCCGAACAAATCGCGGTGTAAGGTCTGTAGCCGGGCGAGATTCAGCCGGGCGAGACCTCCAAGATCCACTTCGTTTTCCGATTCCTTCGTCGCCATTATGTTTCCTTTCTCCGTGCGTCAACTACTGTTCATGAGGGCTCGAAGGACCGGACTTATCAAGCAGATCTGTCGACTCTTCTGGGGACTCCGGTGGCACCCGCCGAACCGCGGCATATCGCTGGTACGCGGCCGCCAGCAAGGCGGCGATCCGGCTGAAAGCATCTTCGGCGATTCGGTCCTGAAGTCGCATCGTCTGTCTCCCGTGGCGGGGATGTGCCGATGCAAGGATCGCGTGGGTGCGGACGGGCAGAGATCAGCGAAGTGGCGGCGCAGAAACGCATGTGGCTGCTCGAACCCGGTTCCAGCACCCACAACGAGTTCCGAATTCCGGCCCGCCCGCTGTCTGGTGAATTGGGGCGATTCAACTGCCCCTGCTAATCAATACCCGCGGAGAGTTGGAAACTGCAACCATGGGCCGCCAACAAGGACCCCCCTGTCAACAACGGCGACCTGTCAACAGGAGAAAACGGAGAATTGGACCGAAAAACGATGGCCTCCAACGCGAACCCTGGGGGTCCGTGTTGGACCCCGGCAATCGCGTTTTCAAACCGGAGAAAACTATGGTGCTAAGTACTCGCGGAATGTTTGGGATAACGCGGATGGCCGGAAGGGATGCTGTCAACGAAAACGGCATGGCAATTTGGTGACCACACGGTATGGCTCCCCGGCATGGATTCGAACCACGATTCACGGCTCCAAAGGCCGCTGTCCTACCATTAGACGACCGGGGAGTGCTCCTTCACAAAACGGTACCTCTAGTGTATCCGTTCCCCCACTACCCCGCAACGGCTCGGCTCCGGTTTTACCACGCCCTTTACACCGGCCCCCCCATGCCGTAATATGGAAAAACAGCACGCACTGGAGGTGCCGGATGCCTGTTCGTTCGCTCCTGTCGGGGATTTTCGTCTCCACGCTCGCCGTGGCCGCCACCATTCCCTCCCCGCCTACGTTCTATAAGAACGTCCTGCCCGTCATGCAGAGCCATTGCCAGGAATGTCACCGCCCCGGCGAGGCCGCTCCCATGTCGTTCATGACCTATCGCGAGGCCCGCCCCTGGGCCAAGGCCATCCGCGAGGCCGTCATCACCCGCAAAATGCCGCCCTGGCCCGCCGATCCTCACTTCGGCAAGTTCAGCAACGACCGCTCCCTGTCCCGCGATCAGGTCGATACCCTGGTCGCCTGGGCCGACGCCGGCGCCCGCGAAGGCGACCCCGCCGACGCCCCCAAACCCGTCGCCTTCACTGCCGGCTGGGGCATCCATCAACCCGACGCCGTCTTCGAAATGCCCAACGCCTTCCAGGTGCCCGCCTCCGGAACTATCGACTATCAATATGTCGTCATCCCGTCCGGCTTCACCCAGGATCGCTGGGTCCAGCAAGCCGAAGCCCGCCCCGGCAACCGCCAGGTCGTGCATCACATCATCGCCTTCATCCGCCCTCCCGGTTCCAAATGGTTGAAGGACGCCCAGCCCGGCGTCCCCTTCGTGCCCGTCAAGGAAGAGAATCGCGACAAGCGCAAACACCGCCGCGACGATGACAGCGGCCCGCCCGAGCTCCTGGTCGGCTTCGCTCCCGGATTGCCGCCCGCCATCCTGCGCCCCGGCCAGGCTAAATTGGTCAAGGCCGGTTCCGATTTCGTCTTCCAGATGCACTACACCGCCAACGGAAAGCCCGCCGCCGACCGCAGCCGCATCGGCGTCGTGTTTGCCAAGGAACCGCCCGCCGAGCGCATCTACACCGTGGCTGCCTCCAACGACAAGTTCGAAATCCCCGCCGGCGATCCCAACTACCAGGTCGAATCCGACGTCACCTTGCAGGAACAGGCCAAGCTCGTCGACCTGATGCCGCACATGCACCTGCGCGGCAAGGATTTCGTCTACACCGCCTACTATCCCACCGGCGAATCTGAAGTCCTGCTGCGCGTCCCGAAGTACGATTTCAGTTGGCAGCTCTTCTATTATTTGAGCGACCAGAAAATCCTGCCGGCCGGCACGCGCCTCCATTGCGTCGCGCACTTCGATAACTCTCCCAACAACCCCGCGAACCCCGATGCCACCCAGGCCGTCCGCTGGGGCGATCAGAGTTGGGAGGAGATGATGATCGGCTGGTTCGACGTCGCCATGGCGCCGGACAAGAATCCCATGGACCTGTTCAGGGAGAAGAAGTCCGCCAGGAGCGGCGACTAGCCTCGCCCGCGCACCTCTTCCCATCTTCATCGCGCCCCGTGGCGCGCCTCGCTCCGTCGCGTAGTGACAGCCGCCGCCTCCGGCCGGACAACGGGAAAACACCGCTTGCCAGCCAGCCGCCGTCGTGCTACTCTACTTCAAATTTCCTCTAAACGGAGTTTAAGGGGCTTGAAAATGCTCGATGCCGCTCGCACCATTCGTATAGCCGTAATGGCCGCCGTGCTCGTCCCGGCCTCCCTGCTGGCTCAGGACGCTACCGGCAAGATCACCGGGCTGGTCACCGACCCCTCCGGCGCCGTGGTGGCCAACGCCGGCGTGACCGTCACCAACCTGGCCACCAACTTCACCAAGGAGACCAAAACCGACTCCGCGGGCTTCTACCAGGCTCTGCTCATGCCCATCGGCAGGTATAAAGTCACCGCCGGCGCCAGCGGCTTCGAGAAGGTGACCATGGTCCCCCAGAACGCCCTGGAAATCAACCAGACCATGCGCGTCGATATCCAGCTTCCCGTCGGCAAACTCACTGACACCGTCGTCGTGGAAGGCTCCGGCAGCATGGTCGAAACCGAAAACGCCACCGTCGGCGGCGTCGTCAGCGGCATGGCCATCTTTGAGTTGCCCCTCAATGGCCGCAACACCCTGGACCTGCTCAAGACCCAGTCCGGTGTCACTCCCACTAACCCCGACTCCGGCGCCGCCGGCGACTACAGCATTGGCGGCCAGCGCACTGACTCGGTCACTTATCTGCTCGATGGCGGCAATAACAACAGCCTGCTCGGAAATGCCGTCGTGGCTAACCCCAATCCCGACGCCGTCGCCGAGTTCAAAGTTCTCGAAAATAACTATACCGCTGAGTATGGGCGCAATGCCGGCGGCATCGTCAGTATCGTGACTAAGAGCGGCACCAATACCCTGCATGGCACCGCTTACGACTATGTGCGCAATACCGCCTTCGACGCCAATAGCTTCTTCAACAACGAGCAGGGCCTGCCGGTCGGAGTGCTCAAGCGCAACCAGTTCGGCGGCACCATTGGCGGCCCCGTGGTGATCCCCAAGGTCGTCCACGGCCGCAACAAGCTGTTCTTCTTCTTCTCCTACGAAGGCCAGCGCCAAACCGCCCTGGATGCTCTGTCGGAGACCACTGTCTATACGCCCCAGGAAGCCCAGGGCAACTTCTCGGGGAGCGCCGGCCAGACCCAGGTCGCCAATTTCCTGGCGAATAATCCGTACTATCAGCCCGATCCCAACCTGGCCGCGCAGGGCATCATCGATCCCAGCCGTATCGATCCCGTAGCCAAGGCTTACTTCGCCAAGAACCTGATCCCCATCACCTCCTCAGGTTTCCTGTTTCCCCAGGCGGCCGCCGTTGCCAATTACAACGAGTACCTCGGCAAGCTCGACTACAACATCACCAGCCGGGATATCTTCAGCTTCACCTTCAGCCATCAGTACTACCCGCAATATACTCCGTTCTCGGCCAGCAACGTGCCCGGCTTCCCGGTCACCAGCGGCAACGACACCTTTTCCGGCACGCTGAATTATACCCATACCTTCACCCCCGCCCTGCTCAACGAGTTGCGTGTCACCGCCCAGCGCCTGGACCACACCCAGGCCATCCCCGCCGCCACCCAGCCCATCGCCAGCCAGTTAGGCGTCAATATCACGCCCGATCAAAATACCGGACCGCCCATCCTGGGCTTCCTGGGAACCGGCATGAGCGTCGGCTTCAGCCCGCAGGGTCCCACCCGCGAAGTTGACGACACTTACGCCTTCTACGACGACGTGTCCTGGACCAAAGACCGCCATAACTTCAAATTCGGCTTCTATTTCTCGCCTTATCAAAACAACACCGTCTACGATTTCTACGTGAACGGCGAGTTCTTCTTCTACGGTCCCAGCACCGGGGTGGGCTCCGGTTTCGACCTGGCGGATTTCCTGATGGGCCTGCCCGATGAGTTCCTCGAGTTCGGCCGGGCGCCCTCCAACATCCGCTCCAATCAGTATGCCGGCTACGGGCAGGATACCTGGAAGGCATCCAACCGCCTCACCCTCACCTTGGGTCTGCGCTACGAATACGCCCAGCCTAAGTTCGACACCCAGGGCCGTTCCTTCTCCTTCGTTCCCGGCTTGCAATCCACACGCTTCCCGAACGCCCCGCAGGGCCTGTTATTTCCGGGCGATGCCGGCGCGCCCCGCGGCTCCAATTTCCCCGACCGCCGTAACTGGGCTCCGCGCGCCGGGTTCGCCTGGGACGTCTTCGGCAACGCCAAGACCAGCCTCCGCGGCGGCTTCGGCGTGTTCTACGACATCCTCAAGGGCGAAGACAACCTGCAGTTCAACGGTCAGGCGCCCTTCTTCGGGTTCGCCGATGTCTTCCCCGCCGGCAGCAACGGCGGCCCCTCCGCCGGGCTGTCCGACCCCTATGGCGCGGCAGGCGCCATCAATCCGTTCCCTTCCAAACCGCCCGCCAGCAACATCAACTTCGCCAACGCCGGGTTCCTTCCCTTCGGCGGCGGCGGCGTCTACTTCGTCGATCCCCACCTGCGCACCCCCTACGTTTACCAGTACAATCTCTCGCTGCAGCAGCAGCTCGCCGGTAACATGGTCCTCGAAACGTCTTACCTGGGTTATCAGGCGCATGGTTTAACCGGCTTGGTGGACGTCAACCCCTTCCCGCTGGGCACCAACTCCAGGCTCTACAGCGATTACAGCTACCTGGATGAGTTCCGCAATGCGACCCATGCCAACTATAACGCCATGACCGTCAACCTGCGCAGAAACTTCAGCGACATGCACGGCTGGGGATCCAGCTTCTTTACCCTCGGTTACACCTGGTCCCACGAGCTTGATAACGTCTCCGGCTTCCGTCAGCGCAACAGCAACGTGCCCTACTATAACTACAATCAGTTCTACGCCTCCGGCGACACCGACGTCCGCAATGCCCTGGTGCTCTCCGGCGGCTGGGAGTTGCCTTTCGCGCATCTTTGGCAGAGCGGTCCCAAAGCGCTCACTTCCGGATGGACCCTCTATCCCATCGCCACCTGGCACACCGGCTTTCCCCTCGATGTTTACGCCGGCCTGAACACCACCCACAACGATCCCGGGCCCTCCGGCGCGGGCGATGCCGGCTATGTCAGGGCCGACCTGACCGGTAACTCCATCGGCGTCCTGAACCCGCAGGCCTATCAGACCATCAACGGCAACGCCGGTAACTATTACTTCAATCCCGGCAGTTTCTCCAACACCCGCCTGCTGAACCTCGACGCCATCGCCCAGCAGGATGCCTCCCAGCTTCCCGGTTACACCTACGGCACCGTGCCCCGCAATGTCTTTCGCGGCCCCGGCGCCTTCAACGTGGATCTGGCGCTGGCCAAGACCTTCAAGATCTTTGAGCGCGCCACCCTCGAATTCCGCGTCGACGCGTTCAACGTCTTCAACCACACCCAGTTCGGCAATCCCGACACGTCCATCTCGGACCTGACCTTCGGCCAGATCTCCAGCACCGCGGCGCCCCGCATCCTGCAAGTCGCGCTACACTTGATGTTCTAGAGCACCGTGACCCTATCCGCCGCCAAAGATCCGCAGCGTGCCATTGGCCGCTCGCCCGACCGCCTGAACCTCGATGAGCGCCGCGCCCTCGTCGGCCAGTACATCGCCCTCGAGGTCTATACCCCCGCCGACCTGCCCCTGCGGCGCATCGAAGCCATTGGCGGCAGCGCCGAGGAGTGCATGCGCCAGCTCGCCGCCCGCGGCCTCGATCCCCTGCGCTTCGAGTTCAGCCGCCTGGCCCCGGCTTATTAGAAGCGCAAAGGGGCGCGTCGCCGCGCCTCACCGCCGCCCCCGCCCCGGCAGCCGCGGCGCCAGCGCGTAGTTCAGTTGCACCAGCACGATGAATCCGATGCTCGCGTACGTGTTGATCGCGCACAGCAGCGCGCCGAAAGCGTATAGCCCCTGTGCCACCACGATCCGCCGCTTGATCGCCGCCGCCACCGCCGGCCGGATGTCTTCCCGCACCACCCCAAGCCCCAGCGCGCACACCCAACTCCAGTACAACGTGCCGCCCATCAGCACGATGTTCGCCCAATACGTCAGCAGCGCGATCCGGTAGGTGATGAAGCCCGCCAGCAGCGTGGTCGAAAACGGCGTCATGCATACCCCGAACAGAAACACCAGGTGCATCCACGACAGGCTCCGGTCCGACCGCGTCAGGTGATTCAGTTGTGTCTGCTGCCCCACCCAGAAAATGCCCAGCGTCATGAAGGTCATGGCGCACATCGCCAGCCGCGGCGCCAGCGTGCCCAGCGCCAGCCACAGGCCGCGTTCGTCGTGAATCGCCTCCGCCGCGGGGGCGCGCAGGTCCAGCACCAGCAGCGTCATGGCCACCGCGAATACCCCGTCGCTCAATGCCGCCAGCCGCTCCACGCTCTGCCCCGCAATCTCGTTGTAACTCGCCATAACGGATTAGTGTAGCGGTTTGGCCGGCAGGCTTTCATAAAACGCCCGCAGTTGCGCCCGGTACAGCGGGCCGCCCGCCTCCACGATGTTTTCGTGGGAAGCGCCCTCCACCGTCCACATCCGCTTGGGCTCGTTGCCGGCCTCGAACACCGCCCGTCCCATCGCGTAGGGCACGGTCCGGTCCCGGTCGCCGTGGATCACCAGCAGCGGCGCGTGTACCCGCGCCACTTTGCGGCGTGTCTGGAACCCGCTCACGAACAGCCGTCCCACCAGCGGCGCCACCGTGCCGCCCATCGCCGAAAGCGACGTGAACGGGCACTCCAGTATCAGTCCCGCGCACGGCCGCCGCGCCGCCAGGTCCGCCGCAACCGCCGAGCCCAGCGACTCGCCGTGTATCACGATCTGCCCCGCATCGTAGCCCATCGCCATCAGGTGGTCGTAGCCCGCGTCGGCGTCCCGGTACAGCCCGCGCTCCGTGGGCCGGCCCTCGCTCTTCCCGTATCCCCGGTAATCGATAATCAGCACCGGCGTTCCCGCGCCCGCCATCTCCCGCAGGTGCCCGGGCCGGTGCGCCAGGTTGCCGCCATTGCCGTGCAGATACAGGGTCGCCAGCCGGCTGCCCGGAACCTCGATCCACCACGCGTGCAGCCGCACGCCGTCGCTGGACCGCAGCCACACGTCCCGCGCGCCCGATTCCGCCTGCGTGTGCCACCATCCCAGTGGGTAACGCGCCGCTTGGTAAACCATCCGGCTTACCACCCACCGGACGGCGCCGTAAACCAGCACGGCCAGCGCTAGGTACCGCATCGCTTCACGTTGCAGAGTGACGTGCCTGTTCCCATATCTGCAACTATACAAGGTTCCCGCATCCCGCCGCCTCGCGCTACGCCCACAGGTTCAGAGTCCTCACCAGGGGCTCGGGCTGCTCCTCGAACACCAGCGCCGCTTCGTGCCCCAGGCGCCGGTGGTACACCGCCAGCCCCAGCCGCACCATGGCCGCCACCGCCGCCAGCCAGGCGAGTCGCGGCGGCCGCTGCATCATCCAGCTCTCCAGCGCCAGGCACGCCGACACATAAGTCGTGAAGCCGAACAGATAAACCGGCCACGACACTTTTAAGTTGGCCTTTCCCGGCAGATACGAGCATGTAAAGGGAAACTTTTCGAAGTTAGCCAGCATCACATCCACCAGCAGCACCGCGATCGCCGCTCCGAAAATCATGTGCCACAGCGCCGGCCGCCAGCCCCAAAGCAGCGCGTGCAGCGGAGCCAGCAGCGCGAACAGCGGCACAATGCCCAGCACCACCATGGCTTTCCTCACCCCGGCCAGGCACCGCCGGGCCTCGCCGCGGTCGGATACCCGGAACACCCAGTTGGCCGGCAATTCCGCCGGGACCCCGAACACGTGCCGCATGCCGCACAGCATGAAAAAAGCCAGTATCGGCGGCAGCGGCAGCGTCTCGGGCATGGGCCGGTGCATCCAGGAGTTGCCGCCGCGCGCCACCAGCCAGGCCAGGCCTTCGAAGATCAGCGCGCAGCCCGCCGCCACGTAGGCCGCCAGAAACAGCTTGTGCCGCCGGCTGCGTGTCAACGTCTGCCACACGAAGTAGAACGCGGCCTGCTCCAGCCTGTCCCGTACTATACTACGAACCGGTCCAGCCACCGGCTCAGGGCCCGCTCCGCCGCGGAGGGCGCGAAGGATACCGCGTCCGCGCTTTCCAGCGAGCGCTTGACGTGCCTCTTGTAACTTACTAAGTAGGCGGCCGCCGCCGCGGCGGTAGTCCATGCCACCGCCATCCGCCCCACTGCCGCCAGTTCGCGGAATACCGGATTCGTCCAGCCCAGTTGCGTCTGGTACAGTCCCAGAAACCAGAGCGGCGGAAACAGGTACACCGCCGCCGGGTTGGCCGCGTACGGCCGCAGCTCCGATACGATCCGTCCCGATAACAGGAACATCAGGATCAGCCCCGCCACCAGCGCGAACTGCACGTAAGGCGATACCCGCCGGAACACCCGGTAACCCAGCACGTTCATCAGGATCCCCTGCGCCGCCACGCATAGGAAGAACACGAAGGCATTCGCCGCCAGCACGCTCACGATGTGGCGCCAAGCGAACCCGGCCAGCTCCGCCATCGGCCCCTTCTGCATCACCACCGCCGGAAACATCACCGGCGAGAACGCGTTGATGGCCGTCGAAAAGATCGCCAGGAAACCCACCAGCGCCGCCATCTTCGCGCCGAACAGCGTGCCCAGCCGGATGGGCAGCGGCGTCAGGTTGGCGTAGTCGCGCCGGTCCGGAAACAGCATCTCCCATTCGATCACCGTCACCAGCCCCATCACCGTCATCGAGAAACAGATGAAGAATTCCTTCTCGCCCAGCGACGCCAGGTCCCGCACGTACATGGGCTCGTCCTGCAGCCTGACGTACTTGGACATAAACAGAAACGGCAGCAGCATCCCCGGTGCCGCCAGCATGGCCAGGATGTTCACCATCGCCGGGCGCATGTCCCCGTCCAGCGACACCAGGTCGTTGTCGAAGAACCGGCTGAAAAAATGCCGCGCCAGCTCCCGGAACTGCCCCATTTCGTTCTCCAGCGCTGGCGGCACGGCGGCTCCCTACGCGTGCATCGCTTCCACGATGTCTTCCGCGATCTTCCCGGTGTCTTCCTGCACGGCCAGTTGCGAGAAAATGTCCTCGAGCGACGGCGATGCCATCAGGTCCCGCAGGTGCTCCACCGAGTCGTTGGCCACCACGCATCCCTTGCGCAGGATCATCACGCCGGTGCACACCTTCTCCACCACCTCCAGCACGTGCGAGCTGTACAGAATCGTCTTGCCCTCCCGCGCCAGGGCCTTGATCAGGCTCTTGAACACCAGGCCGGTGGTCACGTCCAGTCCCGAAAGCGGCTCGTCGAAGATCAGCACATCCGGGTTGTGCAGCAGCGCCGCGGAGATCAGGATCTTCTGCTTCATCCCCTTCGAATAGGAAGAGATGGGCGAGTAGCGGTGTTCGTGCAGCGCCAGCAGGCTCAACAGCCGGTCGATGCGCGATTCCACCGCCGCCGCCGGCAGGCAGCGCAGCCGCCCCACCAGTTGCAGATACTCGCGCCCCGTCAGGTAAGGATACAGGTTCGGCTCTTCGGGCACGTAGCCCAGCGACTTCTTGTACCCCACCAGGTCCTGCCGGATGTTGCGCCCCCGGTACAGAATCACCCCGCGCGACGGCTCCAGCAGCCCGGTCAGCATCTTGACCGTGGTGCTCTTGCCCGACCCGTTAGGCCCCAGGTATCCCAGAATCTCCCCAGGCCGTATGGTGAAGCTGACGTCGTCCACCGCCGGCCTGCGCGTGTACAGCTTCGTCAGGCCGCGCACTTCGAGCATAACAGTGAGACACCCGCCGGCCGCCAATTGTTCCCGGCGCCGTCAGTACACCCCGCTCCCCCCCCCCGCCTGCCGGATCTCC
>VFSW01014103.1_pt1 | contig 11065 bp, 8 predicted proteins | sample 5358111 | NCBI WGS metagenome assembly VFSW01 (sample SAMN11554181, study PRJNA540505) | mine drainage metagenome | isolation source: sediment from site ElyBrook_90M | place: USA: Ely Copper Mine, Vershire, VT | collected 2017
CGGGGGCTTCGATGGTGATCATCTTGTCTTCGTCGCTCTTCATCTCGTTGAGCGCGGCGTAGAGAGGGGTGGGCTTGCCGGAGCCGGGCGGTCCGGTGACCAGCACCATGCCATAAGGCTCGCGGATATAGCGGCGGAAGCGGCGCAGGTCCTGTTCCGCGAAGCCCACCACGTCGAGCGTGAGGTTGCGAAACTTCTCGCTCATCGACTCCTTGTCGAGCACGCGGAGGACGGCATTTTCGCCATGGACCGTAGGCATGATGGAGACGCGAAAGTCGATGAGGCGGCCTTTGTAGCGAACGCGGAAGCGGCCGTCTTGTGGAACGCGGCGCTCGGCGATGTCGAGCTCGCTCATGATCTTGATACGGCTCAGAATGGTGGAGTGGTGCTCGCGGGCGATGGGGGCAAGCGCCATCTGGAGCACGCCGTCGATGCGGTACTTGACGACCACGGAATCGTCATTGGTTTCAATGTGAATATCGGAGGCGCGGCGCTCGAGGGCGGTGAAGATGGTGGTGTCGACCAGCCGGATGATGGGGCTGATGTCCTCTTCACGGGTGAGCTTCTCGATGGATATGTTTTCGTCGGAGTTGTCGTCGCCGGTGAGGACATCGAACGTGAGGCCTTCGCTGGCCTCGTCAAGGCCGCGCTGCGACTGCTCGGTTTTCTTGAGCAGGTCAGTGATCTGCGAGAGCGTCGCGACGCGGGCCACAATGCGCTGTCCGAGGAGCCCTGCGATCTCGTCGAGCACCATCAGCTGAGAGGGGGCGGATACGGCGATGACCAAAGCCTCAGGGGTTTGCTCGATGGGGACGAAGTTGTAGCGGAACATCAGCTCCACAGGCACGGTTCGCAGCAGGTCGTGCTGAATCTTGAAGTTCTTGAGATCGACGAACTCGGCACGATAGCGCCTGGCGAGCAGTTCGGCGTGCGAACGCTCGTCCTGACCGGAGGGCAGCGGAACTGCAAGTAGTGATGAATCTCCCATATTTAAGTCCCTTGACCGGCGGCGCCGGAGCCCAGCGAGAAGATGGGCAGATACAGCGAGATAAGAATGAAGACGACGACGATGCCCATGATGATGAGAATGGCCGGTTCGATGAGCGCGAGGGCGGCGGTGAGTGCGGTGGCCACGTCTTCCTCAAAAAATTCGGCAACGGAGTTAAGCATGGCGGGCAGCGCGCCGGTCTGCTCGCCGACGGCGATCATTTCAGTGGCGAGGTCGGGAAAGACGCCCGTCTGCGTGAGCGACTCGGCCAGGCTCTTGCCCTCGCGCACAGTCTCGATGGAGCCCATAACGGCTTTGGAGACTTTGCGGGAGTTGATGGAGCGCGCCGCGGTTTCAAGGGACGGAACCAGAGGCAGGCCGCCGGTGAGCAGCGTAGAGAGGGTGCGGGCGAACTGTGCCACCTGGTACTTGACCCAGATTTTTCCGGCGATCGGCATGCGAATGCGCACGGCGTCGATCACGTCCCGCCCTTTGTCGGTGATGGCAAACCGCCACAAAGCAATGCCGAGGATCGCGATGGTGAGGAGGAGCCACAGGATATTGTTCTGCATCCAGGTGCCGAAACCGAGCAGGTCGAGCGTGATTCCGGGGAGCTTGTTGCCGAGCTGGTCATAGAGCTTGGCAAACTGCGGAACCACCACGGTGAACATGAAGACCATGAGCCCGGAGACGAGCATCAGCAGCACGACGGGGTAGATCAGGGAGGATATGAGCTTTTTGCGGAAGGTGAGCGAGACGCGCTGGAAATTGACGTAGCGCTCCATCACTTCCTGAAGGTTTCCAGAGCGTTCGCCGGCCAGCAGGGTGGTGGTGTACATGATGGGAAATCCGCTCTGCGCCTCGAAAGCAGCAGAGAGGGATTCGCCGGTTTTTACGCGGTTGCCGACGTCTTCTAGCTGAGCGGCGAAGTGGGTGTTCTTCTGCGTCTTACCGAGCATCTGCAGGGAGCCGAGGATGGGCAGGCCGGCGCGGATGAGGGTAAGGAACTGCTGGTTGAAGATGAGAAACGGCTCGAGCTTGACCTTGCGCCGGGACATGCCGGGCAGTCCGCCGCGCGCCTTGACCGAAAAGACGTGGTAGCCGGCATGGGTAAAGCGGGCGCGGAGTTCCTCGGCGCTCGCCGCCGTCTGCACCTGCTCCAGCACGCGGCCGCGTTCATCGGCCAATTTGATAACAAACTCTGCCATGAATGGGTTCCCGGGTCAGTGACCGGCGCGCGACCGGCGTTCTCCTACAGTGCCCTTATGCAAGCGTATCAGTGTCAACAGCACTATAGACGTAAGCAGGCTTCGGAGCGTTCAACAGCCCCTCCCACCGGTAACGGCTGGTTGGCCGAGGAGAGATGAGCGCCGTGGCCGCATCCGAGCCTGCCATGTCGACTTGCTGGCACAACTTCAACAGAAGGCGAGGGCAGGGTCGTTGCGATAGAGCAAACGTTCAGATGAGTTCGGAGGGTCTCACAGGGGAAGGCAGGGTGGGCTGGCTCCGGGACGCGTTCAGGTCTCCAATGCGTCTTGCTGGCCACGGCGGTAAGGTGGCAGTTCGGCGTACTTCCGTACCCAGGCGGTTCCACCCCGCTCTTCCCGCGCCCGAGCGCGCTATTTCGAGTTGGAGAACACGCTGCTTGGTTCCATCGAAATAACTGTGATTATTGTCACCAAAACTGTGCACAGATAGGGCTAGAATTGCTTCCCGTAAGGCCCCTCTACTCTCGAGACCGCGTTTCCCTCACGGGCCCGCCGGTATCTGGGACCAGAAAGCCAAGGAGGCGCACTATGACAATCGGTCCTGTTATTTTGTCAGTCTGGGCAATTTGCGTGCTGTTTCTTGCAGTACTTTACCTGTATCGCTCCCGGCTGACTCGCGACGAAGAAGACCAGATCTTCCTCGATGATTCTTTCAGCCATGAGAGAGCCGCCCAGGCGGCAATCATCGCCAAGGTCAACAAGATTCAGCCCCTGTTCCGGGTATCCATTTGGATCGCGGGAGCCGCAACACTCTCCGTGATTTGCTACTACATCTACGATATTTTCAACCAGTTCAAATAAGCCCATCCGGGCCCCACGGCAAACAGGAGAACGGGCGACCGCCAAATCCAGTCGCCCGATCTCATCTTTACTGTTTACCCGTTATTCCACCTCAGGTCTGGCGCGGTACCCGTCACGTGCGATGACGTCATACTTCAGCGGCTTGTGCTTCTCGTCCTGGAAGCGCAGCGGGTGTCCCTCTTCGTCTACCAACTCCACTCTGAGCTTGCGGTAAGTCCCGTCCTGCTTGGTGTTTAAAGGGTGGTAGATCAACTGATACTTTGACCGGATGTTGGTATTGATATCGGAGAAGATGTCAGGCATTTCGCCGGCAAAACGAGGAAAGAAACTCTCTCCGCCGGTCAGCTTGGCAAACGTCCTCATCTCGTTGTCAGCCTGCAGATAATCCATGTCGCGCATCTGGGCACCCCAGCCGCCGCGGCCCTCCGTCATCGCGCGCAGCGCACCCCCCGTCGATACCGTGAAAATCGTAATGTCCGGAGTGGTTTTCACCTTCTGCAGTATCTTGTCGAACGTCAGCTTCGACATCGTGTCCCGCCCTGAGGCCACCAGGATGATGTATTTGCGTCCCTCGATGCGGCTCAGTCGGTCTTCCGCCTCATACAGCGCGTCGAAAAGATTACGCTCTTCAAATCCTGGAATCTGCATCGAGTTGATGGCTTCGTAGAGCTGCCGCTTGTCCTGCGTAAAGTCCGTGACGATCTGCGTACGCATGTCAAACGTCATCATGGCCACATAGTCCTGCGGCCGCAACTGCTGGGCAAACGCCCATGCGGCGTTGCGCATGTCATAGACAAAGTAGTAGCTGGTCGACGCAAATTCGCACAGCAGCAGCGCGGTGATGGGAGCCTCCACGCGCTTGAAGCCGGCTATCTTCTGTTCTACCCCGTCCTCATAGACACGGAAATTGCTTGGCTTTAGATTGGGCACGAACTGGTGCGTCTTTTCGAGCAGAACCCCCACGTCCACCGTTACTTCGGGAACGTCGACGCGCAATGAATAGTTGGCCATTCCCTCTGGATTTTTTACCTTGGGCGCCACCGGAGCCGGGGGCGGCACATCCGGCGCATCCTTCTTTTTAGGCAGCGCGATCGAGCCGTTGTCCGCTCCGGGACCGCCGGAGTCCGGAGCCGTCTGGTCCTGGGATGGCTGTTGCGGAGCAGGCGCCGGGTTTTGTGCCCGGCAAAGCGGCGCGGCGATCATCGCCACGGCCACAAACAGTGCTACTACCGGCGTGAGACTACGATAATGCGAATTCGACGGGTACACCCTGTTCATGATGACCTCTGTGCTCATCAGCATAAGGGATTGACCTGTGGCTGAAACAGGCCATGTCCGTTGGCCGCCTCCGGGCGCTGCAACGCACCCGCCCGCGCGACCAACCAGCAACGTTCAACAACCGGCGTTCCTGGGGAAGAAGAGATTCTCTCCCCCATGCTGCCGGTTGTACTCTTATAGACGTGGGAAAGCGTCTGAAAGAAACCAAGCTCCGCATCGCCGCGCTGGTCCTGCTCCCCTGCGCAATCCTGCTGGCTGCCATCCTTCCGGCTCAAACGAATTCCAGTCCCCCGGCCGGCCCTCCGCCCTCGTCGGGCGGCATCTTTCCGCTCTCCGAAGTTCGCCGGGGTCAGACCGCGACCGCCTGGACTGTCTTCACCGGCAGCAAGCCCGAGGCCATGGAAGTCGAGATTCTGGGAGTGCTGCGCGGAGCACGCGGGCCCGGCCATGACATGATCCTCGCCCAGCTTCACGGCGCCAAGCCCGAATACACCGGCGTGGTCGCCGGAATGAGCGGCAGCCCCGTCTATATCGGCAACAAGCTCCTCGGCTCGCTTTCCTACCGCATCGGCCAGTTCAGCAAAGACGCCATCGCTGGCATTACCCCCATCGAGCAGATGCTCGAAGTGCGCGACATTCCCATCGGGGGCCCCCTTCAGCAAGCCGCCGGCGCCACGGCCGGGGCTTACACCCAGGCCGCCGCTTCCCGCCAGACTGACGGCAACCCCTGGGCTGGCGCAAATTTTCAGCCCATCGAAACTCCCCTTGTCATGAGCGGCTTTTCGCCCGAGGCCATCCGCCTCTGGCAGCAGAAAATGGCGGGCACAGGGCTCGACGTGATCGCGGCCGGCGGTTCCGGTTCGTCTCTGTCGTCGGTAGACGCGCCCATGGCAGCGCATGCCGGCCTCGTGCCCGGCTCCGCCGTTAGCGCTCAACTCGTCCGCGGCGATATGGAAATCGCTGCCACCTGCACCGTCACCTACGTCGATCCCAGGCAGTTGCTGGCCTGCGGACACCCCCTTCTCCAGGCCGGCCCCGTGTCCCTTCCCATGACCACCACCGACGTGGTCGCCACCCTGGCCTCCCCGCTCAACGCCTTCAAAATCATCAATACCGGCGAATTGATCGGTTCTTTCACCGAAGACCGCGACGCTGCCATCCGCGGTGTGTTCGGCGAACGCGCGCATATGATTCCGCTGCACGTTACTCTGCACGGCGGCGACAAGCCCAGCAGGCTCAACGTAGAGATCCTTGACCTCGCTCCGCTCACCCCCCAGGCCGTACTGGTCGTCCTCTTTCAGGCGCTCATGCAGAACAACGCCAACACCTCGGAAACCAGCTACCACCTGACCGGCAGCATCGACCTGGATGGGTATCCCCGCGCTCCCCTCAACCTGTGGGCCTCCGCGGGAGACGGACTGCCCGCGCCCATGGCTGCCGCCCTCGAAACCGGCGAGCGCTTCGCCAAGCTGTACTCCAATAACACCCGCCGGGGAGCCGTGCGCTCCATCGACATCGACGTGGAAGCCATTCCCCGCCGCATTCAGGTCGAACTCCAGTCTGCGCGGCTTCTGTCCGGCAACATCGTTCACGCCGGCGATACCGTCACCGTGGAGGCCACGCTCCGCCCCTGGCACCAGGCGCCCCGCAACATCCGCATCCCCGTGACCCTGCCGGCCCGTCTCGCTTCCGGTAACCTGCGCGTGCTCGTGTCCGACTCCGCAACTCTGGATCGCACCAGGGACCAGCCTAAAATGACCCCCCACCCTCAGGACATGGAATCTGTCCTCGCGCAGGCTCAAGGGGAGCACCCCGCCGACCGCATCTATGTAAGCCTGCTCGTTCCCGAAACCCAGGCCGGCATTGAGGGAAAAACCCTCTCAGGGCTTCCCATTTCCATCGCCAATGCGCTCGAGCCTTTGCGCTCCGGGCAGGATGTGACCCTCAACGGCGAATCCGCGGTCCTGGCCGGCGAGGCCAAGGCCGGCGGTGTCTTGAACGGATATCAGGTATTGACTCTGCGCCTTGAGGCCGGCGCCGGGGTAAACTAGACACAGTCGGGAAAATCCCTTCAGTTCAGGCCACGCGTGCGCCGCCTCCCTGGGGAGGCGGCGTCGCTGACCACTTTCAAGCGAGGACCAGGAAGACCATGGCCCAAATTCATGGATTAGCAGCACACGCGGCAGGAGCTGAACTTCTGCCCTTTCGTTACGAACCCGGAGAATTGGGCCCGCTTGAAGTCGAAATTGGCATCTCCCATTGCGGCATCTGCCACAGCGATCTGCACCTGATCTCGAACGACTGGGGTATCAGCCAATACCCGTTTATCCCCGGCCACGAAGTGATCGGCGCCATCACCGCCGTTGGCTCCGCTGTCAGATCCCTCAAGGTTGGCCAGCGCGTCGGCCTCGGCTGGCAGTCTAACTCCTGCGGTGAGTGCGAGTGGTGCACGCGCGGTATGGAAAATCTGTGCGCCCTCGCCGAAGCCACCTGCGTGCGCCGCCACGGCGGATATGCGACCCAGGTACGTGCCAATGCCCGCTTTGTCATTCCCATCCCTGACGCCCTCGAAAGCGAAAAGACCGCGCCGCTTTTGTGCGGCGGCATCACCGTCTACAGTCCGCTGCGCAGCCATGGCATCAATCCAGCTTCGCGCGTGGGAATCATCGGCATCGGCGGACTGGGCCACCTTGCCATTCAGTTCGCCAGGGTCTTTGGAGCCGAGGTGACAGCCTTCTCGACCTCTGCGGCCAAGCAGAATGAAGCCCGTGCCCTCGGCGCCCATCGCTTTGTGAATACGCGCGAAACCCGCGCCCTCAAGGAAGTCTCCGGTTCCCTCGACTTCATCCTCAGCACCGTCAATGCCGACCAGGATTGGGGAATCTACATCCAGGCACTTCGCCCCACCGGGACTCTCTGCTTTGTCGGTATTCCACCCTCGCCGGTCGCCATTCAGGCCTTCCCGCTCATCGCCGGCATCCGGTCAATTACAGGCAATCCCACCGGCAGCCCTTATCGCATCCGGGAAATGCTCGACGTAGCCGCGCGCCATGGCATTAAAGCACAGACCGAATCTTTCCCCATGGCCAAGGTCAATGAGGCCATCGAAAAGGTGAAAAAGAATAAGGTTCGCTACCGCGCCGTCCTTGCCAATTAAATCGAGGAATATTCGTTGCTTTCCCCGATCGGCGTATATCACCGAAAAACAGCTACCTTAGATTCACTCAGTCTGTGCTTGGAGTTCGCCGGCGTGGGTGCGCGTGTCATCGTCCACGCCCACTGACGATAGGACAGTGTATGGATTGCCGGTGCTGACCTCTTTCCTGGGGACCGAAAGCCCGACCTTGCTGAGGCACTCATACACGCGCGCCAGAAGATCGGCGGGGTGTACGGGTTTCATCATCGTGACAAAATCCCGTCCCACACTTCCTTCGGATACGACCATGCCCGACGAAGACGTCAGCCCCGAAAACAGTATGACTTCGCAATCGGAAACCTTACGGGTAACCTCAAGCGCAAGATCGATTCCGCTCATCCCCGGCATGGAAATATCGGTTATCAGTATCTCCGGAGGAATCAGTGCGGCGATCTCAAGCGCAGCCTCGCCATCTGGAGCTGTAATTGCGGCCAGGCCGCAGTTACTCAATATCGCTGCCAGAGTCTCCGCGATCAGCGGTTCGTCGTCGACCACCAGCACCAGCGGCGAGGGGCGGTCCGACCCATCGGCTGCGGTCTTCTGGCGCGCTAGCTCCACAGGCACAGTGGCGAAGTGCGTATGCATAGGGAACACCTTGTGCCACAAGCTAGCAGGAGTTATTCCGGAAGGCAAATCTTTTTGAGTGACGAAAAGTAAATCATGAAGATTCAAATAAGATTGAACGTCCCGGCGGCTTTTCAAATATACTTTCTTCATTATTCGCTTATTAACTGTCTGCGTCCTACAGGCCGGTTTCTATTCTCTTGCCGAGTCAAGGGTTAGCGGTCACGTCTGGCACTCGCTGTTGCCGTCAATACCCACTGACAACAGTCGGCCTTAAAACACGCGGTTCAACCTGCAATTAAGAACGCACAATCATGGAATTTGAGTCCATATTCAAGCACGACGTCCCGAAAGGGAAAGACGGAAAGCATAAGAAGATAGTTATGGACCTTTTAAGTGACCTCGCCCAACTATCTGATGGCTCGGCGATCAGGATTCCACTCTCCGATTTGCCCGATTCAAAAGAAACCGTTCGCTCCGTGATCTGCCGCGCAACGCGCCAAAAAGGAATCGAGATTGCAACGTCGAGTGATGCGGAGTTCCTTTACATCTGGAAAATTCAATCCGCTGACGACAAAGCTGCGGACTAGGCGGGTTTTATACTTGCTCTGACTTCTTTTTGCGGGAGCAATTTCGTTTCATGATCTCCGTCCGCATGGACAAATGGCTCTGGGCTGCTCGATTCTTCAAGACGCGCGCCCTGGCGTCGAAGGCCTGCGACCTGGGCCGCATCCTCTCAAAAGGCGTTGAAGCCAAGCCCGCCCGCGACGTGCGCGTCGGCGACATGCTCGTGGTTAAGAACGAAGGCGGCGAGTTCGAGATCGAAGTCCTGGGCCTGAGCGAAATGCGTGGCCCCGCAGCAGTGGCGCACACCCTCTATCGCGAAACCGATGCGAGCCAGGAAAAGCGCCAGAAGCTGGCCGAAGAGCGCAAAGCGATGCAACAGTTCGCACCCCTGCCCGAGCGCCGGCCAAGCAAGCGCGATCGGCGCCGCATTATTCAGTTTCGCGGCGGCCGCTGACGACGCGTTCTGGCCACTCCCTATGCCCGTTGAGCAGCAGGCTGGCAGCTCCGGGCATTTCCCTGAGACAACCACGCACCGTGATTCGCTCGACGCGCCGACCGCGTCCGAATATGCCTGTGCACGCCACATTTAGTAGACTCACGGCAGCATGCTAGTAGCCGTCTGCTCGAACCAACGCACTCGTCTTGCAATCACCTTCGCTTTGATAGCCGCCGCTTTCGGAGCCGGCACGGCAATTCCGTCGGCGCGCGCGCAAGGCACTCATCTCTGGACACAATCCCGCCTTGAAGAGTTTGAAAAAGGAACTCCGCAGGGCGTGGCGCTCTCCAGCGACGGACAGTTACGGGAAGCGCCCGGCCTGGCCGAAGTCCTGACCACGCCTTCCACCTTTGTGTGGTCGATCGCGGTGGACAAAAGCGGCGTCGCTTACCTGGGAACCGGCTCGCCTGCGACCGTAGAGCGCGTAGGGCCTGACGGCAAGGCATTCACGCTTTTCGAGACCCACGACCTGAGCGTGCAAGCCCTGCGCTTCGGGCCGGATGGCGCACTGTACGCGGCCACGATGCCGAGCGGCAAGGTCTACAAGCTCAAGGCGGACGCCAGCGCCCGGCAAGACGAATCCGATGCCACAGTTGTGTTCGACATGTCCCGGTTTGACATTGAAAAACCTGCCGATGCAAAGTCCGTGTCGAAGAAAGAGGACAATGGCGACGACAAAGACAACACCGGGCAGGAGAGCAAGTCGCACTACGTCTGGGATCTCACTTTCGACAAGTCCGGCAAGCTCTACATCGCAACCGGCGGTCCCGGGGCCGTCTACCGTGTCGATCCGGCGCATCTCACCAACCCTCCGGAGACTTTCTTCAAGAGCGACGAGCAGCACCTGCGCACGCTCGCCTGGGATGCGAAAGGCAATCTGATCGCAGGTTCTGACGGCAGCGGCCTTGTCTACCGCATCAGCCCGCAGGGCAAAGGCTACGTGCTGTTTGACGCGCCCCGCCGTGAAATCACATCCCTCGCCATTGGCGCCGATGGCACCATCTACGCTGCCAGCGTCGGCGACAAGAGCCGCAATCCCCTGCCCCCGCTGCCCGTGCAGGGCACCGGCATGGTCACGTTTACAGTCGTGCAACCCGGCTCGCTGCAAGTGGCCAACTCCAGCACCTCGGCCCCGGAAGGCACTGAGATCTACGCACTCCAGGACGGGCAAGCCCCACGCAAGTTGTGGTCGGGCAAAGACGAGGTTGTCTACGCGCTGGCAGCCCGGTCTGACGGCGTGCTGGCCCTCAGCGGCAATCGCGGACGCATCTTCCGTATTCAGCCCGATGGCGAATACGCCGACATCGGCCACCTTGAAGCACAGCAAGGGCTCGCCCTCGCCACTGTCGCCGGATCGGGCACAGGTAACATCTTCATCGGTACCGGAAATACGGGGAAACTCTACCACCTTGGGCAACAGGAAAAACACGAGTATGCCAGTGACGTGCTCGATGCCGGCGCTTTAGCCCGCTTCGGCCGCGTCGAGATAGAGCCAGGGTCCGGCGGCTTTGAGATCCTCACCCGCTCCGGCAACGTGGAGCAACCTTCCCGCGGCTGGTCCGATTGGGAGCCGCTGTCAAATGGCGCCATCGCATCGCCACCCGGCCGCTTCCTGCAGTGGAAGGCCGTTCTGCATGCAAAGGGCGTTCTCGGCAGTGTCGGCGTCAACTACCTGCCGGTCAATGCAGCACCGGTCGTGGACGATCTGGTCGTGGTGCCTGGAGCACGCCTCGCCGCTCAGACCCAATCGTCCTCCCCGCCCACCGTCAACATCAACTTGTCCGGCAACGCCGACGCCGGACTCTGCACTCTCGGCGTGTCGTCTCCCGCCACGCTGTGCACCGGGAGGGCGCACAGGCACGCGGCCAGCAAGGTCAATCCACTTCGCCCGATTCGCTGCACCTACT